>Ga0326597_10004823_pt1 | contig 18839 bp, 19 predicted proteins | sample RVTome_12_FD_203789 | JGI IMG/M metagenome (GOLD analysis project Ga0326597, IMG submission 203789) | Soil microbial communities from uranium-contaminated site in the Upper Colorado River Basin, Wyoming, United States - RVT100D185 | ecosystem: Environmental > Terrestrial > Soil > Contaminated >... | reverse complement strand
TGTAAGTAAGCAACCGCCACCAGCATTAGGAGGATCTTCTATTCCATACTCTTTTGCAAGCGCTAGCTGTCCTTTTCTTGATCTACCACTAATCATTCCTAAATTCTCTCGTTTGATCAAACCATTTTCTTCTGGTTCTGTTTTTGCCAATAGTCCTGCAGATAGTGGTCTAACAATTTTTCCTTTAAGATCGGATTCTTTTTCAATTGTTCTTAATGCAGGACCATGTTGACTCATTGGTCTTTGTCCTAAAACTTCGCCTGAAATTATAAACTCTGCTCCAATTTCTTCCATATGTTTTTTTGCAGCTTTGAACATCATCGTACGACAATCAATACATGGATTCATGCCAGAACCAAACCCATGTTTAGGATTTTTTAACATCTCAATATACTCATCACCAAGATAAACTGTTTTTAGATCTACTCCAAGTGTATCAGCTCTCTCTCTAATTTCAAATCCACAACCTCTACCACAATCAAAATCACAAAAAGGAGTCTTTATTGCAACAGCAGAAACTTCAAAGCCTTGCTTTTGCATCATCTTTACTGCAAGCTGACTATCTAATCCACCTGAGAGTAATGCAACTACCTTCTTTTTTTTCTCTGTATTTTCTGTCACAGATAGCAAAATCGATTTCCACTATACAAACTTTACAGCAGACATAAATTTAGAAAAGTAATATTTTGTACAATGAATAGTCGCAGAAAAAACCTTCTCAAATATTCTCAAAAAATAGACTGTGATAGTATAGTTGCCTTTGAGCCTGAGAATCTATTTTACATGACTGGATTTTGGGGTGAGGCAATAGGATTACTTGAGAAGGGAGGAAAAACTACGATAATTTCTCCAGAGCTTGAGGTAGGACGAGCAAAGTCTGAAAGTTCGGATTGCGAGGTAATTACCTCTGAGCGCGGCCAAGGCTTGATTTCTGAGCTTGTAAAAAAAATAAAAAACAAAAAAGTTTGTACAGATTGCCAAAACTATCAGATGATGGAATCTCTGAAAAAATCGGTTCCAAAGATAAAGCACTCTACTAGTCCATTTTATGATGCAAGAATTATCAAAGATTCTCAGGAAATTGCAGTTCTAAAGAAAGCTTCCAAAATAATTGATGAAATGTTTGAGCTTTGTACTAGAAAAATCAAAAAAGGCCAGCGCGAGTCAGAGTTGCAGGCAATTTTGATGTCATATGCTATAGAGCATAAGCTCTTTGATACTGGCTACAAATCAACTCTTAATCCATTAATCATAGCAGGAGGCCCAAATGGCGCATTGCCTCACGCTCAAGTTACCAATAGAAAATTTGCAAACGGTGACCTTATTGTTGTGGATTTGACCCTGCGATACAAGGGATATGTGACAGACTCTACTAGAACATTTGGGCTAGGTTCTCTATCTTCTGAGGCAAAATCAGTATATGAGATAGTCAAAGAGTCACAGGAATTGGGTCTAAAGGCTGTAAAACCTGGTGCACCATGCAAGTCAGTTGATGATGCATGTAGAAATTATATTAAAAATCAAAAATATGGCAAGTACTTTATTCATTCAACAGGTCACGGGATTGGTCTTGAGGTTCATGAGCTACCTAACATTAGCCAAAAAAGTACTGCAAAGCTTGCAAAAAACATGGCAATTACTGTAGAGCCAGGAATATACATTCCAAAAAAGTTTGGTGTAAGAATTGAGGACTCGTTAATTGTTCAGGACAAACCAATTTTGTTACACAAGTTTACAAAAGATCTGGTTACAATCTAAAATGAATGATTGATAAGTTCTTCGTGGGTCATCCTGAAAACTTGATTTGGAGAATTCATGGTACAACAAAATTTACTATGTCCGACTTGTAGAGAAGATAAATCTTTTAAGAAATCTGGTGTTTCTTGGAAAGACCTACAAGGTCTAAGCTGGTTATACTGTGAAGACTGTATCAAAGAAGATCTAAAATCACTTGCTTGCGCTTGAGATCTCCCTTTAGATCTAGGATTTGGTCCTAGCAGAATAACTTTTCATATTTTTAAGCTTGAATTAAGAATTTTTGGTTTTGTTTAACTGTATTTCGTTAGAAATCGACTATAATTTTTAAAATTTATTCTAGAAAAAACCTATCTTTCTAAGGTATCAATAAGGTATCATGAAATATGTAGTTTTAGTATCAAAAACTTACACTTGGAGAAGCAAAAGCGCATGGTATTGGTAAAAATCAGTACTATAGAATGAAAAATGCGATCAGATCTGGAAGATGTAATCTTAGAAAGAAAACGATCAAGAGGTTAAAGATCGGTACAACCTAAAGATTTTATCAAATGCTTCTAATCTAAATCGATTTGAATTCAGGAGGATCTGCTCTTATCACTGGAACTATATTGATTGGCATTGGTTGTATTTTGCTATACCTAGTCCCAACCTTGATTAATATTCAAGGATTAGAACCACAAGAAAAGATTTCTTTTGCTCATAGTAATCATTTTGCATCTGTAACAACTAAATTGAATTTCATAACAAATTCTTATCCTCAGCAAATATCAATTTACTATCATGTTTTACCAGATGGTAAAAATGGTTTTCTTGCATTTGCATTACCGTATAACGGAACGCTTGTATTGCATGATAAAATATGGTATTTACAACAAGTCACTCCAGACTATGTATTACTTTATAGAAATATTACATGCTCCACTTCTAGTTGTGCAGCTGAAGAAGATGAATTTAGATTTATGATTAATGGTACCATTGATTCACTTAGATTACCTAACCATTACTTACAATTACCATTCCAAAACAATCCATCTGACAATAAAGTTTCCGAAGTAATTTATTCAATCTCTAATGGAACTTCTTATAAATTGGGATGGGATTTAACAAGGACTACCATCCAACTCACCTTAGACAAAAAATTTGATGAAATAATAACCCAACCAGAGGCTACATTATCGTTAATTCCTAATCCTAACGGAGGAAACAACAATGTTCTGAACTGGAATCTTGAAAATGTGAACACGGTTTTTACAGCAAAATATAGTGATAATGACTTTCGTGAATTTGTTAATTTTCGCCAGACGTGGATAGGAATTTCAATTGGTTCAGGGGTATCTATGATTATTGCAGGAGTTGCTTTAATAAGAAATGAAAGAGGAACTGAGTCATTAAAGAGGTTTGTTAAAGTTCAACGTCACGTTCAGGACGCAAATACAGCGTATACATTAAAAGAATATCAATCTGCAAAAAATTCTTATGATTTAGCTATAAAAGATGATCCTGATAATCTTGATACGATTCTACTTGCAGGAAATTCTTTTTATCAAATGAAACGATATAGTGATGCAATACCGTATTATGAAAAGATATTAGAAAAAAACCCTGACCATGTAGGTGCACTAAATAATATTGGAGCATGTTATGACGGATTAGGAAAATTAGAAAACAATTTTGAGTATTATGAAAAAGCCTTTGAATATTATGAAAGAACTCTTGATATAAATCCAAATCACTTAGATGCAATAAATAACATGGGAGCTCTGTTACTAGATCTAAACGAATCTGATATTGCTCTTCCTTTCTTTAACGAAGTTATCGCAGCAGAAAGAGAAACGCCTCAAATACTTACGAATAAAGGAAAAGCTCTTACTTCATTAAAAGAGTTTGAAAATGCCTTAGTATGTTTTAATAAAGCATTAGAAATTGATCCAAAATTCACCGATGCACTATTATCAAAAGCAACTGCATTTTATAACGAACAAGATTACAAAAATGCTGTAATTTGTTACAAACGAATTTTAAAAATTGAACCATCTAAATATGAATGTCTATACAACCTTAGTCTTTGTTATTTAAGATTAGAAGAAAATGATAAAGCAATCAAATTTGCGAGAGAATATCTAGCCATAAAATCTTTGCATGTTGATACATTAATCACATTAGGTATAGCATTAGCAAAAAAGGGAGATCATAAAGAGGCTATTAAAAATTATAATTTAATTTTAGATAAAGACGAAAATCACAAAGATGCTCTTTACAACAAAGCTCTTTCTTTGATGTTATCAAATCTACCAGATCTTGCTTTGCCACTATTAGACAAAATTATTATGCAACAACCAGAAGATTTGGGCACTCTATTAACCAAAGGAAATTGCTATTTGGTACTTGGTAGAATTCCAGAAGCAATTGAATTATTTAATAAAGTTCTTTTTATTGAACCTACAAATTCAGAGGCAATAAATTTGAAAAAACAAGCCGAAAATAAACAACAATCATAATTTAACACAACCAAATTTCATTCTATCAGCAGATCTGTGAATCTTGCGATTTACAATTCATTTCAGATCGTAATTTTTCCCATTAGTTTCTATCTCATACCGTAGTGCGGCTGGTAATTCCGCATATTTTTTCTCAACAAATATCTTGAGCTGGTCATCTGGAACTTGTACTGCTCGAAGTAATTTTCCACGTTGATGTGCATATGCATTTTTCCAAAATCCAGCTCCATCAAAGGTGCTAATTTTTGCCGATCTTTTTCCAGTCAAGCTATTCTTCTCTCAATTTCCTTTTTAATTAATTTAGCAATTTTTTCTTTGGTCTTCCATCCAGAAGCTAGCACTTTATTAGAATCTACTATCAAAACCTCATTGTTTTCTGGATTTTTTCTATATCTAGGAGAATCAACATCATTTGCTATCATCAAATCAGCTTTACAATCTTTCATTTTTCTTCGAGCTTCATCCTCCAACTCCTTTTTAGAAACTCTAGCCAAAGCCTTGAACCCAACTAGAAAAACATCTTTTTGCAGCTTTTTTACCTGATCAATAATTTTTGGAACTCGAGTAAGCTTTACAGTCATTTTCTGATTTGTACTCTTAATTTTTGAATTACTTGGCCTTGAAGGTGTATAGTCAGAAGGAGCTGCTGCCATTATTACAATATCAAACTTTTTTTTCATCTCATTTTTTACAGCCATAAACATCTCTTTAGCAGTTTTAACAGCGATAAGCTTCACTCCACTAGGTGCTTTTTCACGTCCTGGACCATACACCATAGTAACTTTAGCGCCAGAAGACACCAACTCACTAGCTAACAAAACACCGGTTCTTCCAGTACTCTGGTTTGTAATCACTCGTACTGGATCTAAATATTCTATGGTTGGACCAGCTGTTATCAATACTTTTTTTCCATGTAAAACCGAAGAAAATCCAAATTTTTTTAAAACATGTTCTAACACATCTTCAGGTTCTGCAGCTTTAGCTTTTCCCTCTATCATATTTGGAGAAACAAAATCAATTTTTTTTTCCAAAAATGTAATATTTTTTTTCACAGCAATATTTTCATACATTGATTCATGCATTGCAAGACACATAACTATTGGGATCCCAGATCCAAACCCAACTGTTAGAACCGTAGCTATTGGTGTATCATCAATTCCACTAGCAAGTTTTCCCAAAGTATTTGCAGTACATGGATACACAATAATCAGATCTGATTTTTTATAATCAGCTACTGCAATATGCTCTAGATTGCCAGTTAATTTAGTTATAACAGGATTACCAGTTGCCCACTTGAAATATGCTGGCTGGATTAATTTAGTTGCAGCATCACTTGCTACACATGTAACTGAAGCACCATGTCTCATTAGCAATCTAGCTAGCTCTATTGATTTGTAGGCAGCAACACTTCCTGCAACACATAATACAATTTTTTTGCCAGTTAGCTCAGCTCCATCAGAACCAACTATATCCAAAGAAGGATGTTTTGGTATTTTTCTAGCCAATTTCCTCTCGTAGTGCATCTAATTCAGACTTTTCCATTGAAAACCAGTTTTCTTTTCCAGGAAATCGCCCAGATTCAACATCTTTTTTGTATAATTCTACAGCCTTTGTGATCTCTTTAGATAAAGAAAGATATCTTTTGACAAACTTTGGCTTTAGTTTATCATACATGCCTAGCATGTCATGAATAACAAGCACCTGTCCATCACAGTTCTTACCAGAACCAATGCCTATTGTAGGCACAGAAACACTCTCAGAAATTATCTTTGCTACCTCAGAAGTAACCATTTCTAGTGTAATACTAAACACGCCAGCCTCCTCAAGGGCTTTAGCTGATTCTATTAGTTTTTTTGCAGAGTCTTTTGTTTTTCCTTGAACACGATATCCTTGAGATAACATTGTAGTTTGTGGTTGTAGTCCAATGTGACCCATTACAGGAATTCCAGTCTCTACAATGGCTCTAACTGTATCAGCCATCTCAATACCACCTTCAAGCTTTACTGCATCTGCTCCTGCCTTGATTAATTTACCAGAGTTTTTTATTGCATCTGAAACATTTGCCTGATATGACATGAATGGTAGATCCCCTACAATTAGAGCATTAACTCTAGCACGACTCACTGCTTCAGTAAATATTTGCATTTGAGTCATTGTTACTGGAATGGTATTATCATATCCTAAAACAACCATTCCTGCACTATCTCCAACTAGTAAAACATCAACTCCAGCCCTATCACATAGTAATGCTAGGGAATAATCATATGCAGTAACTACAGAAATTTTCTTACCATCTGCTTTTTTTGCAATAATATCTCTAGGTGTCTTATGCATGGGGCAACCTCCTAGACAAATTCTTTTTTATCTCTAGTACACAAGCTGCAAGATTTTTTTTGTTGTTAAATGGAGTTTTTTGAATCTTTTTTGATTTACATTCTAAAATTAGTCTATTGATCGCTCTAACCACATTATCTACTATAGTAATATCAGCAGTCTTTGCAGTTCTAGAAAGTGGATTAAGATCAAATGTGATTACCTTTTTTCCAGCCTTTTTTAGCGCTATAGTGCGATCTCCGTCTTCCAAAGGAACTAAAATAACATCGGCTTTGTAAATTCCGTTTTTATCTACAATTCTTCTTGCACTATCAAGACCTGAAATTCGAGTTGATGACTTGGAGTCTACCCCTAGAACCTCTTTAGCACCAGCTTTTCTAAGAACATTAACAATGTTTTTCTTTCTTTTCTCGTTTGCATAAAACAAATTTACTTCTATTTTTGCATTAACTATTCCTGCAAGCTTTACAATTTCTCTAGGACACAGTGCAGCTATATTTCCATTAACAGAAATTACAGGATAAGAAGCATTAACTAGCAAAAAAGCTGCAGCATGTATTGCATTTTGTGCGTATTTTGAGGTTTTTTCTCCTAGCAAATAGTCAAATGCTTCACCTCTACCATGTGCCATCAAACCTTCTTTAGCTACTAGTCCATCATCAAATCCGTGTACAAGTCTTTCCCTAATGTACAAAGACTTTGCGCGAGGATGAGTTTTGGGAATTAAGGACATATCAATACACTAAAAATTATTTTATTGTTTTGTTATTCGAGCACCGGTATTATCAATTTTTGATGTGATAATAATGCCATCATTATATTTTTTTAAAATATCGATTACTTTATCCTCTTTATTTCTATGTACTAAAGAAAATATAGTTTCACCAAACATAGCTACACCACAATTAATTCCATTTTTGTTTAGATCTTTAATCACTCTGGCCATCTTTGGAGTAATTACATTAACATATTTTGCAAATTCTAAAGACATATTTTGAAACTCAATAATGTTTTTTAATTTTTCAAGCTTGATGACCATCTTTCCCCCAAGTCCATTAATAAAAGGCAGTCTCTCACTGATAAAGCGCTTTGTAGAAATTGGTGAAAAACAAATTATTACTACAGTATAGTTATCAGATTTTATTTTTTTAACTATTCCATGACCAGGAGCTCCACCTTTTGTTCTAATTTCAAAACCTCCATGATATGAAGCTAAAACATCACCTAGTCCCGTTTGACATTTTATCTCAGCTTCATGAGCAATTAATCCAACTTGTTCTTTTGAAAGACCAGTATCAAGTGCTTGGTTTAGTGCTAATCCAAGTGATAATGCAACTGCACCACTACAACCCAACCCATATCCTACAGGAACAGTAATGTTATGATCAACATCAACAAAAACATCATTTCCTACTAAATCAAGAAATTTCTTTATGACAAACTCAGAAACTTGAGTGTTATCTGTCTGGTAACCTAAAATGTTTAGATGAAAATTAGAAATGTCATATTCAGTTTTTTTTCTTACTCGTACAGTAGTTTTTACTCCTTTTTGAATTGAAAAGCCTGCACCTAGCGAGCCAATCTCTCCTATGTTACTTTTCTTTTCAATCTCTGCTTTGAAAAATCCCGTAATATGTGCAGGACAAAATGCCATTCCCTTCATGATCGAAGTATAAATTTACCACAAAATATAACAATATGGCTTAAATTAATTATATTAGTATAAATTGCCTAAATTCATTCGACGCCTGCAAAAGATAGGAAGTAGCCTACTAGTTTCTCTTCCAAAGGAATGGGTAGATGCAAACAATCTTGTAAAAAGCTCTGAAATTGAAATTGAAACTGGCCAAAACAGTCTATCAATTACAGCAAACAAAGACATTAAGCCATCAAAGGAAGTTGTAATTTCGTATCCGCTTCCAAAAGAGGAAAACATTGTAGCAGATATTACAGGCGCTTACTTGCTTGGATACGACATTATCAAGATTAAAGGAAAAACAAACATTCCAGTTGAGGATAGAGAAAAAATTCGTGAATCAATGAGAAGACTAGTTGGTGTAGAAATAATTGAAGAGGAAGCATCTAGTATTATAATTCAGTTTTTACTTGATGCAGCTACTTTAAATCCTGAAAAAATTCTCAAACGAATGAGTACTATTGCCATTGGAATGTTTAATGAAACACTTGATGGTCTTATTTCAGAAGATAAAACAAATCTTCAAACAATGTCAAACAGAGACAATGAAATTAATAGACAGTACTTTTTGTTGGTTCGTTTAATTCGTAGTACTATGGTTGATCGAAGACTTGCCAGTGTTTTTAATATGGAAAATATTGACATTTTAGATTATAGAATAGCTGCAAACCTTTTAGAAACTGCTGGAGATACCATAGTAGAGCTCGCTAATTCAATTAGTAATACTGAAGTATCAAAAAACGAACTAAAAATAATTCACAGTATTGTTAAGGATGCAGAAAAAATATATAAAAAATCAATTGATGCATTTATTGCAAATGATAGACTGCTTGCAATTGATTCAATCAAACTATACAGAGATTACTTGAATAAAATAACAAAGCTTCGCTCATCATTAGAACATAAAAAACAAATTCCAATTGATTTTTTAGATATTGTCTACATGTTTGAACGTATTGGAAAGTCATGGGCAGATATTGCAGATTTAATTAAACCAATTTACAAACAAGAATCATAATAGTTTCTTTTTTGCAGCATATGTCAGTACAGCACAAATTGTTTTTGAATCTTTAATTTTTCCAGATAAAATCATTTTAATTAATTTTTTTAGTGGAATTTTTACCACTGAAATGATTTCATCTTCATCTAATTTCAAGTCTCCTGGTTTAGATAGTCCTGATGCAATAAAACAATGAATTGCTTCAGTGTTATAGCCAACAGATGGATAATATGTGATAAGTGGAGTCATTTTTTGTGCTTTGTAGCCAGTTTCCTCTTGTAATTCACGAAATGCACATTTTTTTGGATTCTCGCGTTTTTCTAAGGTTCCAGCTGGAATTTCTAAAACATTGCCATGCGGGTAACGATGTTGTTTAACCAAAATTACTTTATTATCATTATCAATAGCTAACATTGCAGCAGCTCCTCTATGTTCAATAATTTCTCTTCTTACTTTTCTTCCTTGAATTGTAAGATCATATAGAGTTAGTCCTAAAATTTTTCCTTCATAGATTTTCTTTTTTTTCATTTAATAATTTTAATTACTTTACGATATTAATTAATGTGTTTGATATAACAAATGAAGTTTCTTTGAACTTTTTGATGAATTTATTGCATCAATAACCCATTTAATCGGAAATGTTATCTTTTTTGGAATGAATAGATCTGCTGTAACAACTCCTTTTGTTTCCCTTACTTTTTGTGTAAGTTGATCAAGCTTGAATATATCATCGCTGTACATAAATAATACAATTTGATTTTTTGCCAAAAATGGTTTTTGTAAAAATGATCCAGAAAACTTTTTTTTCAGATTTACTAATATCTCTTCTAGATTCTCTTTGACTCCAACTATTATTGCATAGGGAATATACCCAGATAATTTTACAGGGTCATAAATTAATGTAAATACAATGGCATCATCTTTATGGAATTTTTCTAGCGCTCTAGTTACAGTTTTAGTAGAAAGCTTTGTTAATTTGGCAAGATCTTCAATTTTTATTCTGGGATTTTTAATTAATTTTTCAATAATTTCAAGGTCAGTTCGAGTAAAGTTAGTGGGAATACCAATGTTTTCGGCTTGGAATATACTAAGAACCCTTACATCTTTCATCAAATTTTTTGCAAGATTAATTTTTTGTTCAATATTTTCTGTAACTACAATTCCACAAACTGTAATTCCACCAACACATGGTACTACTAAAAACGGTTCTCCTACTAGGCTAGCTTGTTTTAAAACGTCTTCTTGATTTTGTCCAGTGACTACAACATAAAACAAGTTGTAACCCAATACAGGAGGTTCTATTTTTAGTGTAAATTTTTCTATGACCCCATTTTTTTCCATTCTTTGAATTCTTGATTTTACTGCTCCACCAGTGATCCCAATTTTTTTTCCAATCTGTCTGTCAGGTTCTCTACAATTATCAAGTAGAATACTGAGTATTTTCATGTCTAATTTGTCCATTTCATACATTCTCCATTAATTTTATGTTAATACCATACTTATTATTAATAAAAATGTCTGTTCTAGTGCTAATATACAGCATATACATTATATATCAGACCTTTTGTATATAAACATTGGACTATAGAATACAATTAGCTAAACGAATGCTCTTTAACAAAAAGGGTAGTTTGATGGGTGCAGTTTTAGCTGTAACAATAGGAATTTTAGTAATTCATGTAAACTTTGTAATTTTTCAAGGACTCTTTGACGCAATAGTTCGAGATTTAACAGACTATAGATTTGGAAACTTGCAAATAACAGATGAAGAAGATTACATAGACAAATCAGATAATTACTTGGTAAATTGGTTTGAAAGAATTCCGTATGTTTATGCCGCGACTCCGCGGCTTGATGCTTCAGCGGCAATAAACATTACAAAGTTTGGTGAAAGAATTGAAGAAACTAGAGTATCCGTTGTAGGTGTTAATCCTTTAAGAGACATTAGAGCATCTACTGTACATGAAACAGTAACTGAAGGACAATATGTTTTTTCAAGAAACTCTATTGTGTTAGGTTCTAATGTAGCAAAAGATCTTGGAGGGGCTCAAGTTGGAGATAATGTAAAATTAAAGATTGTTGATAGATATGGTAACGATAAGTTAAAGAGATTTATTGTTACAGGAATTGCAAATTCCCCTGGAGGTAATGGTTTTGATTACAGTGTAGTTGTACATATTGATACTTTGCGTGATATGATGGATAGGGATGGATATACTGGCTCAATAATGGTAAAACTAAATGACCCATCTAAATCCACAGAACTCAAAAATCTCTTCTTACAAACTTTTCCTAATGACGACTTTAAGGCCGAAACATTAGAAGAAGTAGCGGAAGCACAATTATCTGGTTTTAGATCAGGTATTGCTATGATAAATATGATAGGTTACTTTGGAATGATGTCATCAGCTTTTGCAATAGTTACTATTCAAATGATGTTAGTTAATGGTAAAACAAAAGAAATTGGTGTCATGAGAGCTATTGGAGCAAAAAGAAAAGATATCTTGATCGTATTTTTATTCCAAGGACTAATTATTGGTGCAATTGGTGCAACTGTTGGAACAGCTGCTGGACTAGGATATACAATTTATGCAAAGGAAACCAAAATGTCATTTAACGGAAGTCTTCCCTTAGAGGTAACTATCCAATGGGATAAAGTAATTCAAACTGCTTTAACATCATTTAGCTTGGCCATAATTGCATCACTTTATCCATCATATCGTGCAACTAAGCTATTACCTGTAGAGGCGATGAGAACTGTCTGATAAGGTGCTAGAAATGTATAATCTTAACAAAGTATACGGAGAAGGAGATACAAAAGTTCATGCTCTACAAGATCTCTCTATTACAGTTAACAAAGGAGAATTTCTCTTAATTGTAGGAAGTTCTGGTTCGGGAAAATCAACTTTACTAAACATGATTGGGCTTTTAGATCAGCCAACAAGTGGAAAGATCCTAATTGATGGAATTGAAACTACTACTCTTAGTGATGGGAAGATCTCAGAATTTAGAAATCATAAACTTGGATTTATTTTTCAATTCTCCAATCTATTAACCGATTTGACTGTTCTTGAAAATGTAATGTTACCAAGACAAATTCAAGGAACAAATGGTTCTGCTTCAGAAGATGCTAAGGAATTGTTAAAGATAGTTGGACTAGAAGATCAGATGCATAAACGCGCCAATAAAATATCTGGTGGACAAGCTCAACGTGCAGCTATTGCAAGAGGACTGGTTAATCATCCTACGATTGTTCTTGCAGATGAACCAACTGGTAATTTGGATTCTGTTTCAGCCCAGAATATAGTTCAACTTATAAAATCAATGGCAAAAAAATTAGGACAAACATTCATTGTAGTAACTCATGACAGACATCAATTTGGAGATGTAGATCGAGTAATTACTATCAAAGACGGTAGAGCATTTGAGGATGAAAAACCATCAAAATTAGAGGTACCTGCATGAAATTACAATTTTTAGTGATTAGCATATCTGCAATTATAATTCTGGCACCAAATTGGTATGAAAGTACTTTAGCTCAGGTAAGTTCTGGTGATTCTCCATTTGAAAGGAAATTTGGTGACGTAAAATTTCTAGATGCATATTTTGGAACTGATAAAGTAAAGCTTGAAGTGAATCCAGGTGACAAAAATGTACCTTTTACAATTGTACTAGCAAATGTAGGAACACAAGATATTACTGGGATTAAAGGACAACTTTCCTTACCTTTGGGTTTTTCTCCAACAAGTGGTTCTGGTCCATTAATTGAGGCTGATTTTGATTCAAATGCCCTTGCAGGGGAAATTTTTAAAATGACATTCTTTGTTGATATCAGTGATAAGGCTGAAATCAAACAGTATCCTAGTTCAGCGAAAATCGATTACTCAAGACTAAGAGAATCTGGAGAAAGAAATACATTTTTTGATTTTAATTTCAAAGTTACTGGTAAAAGCGTTATCAATATGCGTGCTTTAGACCCATTTCTTTATTCATTACAAAAGAATCATGTTACCATTGAAATATCAAATGATGGTACAGCACCTATTTCAGGTGTTAATGTTGAATTACAAAATGCACAGGGAACTATTTCATCAACTTCACAATCAGTTACTAAAGTAGAAAATGTTGTAATTTTGGATAGTAATTGGGAGATTGGCCAAATTGCTCCTGGTACTAAAAAATCACTTGAATTCGATGTGTATGTTCCAGGAGCTATGAGCTCACAAACACTACGTACTCCAATGCAAATATCATATTTTAATGCACATGGCGAACAAAATACTTTATCACGAATTGTTGATTTTTATGTTAAAGGATTAATCGATGTCACCATTTATGATGTAAATGTTATTGACTTGTCTGGAAAACCAACAATTATTGGTGAAATCATTAACGAAGGAAATGAAAATGCATTATTTGGTTTTGTAACTTTAGAACCATTAGGTGACTCTAACATAAAAAAAACTACTCAATTCATTGATGAAATAGAACTTGATTCCCCTGTTCCATTTAATATCCCAGTTGAATTTGATGGTAAGCCAAAATATGGTGAACACGACATCCGAATCACTGCAAGGTACAAAGATTCTCTGCGAGATGAAATTTTTAAAACATATGATACTACAGTTCTCATTCGAGATATGACAGAAAATACTCAAGAATCTAGCTTTGATTTAATAGAGTATTCTCAATACATTATTTTAGGTGTTATTGCAATAATTGGTGGAGTCTCATTTTCTCAAATTAAAAAGAGAAAAAAAGAATCTAGTAAGATTAATTAACTAAAACTAGTTTTTTACCACTTTAAACCATAGAAAGAATATATTCAATTCAAGAAATTTGTATTTATGGTGTGGGAGGAAATTGAAATTCCAAAGGAATTAGATCCTTTCATTTTAGAAAAAGCAGAAGAAACCTTTCTAGGTCAAAAAAATGGTGCAAAAAAACAATATCGATATGGAAATTTACACATACGAGAATACGATGACAAATTTCTAGTTCATATAGATAAAGTTGATCCTCGAGAAAATCCTTTAGGACATTTGGTTCAAGATTCACCTGAGATATTGGTTGGATTAGCTTCTGCAGTTATAGGAGGTGCAAAAATTGCTTCATACATTTACAAAAATAAAAAAAATTCAATTTTTGTAAAACAATCTTCTATAATATCAGGATTAATTTCATCCTTAGTATTTGGTTATCTAGGTTATTCTATTTCTAAACGAATTAAAAAACAATAGGTAGATTGTTACTTGGCTACTTTACGAACTATTCGTGTATTCTTCAAACTAATACCGATAATTCTTGCCCTACGAAAAGATAGAAAAGAATGGGTGAAGACTGAAGGAAAAAATGTTGACGTTGAAAAATATAGAAAAAATGCCAGACGAATCCTTAACACTTTCATTTCATTAGGCCCTGTATACATTAAACTTGGTCAATGGTTATCATCAAGGGCAGACATATTGCCTCAACCTTACTTGGAAGAACTTGCAAAGCTCCAAGATGATGTTCCTGTAACATCTTTTGAAAAGGTAAAACCAATTATTGAAAAGGAATTAGGACCAATTAACCAAAAATTTGATTCAATAGATGAAAATGCAATATCTGGCGCATCTTTAGGTCAAGTTTACAATGCTAAAATAAATGGACAAGCAGTAGTTGTAAAAGTAAAAAGACCAGGAATAGAAAAAACTGTTGAAGAAGATCTTAAAGTCTTAAAAAAAATACTTCCAATTGCCCTTAAATTTGTCGATCCTAATCTTAGATTTTCTGCTTGTGGAATGCTTGCACAATTTATTGAAACAATTCATGAAGAGATGGATTACACACTAGAATCTTCAAATCTAAAAAAAATCAAAGAAAACATTGCCCACTATGATAACGTTATAGTTCCTTCAGTATATGACGATCATTCTTCAAAAAGTGTTCTTACCATGGAATATGTTCCTGGAATTAAAATAACAAATGTTGAGGCTTTAGACGCAAAGGGAATTGATAGGCAAAAACTAGTAATTGACGTTCATAAGGTTTTTTTCACAATGTTGCTTCGCCATTCGATATTTCATGCGGATCCCCATCCTGGCAATATTTCAGTATCAGATGATGGCTCTTTGATTCTCTATGACTATGGAATGGTAGGTAGGTTAGACAATGAAACCAGATTACGATTGATTAGATTGTATCTTGCCTTAATCGAAAAAGATCCTCCTAGGACGGTAAACGCAATGGATGATCTTGGAATGTTAATGCCCGATTTCAATCGTTCAGTAATAGAAAGAGCAATCGAGTTGACAATAAGGGGAATGCATGGAACAAAACCCAGTGAAATGGAAGTTAAAGCTTTGTTAGAGATTGCAAACAAAACAATGAGTCGATTTCCATTTATGCTTCCAAAAAATCTTGCCCTATACATGAGAATGACTTCTATTATTGAAGGAATTTACAAAACTCACAAAGTTGAATTTAAGTTTGTAAATGTTTTAAGAAAAATACTGGAAGAAGAAAATCTAATTAAAGATGCATACATTGAAGAACTAAAGTATTCATTTCAAAGATTTGCAAAATCAATTGATGCCACTATATCAATTGCACCTGAATTAAAAAAATTCATTGATGAAAATAGATCTCTTCAACTCTTAAACTCAAAACCTAAATCAAATACTTTGCTTTCAGGAAGTATTCTATCTTCAGCAATTTTTGTTGGTTCTACATTTCTTTATTCTTCTAATGATGTATTAGGAATAATTGGCATGGTTGGAGCATTAATTATAATGGGAATTTTTACTATATTTAGAAAAAGTTAGTTACTCTATTGAAATTGGTTTGCCTGTTGTTGAAGTAGGAATTTTAATTGTAAGTACACCATCTGCATATTTAGCAGAATTTACTTTTTCTTCTCCTTCTTTTATCTTAATTGGTAATCGAATTTTTTTATCTATAATATTCGGTCTTTGATTACAAATAATTTCATCTTTACTGTTAGTGTTAACTTTTTTTTCTGCTTTAATGGATAGAATATTTCCATGAATTGTTAATTTAATATCATCTTTGTTAAAACCTGGAATATCTACCGTAATGACTAGATTATTATTTTCCAGATGCATATCAACTGGAGGAAGAACAAATTCATAAAATTCTCGTGATTTGTTACCAATTTCTCGCATAACTTCTTTTGCCATATGTCTTACAAGACCCATTTTCTCAATTGGGGTAGGTGTAGTTATAAATTTTGATAGATTTTTAATTGCTCAAATTTACATGATTACAACTAATGATTATTGTTATTGAAGGGGGGGATCAGGCAGGAAAAAAAACTCAATCAGAGCTTTTGGCAAAAGCATTGAAAGCAAGAAAACTAAAAACCAAACTCTTTAGCTTTCCTGATTACTCTACCCCTATAGGTAAAGAAATTAAGCGATATCTACATGGTAAACGTAAATTTCCACTACAGGTAATTCATTGTCTATTAGCTGCAAATAGATGGGAAAAAGTAAACGAAATACAAAATGCCATTTCAAAAAATTCTGTTCTAATAATGAATAGATACTACCAATCAAATTTGATTTATGGTTTGATAAATGGATTAAATGCCCAGTGGTTAGAACATCTAGATACAGGTCTTCCTAAAGCTGATCTTGTAATAGTTTTAGATGTCCACCCAAAAGAATCATTTCGTCGTAAAAAATCTAACAGGGATAAATTTGAAAAGAATAAAAAATTTTCACAGAAAGTTTCAAGAACATATCGTGTAATAGCAAAGAAAAAAAATTGGAAATTAGTTGATGCATCACGCTCAAAAGAAGAGGTTCATAAATCCATTCTGAAAATATTTTTAAATAAATTTCTGCCATGAAACGAAGACATCTAGATATCATCGATCCTATTCATGACTTTGTAAGAGCTTATGGTGGAGAAATTAAGATAATTGATAATCCAATTTTTCAACGATTACGAAGAATTAGACAACTTTCAGGAGCATATCTGACGTATCCTGGTGCTCAGCATACAAGGTTTGAGCACTCACTTGGGGTAATGCACATCACAGGACAAGCTGCTCAAGCATTAGAGGAAAAAGGAATAATTAATTCTGATGATATTGAAAATCTTAGATTAGCAGCACTTTTGCACGATATAGGGCATGGTCCATTCTCTCATCTTTTTGAAGAAGTAGCACAACGAAAAAAGAAAAGTTCACATGAACAATTAGGTAGAGATCTAATTTTAAAAACAGAAATTGGTGATCTTATTTCAAAATCTGGTTTTAATAAAAAATTCATAACAAAACTTGCCTTTGGTGATTCCAAACTTCAATTTATGAATGAAATAATTTCTGGTGCATTAAGTGCTGATATCATGGATTACTTACTACGGGATGGTTACTTTACTGGAGCAGAACATGCCAAAATTGATCATAAAAGAATAACACAATCTCTTGACGTATATCATAAAAAACTCGCCCTTGAGAAATCAGCATTATACTCCTTTGAATCTATGATGCATTCAAGGTATCAAATGTTCAAAGCTGTATATTTTCATAAAACAGTTCGATCAGCTGAAGTAATGTTATTAGAATCAATGCGCTTGGCTTACGAGGAATTAGGTCTCTCTTCTATGAGTTTAGATGACTATATCGAACTTACTGATGATTACATGTTAGCAAAATTAATCTCACTACCAACACATACATCAGATTTGAAGCGTGCTCAGAAAATTGCTATAGACTATCAAAACCGTGAGCTTTTCAAATGTGTTTTTGAAAGAATGCTTACTCCAAACGAACACATTTCTAAAATGAAACCATCTCAATTAAAAACAGAACTATCAAAAAAATCAAAAGTTGATGAAAATGAAATTTTTGTAGACAGTTCAGTTACTCCTTCTTTACCACTATCCCCTTCAAAGAGGGAATCAAAATCACTAATCTTGATAACAAGAGCTAATAACAAAGTTTCAGCAAAGGAGATTCCAATATCTCAAATTCCCTTGGTTTCAACAATGTCAGGTTTCATGAATATTCTAAGAGTGTATACTCTTCGCAAAAATAGAAAAAAAGTTGAAATTGCTGCAAAAACAATCCTTGGTGGTCGAAGGTCTTGAGAAAAAGAATTGTAATAAAACTATCTGGTAAAGTTTTTGAAATGAATAATACAAAATTATTAAAAGATTATTCTACATTTCTCGTAAAAATTAGTAAAATATGTCAGCCAATAATTGTTGCTGGAGGAGGAAATATTGCTAGGCATTACATTACTCATGCAAGATCCTCTGGAGCTGATGAATCCACATTGGATGAATTAGGAATAGAAGTTTCCAGACTAAATGCCAAACTCCTAATTTATGCACTACAAAATAGGGCATATCCACATCCACCAACTACTCTTCAAGAGGTTAGACATGCAGTTGATAGTGGTCAAATTGTCATTGCAGGAGGATTACATCCAGGTCAAAGTACTAATGGAACTGCAGCCTTAATTGCTGAAAAAATAAAAGCTTCAGAATTTTTGAATGCTACAGATGTGGATGGCATTTATGATTCTGATCCAAACAAAAA
>Ga0326597_10004822_pt1 | contig 18841 bp, 14 predicted proteins | sample RVTome_12_FD_203789 | JGI IMG/M metagenome (GOLD analysis project Ga0326597, IMG submission 203789) | Soil microbial communities from uranium-contaminated site in the Upper Colorado River Basin, Wyoming, United States - RVT100D185 | ecosystem: Environmental > Terrestrial > Soil > Contaminated >... | reverse complement strand
AGGACTTCAAGTATCCCGTCTACCGGAACGGCTCGGCGTGGGCGGCGCACGCGATCGGCAAGAGCGGTGAGTCGGACACCGCGAAAGTGCGCTGGTACGAGATCGCGATGAACGGCTGGCCGGACAGCCAGGACGACCCTGAACTCGTCCAGAGCGGCACGATCGATGTAGGCGAGGGTGTGAGCACCTGGTACCCCGTCATCCATGTGGACGACGAAGACAACGCGATCATCGCCTACAACCAATGCTCGCCGGAACACAACATCTCGATCCGTCGCCGCATCCGCAAGTGGTATGATGACGAGAACACGCTTCGCGCCGACCTCATCCTCAACAAGAGTGACACATCTATGCTTGGAGACCCGCACAATCCAAACTGGGTCGATTACAGCGCCATGGACGAGGACTCCGAGTACCCGGGGGTCATGTGGAGCCAACTCCAGTTCGTCGAGGAGGTGCCCGGCACGCCACCATCGAATCATCGCAAGACCTGGCTGGCGCGGACGGACCTCAACAAGTCGCTGACGCTGGCGATCGACTGGCCTGAGGAAGAGATTCCGCGCGAAACGCCGGTGACTTTGACGGTCACGGGCGCTGCGCCTGGCAACCTCGTGCGCTGGTACTACTCCTTCTACGACTGCGGCGAGACGTACATCGGCGACCCCATGTACGTCACACTCGAAATCAGCAGCGCCGTCTTCCTCGGGAGCAGTTACGCCGACGGCAGCGGCACGGCGGAGAAGAACTTCACCGTGCCCGCGAACTTCCCCCTCGGCGAGGTCCACGTCCAGGCGGCGGAACTTGAGAACATCTCCGAGAACTTCCGCCGCGTGGTGGTCGAGTAGCGGCAAGATGCACGGCGTCCGGACCGGAAGCCGGGCCGGACCGCGGTCGACGATCGAATCGGCGTGGCCGCGTCTGCCCAGAGGCGTGACCTGCGCCGTCAGCGAACCGCCGCGATCAGGTCTCTCAGATAGGCGCGTATTCCGTCATGCCCGCGATTGAGTTGGACGCCCAGCGAGCGGGCGGCATCCTTTGTGAACGTGTTCTTCGGCTGCGGCGGGCTTGACGTATCGACCTTCACCTCGACGCCGAGGAGATCGGCGGCGATGAGGGCCCAGTCGGCCCAGCGGGCGTAGCAGTCAACGAGGTTGTACGCGCGGCCGGCCGCGTCGGGGTTGGCCACGCAGGCGACCGCTGCGGCGGCGACATCATCGACGTGAACGAACTTGCCGCCACCGGGCTTGTCCACGGATTCGCCCTTTTGCAGTCGCTGCACGAGGCCATAGCCGTACGCGCGCTCAATATCCGGGTCGAGGCCGTAGACGCCGCAGGGGCGCAGAGCGCAGGTGTGCTGACTGTGGCCGAAGTGCGCCGCCCAGAGGTGGTCCTCGACCGCCGCCTTGTAGGCGCCGTACCAGGACGAGGGCCTCAGCGGGTGGTCTTCATCGATCGCCCCGCCCCAGCGAGGCCGCATGTCGTGATGCACGGCGATGGTGCTGATGAAAATGAACTGCCGCGGCGCTGAGGTCTGCAACAGCCGAATCGAACCGAGAAGGTTGCGCCGCAGGTGCGCTTCGAGGTCGTTGGTCTTGAGGCACTTCCAATCGACGCCGCAGTGAATCACGCACTCGGCTCCATCGAGCAGGTCGGGCCAGACCGACTCCTCGGCGAGGTCGCCCTCGACGAAGCGCGCGACATGCGGCTCGATGTGGTCCCGCCGGCTTGTTGAGCGCACCAGCGCCGCGGTCGCGTGCCCGGCTCGCTTCAGGTCGCGCGCGATGGCCGAGCCGATGAACCCCGAGGCGCCCGTGAGTGCCACTTGCACAGTTTGATCCCCTTCCTCGCCGACTCGACGGGACAATGTTCAGTCGCCGCTGATCGGCAACATGTCCTTCACCTCCCCGCGGCCGTACTGCTTGACGCGAGGCAGGAGGAGGTCGGTAATGACGATCTTGATGCACGCGGCGGCGGGAATGGCGAGCAACATGCCGTACACGCCCCCGACCGCGCCGCCGGCCAGAACGGCGACGAGGATCGAGACCGGCCCGAGGTTCGTCGCCTTGCCCGCGATCAGCGGCGTCAGGCCGTAGCCTTCGATCAACTGCACGAGCACGAACACGACGCTCGGCCAGAGAATGATCCCCCACCACGCCAGGCGCTGATCCGCCGCCACCTCCGCCTGCCCCAGCCAAAGCAGGACCACGGCGATGGGCAGTCCCACTCCGCCGAGATAGGGCACGATGCTGAACACGCCTGTGAGAATCCCCAGCAGCAGCCAGTAAGGCACACCGCACACCCACCACCCGATGGCGAAGAGCACGCCCATCAGGGCGCAGATCACAATGCGGCCGCGCACGAAGCCGCTGACTGCGGCATCCATCTTCTTGAGCATGGCGTAGGCGCCGGGCGAATGCTCAGTGGGGAAGACTCCGACGACCGCATCGCGCAGCGCCGGCCAGCCCGTCGAGAAGGCGAAGAAGTAGAAGGGGATCAGAAACAGGGTGAAGGCGATGTAGACTGTCGATCCGATGATCCCGAGAATCATGCTCAGCGCATCGCCGGTCGTGCGGACCGTGGCCTGAAAGATCGCGCCGAGATTGCCGCGGAGCCAGGCCTTGATCTGCTCGGCGAGCAGGTTGGGGTCAACCGGTTTTTCGGCCGTCGCCAGGGCGGGGTCCGGCTCGACGCCTTCCGGCGGCGGCACATCCGGCTGATCGACCGTCTCGCCGGCCTCGGCCGGTTCCGTCCCCGCGACGATCCCTTCCAGTCCCTGAAAGAGCGACTCTCCGAGAGCGGCGGGCAGATGCTCATCGATAAGGCGGATCATCCCGCCCGCCCGCTCCGGAAGGGTCCGGAGCAGATCGACCGTCTGCACGAGCGAAAGGGCCACGCCCAGAAGCATGATCGCAAAGAGCACCGCTACGGCTCCGACCAGAGAGCCGGCGACCATCGGCCTGGTGACCTTCGGGTTTCGCGTCAGCCGCAGGACGATGGGCTCGAAGAGATAGGCCAGAGCCAGCGCGATGAGCAGCGGAACCGTAACGGCCCGCAGCCAATAGCCGCACAGCACCAGCAGCACAATGGCGGCGAAGACGGCTACATCCCGCACCGCCTGAATCTGCCAGAGGTGCAGGCGCTCGATGGCCTTGACCTGCTGATTCGAGTTGGACTCGCGCCTCGTTTGCTCGCTCATGGCGAATGCAGGATACCGAGCCGGAGCGCGGCGACAAGTCCGCCTCTGACTTGGCGAGACTCCAACGCTCACCACAAAGGACACAAAGTCACAAAGTTTTCACAAAGAAAGCCCCGAATCGGCGGGGTGGCGTGGTCAAGCGACGCTCCGGGAGCGCGGGCCACGCGGGCGCGCGTTGGGTGGCATGGCCTGGCCCTTCGCTTGGCTAGAGCGTTCCCACCTCATGTGGAGTGGGTGCCGTGGTCCAAGCGAGGCTTTGGGAGCGCAGGCCATGCGACCGTGCGACGCACGATCGAATCAGGTTGGGCGCCGGCCGCGCGCTCGCGTGGCCTTCCGGTCGCAGAGCCGACCTCCAGACCACGGCACCCACGCTCTACATGAACTGCAATTGATCTTTGCCAAGCGTGCGGGAACGTGGGATCGCCCTTGCTCGCTCTGGCATAGCGACGCGAAGCGCGACGCCATGCTACACCATCCAGGCGACAGCGTGGCCCTTCGGTCGCAGCCTTCGGCCCTGAGCTCAGGCCGTGGGGAGCCTCTCTCCCGACCACGGAACCCGCGCCCGCGGCGTTCAGTTGCGCATGATCGACTGAAGAATCTGCTGATGATCGAACGCTTCGTCGAAGGAATAGACGGAAGCGAAGTCTTCGATCCGATCTTCCTCGCTGCACGAAAGTTGGCCGGATTCGATCAGGGCGTAGACGATGCGGCCGAAGTCGTCGGTGCGATGGATGTTCCAGTGCTGGAGGACGCTGCGGGCGAGGAGGCCGTATTTGGTGATCGCGTAGTCGCGCAGGCCGTGGCAGAGTTGCCGGCCGCTGATGTGTCGTTTGGCGGGATCGACTTTGCGAGGATCGCCGTGCAACTTGCCGACGGTGTAGCCGAGCGCTTCCTGCACGAAGACGTAAGCGCCGCGCGGATAGGGATTGAGCACTGAGGTCGAGTGCAGTGTGCGACTCTGAGATGGCCCCTGCTGCTTCTGCTGCTGCGTCACTTGAGTACTCCGGAAACACGACGGCCGGCCTCGGCGAGGCTCGTCGTGGTGATTATAGTCGCAACCCGAAGGAGCGTGCCGCTGGAGACGGCGTTCGTTTCGCGCGGGTAGAATCGGCCCGCCTTCCCGAGGCCCGACTCCTCTCCGCCGCGCCGCGCGCCGAGCCAGCCCCTCATGCACAACCTCACCGCCGCCAGCGAGACCCCTCCCGAGCATGACGCTCGGAGGATCACGTTCGGCGAGGCGCTGCGGGTCTGGTCGTATATCGGACTGAACAGTTTCGGCGGGCCGGCCGGCCAGATCGCCGTCATGCACCGCGTCCTGGTCGAGCAGCGGAAATGGGTCAGCGAAGCACGGTTCCTTCACGCCCTCAACTACTGCATGCTCCTTCCCGGTCCGGAGGCGACGCAACTGGCGACGTACATCGGCTGGCTGATGCATCGCACGCCGGGTGGGATCGCCGCCGGGGTGCTCTTCGTCCTGCCGGGATTCGTCACGATCCTTCTTCTGAGTTATGTGTATGCCGCGTGGCACGAGGTGCCTGCGGTGGACGCGATGTTTCGAGGGCTCGGAGCGGCGGTGTTGGCCGTGGTCGTCGAGGCCGTGCTTCGGATCGGTCGTCGGGCCTTGGCCAACCGCTGGATGGTGCTGATCGCGGTCGTGGCGTTCATCGCCATTCATTTCCTGGAGACGCCCTTTCCCGCCATCATCGCCTCCGCCGCACTGGTCGGCTTTGTCGGAGGGCGGCTTGTTCCGCAGGTCTTCCTGCCCGCTGGAAACGGGCGGCACGGGGATCAGGTCGATGAAGGCACAGCGCTGGACCGGCACGACTCCGATCACACCAGGCCTTCGACGGCGCGGGCGCTGCGGACGCTGGCGGTCTGCCTGACTCTGTGGCTCGGTCCGCTGATCGCGCTGGCCGCTCTGCTCGGACCGGACGATCTGTTTGTGCAGGTCGGCCTCTTCTTCAGCAAGGCGGCGGTCGTCACCTTTGGCGGCGCTTATGCGGTGCTCCCCTATGTGGCGCAGCAGGCGGTGGAGACGCACGGCTGGCTGACGGCCACCGAGATGCTCCGGGGCCTGGGACTGGCGGAGACCACGCCGGGACCGCTGATCCAAGTCGTGCAGTTCGTGGGCTTCATGGCCGCCTACAACCACGCCGGCCACCTGCCGCCGATGCTTGCCGGCACGCTCGCGGCCGTGCTGACCACCTGGGTCACGTTCGTTCCGTGCTTTCTGTGGATCTTCCTGGGTGCTCCCTACGTCGAAGCGGCCCGCGCCAACCAGCGGCTCGCCGCGGCCCTGGCGGGGGTGACCGCCGCGGTCGTCGGCGTCATCCTCAACCTCGCCCTCTGGTTCGCTCTGCACACGCTCTTCGGGCAGGTGCAGGAGTACAGGGCGCCGGGCGTTCGCGTGCTGATTCCGGAATGGGCCACCATCGATCCGGTGGCGCTGGCCATATCGGGCATCGCATTCGCCGCGCTCTTCTGGTGGCGACTCGGGATGATGCGCACGCTCGGGCTGTGCGCCGCGCTCGCGCTGGCGCATCACGTTGTGCTCGGTTGAGGGCCAGCCGAGAGAAAGCCTGACTGCTATCGCTCGCTCTAACCGCTATTGGAACGCGGTCTTGACGACGTTGCTCGGCGTGCAGGATGACTGCTCGACTGCCTGGATGAAGATCGTCCGCCCACGGGCGGCGCTCCCGACTGGCCGTCTCAGCGTCGCCACGCCGTTGACGTCCGCGACGGCGGTTCCGGCGATCGCCGGGTTTCCGAGGAACACCGCCAGCCCCGGACAGCCGGGCACGTTCGTTACGCCGCTCGCCAGTCCGTAGGCGAAATACACCGTCGAACCGGGCGTGGCGTTCGAGGCGACGACGTCGTTGACCTCGTTCACGCGACCGGGCGTGGGCGGAGCAAGAGCGAGGCTTCGGTTCCGGATCGTGTGAACGAACATGTCCGTGTCGCCGTTCTGCGAGGAGACGTAGTTCGGATAGGCGAGGTCTCCGCCAAGGCCGAGGCCGTTGTAATCTCCGAAGAACTGCATGCCGCGGTTCAGGCCGTCATTGTCGCTGTTGAAGGATTCCGGGGTGAGGCGGTGCTCGCTCCAGGTGGCCCCTCCGTCGGCGCTGAGGGCGTAGTAGGCGTCGAACATGCCATGCACCACGCCGTCATTCTGCACTGTGTGGCGCGAGTCGTAATAGAGCAAGTGGATGCGGCCGGCGCGATCGACTTCCAGCCAGGGGAAGAACTGGTCGCCGGGCGGGTTGTTGTCGCCGTTGATGACGCGCGGCGTGGCCCACGTCGAACCCTTATCCGTGGACTTGGTGAAGTAGAGATCGACGTTGCGCTGGCCGTTGACGATGTTGGTCGTGTCGAAATACACGCAGTAAAGCGCGCCGCTGACGGGGTCCACCGCGATGGAGTTGAGCGGAGGGACGCGGAAGGTGCCGGGGAAGCGCGAGCCGTCCTGCGTGCCCCAGGTGTCCAGGCGCGTGGCGATGCGGATGGCGGGGTCGAGCGTGTTGCCGCCGTCGAAACTGCGGCGGAGCATCACGCCGCTGCCGAAGTCCCAGTAGGCGACGTACAACTCGCCCTCGGGGCCGACGCGGGGAAGAAAGCCGATGCCGCTGCCGAGGCTGCGCGGCGTGTTCCACGTGGTGCCAAGGTCGTCGGACCAGATCACTCCCTGGTTGTAGGCGATGTAGACGCGGGTGCTGTTGGGGTTGCCGGGAATGATGCCCGCCGCCATCCAGCCCTTGTCGGCGCCGCCGGCCGCCCGGGCCATGATGGAGGGCTGGAAGGTGCTTTCGCCCGGATTCTTGCGCGCGACAAAGAGCCCGCCGTTACCCGAGAAGGCAATCGCGCCGACCCAGAGCGTGCCCGTGCGCGGGTCGTAACAGGTCATCGGATCGCCTTCGACGGAGGTCTGGTTCTGAGCCGGCGGGCGCACCAGAAAATCCGTCCACGTGGCGCCGAAGTCGTTCGAGACGGCGACGGACATGCGGATGATTTCCTGGCCGCTGCTCTGGCGCCAGTCGTTGGCGGTGGCGACGATCTCGTTGGGCGCCCCGTCCACGGAGGCACAGGAGGTTTCGTTGGCCGCCTGCGTCCCGCCGCCCACGTCCACGCGAACCTGCGGCCCGACGACGGGCGGATCGGCGAGCACGGTTAGCGCAGTGCCGAGCGCCGCGGCGAGACCAATGGAAGTCGCAAGGATGGAAGTGGGCCGAATGTACGTTGACATGTCGCTTCTCCTCGGCCCGATGATCGGGCAGGAATCTGGGGCGTGGGAGTGGTCTATTGGCGGGCAGGTTCACTCATCCGGGCGGCGAGCAGGGGGCGGAACTGTGGCGGCATCGCGAAACCAAGACGCTCGGCCGCGTGGACGTGCCGCCACGACTCCTCATGGCGCCCGGCATAGTACAACTCCGTCGCCAGCCGCGCGTGAGCCGGGGCGTGATTCGCGTCGCCGGCCACGACGGCGAGCCACTGCTCAACCGCCTCGGCGTTGCGGCCGCTCATCTGGAGCAGCGAGCCCAATTGGAAGCGCGCTTCGTGGAACTGCGGCGCCAGGTCGAGCGCGGTGCGGAACGCGGCTTCCGACTCGGCGACCTTGCCCTTGAAAAGCAGCGCGCGGCCCAGCGCTTCATAGGAAAGCGGCTCGGCCGGATCGTGAAGAACGGCCTTCGTCAGCGCCGCGATGGCCGCGTGACGGTCGTTCATCTGAAGCAGTTCGTAGAGCCCCGCATCGCGCTCGATGACGGCCATGGCGGGGTCCGGCTGGGGCACGAGTTCCCGCGCGACCGGATCATCGAGACGGACCCGTCCCGAGTCGTATCTCAGCCCCCGCATCGCGATGCGGTCGAGTTCCTTCTTGTAATCGCTCCCGGGGTCGATCACCGCGCCGCGGTCGCCGACGACATTGGCGTTGATCGCCGCATCGCTCGGCTCGCCTCCCGACTGGCAGCCGCCGACCGCCAAGGCGGCGGCGAGGAGCGCGACGGAGCAGTTTCTCGTTTTCATTTGACGCCTCCAGCCCTGATTCGGGCCTTGTTCGATGTACAGACCCAATCCCAAACCTTGCAGCAATCCGGTTTATTCTCTCCCCCGCCCATCAGACCGTCCCGAGGTAGGCGGCCAGCAGGTTCCGGGCCGCCTCGAGGTCGGTCCGATGCACCATCTCCGTCACCGTGTGAATGTAGCGGGTGCCGACGGAGATGGTGATCGCCCTGGCGCCAGACCCGGCCTTCTGGAGGGCTGCGGTGTCGGTGCCGCCGCGGCCGAGGATCGACCTCTGGTGCGGAATCTTCTCCTTCCTGGCGATGCTCTCAAACTGCTGAACGAGGTCATAGGTGGCGATGACGGAACTGTCCATGACCGTGATGGCCACGCCGTCGCCCTGCTTCGTTACCCGTTCCGTCTCCGGCACGCCGGGGGTGTCGCAGCAGAGGGTCGTGTCGATGCCGATGCCGACGTCGGGCTTGACGGTGTAGGCGCTGGTCATCGCCCCGCGCAGGCCGACTTCCTCCTGCACGGTGAAGACGCAGTGAATCTCGCAGGCGTGGCCGGCTCCCTTCGAGGCCGACTTGCCGCGGCCGGACGTGCCGATGCCGGCGACCTGCCGCACCGACTCGATGCCCAGCCAGCAGGCCACCCGATTGTCCATCGCCTTGCTCACGAACGTGTCGCCGACTTCGATGAAAGGCTCGTGCAGCACCACCATGTCGCCGATGCGCACTTTCTTCTTCACCTTCTGAGCGGAAAGGCCGAGATCGACGTAGAACTCGGCCACCTCGGGAATCTTCTTGCGCTCTTCAGGCGAGGAGATGTGAATGGGCTTGCCGCCGGGATTGAGCACGCCGAGGAGGTCGCCGCCCTCGGCGCACACCAGGATGCGGCGCGAGAAGAGATTGCGCGTGTCGAATCCGCCGGCGGCGTTGAGCCACAGGCAGCCCTTGTCATCAATGTGCCGGACGTAAAAGCCGATCTCATCCATGTGGCAGGCGAGCATCACCCGCAGAGGCTGCCGGCCCTTGCCCGGCTTGCGGGTCGGCCGGCGCATACAGATCAGCGACCCCATCGGATCGGTCCGGACCTCATCGAAGAGACCCTTGACCTCATTCTCGATGAGCGCCCGCACGCGCTCCTCGCGTCCGGGAACGCCCGGAGTTTCGCACAGCCGCCGCAGCAGATCGACATTCATGGAGTCTTCCGCCCCTGATGGACTTATGATTGAAGGTACGAGTGATCGTCGCACTCGCGTCAGGACATGGAGGCACATCGTAGGTGCCGTCCGCGCGTCGGGGCGTTCCGTCGGATGATCGGGAAACACAGCGTTCATGGCACTCAAAAGCCCGTTGCGAAATCTCCAGGAGCAGGCCGAAGCGGAGTTCATGGTCTACGGCCGCCGTGACGCCGTCGCGCCCGCCGACGCCGCCACTCCCGAGATGGAGATCGTCTCGACCTTCGGCGAGATCGAAGCGGAGTACGCCTCGCTGCGCCGATCCGCCGGATTGATGGACTGCCCGCAGCGCGGCACGCTCCGCGTCAGCGGGGCTGATCGCGCTGACTTCCTCAACCGGATGCTCACCAACGAGTTCAAGGCGGAAGCAAAGACGCAAGCGGCCTCGGGGGATCATGGCAAACCGTTTGCATCTTTGCCTCCTCCTCAGTCATGCGCGGGACATGCCATTGACGCCTTCTGGCTCAATCGAAAGGGCCGCATTGAGGCGGACCTGACCGTCATCGACCTCGGCGAAGAGATGATCCTTGCCGTTGACGCCACGCTCGCCCAGCGAACTGCCGACTCCCTCAAGGGCTTCATCATCAGCGAGGATGTGACCATCGAGAACGCGATGGACCGGTATCACGGCCTGTGTATGCACGGTCCGCGCGCCGTCGAGTTCCTGCGAACGATTCTTGACGAGAATGAAGGCGCGGCGCTGGCCGACCTCAGGCCCGGCCGCGCCTTGCGCTGCACTTCGCACGGGCACCCGATCGTCGTTCACCGCTGCGACCTGATCGGTGAAGTCGGCCTGCATCTGCTCTGCCGCGCCGAGGACGCCGTCGCCGTCCACGAGCAACTCCTCGAGGCCGGTCTCGGGCAGGGGCTGCGCTCCGTGGGCTGGCATGCCTTCAACATCGCGCGCATCGAGGGCGGAAGCCCGATGCACCTCATCGACTTCGGCCTCGACTCGCTGCCGCACGAGTCCGGCCTGCTCCACCGCCGCGTCTCCTTCACCAAGGGGTGCTACCTCGGACAGGAAGTCGTCGCGCGCATGCAGAGCCTCGGCCACCCGGCCAAGACTCTCGTCGGGCTGAAGATCGAAGGCGAGCACATGCCCGTGACCGGTTCGCAGATCTTCGACTCGAGCGATCCCCTGGCTGAGGTCATCGGCGCCGTGACCAGCGCGACGCCGAGTCCGATGCTCGGTCGCACCATCATCGCTTTCGCCATGGTCAAGTACGCCTGCGCGAAGTTGGGGACGGAAGTGATCGTCAACGCCGAAGGCCGCCGCGCCAAAGCGGTGATTCACGATCTCCGATTCTGGCCGCGACGAAGCGCCGACAGCGGATGAGCAGGATGGCCTCGTCTCCCCCGGCACAGGAGTGCCGGGGCTTTGTGCGCCTCGATGCCTTGATCCCTTGGTGCCCCAGACGTTGTTCACTTCTCCCACGGGTCGGCAATGTGGCAGGGGCGGCCGGTCTTTGTCACATAATCCTGGTGATAGTTCTCGGCTGGCCAGAACGTCTCGGCCTTCTCGACTTCCGTGACGATGGCGCGCCCCTTGAACCGGCCGGAGTTCTGCAACTCCTTGATGAACGCCGCAGCCTGTTCGGCCTGCTTCTCACTCGTGAAGTAGATGCCGGAACGATACTGCTCTCCGACATCGGGCCCCTGCCGGTTCAACTGCGTCGGATCGTGCATCACGAAGAATGCTTCGAGCAGTCGCTGGTACGAAATGCGCTGAGGATCGAAGACAACTTTGACCGCCTCGGCGTGGCCCGAATCATCGCGGCAGACTTCCTTGTAGGTCGGGTTCTCCACGTGGCCCTGCATGTAGCCGCTCAGGGCGTCGATGACGCCCGGCCCCTGCTGGAAGTAGTGCTCGACGCCCCAGAAGCACCCGCCGGCAAAATACGCCGTCTCCGTCTCGACGGGCCGGCTCGCGGGCGGCAACTCTTCACCCTTCTCGTGGAACGTGAGCGACGCGGAGTTCAGGCAATACCGTAATCCCGTGGGCCTGGGACCATCGGTGAAAACATGCCCCAGGTGCGCCGTGCAACGAGCGCACTCGATCTCCGTTCGCACCATGCCGTGGCTGCGATCCGCGATCTCGGCAATGTGTTCGGGGTCGAAGGGAGAATGAAAACTTGGCCATCCAGTACCCGAATTGAACTTGTGGTCGCTCGAGAAGAGCGGCAGGCCGCACACGATGCAGACGTACGTCCCTTCCTTCTTGTTGTCCAGAAGCGTTCCGCAGAAGGCCTCCTCAGTCCCCGCCTTCTGGGTGATCCGGTAGGACTCCTCGTTGAGGCCCGACGCGAGTTGGGCGATTCGCTCCTTCGTGAGGGGCGTGATGTCGTAGGCCGACTTCGAGTAACGTGGATGCGACTGGTCAGTTGACGCCTGCATGGATTGCTCACCCGCCTCCTGCTTGATCTTCGGATCCTGGAGAAGCGCGACGCGCGCCGCAGCCGCCACGAGGGCGATGGCCACTGCACCGACTGCACACAGCATGATTCCGGCTGGTCTGGTCACGAGAAGCTCTCCTTGAGAACGAGCGCGAGCGGCCCGACGGTCCGCCGCTGCTTCCGGGAAGCCTCCACGAGTGTACGCGCCTCTTTGATGTGCGGTTCGCGCCTCGGTTACGCCGGCAGGGCGATCGCGTTTTCGTCATTCCCGCGCAGGCGGGAATCCAGTCGCGCAGGACGCATCTGCTCAATCGCCAGAACTGGTTCGCATGGGCCTTGAAACCTCGCTGGATGCCCGCCTGCGCGGGCATGACGACGAAGACGCGATTGCCTCGGTTACGCTCAACTCCCGTGAATCGCCATGATAATGACGCGACCGCGCCGGATCGGTCCGGCGCGGTCGGGGGTATGAGGCGGCGTGGTGATCCTACTGGATCACCGTTTCGACGACGTTGGAGGCCCGCTGGAACTCGGCGGCCTGGATCCAGATGCGCCGGCCGGCTGTGCCGTCGGGTACCCGCTTGGTGAGGCTGGCGGACCCGTTGCTGTCGGCCGTCCTCACGCCCGCGAGGACCGGGCTGAGGATGCCCACCGTCACATCGAGTTGGGGAATGTAGGTGTTGCCCAGGCCCCGGACAGAGTAGATGAACGCCACGGTCTCGTTGGCGGTGGCGCCGGTCACGTCAAGCGTGGCTCCGACTCCCGCAAACAGCGGCGAGGCGACGAGCGTCATCGGCGGATTGCCGACGTCGTAGCGCGCCACCCAGGTCCGCCACTGACCGTTGAGCGTGTACTCGTGATGGCCCCAGAACGAGCCGGGCGCTGCGGGATCATCTACGGTGGCGCTGTAGTCTCCCCAGCGGCCACTGGTGTGCGCCGCGGTGCTCTCCTTGACGAACTCGGGCGGCTGGAAGGTGTTGGCCGGATCGCTGAACTTCCGCACCGCCCGCGACATTGAGATGTACTCATCGGGTGAAGAACGGGCGAAGGTGATCGCGGCGTTGCCCTCATCGTCAGCCCAGATGCTCGGGAAGAAGGTGTGAATGGTGCCGCCGTAGTCGAGTTCCCCGGACTGGGCGATGATCGGCGTGTTGCCGCTCGTCGGCCAGCCGCGCATGTCGAACTCGTACCACCGCGCCCTCGCCCGCGTGCTGTTCACGTGGTGAACCGCCCACATCGAGTCGTTGCGCTGCATGCAACTCCAGAAACGAGGCTCGAAGAGGAAGGGCCGGCTGCTCGAACCGCGCTGCGGCGGCTGATTCGGATAGGTGTACGCCGGCACCGTCAGCGTGTGCGTCACCCGGCTGTAGGCGCCGAACGGGTCACGCACGGCGTGGAAGATCACCGTCGTGTTGTTGCTCAACTCCGTGGATTGCAGGATGTACTGGGCGGGAGCGCCGGCGTCAAAGGTCACCGGAATGCCCATCGACTGCTGATTGGCGCCGGTGATGAGTTCGTGCCGCGTCGTCGGCGCGCCGCCGCTGAGGATCGACGCCTTGGTGATGAAGTACAGGAGGTACTTGTCCGGCCCGAAGAAGTCGGCGGTCAGCAGTACGTTGTTCGCATCCACCGCCATGTTCGGCGAGTCGATGTCGTTGTCCGAGATGGTCGTCACGTCCAGGCGGTACTTCCACCAGTCGTCGCGCGTGTTCGGGCTGCTTGTCTTGGACACCGCGAGCAGGAAGAACGATCGGTTGTTGTCGCTGCGCTCGCACGCCATGGCGAAGAAGCGCTGATGATGCGGATCCCACACCGCTTCGGGGTCGAAGACGAAGTTGTTGGCGCCGAGTTCGCCCCAGAAGCCGAAACTGTTCTCGATCTCGTCCCGGAACAAGTTGTTCCCGGTCTTGTCGAAGCAGGCGATCTGACCATTGACAATGAGGATGATGCGGTCCGGGCCGACGGCCATCTCGGGATCGGGCGGCGTCCAGCCGGTGCTGGTCACGCCTTCAAAGCCGAAGTCCGGCCCATCGCCGCCGGGGCCGTCGAAGGGTTCCAACGCCACGTGGTTCGGATCCCAGATCGGCGGGATCGGCGTGTCAATGTCCATCGGACCCGCCAGGTAGGCCAGGCGCTCGCCCGTCCACTCGGCGTCCGACACCACCATGTCAACGGGCAGGCGCACCGTGAGATTGACTGAAGTCTCATCACCCTCGCGCGAAGCGCCGTTCCAGCACACGGCCAGTCGCCCCGCCTCGTCGATGACGGCGCGGCCGGCGCCGGTCGCCGCCGTGATGGCCTGACTTCCCTCCGTGTGGGTGTTGAGCGCGACGGGAGCACCTTGAAGTTGGCCCCCGCCGTCGATGAATTGAGCCATCACACCCGTCCCGTGCCCGTCTCCCCCCTCGCCGTCGCTGTTGAACACGACGGCATATTGATCATCGCTGATTCGCACAATGGTCGCGCCGCTCTTCCATCCGTTGGAGGGAAGCGCCGCGGCCAGTGCATCCATCGCCGGCTCGCCGTCACGGTCGAAGAAGCGCACGTTGACGGCGAAGCCGCCTTCGACTGCTGTGTGCCAGGTTGCGACGAATCCCCCATCGGCCGCAACCGCGATCGACGGCTCGATGTGATCGCGCCCGTCCATCTCGCTCAACACCATCTCATTGCCGCTGAGAGAGCCATCGGCCGCGACGCGGCGAGCGATGATTGCATTGGGGTTGTTCTGCTCGTCTGTTCGCGCCCAGGCGATGAGGTACTCCTCACCCTGACGAATGATGCAGGCGTTGGCGTCACGGCCGCCGTGCGACTCGCTGATCACATGTTCGCCGGAGACCGTTTTGCCCTCGGCGTCGATGAGCCGGAGCATCACCCGATCATGGCCCGTGGAATCGTCGATCCACACGATCGCGGCGCCGCCTTGGCCATCATCAACGATCGCCGGGGCCATCTGGTTGCCCTGCTGCGTCTCGTTGATGGCGATCTCGGCCGAGGCCTCACTGAGTTCCCGATCGAATCGCCGTGCGACGATCGAGGACCCGCTGCCATCCTGCCCGTGCGACTGCCAGGTGAACCAGATGCTTGATCCGCTCGCCGCGATCGCGGCCCGCTCCTGCATGCCGCGCATGAGGGCGTTGACGGGCACCTCGCCGCCGACGGGCCGGCCGAAGGCGTCGAAGCGTTGCGCCACGACGGCGTAACTGCCGTGCTCCTGCCGGCGGCTGTCCCAGACGGTGATGAACCCGCCGCCGGGCAGCGCGGCCACGGCCCCGCGATCCTGCGTGCTGCTGGTGAAGACGTTGGCCTGCGTTTCAATGGTGGGACCGCCGAAGAGCGTCTCCATGAGCGAGACCTCCGGCGGGGCGGGCCGACCATCATCGGCCGCCAGGAGCGGCGTCGCCGCCCCGACCAGGCCCAGCCCGATCAGAACCGCCATGCAATCATGCATCCGACCCATCGCATCCGATCGATTCCTGCGTCGCATCTGATTTTCCTCCGTGTGGCGTTCGCGTGGCTTGACCCGGCCGTCCGACCGAGCCAGAACTCATCTCTAACCGCTCAGCCCCCCGCGTTTTATGCAGGAAACTGTAAATTTCGTCAAATCAGAATAGGCCGATCCCCGTGCCGGAACCTCGACGCCTCGTAAAGCAGGGGGTCGATAACGCGCGACGGCGACTCCCCTCGAAGTGAAGTCGCGCGGGCGTCAAGACTCCAGCCGACCAGGCCCGCGGAGCGCCAGGCCCCTATGTTTCCCGAGTCGGGAGGTCAGCCCATGGCGCACTTGCAGCCCTACTTCACCGAGGTTCAGGCGCACTACGACCTGTCGAATGAGTTTTTTGCGCTCTTCCTCGACCCTTCGATGACGTATTCCTGTGCCTTCTTCAAGCGTGAGGAGATGACGCTTGAGGAGGCTCAGGTGGCCAAGATCGACCTGACTCTGGACAAGTGCGATCTGCGCCCGGGCACGCGTCTGCTGGACATCGGGTGCGGCTGGGGAAGCACGGCGAGAACCGCGGCCGAGCGATTCAACGTCCACGTGACCGGCCTGACGCTCAGCCGGAATCAGCATGCCCATGCGCGCCGACTCGTCGCCTCCTTGCCGGGTGGTGTCGGCGAGCGAATCGACATCCGATTGCAGGGTTGGGAGGAGTTCGAGGAGCGGGTTGATCGCATCGTCTCGATCGGCGCCTTCGAGCACTTCCGAGCGGAGCGGCACCACGAGTTCTTCGCCCGCAGCCGGGCCATACTCCCCGACGACGGTCGAATGCTCCTGCACTCCATCGTGGACGTCGATCCATCCCGCTGGCACACTCCCGAGCGCCCAAGTCGAGAGGACGTGGACTTTGCCCGCTTCATGCGGAGCCGGATCTTTCCGGGCACACAATTGTCCACCGCCGCGGGCGTGGTCAGTCAGGCCGAGCGTGCGGGGTTTCGGGTCGGCCGGATGCACTCGCTCCAGCCTCACTATGCCCGCACACTCGAAATCTGGGCGGCGAGTCTGCGCGCGAACCGCGACGAGGCGATCCGGCTCACCTCCGATGAAACGTACGACACCTACATGCGGTATCTCTCGGGCTGCGGGAAGTACTTCCTCAACGGCCGCATGGACGTGGTGCAGTTCACCTGCGAGTGCGCATGAGGAGTTGGTCGGCCAGGCTGCAACCTGACCTGCGCGGCTGGTGCGCCCGAGGCTGCCCCATCGCCCGCCGACCTTCGCGATGCGCTCACCACCCATCCCCAAGGTCGGCGATCTTCTCATCGATCCAGTCGCAGATGAGGCCGCGGATGCCTTCCTCCTGGCGCTGCTTGAGCGTGCGGGTGAGCGCGGTGCGGGCTTCGCGAATCTCCTGGAACTGCCCGCCCTCGAGCCAGACGCCGAAGCACTTGCCGCACATGGCGATGGCGGCGGAGGTCTGCGGATAGAGGAACGTCCACATCGGGCCGTGCCCTTTTGGGCAGGAGCGTCCTCCGGCGAGCGATCCCGGCGGGATCTCAAGATTCTGGTCCGCCTCCTCGAAGGAGCGTTCAAGTTCTCCGCCGTCAAACCAGATGCCGCGGCAGCGCGGGCACCAGTCGATGACGAGGGCCGTTCCCTTGACGGGTCGCGGCTTGAGGCCGCACTGACCGCGTGAACGGCCTTCGGACTTGCATCGCGGGCACTCAATCTCTTGTTTGCTCATGGGCCGCCTGCCTCACCAACTTCCACTGGCGCCGCCGCCGCCGGAAGACCCGCCGCCGAATCCCCCGCCGAACCCGCCGGCCGACCCCCCGCCGGGCGAGTAGTCCTCCATGAACTGCGACGCCGCGCTGAGCGTCTTGAGTATGTACAGGAGCAGGATGACGCCGAGGCCGATGAAGACCCAGCCCCAGCCGCGCTTGCCGTTTCGATAAAGGCTGATGCCCACTACGATGGACACCACCCCAAGCGCGCCATAAACGAAGATCGCCCAGTTCGTGCCGTAGCGAACAGCGGCGAACTCGCGGCCGATGGACTTGATGCCGGCAGAGACGCCTCCGGCGTAGTCGCCGCGCTTGAAGTGCGGGATGATGACGCCGTCCATAATGCGCTGGGCGTCGCGGTCGCGCAGCGTTCCGTAGCCGGCGCCGAGTTCGATGCGGGCGCGGCGATCGTGGATGGCGACGAGGAGGAGCACGCCGTCGTTGTCAGGCAAGTTGCCGATGCCCCAGGCGTTGAAGACGCCGGTCGCGAAGGCCTCGATGCTGCCGGCGTGGGCGCCGCGGAAGTCGCTCATCGAGTTGATGATGAGGACGGCGAACTCGACGCCGCTGCTCGCCTCGGCAAACCAGAGGTACTGCTCGAAGCCCTCCTCCTGCTGTGGCGTGAGGACGCCGGCGAGATCGGTGATGTAGCCGTTGTCGGGCTGAGGCCAGGGGGCATAGGAGCGGATGGCGCCGTCGCCGATGCCGCGCGACTCTTCGCTCGCCGTCGCCTCCCCGGTCTGCGTCTCCTGAGCGCGCAGCGGCGACGCAATGAGCAGCAGGCTCACGAGCAGCACCACCAGGCGCATCGGGCTAGGACTCGTGAACAATCGCATCGTCGATCTCATTGGGGTTCTCGCCTTGGGCGGGATAGTGCTCGGCCATCTTCTCGCCGATCATCCCGATCGCTTCGCAAACACCTTCGGCCATGCGCCCGGCGCGGAAGTGCCCCGCCATGACATCGCGCACGTCAAACCAGTAATCGAATCCAACCCGAGCGGAGATCCCGCGATCGCCGTAGATGATGAACTCGCGGTTGGCGCGGACGACAAGAATCAGAACGCAGTTGTGAGCCTTGGTGCGATCGAGTGCAAGGCGGTGAAAAACCTCAACGGCCTTGCCGGCCAGGTCGCTCCAGCACCAGCGCAGCACGACGACCTTGATCTCGGCCGTCGTCGCGCGCTCGGCGGCGGCAATGGCGGCCCCGACGCGCTGCTCTTCGGCCTGGCTGAGGAATCCTGCGGTATCCATCGTCGGCCCTTGCTCCGCGTTCGATGACCAGGAAAGTCGCCCTTATCATCCCCAGCATTGCCCCTGGTTCCACCGACGGTCCATCGTTGTATGATGAGACGGTGGCACCAACCCGCCCTGGAGCACCTGATGCATCGCACCCGCGACTCAATGATGATCTGCCTGCGTGCGATCGCGGCGCTCTGCATCGCGGCGATGGCCTGGAGCGGACCGACTGTTCAGGCGGCCGATGATGTGCTCAACCCCAAGACCTACCGGTCGCCATCGGGCCGCTACGAACTCTTCGTCGATCCCAGCACCATGGAGGGCAAGGGACCGGGCTCGTACCGCCTGTCGCTTGATGAAAAGATCATCTGGCAGGGCGAGAAGCCCTTCACCCTGCGCGACGCCGCGATAACCGATGAGGGGCTTATCGTCGGCTACGCCTACGAGGGCGGCGTATTCACAGGCGGTCACCACGGGACGCAGTTTTCCGGACTGGTCGTCATCATGATGAACGCGAGCGGCGAGACGTTGCTGCGCGATGCAGGCAAGTCACATCCG
>Ga0326597_10004820_pt1 | contig 18847 bp, 15 predicted proteins | sample RVTome_12_FD_203789 | JGI IMG/M metagenome (GOLD analysis project Ga0326597, IMG submission 203789) | Soil microbial communities from uranium-contaminated site in the Upper Colorado River Basin, Wyoming, United States - RVT100D185 | ecosystem: Environmental > Terrestrial > Soil > Contaminated >... | reverse complement strand
TGCTCGCGCTCTATCAGCAATCCGTCCACCGCTTGCTGCACGGTCATGAACGTGCGGTCGGCCATCAGGTCGACCATCATGCTTTCGTGGGTCGGATCGAGGTGCTGGACGAGGACGAAGGCCATGCCGTTGCCGGCCGGCACGGCATCGAGAAACCTCCTGAAGGCGTCAAGCCCCCCCGCCGACGCGCCAACGCCGACGACCGGGAAAGGCGGCTCGCGAGGCAGGTCGCGCGACGATTGGGGGGAGGGCGCCGCGACGCGCAGGCTCGCTCCCTGTCGGGTCGCTTCTGCCGCACGTCGACGGTTTCGTTTCGTTGCTTTTTTCGGGATCAAACGGCTGCTCTCCAATGAGTGGGGGCGCACGCATTTCGGGAAGGAACCGACGCGCTACCATCGAAACGCGTTCTCTTCATCCATCACGCCCGAATTCGACGATCAGGGCCCAAACCTCCGCCGAGGCGAAAAATATCCGTTAAAAATATAGCCATTCCAGGAGCGGACGACGACGTATAAATAATTGATTTAATTGGTTAAAATTAGTTTTATTAGCCATTAATACATTTGGACCATTCGGACCATTCGGAGCATTCGGAGCATTCGGAGCATTCGGACCATTCGGAGCATTCGGACCATTCGGACCGTTTGGTTCATTTGTTGATACTCATCATTCTTCCGTCTAATCCACCTTTATCTGTACTTGACAAATTGGCTTATAGGTATGATTCTAATGCTAATGAGTAAAATACACTTGGCGATGAGGAAATCTGCGATGGTCGAAAATTCGCACGACGGAAACGAATCGGCCCGTGACGAGAGGCTGCAGATCATGCTGACGCCTGAGGAATTGGAGGTGATTGACGACTTCCGGTTCAAATGGCGGATGCCAAGCCGGGCCGCCACTGTGAGGGAACTGCTCAGGCGCGGGCTTGCCGCCGAGGAGAGTGTGCGCGGGGGAACGCAGGAACGGACCTCGAAAAGCTTCGGGGTGATCGATAGCGAGAACGCCCCCGAAGCCTAGGTTCAGAGCCTGACGATGTCAGGTCGGTACATGGCCCGAGTTTTTGAAGGAATTGGCGCATTCCTGCGGGGTTAAGGCGTAGAGCGCCCGGCCGATGGTGGACCGGGGGGCGGTGACGTCCCTGTTGGCGGTGTGGCCGGCTGGTAGCTAAAGGCGCCCGCCCGCGCCGGCCCAAGGATCAACGCCATCACAGCGCCTATCTGTTCGGCGCCTTCACGGTTCGGTCTCATGACGGCGGATTCGGTCGGGGGACCGCTGTCCTTTCCGTGCGCGCTGTGGGACAGGACGACGGACGGTGGAACCCCGCCGGACGTTTCCATGGGGAGAGGATGGAACGAAAACCCGGCACTTGCCCAGTACCGAAACGCCGGCGGAGGTTTCCTTACCGATAGCGGGCGCCTACCTGGCGTACCGCGACTGATCCGGTGGGGCCGGTGGCTCGTACTCCTGCATGCGCTTGAGTTCGTCCTCGGAGATGTCGGTCCGCAGCTTGGCCTTCTTGCCGCTGCCCATCATGTCGAACTGCTTCCAGTTCAGAGCCACGTCATGCGATCCGATGCCGAGAAACCCGCCGACTGAAACGACGACCTGGTCGCCGACGATCCTGGATACCTCGCCGATCTTCTTCCCCTTGGCGTTCACGACATCCATCCCCACCACAGACGTCGGCGGAATCGCCGGCACCGCCGGAGATGTCATGGTGGCGCCGCCGGACCCTTCTGCCGGCTTGACGCCGGGTTGCGGTTCGGCTGCCTGCGCGGCAACGGCGACCGTCACCATTGCGGCGCTCAGCACTGTCCGGAAAAATGCGTCCCTTTTCATTGTGCCGTCCTCCTGGTTGTTTGACCCGGTATGGCAGGACCTCAAGCTTCGGGCATGACGTCCCACGCTCTATCGATTAAGTGACGCTCGGATCGCACGGTTATTTCCGCACGCGGAACGAAGGTCACAGGAATGCCACGCGCGGCAGCCGAGCAGTCGCGTATGTTCGAAACGGAATATTTATGCGCCGTGCCGCCCCCGCCATAACGCCGGACCGTCCGCCGCCGCCGGAAGCCGCATGCGGCAACGGGTGTCTTGACCGCCGTGGAATCCGCCCATGACGCAGGAGCGATGCGATAGAGCGCGTCTGCGGGCGACCGCCCGCCATCTCGACGTGGAGCACCTCCAGCCGGACCTCGTCGCGCGGTCCGTGCGGGGCGGTGTCGTCACGCTCGCAGTGCAGGGCTTCAAGGTCGCTGCGCAGACGTGCGCCATTGTCATCCTGGCACGGCTGCTGGCGCCCGATGATTTCGGTCGCTTCGCCATGGTCGCGGTGTTCCTCGCTGCACTGGAGCTGTTCAAGGACCTCGGCCTGTCGACGGCCACGGTTCAGCGTCGCGACGTCGCGCCCGGCCAACTCGATACGCTGTTCTGGCTGAATACCGCTCTCGGCGTCGCGGTGACGGCGGTGATGGCGGCGCTTGCGCCGCTGCTTGCCTGGATTTTCGGTGAGCCCGTCCTGCTCGCCATCACGCCGGTGGTTGCCGCTGCCTTCCTGTTCACGGGAGTCGCCGCCCAGCATCTCGCCCTGTTGCGCCGCCAGATGCGCTTCAGCGTGCTGGCCTTCATCCAGGTCGGCGCCGAGGTGGCGGCCTTTACCGCCGCGGTCGCTGTCGCGGTCGCCGGGCTGGGAATCTGGGCGCTCGTGGTGCAGCGGATCGTGTGGGCGGCGGGAACCGCGGCCGGGGCCTGGATTGCCTGCAGCTGGCGGCCGGGCCGGCCCGGTCCCCTGGGCGAGGTACGCAGCTTCGTCCACTTCGGCGGCAACGCTACCGCCTCGATGGTCGTCGGCTATCTCGCCGGCAACCTCGACAAGGTGCTGATCGGTTGGTACTGGGGTGCGGCGTCGCTCGGGCTCTTCGAGCGGTCGCAGAGCCTCGTTCTCCTGCCCATCCGCAACCTGAATGTCCCGCTCGGCAACGTGGCCCTCGCGGCGCTGAGCCGGCTGGTCGGACAGCCCGCACGCTATCGTGACTCCTATCTCGGGGCAGTAGAGAGGCTGGCCATGGCGATCGCTCCCATGGGCGGGCTGCTGGTGGGCGCTGCCGGCCCGGTCATCGACCTGGTGCTCGGCCCGCGCTGGTCCGGCGCCGCGCCGATCCTGTCATGGATGGGCCTGGCGACGATCTACATGCCCGTTTCCTACACGTTGAGCTGGCTCTACATGAGTCAGGATCGCACATCCGAAATGCTGCGCGCCGGGGTGACGGGCGCGGGGTTGACCATCATCGCGGTGCTCGGCGGGCTGCCATTCGGTCCCGTCGGCGTTGCCGCTGCCTATACGGCAAGCGGGATACTGCTGCGGGCACCGCTTCTGTTCTGGCTTGCCGGACGGAAAGGCCCCGTGCGGGTGCGTGACTTCTATATCATTCTGGTGGCGCCCCTGGCCGCCGGCCTGTCCGCCACCGCCACCGTGTGGTCGGCGCGCCGCTGGCTGCCGCTCGACGGGATGTGGCCTCCGGCCGAAGTTGCCATTCTGGCGGCGCTCACCATCGCGAGCGCGCTGGCGGTCTATCTCGCTCTGCCACGCAGCCGCCGGGTGGTCCGCAGTCTCGGCCGGTTGCCCGGCCTGCGGCGGAGCAATGACCCGGGTCGGCGGGAAACGGCGGCAGGCGCGTGATGCTGCGAACCGGCCCCTGCGGCCCGGGAACAAGTCCCTCTCCGAAAAGGAAAAACGCCGGGCACGAAGGCCCGGCGTACGAGTTGGATCGTCAGGGAGGTTCAAGCCCCCGCCCAGCGAGGGCTTCCTTCGGGGTATGCGATGCCCGAAGCCGTCATGCAACCGGGGCAGAGCACCGGCGCAAGGAGAAAACGCGGCACCGCAGCGGGCATTCGTGCGGCCTTCCGGCGGATGGGTGCCCGGCGTGCCGGCATGGCTTAGAACCGGTCGGTTCGATGGGGCACGGCCGACTGTTGGATGTCGCGGTCACCCTCCGTATACCTGTCCCCGACATTTCTGAATGTCGGTGCGTCTTCGACCTGCTGTTCCGACAGGTTGATCCGGATGCCAATTATCCCGTGCGACTTTTCCGTCACGATGTCGGCCGCGTGGAACGGGACGCCGATCTGCCGGCCGCCGATGATGCCGAACACCGCGCCGACCGTCAGAATCATGCCGGCGATGCTTCCATCCCGACCGATCAGCAGGTCCGACACATGACCGAGTTCGACGCCCCTGCGGCTGTAGACGGTCTGGCCGAGAAGCTCGGACGCAAGGGTCTGGTCACGCAATTGCTGCGGTATCGCGATCCGCGCGGCGAGCCGCTTTTCCGCCCCGGTGCCTGCGGTCAGGGTGGGTCCGCTGTTCTGTGCCATGGCCACCGCGACGAGGGATACGAAAAAAACGCCGGCCACGAACGCGTGTTTGAACTGCATGGTCCGTCTTCTCCCTATCCGGTTCTGTCCAATCCCTTTCCGGACCGCCGCTGTCGCGCAGACGACGTCCGTCGATCGGCAGCCGATGACAGATCGGACGGCTGAGAGGCAAAAACCTTCCCTTCGCCGGCTGTGACCAACCTGTGGGCCGTCGTCGGAAACGGCGCCGGCTCATCGGCGCTGACGGCCCGCCATCGTCAAGACTCCGGGATCACTGCTGTTTCGGATCCTTAACAGAGGCCGGATCCCCGATCGTCGCCGATGTCTGGCTGGTATCAGTTGCCCTGGCGGCGCCGGAGGTGCTGACCGGCATGCGCGTAGCTCGCGCCGGAGCGGATTCCGGTTTCTTGTCGCCCAACCGCGGCTTGTCGCGAAAATCGGTCGCGGCATTTGCATTCGCCAGCCCCGAAGCGACCGCATCCGCAAGAGTCAGGAGCCGGTTCCGATCGACATTGCCGATCAGGCTGTAGCCCAGCCGTCCGAGTTGCCAAAAAACCAGTGCGACACCGTCTTCCTCCAGAAGTGTGAACGCCGTTCGCCGTTTCGATGTTGTCGGTCCCACGAACAGCGTGACGTACCGGCCCGACTTATTTTCGTAGAGCAACTGCATCGCGGCGCCGTTGCTCGTCGGAAGAATCCGTCCGCCAGCCAGCGCGAACCCGTCCCTGACAAGATCTGGCGCGCGCTGCGGCATACCGCTGAGCTGCTGGGACAGCCACCCGAAGACCTTGGCCGGCGGCCCCTTCGCAATCATGGGGTCGCCAGGATAATCCTTGTCCACCAGCAGCACGTGCGCCGCCACCGCCTGTCGCGTGAACGCCGCCAGGGTAGAATCCGTCGTCTGCCGTCCCGGCCCGGCGAAGAAGGTCGTCCAGCCGGCGAACGACACCGCAGCGACGATGCCTAATGCAGCGAAACAATGCCTCGAGCGGTGGAAAAGACGCTGGCGCTGAAGCGCGCGCTCGTAGGTCTCCGCCAGGAATTCGTACCTTTCCGGCAGGTCGTTGAACGTCGAATAGTGAAACCGCCTGTGCAACGTCAGGTTCTGGCGTCGATAGGCCTCCACACGATCGAGGTCGTCGGGGGCGGCGCTCAGATGGGCCTCGACCGCGCTACGGCGTTCCGGTCCCAGTGCTCCGTCGACATAGGCGTGAAGTTCGTCCTCGGCCAGAGAGCTCGCCGTAAAAATCGTCCGATGATATGTGCTGACCATTGGATTTTCCATTGGACCGGTCTGGTTTTGTTGCTTCGTCATCATCGCCGGACATGAGCCGCCTCAGCATGTCGCGGCCGCGAGACAGGCGCGACATAACGGTTCCCTTCGGGATGCTCAAAATCCGAGCGGTATCCTCGTAGGACATTCCCTCCAAGCCGATCAGGAGAACTACCTCGCGCTGCTCGGACGACAGCTCGCCCAGTGCCCAGTCGAGATCGGCGATCTCGAGCTGCATCATCTGCGAAGGCTTCACCACCAGCGCACGCTGAACGATTTCGTCGGAAATCACCTCGTGGCCGTTCGCCCCCTTCGCGACGCGATCGACGTAAAGATTGTGCAGGATCGTAAACAGGTAGGCTCGTGTGTCCCGAATTCCGCTCCATGGCTTCGTGCGCGCGATGGCGCGGCAGAGGCATTCCTGAACCAGATCTTCCGCGTCCACGGAGTTCCGCAGCAAGGCCATCGCGTATCGCCGCAGATCGGGAATGTATGAGACAATCTTGACCGGCCGGTTTTCCACTGACATCTCTCCCCGATACGTCACTCCATGTGCGGACGGAGATGCCTACGTCATCCAAACCGCTCTTGGAAATGACCGGAATCCAGATTTGAAGGTATCGTTGCTGCTGAAGCAGTCGTGTGAAGTCGTTGTGACAAATTCCGGCCATGAATTTCTCTTCTTCGTCCTGATGTTATTCCGTCCCGTACGGAGCGGCGCGTTGTTCCTGTTTGACCGCACAGCCTTTTTCGATATTCGAGAGGCGCGAGGCGTCGGCATTCCGCGCAGACGAAACCCGGCTTCGTGCGCAGCCCCGTATCCGGCCTGCGCGGCCCGCCCTTGAACGGATTGACGAAAAATCCGTCTCTTTATTCCCGGCCCGGGCGCCGATGCGAGTGCCCTGTGACATCCCCGTGCGCCGCCCGCCGCATCCTTTCGGACCCGCGGGAATAATTCGCCGTCCACGGTGTCAGATTGGCAGGCGGTATCGGCGGCGACGCAGGCGCAACATCCACCGCCTCGCTCGTTCCGATGCGTCGCAGGTCTGCTACCCGATTACCGTGCGACCGCGGAAATCTGGCGGCTGTCTGAAAGAAATCACCCGAGGATCAGGAAGGTAAGGAGGACACCATGGATACCCCGATGATCGACACCAAAATGCGGGAATCCGTGTTGGATGCGGGCATCGCGGCGCCGCCTCGGCACAGACCGATCGATGTCGTCCTGATCGACGACAACCGCGAATTCGTCGAGGCCTTGGCCGAAAATCTCGGCGACGCAGGGATGGCCGTCCGGTGGTTCACCGACGGCGAATGCGGGCTCGTCCATCTCAAGGGTGGCGCTGCGTGCGATGTCATTCTGCTCGACTGGCACATGCCGCGATTGAGCGGAGCCACCTTTCTGGCGCGGCTTCGCGAATTGGGGAACACGACGCCTGTGATTGTGCTCACGGGCAATGACAGCGAAGCCGTCGAAGACGTCGCACTCGGTTACGGCGCCATCGATTTCATCGACAAATCGCGCCGCGCATCGATTCTGCTCAAACGACTCCATCTCATCGTGCGCGGCGTGAAGTCGGACGCGACTCCTCCCGGAAACCGGGAGGTGCTTATCGGCGCCCTGACCCTGCGATCGCGATCAAGGCGTGTCGCCTGGAAAGGCCGGGAGGTCGGCCTGACGTTCACGGAGTTCCGTATCGTCGAACTGCTGACAACACCGGTCGGCACCGATCGTACCTATCGCGAAATCTACGACGTCGTTCACGGCGAAGGGTTCGTCGCCGGCGACGGCGACGGCGGATACCGCGTGAACGTACGCTCGCTGATCAAACGTATCCGGCAGAAATTCCGCGCGGTCGATCCGCATTTCTCGGCAATCGAGAACTATCCCGGCAATGGCTATCGCTGGATCGCGGGGAACGGCGTCGTGGCGCCGGACAACAGTAGTCACCACAGCGGACAGGTTGGGGGCGCATTTCGAAACAGGACCGACGAGTCCATATCGCCCTCTGTCACAGCTTGATCACTGGCAGGGCCGGAAAAGGGGCACGACCATCCGGTCCCGTCGCCGCAGTCAACCCAGGAGCAACCGACAATGGATTCGGCAACGGAACTTCGCGACGATATCGGTACGGTCACCGCGGCGATACAGCCGGTGATCCTGACGGGCGGCGCGGGAACGCGACTCTGGCCGCTGTCGCGCAATAGCCTGCCCAAGCCCCTGCTTCCGCTCCTGTCCGAGCGTACGCTGCTGCAGCAGACGGCATTGCGCACGGTGAACGACATTCGCTTTGCCGATCCGGTCATCGTCTGCAACCAGGATCACCTCGCCACCGTTTCCGACCAGATGGCCGCCATCGGCATATCGCCGCGCACGATCATAGCCGAGCCGGTCGGGCGCAATACGGCGCCCGCACTCGCCGTTGCCGCCCTGATCCTGATTTCCACCGATCCCGACGCCGTCATGCTGGTACAGCCGTCCGATCACATGATCGACGACGGCGACACGTTCCGCGACGCCGTTACCCGGGCGCTCGGCGCGGCGGAGCAGGGCTGGCTGGTCACGTTCGGACTGGAGCCGGAGCGCCCCGAGACGGGGTACGGCTACATCCGACCCACCCAGCCGCTTTCGGGCACCGACGGCATCTTTACCGTCGGTCGCTTCGTCGAAAAGCCGAGCAGCGACGAAGCGGAGCGCCTGATTGCCGACGACGGCGCCCTCTGGAACAGCGGTATCTTTCTGATGTCGGCGAATCGCTATCTGCAGGAACTCGAGGCCGCCTGCCCCGAAATTCTGCACGGCTGCGCAGATGCCATCGCCGGTGCGCGCCGCAGCGGATCGCTCCTGATTCCGGACCGGAAAGCCTTCCAGGCCGTGCCCGCAATATCGATCGACTACGCGGTGATGGAGCATACGCCGCGCGCCGCCGTGCTTCCGCTGGCGATCCGCTGGAACGATATTGGGAACTGGCGGACCCTGCGCGATGAATGCCGGGCCGACGCCGACGGCAACGTGGTCCAGGGCAATGCGCTGCTGCACAACGTGCGGGGATCGTATATCCGCGTCGAGAAGGGTTTCGTCGCCGCGACCGGCCTCGACGACGTCATCGTGGTGGCGACCGACGATGCGGTTCTGGTCGCGTCGACAGCTGAAGCGCCGAACGTGGGAAAGCTGGTCGAGCGCATGAAGATCGATGGCCGGCGAGAGGCCATGCAGCATCGCACGGTACACCGGCCATGGGGCACATTTACGTCACTCGACTGCGGACCGCGCCATCAGGTGAAGGAACTCGTCGTTCGTCCGGGCGGTCGGTTGAGCCTACAGCTTCACCACCATCGCTCGGAGCACTGGGTCGTGGTTTCCGGGACCGCGCGCGTGGTATGCGGTGACGCCGAACAGAACCTCTACGAGAACCAGTCCATCCATATTGCCGCCGGTAAGCGGCACCGTCTCGAGAATCCTGGCAAGATTCCTCTGCACGTCATCGAGGTGCAGTGCGGTTCCTATCTCGGCGAAGACGACATCGTCCGTGTTGACGACGTTTACGGAAGGACCTGACCATGCAGTCCACCGTCCTGGTCCTCGGCGGCGCCGGCTTCATCGGAAGCCATGTCTGCAAGAAGCTGAACGAGGTGGGCTATCTTCCGGTCTCGTACGACAACCTGTCCAGCGGCCACCGCTGGGCCGTACAGTGGGGGCCGCTCGAATTCGCCGATTTGTCCGATGCATCACGGCTCGAAGAGGTACTCTACCGGTATCGCCCGGTGGCGATCATGCACTTCGCATCGTTCATCGAGGCCGGCGAGTCGGTCACGGACCCGGCACGGTTTTACGCCAACAACGTCGTGGGCACGCTCAACGTGCTTCACGCCATGCGCCGGGCCCACGTCGACCGTATCGTCTTTTCCTCCAGCGCGGCGGTCTACGGGACGCCCGATACACTGCCCATCGCCGAACATCACAAGGTCGCGCCGGTCAGCCCTTACGGCACCACGAAAAGCATTTGCGAGGCGATGCTGCGCGACTTCGCCGGCGCGTACGGAATCCGATCCATTTCGCTGCGTTACTTCAACGCGGCGGGTGCCGACCCCGAAGCCATCATCGGCGAAGCGCACGATCCCGAGACCCATCTGATTCCCCTTGTGCTGGAAGCCGCCGCCGGAATCCGGCCCTGTATCAGCATCTTTGGCGACCGCTACAACACCTCGGACGGCACCTGCTGCCGCGATTACGTGCACGTGTCCGACCTGGCCGATGCGCATATCAGCGCGATGCACAGGCTCGAAAGCGGCGAAGGCGCGCAGGTTTTCAACCTCGGTACCGGGCGCGGCGCTACTGTCTACGACGTCATCGCAGCGGCGAGGCGCGTTACCCACCGCGCCATCCCGGTGCGTATTGTATCGCCCCGATCCGGCGATCCGGCGAGCCTGGTTGCCGACCCTTCCATGGCGCGTTCGAAGCTCGGGTGGGTACCCGAATTTCCGGAGCTGGAGATCCAGATCGGTCATGCCTGGCAGTGGTTCCGCCGCTACCGGTCAATTACCAGACGACACCCGCGCTGCAGCACTGTGGTTCCCTTTCCCGCGACAAAAGGACGACCTAACGGCGCCCGTACCGATTTCCATCTCTCTGATTCCCGAGTCGGTCGAAACGCGCCGGATTGAAATACGTGAGCAAGGAGGAGGTGTGACATGTGGACGGAATCGCGGCGGCGTCCCCTCCACGCGGTCATGGCACTGCTCTTTCTGCTGGAGATGGCGGGCTGTACCAGAGGTATTCCCGTCGACGCCGTGCAGGCACCGCAAAAAGTTTCTGCCGATCTGTCCGGTTATGAGCTGGGATCGGGAGACCGTGTCCGCTTAATCGTCTATGATGAGCCCAACCTTTCCGGAGAGTTCACGGTCGATGGGCGCGGGGGCCTGGCGCTGCCCCTGGTAGGCAAGGTCAAGGCGGAGGGGCTGACTGCGGCGCAGCTCGAGAGCCGGATTACCAAGCGGCTGTCTCCGGAATACCTCAAGGACCCCAGCGTCTCCGTCGAGGTGATCACCTACCGGCCGTTCTACATCGTCGGCGAAGTCAAGAAGCCGGGCAGCTATCCCTATGTCAATGGCATGTCGATCATCAACGCCGTCGCGGTGGCGGGCGGATTCACCTATCGCGCCCGCGAAAGCGTTTTCGGCATCGACCGCACCATCGATGGCCGCGCCAAGAAGTTCGTCGGATCCCCCGGTACGGAAGTGATGCCCGGCGACGTCATCACCGTACCCGAAAGGTATTTCTGATGACCGGTTCCCCGCGCCTGCCCCAGTCCCCGATCAGCCGCGCCGCCGGATCTCCCGCCTCTTTTTCGCAAGATGCGACTCCCTGGCTGATCGGTCCCGCGCAAGAGGCGGAATTCGCCGAGATACTGCGCAAGCTATGGCGACGGAAATCCCTGGTCATCGCCAGCATCCTCGGCGCCATGATTCTCGCGGTCGGGATCGGCGCGTTGCTCGGACCGCGCTATACCGCGACGACGCAGATCCGCGTCGGCATACCGGAGCCGAAGGTGTCGAATGTCGAAGCCGTGGTATCGGGATCGTCGGTCGATGCGGCGGCGGTGCTCAGCGAAACCTACGTGCTGCGCTCGCGCAGTCTGATCGGCCATGTCGTGGACCGGCTCGCCCTGGACGAGGTACCGGAGTTCAATCCCTATCTGCGTCCGCCCTCGCTGTGGGATTGGGCCGATCCGCGCGCGCTGTTTCGCCGGCTCGTGCGTTTCTTGTCACCGGCCGAAATGTCCAAAGGCGGCACGGACGCAGAAACCGGTCAAATCGCGGAAGATTCCGAGCGTGAGGCTGTGATCGACACGGTCCAGTCGATGATCGATGTCTACCCCCTGGACCGGTCGCGTGTCCTGGCCGTCGGTGCGGAATCCGAAAATCCCGCGCTTGCTGCCCGCATCGCCAATACCCTCGGGCGCTCGTATATCGAGGACCAGGTCATCAATAAGGTACAAATGACCGAACGCGCCAACAAATGGCTGCACGACCATATCCGCAGGCTGCGCGCGCAGCTCGAGAAGGATGAGCGGGCGGTCGAGGACTATCGCCGCAAGTACGGGCTGTATCGGAGCCACGCCGACACCATTACGGTACAACAGCTCGCCGAGCTGAATACCCAGCTTATTCTCGCGCAGGCGACGAGGGCCGAAGCCGACGCGCGGTTGAAGCAGGCCACAGACGCGGTGCAATCGAAGAAATCCGCCGATTCCTTGCCCGAAGTCCTCAACTCGCCGCTGATCCAGGCACTGAAGCAGCAGGAGGCGACGGTCGCCCGACGGGTGGCCGAATTGTCGTCGCACTACGGCCGCAAGCATCCGAGGATGCGCAACGCGCTTGCCGAGCTCAACGACACGAAGGGCAAGATTCGCGTCGAGGTGGGCAAGGTCATCGACGGGTTGCGCAACGCAGCCCTGACGGCGGGGGCCCGCTACGAAGCGTTGCGGGAGAACTTCGAAAAGGCAAAGAACGTGGCGGGCGAGGATAATCAGGAGACGATCGCTCTGCGCGCCCTGGAGCGCGAGGCGGAGGCCAGCCGGACCCTGTTCCAGCAGTTCCTGCAGCGGTCCAAGGAAACCAGTGCCCAGATGGACATCCAGCAGGCGGACGCCCAGATCGTGTCCCGCGCCGCAGTGCCGGTCTCGCCCAGCTTCCCGCCGACGAACCTACTGTTCGCAGTGGCGCTGATCGGCGGCACGCTGATTGGCGTGCTGCTGGCGCTGATCGCGGAACAGCTCGACGGGACGTTCCGGACCGACGAGGAGGTAGAGACAAGTACCGGCCTGCCCACCCTCACCGTCGTTCCCCGTGTCGGCCGCTGGCAGTCGGGCCGCGAGCTGGTGCTGAAGAAGCCGGCCGCTCCGTACAGCGAGGCATTGCGCAGGCTCGATGCAATTCTCCGCCTGTCTGACGAGGAGAGCGAACCGCGCACCCTCATGGTCGCGTCCGCCGTACCCAACGAAGGCAAATCCGATATCTGCCTGTCGCTCGCCCGGATGGCCGCGGCGAGTGGCGCCAATGTCATCATGGTCGATTGCGACTGGCGGCGGCCGCAGCTCCACAGCATCCTGCGACGCTCCAACGAGATGGGCCTGGGCGACCTGCTCACCGGTCAGGGCCTGCCCGACGACGTGGTCTATCGCGACTCCTCCGGGGCGCATCTGATCTTCGCCGGCAAGATCAAGCCGCGGCAGACCCACCTGCTGTTTTCGGATCGCATGCGCTATCTGCTGGAATCCCTGCAGAAGCACTACGACCTTGTCCTCATCGACACTCCTCCGGTCCTCGTCGGCGCAGAAATCCTTCACTTGTCACGCCTCGTAGACAAGGCGATCTACGTGGTGCGCTGGGGCCATACGCCGCGCCACCTGGCGCTCAAGGCGTTGCGCCAGCTCGCCGCTGCCGGGGCGCCGGTGGCGGGAACCGTGCTGAGCCAGGTCGACACCAAGAGCTATCGCAGATATGCGCGCAGCGGACAGGACTATGGCTACCGTCCCGCCGCAGCGCAAAAGGATATCTGATGCCCTCGCCCGCACAATCGTGCGATATGCTCTTCATCTCCCAGTATTACCGGCCGGAGACGATCGGATCGGGGCCCTTCTGCGCCGACGTGGCCGAGGCCTTCGTCGCCCAGGGCCGTCGGGTGTGCCTGCTCACGACCCGCCCTCACTACCCTTCGGGATCGGTCTTTCCGCGGTACCGTAACGGAGAGCTGGACACGCAACGCATCCGCGGCGTCGAGGTGGAGAGGGTCCCGACCCTCGTCTCCTCCCGTGGCGGGGCGATCCAGCGCTTCGCCGGCGAAGGATGGTTTCTGCTCCAGGGCCTGCTTGCGATCGGCGCGACGCGGATTCGCCGTTCGGACCTCGTCGTCTCCCTTTGTCCGTCCATTCTCTCCGTGCTCCTCGGCAATGTTTGCCGTCGGCGCGGGGCGCGTCACATTGCCCTCGTCCATGACATCCAGTCGGGTCTTGCCGAGGGGCTGGGCCAGGTATCGGGCCCTGTGCCGCGCCTGCTTCGGTATCTGGAGCGTACGGTGCTGAACCGGTGCGATCTGGTCGTCGTCCTGTCGGAGAACATGCGCCGGCAATTGCTGCGCTGCGGCGCGACCGCGCCCATCGAGGTCCTGCCAATCTGGGCCGACACCGAGAACGTGCAGCCCCGCCCGATGCCGCCAGGGCCGGCGCGCACCGCCCTCTACAGCGGTAATTTCGGCCGGAAGCAGGGGCTGATGCAGCTCGTGGACCTCGCCGAAGTGCTGCGCGCGCGCGGCTCCGCCCTGCGCATCGTCCTTCGTGGCCAGGGCAACCAGGCGGACGCCATCAACAGAGCGGTGGCTGACCGCAAGCTGAACAACGTCACTTTCTGCGACCTGCTGGCACCGGAACGGCTGGCCGACGGGTTGGCCGAGGGCGACATTCATCTTGTGCCGCAAAACCCCGTGATTGCTGACTTCGCCGTACCTTCAAAGGTGTACGCCATCATGGCGGCCGGACGTCCCTTCGTCGCAACCGCCGTGCGCGACAGCAGCCTGTGGCAGTTACAGAAGGACTGCGGCGCGTTCATCTGCGTGCCGCCCAACGCCCCGCAGCGACTTGCCGATGCCGTACTGCACCTCGCCGATGATCGCGACCTCAGGCGCGAGATGGGCGAGCGTGGCCACCGCTACGTCAAGGATCATTACAGCAAGGACGCCTGTCTCGCCCGGCTGATGGCCGCTATCGAAGGAGGTTAGCTACCCATGTCGCTTCCGCCCAACGGCCTGCAACATCTGTTGATCTTCGAGCCGGATTCGCGCGGCCACGCGGCGGAATGGATCGAGCACCTGCTGCGTGCGGTCCACCGTCAGCGCTCCGTGTCACAAATCACGCTCGCCGTTCCCGTAACGCTGGCCGACGAGATCCTCGGGAACGGCGCGGAGCCCTGGCGATCGTATACCTGCGTCCTTCCGCTGCGGCGCACGGAGATCGCGTTGTGTAACAGTCGCTTCCTACCGGCGAGCGGATTTGCGCGCTGGTGGGTGATGCGGCGCGGGCTGAAGCGCACCCGGGCGGATCACGGCCTGTTCCTCGGCATCGACCACCTGACCCTGCCGCTCGGTATGGGGCTCGGATTCGGCGACCGGCAGGTATCGGGAGTCCTGTTCCGCCCCTCGATCCATTACAAGCACGAGGCGAACCGGCCGCCGTCCCTTTTCGAGCGGGTGCGCGACTTGCGCAAGACGCTGCTTTACCGGCTTACCCTGCGCAATCCGGCCGTTCGTTCGCTGCGGTCCCTCGATCCTTATTTTCCCGCCTATGCGGCGATGCGTTTCCCCTATTCGGAAAAAATCCAGTCGGTGCCGGATCCCGCCCATCCGTTTGTACCGAATGGCGAGACGGACGATATGGACGACGCGCCGCAGTCGGAAAGGCCGCCGCCCGGTCGCGTCCTCTTTGTCATTTTCGGCGTTCTGAGCGAACGCAAGGGGGTGCTGACCCTGATCGAGGCCCTGCGGCGGCTGGAATCCCGCTATACGTCGGCGATCGCGGTCTATGCGGCGGGAGAGGTCGATCCCGGGATACGCCGTCGCCTCCAGGTTATGATTTCGGAGCTTGCCGAAGTGCGGCCGGAACTCTGGTGGAAACTCGAGAACCGGCGCCTGACGACGGCGAATATCGCCGCGCTTGTCCACCGTGCGGATGTGGTGCTTGCGCCCTATCAGCGCTTCGTTGGCTCGAGCGGCGTACTGCTGTGGGCGGCCAAGGTCGGCAAGCCGGTCATCACACAGGATTACGGGCTGCTCGGTCGGCTCGTCAGGGAGTATGGTCTCGGCCTGGCGACGGATACATCCGACCCGTCCGCCCTGGCCGCGGCCATTGCGGCAGCCGTGCGCCACGGGCCGCAGACATTGGGCGATGCGGACGGCATGACCCGTTTTATCGCATCCAGAACACCGGAGTCGTTTGCGGCGAGCATCCTCGAAGGAGTCCACGGCACGTCGCATTTCCGGTCACCCGTCGCCTTTCAGCGCACCGCGAACGCCGACGCCACAGATTGACCACACGACTGCCCGCCGGCTTCGTGAAAAACTCCGCGGGCGATGAGACGATTCACTCTTACGCTTCCGCAGGAAAACATTGACGCCATCTCATGGTCCGGTGGCGCGGCGGACTCGGACCCTGCGCCCGCGACCGTCTCGGCCGACACCGTCTGTGGCGTACTGCGTCTTGCCGATTTTGGACTGATCTCGGCGTGCGGCACGCTCTCGTACTGGACCTGGCTGACCGGCATACCGTCGCTCGACTGGTCCATTTACGCGCTTCTCGGCATGTTCGGCGCACTGCTCGCGATCAATGCCTTCCAGCTTGTCGGCGTCTATCGCCTGGAAACGCTCGGGGTCATCAGGAATTCCCTCAAACGCGTGTCGTTCGGCTGGTGTGCGGTGATCGGGCTGCTGGTGATTACCGCTTTCCTGACCAAGACGTCGGACCAGTTCTCGCGGGTGTGGCTGATCCTCTGGTGTGCGTTCTCCGGTGCGGCGCTTTGCGTCTCGCGGGTCATTCTCTATTTTTCCATCCTGGACTGGAAGAGCGAGGGAAAGCTCAGGCGCGACATCGTTGTTTTCGGTCTCGGTCCCGTCGGTCAGCGCTTCATCAGCCACCTGACAGAAGCGTCGGAAAACGAATACCGGATCGTCGGCGCATTCGACGACCGCGTGTCCCGTACGCCCGACTTCTGCTGGGGCGTGCCCATGATGGGCAACCTCGATGCAATGATCGATACCGTTCGCCGCCGTCCCGTCGATATGATCGTGGTGACACTGCCGCTATCGGCCGAGGAACGGCTTGCCGACATCTTCGAAAAGCTGAAGGCGGTTCCCGTGGACGTTCGCCTTTGCCCCGACGCGGTGGGCTTCCGGCTGGACCGCATCGGCATCAGTCGGCTCGGAGACGTTCCCCTTCTAAACGTCATCGACCGGCCACTCGCCGGCTGGCGCTGGTCGGTCAAGACGCTGGAGGACCGGGTGCTGGCAACGCTGATCCTGCTGATGGCGATGCCGCTCATGATGGTCATCTCTCTTGTCATCAAGCTCGACAGTCCCGGTCCGGTGCTCTTCCGCCAGAAGCGCTATGGATACAACAACCAGCTCATCGAAGTGATGAAATTCAGAACCATGTACGACGACCAGAAGGACGAAAACGCCGAGAAACTCACGCAGCGTAACGATCCGCGCGTGACCCGCATCGGAGCTTTTCTGCGCAAGAGCAGTCTCGACGAGTTGCCGCAGGTCTTCAACGTGTTGCGCGGAGAAATGTCCATCGTCGGGCCGCGCCCTCATGCCTGCCGCGCCAAGGCCGGCGGTGTGCTGTACCAGACGGCGGTCGAGCAGTACGAATCCCGTCACCGCGTAAAGCCGGGCATCACGGGCTGGGCCCAGGTGAACGGCTGGCGCGGGGAAACGGAAACGGTGGACCAGATCCGCAGGCGCGTCGAACACGACCTTGCCTATATCGAAAACTGGTCGGTGGCCCTCGACCTCAAGATCATCCTGCGAACTCTGAAGTGTTTCACCGATCATCGGGCTTATTGACCCGCGGATGGTTCTTGTTCGATGCGGTGCCTTTGGCTTACGCGAATGGATCCTGAACCGGCGATCAACGGCGAACTGATCTATTCGGATCACATGATCAGGGCCTTGGCAGCCACCGGTGCCGAGGTCGCCGTAGTCTGCGGTGCCCGACCGGATTCGTCGCGCGCGGACGATAGCGTCGACGGTAACGTGCGCTGGTCGATCGTCGACGGCCGGCACCGGCCCGCGTGGCAGAGCATTCTGTCCCCTTTGCCCAATATCGCGTTTCGCTGCGCCGGTCCCGCCATGCGCCGCCGTGTAAGCGAGGCGCTGGAGACGTATCGCTGGGACGTGATCGCGTTCGACAGCTTGTCGATGGGCTGGGCCCTGCCGGCCGCGCTGGCGGCCAGCGGCGGCGCGCAACGGCGTCCCCGACTTGTCTATGTCTCCCACAATCACGAGGAGACGACGCGGGCCGGGGTGGCGCGGAATTACCGCGGCAACCCGGTCAAGCGCGCAGCGCTGGTCGCGGACGCCCGCAAGGCCGCGCGCCTCGAACGGCGGGTGGCTGGCGCGGTCGACGTGGTAACCGCCATCGCGCCAACGGATGCCGCCCTCTATGCGGAGCGGCGTTGCAACCTGCCGGTGATCGCGCTTCCGCCGGGCTATGACGGCCGGCGGATCGCGCGGCGCGATATCACGGCGGAGACCCCGCGACAGGTAGTAATGATCGGCAGCTTCGACTGGGTTGCGAAGCAGATGAATCTCAGGCTTTTCGCCGGGGCGGCGGCAACGGCATTCGACCGTGCGGGCGTCGCCCTCACGGTGGTGGGTGACGGCGGGCGCTTTCTCGACGCCATGCGCCGCGAGTTCCCCTCCGTCCGCTTCACCGGCCGGGTCGATGACATCTACCCCTATCTGGACCGCGCCCGCATTGCGGTCATCCCGGAGCGCTTCGGCGGCGGGTTCAAGCTCAAATCCCTGGACTACGTATTCAATCGGCTGCCCGTCGCCGCGCTCGAACGCAGCTTCGATGGCGTTCCCCTGGTGCGCGACGAGAGCGTTCTGGCTTATCCCGATATCGCGACCCTGGTGTGTGGCATTGTGGCGTCTATCGACGACCTTCCGCTTCTCAACCGGCTGCAGGAACACGCCTTCGCCGCGTGCGAAGACCGATTCGACTGGTCCGCCCGCGGCCGGGCGCTGAGCGCCGCGGTGGGGGCGCCATGAGGCCGGCAGGATCGCATCGCGGCGGTGACGCTCTGGACATCCTTCTGGTGATGGTCTTCCTGCTTGGAATCTATCTCGAATATGCACCCCGCATCGCCGCGGGCGTGCCGGTGCCGGCGGCACTCGCCGGCGTCGCGGGAATGCTGCTGCTGATACGCCATTACCGCCGTATCGGAACGACCCAGGTTCTCGCTCTGGCCGGCGTCATCATTCTTTATCTGGTTTCGATTCTGTGCGTCTCGAACAGTCTCTATCTCGGCGAACGGTTCAAGGGATTCATCCAGATCGCCTATTCCCTGACCATCGGTTACGGCCTGTTCGTCACTCTCACACAATTCGACCGCGACCTGCTGGCCCGTATCTTCCTTTATTTC
>Ga0326597_10004819_pt1 | contig 18850 bp, 18 predicted proteins | sample RVTome_12_FD_203789 | JGI IMG/M metagenome (GOLD analysis project Ga0326597, IMG submission 203789) | Soil microbial communities from uranium-contaminated site in the Upper Colorado River Basin, Wyoming, United States - RVT100D185 | ecosystem: Environmental > Terrestrial > Soil > Contaminated >... | reverse complement strand
CCGGACAAGGCCTGCATCGTCAGTGGGGTGATAAATTCACAGGCTGACCGGGTCATCACTACCCTGACATCTGCCCCCAGTTCACGCAGACGCCGTACCAGGTCCGCACTTTTATACGCGGCAATGCCGCCGCTGATCCCCAGCAGTATGCGTTTATGCTTCAAATTGATCATGGCCGGGATTTTACCCCAATTGTAGTCGCAACGTCTTACCCACTTATTTGCATGGTATAATCAGTTCGACCGATACAAACAGGACAGAAACCACAACAAGGAGGTTGTTATGCCTATCAACGACTGGCCCCAGGCTGAAAGACCCAGAGAAAAATTGCTGGCTAAAGGGCCGGCCGCTCTTTCCGATGCTGAATTACTGGCCATCTTTTTACGCACGGGGGTTAATGGCAAGTCGGCTGTCGATCTGGCCCGGGACCTGTTGCTCGATTTTGGCGATCTGCGTTTGCTCATAGAGGCAGACGCTCAAGCGCTGTGTAAAACCCGGGGACTGGGTCCGGCCAAGGTCGTACAGATACAGGCCGCGATAGAGCTGGGCAAACGCTACCTTGAGACCGGACTTCGTCGCCAGGACGTTCTGACCAGTCCAGAAACGACCCGTGATTACCTGCTGGCCCAGTTGCGGGCTTACCCGCATGAAGTCTTTGCCTGCCTGTTCCTGAATAACCGCCACCATGTCATCAGTTTTGACAAGATGTTTAACGGCACGATAGATGGTGCGAGCGTTTATCCGCGCGAGGTGGTGAAGAGGGCGCTGGGCCATAATGCCGCCGCCATCATTTTTGCCCACAATCACCCGTCCGGTGTGGCTGAACCCAGTTCTGCCGATATTACCCTGACCCGGCGACTGAAAACTGCCCTGGAACTGGTGGATATTCGCGTACTGGATCATTTTGTGATAGGTAATAACGAGGCGGTTTCCTTTGCAGAGCGCGGGTTGTTGTAGCAAAGGGCTTGGCTCATGGCGATTTAACGGGTAAAATCCGCGCTCTTTTCAATAACTGAAACAACCACATTATGTCACGAGTCTGCCAGGTCACTGGAAAACGCCCGCAAATGGGAAACAATGTATCCCATGCCAATAACAGGACGCGCCGCCGTTTCCTGCCGAATTTACACGCACGCCGTATCTGGGTTGAGAGCGAAAGCCGCTGGGTCAAACTGCGGATCAGTAACCAGGGCCTGCGTATTATCGACAAACAGGGCATAGACAAGGTGCTGGCCGATCTGCGTGCCAGCGGCGTAAAGGTATAACCCCATGGCAAAATCAGCTCGCGACAAAATCAAGCTCGTCTCTTCTGCCGGCACCGGCCACTATTACACGACCACCAAGAACAAGCGTACCAAGCCGGACAAGATGGAATTGAAAAAATTCGATCCCGTCGTCCGCAAACATGTGATGTACAAGGAAAGCAAGATTAAATAACGTATCTCGTTATGCGTGAAGCGTATCTCGTCACTTCACGCTGCACACTTCACGAAATAAGATTATACCGGTTGTGCAGCGTGTACGTGCGCAGACTCCTGGCAAACTCCTGCAACGCTTCTATTCCCGTAGCCTCAGCCTCCTCGCACCACTCACGCAAGGAATGCAACAGGCTTTCTTGGGTGGCGGTTTTTTCCGTCCAGATTGCCTGCAGCCGTTGACCGAAATCATAAACGATTTGCATGGCATGGTTCTGTCTGAGCAATTCTTCCAGCCTGATACGCGCCTTGGCGTCCATGCGTGTTTCAGGACGGGTGATTAACTGCTTGCCGCGTTTAAGCAGTTTTCTGGTCGCAACATTGGCCTTGGTTTTCTCTTCTCTGTATACCCGGGTGACAACCACCCTGGCGTAGCGCGACATAATGTGTAACCGATTGGCAATAACCGCCCTGACAGTATCCACATCGACCTCCGGTTTTTGGCGATCAACCAGCAGTTTCGGTGCGACCTTCCTGACCCGGGCCAGACCCATTAAATTTAAAAATCGAATATAGCTCCAGCCGAGGTCTATTTCCCACCAGCGACTGGAAAATTTTGCCGAACTGGCAAAGGCATGGTGGTTGTTATGCAGCTCTTCGCCGCCTATCAATATGCCCCAGGGCACAATATTGGTGGAGGCATCCGGGGATTCAAAATTCCGGTACCCGCCCCAGTGGCCAATGCCGTTGATTACGCCGGCAGCGAAAAATGGTATCCAGATCATCTGTACGGCCCAGATGGTAATTCCGATAAAACCAAATAACGCAAAATCAATCAGCAACATCAACACTATGCCAAAGTTACGATGGCGCGTGTACAGATTACGTTCTATCCAGTCTTCCGGTGTGTCATGACCAAAAGATTTCAAAGTGTCCTGGTTCTGCGCTTCCTGTTTATAAAGTTCGGCGCCTTCAAATAAAACTTTGGCTATCCCGCGGGTCTGCGGACTGTGGGGGTCGTCACTGGTCTCCACACGGGCATGGTGCTTGCGATGGATCGCCACCCATTCCCTGGTAATCATGGCTGTGGTCAGCCAGAGCCAGAAGCGGAAAAAGTGGCTGATGACAGGATGCAAGTCAATGGCATGATGCGCCTGGTGACGGTGCAGGTACAGGGTCACTGCGGCAATGGTAATATGTGTCAGTCCCAGGATCACCAAGACATAGCCCCACCAGGGTAATTGCAACAAGCCTTGCATTATCGTCACTTTCTGTTCTCCGCATTAAATATTCAAATTACATCCTAACGCGTATTACGCTGCCGGGTCTATGACGAATCAGGTTATTTTTCCACAATGAGGTTACCGCGATTATCAGCCATACAGGCCCAGCCCGGGGCGATGTAAATAGTAGAGACCTCATCCAATATGATGAGCGGCCCGGCATGTTTTTTTGCGGGAGACAGGTTACTGCGTTGCCAGACTGGAACCGGGCTGTCGATTCCATGTATGCAGGAAAAACTGGCGGGCTCATCAGAACCGGCGCTTTTCATTTCCGGCATGGGCGGAGGGTCGGTGGCGGCCATGACACCGGCACGGACATTCACCAGCTCAACCGGGGAATCCAGACGGTGGCCAAATAACACCTGATGCTGCTGGTGAAACCTGGATTCAGTGACTTCGACATTCACCCAGGGAATATTCAGGGTATAGGCCTGGCCCTGATAACACAGATCAAGACTCGGTGTTAATTCCAGGCGGGCAGTAGCAATGCCTTCCTCGGCCAGGGCCGCTTTACCGGCGTCTATAAGTTCATCCAGCGCCGTTGCAATAGCTATTTGTGAGCACTCACTTAGGATAAAACCCAGTGTTTTAGATAACTGCCTGCCGGGAGGAGCGACCAACATGCCCAGTGCCGATAACACACCGGCCTGTACCGGGGCTATCGCCTTGCACATACCCAAGGCTTCTGCGAGCGCGCATAGATGCAATCCACCCGCACCCCCAAAAGCCATTAACACGAACGTACGCGGGTCGATGCCTTTTTGCACTGAACACATGCGCAAGGCCTGCACCATGTGTTCATTGGCAACACGGATGATCCCTGCAGCCACCTGTTCAGCGGTTGCCAGACCCAGTGGTTTAATTAATTGACTCACGGCAGCGTGGGCCTGGTCATAATCCAATGGCATGCTGCCGCCCAGCAATGCTGTCCGGGGCAGATGACCCAAAATCAAATTGGCGTCAGTCACGGTCGGGGCCGTCCCACCCTGTGCATAACAGGCCGGACCGGGCACGGCCCCGGCGGATCCCGGCCCGACCTGCAACACGCCACCTGCGTCGACATAGGCGATCGAACCACCCCCGGCGCCAATGGTGTGCATATCCACCATCGGTACTGCAACCGGGTACCCGGCCACAAGGCCATGGCTGGTCAGCGGAATCTGGCCATCAATCAACGCCACATCCGTGGAAGTGCCGCCCATATCAAAGGTCAGGAGCCGGTGCTCACCACAGAGTTTGCCGGCATAGTGCGCACCACAGGCACCACCGGCCGGACCGGACAACAGTAAATGCACTGCCTCACGACCTGCCTGTGCCGCCAGGCACGTCTGCCCGGAGCTGCGCATGACAGACACCCTGGCCGGAAATAACTGGTCGCCCAGCCGCCGCAGATAACCATGCACCAGGGGGCCCACATAGGCATTCAGCCAGGTAGTAATGCCGCGTTCGTATTCACGTTGCTCAGGAAGAACTTCTGAAGAACAGGAAATAAACAAATCCTGCGGCAGTGCAGCTGCAATTTGCTTTTCAAATTGATCATCCACGAACGAAAACAGCAGATTGACAGCAACTGACTGTGGCTGCAGGGCTGCGACCTCACGCGCCAGTAATTCAATATCATCATCCGTTAATGGATCAATGACCTCACCAAGAGCCGTGATGCGTCCACCCGTTTCCAGACAATACTGGGCCGGGATTGGCGGCTTTACCGGGGCCGGCTGCAGATTATAAAGTTCGCGCCTTGCCTGGCGGCCGATACTCAACACATCCCTGAAACCACGATTTGCAATATAGACCGTTCGTGCACCTTTACCTTCCAGTACGGCATTGGTGGCGATGGTCGAGCCATGGATGATACGCATACTCGCCAGGTTGATATTCATCTCGTGTATGCCCTGCAATATTGCCTGGTCAGGTGTAGCCGGCGTCGATAACACCTTGTGTATGTGCACACGCTCACCATCAAAATACACAAAGTCAGTAAACGTGCCGCCGGTATCAATACCCAGTATTCTGTTAACTATCATGTTATCTTCCTTAAAATATGCTCTTGCAACTCGCTCTTTAATCAGAATAATAACTGCGGCATGAATAGTGAAACACTCATCTCTATTAACGAAGTTTACCGTTATTACGGTAATTACTGCGCGGTAAATAACGTAAGTTTTACAGTGAAACGTGGCGAAGTACTCGGGTTCCTGGGCCTGAATGGCGCCGGTAAATCCACCACCATGCAAATTATCAGTGGCGTGCTTGGCGCCAGCAGCGGTTCGGTCAGTATTGCCGGTCTCGATATCATGGATGCTCCGCGCCAGGCAAAATCACAACTGGGTTTTCTGCCGGAACAACCTCCGCTTTATCATGATCTCACGGTAGATGAATATCTTGATTATGCGGCGCGACTGCGCGGCATCAGACGGACGAACATCAGAACGGCAAGAGAGCAGAGCAAACAGCGTTGCGGCCTGGAAGCAGTGGGACGACGTTTGATCATTAACCTGTCCAAGGGTTACCAGCAACGTGTGGGGATTGCCCAGGCCATACTTCATACGCCGGCTGTTATTATCCTGGACGAACCAACCAATGGGCTGGATCCGGTGCAGATCAAGGAGATCCGGGAACTGATAAAGGAGCTGGGCCGGGACCACAGCGTTATCCTGTCCACGCATATCCTGCCGGAAGTACAGGCCATTTGTGATCGTGTGTTGATAATTCATGAAGGGCGGCTGGTACTGGACCAGCAACTGGAAAACATTAATGAAAGCAAACAAAACAATTTTGTAAACATCGCCTTCAGGCAGGCCCCGTCACTGGACACCTTAAATACTATTGAAGGGATAAAGCATATTGTACAAATCAATGATCAGCGCTTCCGGTGCGAACTGCACCCCGGTTCCACAGCAATAAACAACATCGTCCGCAACTCAGCCGGCGCCGGCTGGGGTTTGGTGGAAATAATCCCGGAAACAGGATCACTGGAGGAGACCTTCATGCGCCTGACCAGTGGGGCACAGGAGAACGTATGAGGAATATCCTCACTATCGCTACTCACGAACTGCGGAGATTATTCAAATCACCACTGGCGTGGGTGATGCTTGCTGTAGTTGAATTTTTACTGGCCATATTTTTTCTGATCCTGCTTAACCAGTTTATGAATCCAGGGCCATGGATTGCCGGACGCGGGATAACCGAAATTGTGATCGCGGGCCTGTTGCAGGTCTCCGGCATCGTGATCCTGCTGGTCACACCATTTATCACCATGCGCATCTTCAGCGAGGAACGCCGTACCGGTACCATAAAGTTATTGTTGTCGTCACCGATCACCATTACCGAACTGGTATTGGGTAAATATCTTGGCACGCTGGGTTTTCTGGTCATCCTGCTGGCATTGATAGCCTTGATGCCACTGTCCCTGTTGCTCGGCACACCGGTGGATTACTTGCAGACGGCAGCCGGCCTGCTGGGCCTGTTTTTACTCATGGCCAGCTTTGCGGCAATCGGGTTGTTTATTTCAACACTGACCAGTCAGGCATCCATAGCCGCAGTCACCACCTTTGGTGTGCTGTTCATGTTGTGGATCATCAACCTTGCCAGCACGACCGGCAGTGAAATATTCAGGGCAATATTCTCCTGGCTGTCATTACTGAAACATTTCAACAGCCTCATTAACGGAGCGTTTAATTCTGTCGATGTGATCTATTACCTGATTATCTGCAGCACCTTCATTGTATTAAGCATCTGGCGGCTCGATGGCGAAAGAAGGCATCAATGATAATCAGTCGATAACATGAAAATAACTTCAAAAACACGACTGTATTCACGCATTAACAGCGCGGTAATGCTGGTATTGATCGTCTCTCTCGCCGCACTGCTGGGCTGGCTCAGTACACTCTACCCATGGCAATCAGACTGGACCCGGGCCGGAAAACACACATTATCGGACGCCAGTAAACAGGTGCTGGCAATGATGGATGACTCGATCGAAATTACTGCCTATGCACGTGAAGATGTTGGTCTGCGTGACGCCATCAAAAAAATTGTCGGACGCTATCAACAGGAAAAACCTGGTATCAAGTTGCATTTTGTCAATCCCGATGCTGTCCCGGATGAAATAAGGAACCTCGGCATCAGTATCGACGGGGAACTGGTGATCCGTTACCAGGATCGCAGCCAGCATGTACAGTCCGATGACGAAGAGGAATTTACCAATGCCTTGCATCGTCTGGCACGTGGCGCAGAGCAGTGGCTGGCATTTGTCGAAGGCCACGGCGAACGCAGTCCACTCGGGCAGGCCAATTTCGACCTGAATATCTGGATACAACAACTCACCAACCGGGGCTTCAGGGTCCAGCCACTGAATCTGGCCAACATCCAGGCAATTCCGGAGAACACACAGGTGCTGGTCATTGCCGGACCACGCGTTGATTTTCTGCCCGGAGAAACAGGTCTAATCACTGATTATCTGGAAAAGGGCGGGAATCTGCTCTGGCTGACCGATCCCCCGGGGACTTTACACAATCTCGATGCCCTGGCTGAAAAACTGCAGATCCGGATTGAACCGGGGACTATTATTGATTTTGCCGGGCAGCTGATCGGGCTGGACGATCCAACCATCGTATTGCAGACATCCAACCTGTATCCGCCGCATCCTGTTACACAAGGGTTCGATTACACGACATTTTTCCCCGCCACCGCCACGGTTACATTTACAGAGAATGACATCTGGAAAGTTAAACCGTTAATTTCAACGGCCGACCACACCTGGCTGGAAACCGGCGACCTGGAGGGTGATGTCAATTTCGATGAGGCCGGCGACAAGGCCGGACCACTGGATATCGGCATCAGCCTTGAACGCGAGATTGAACTTGAGGAAGGTGAAAACCAGGTGCGCAAACAACAGCGTATCGTGATCATGGGCGATGGCGATTTTCTTTCCAACAGCTATGTCAATAACAGCGGCAACCTGGAACTTGGCATGCGTATCATCAACTGGCTGGGCAGTGACGATGATTTCATTACCATACCGGCAAGAATTGCAATAGATACACAACTGGAACTGTCGCCTTTTGCTGCCGCTATTATCGCTTTCAGCTTTCTTCTTGTTATACCCCTCGTATTGCTCGCAACCGGCCTGACTATCTGGTGGCGCAGACGCAAGCAGTAATTCGTGGGATCTCGCCTGCTCATAAACGTCGTACTATTTATCAGTGTCATTATGCTCGCCCTGTTTCTTTCCACGACCCTGAATGATAAAACTACCGAACCGGATATCCAGCTGACTGACCTGGAGCCAGCCTCCATTAATACCATAAAAATCATACGCAGCACGGCAGATGAAATTCTGTTTCAAAAGGAAGGCGGGAAATGGTGGATGCATGAACCTTATCATTTACCTGCCAATGAATTTCGTATCAATACCCTGCTGAGATTGTCTGGTGCACACAGCTATACCCGCTTCAGAAAAAACGAGGTTGAACTGGAACGTTTCCTGCTGGATGAACCGGTTGTATCCGTAGAGTTTGATAATACCCGTATTGATTTCGGCGATACCAGCCCGCTTGGAGAACAACGTTACGTGCTGGTGAATGATGCCGTGCATCTTATTAATGACAGTCTCTACCAGCAATTACAAACTCCGGCTACGTTCTTCCTCAGCACAAAACTGTTGCCGGAAAATGCCGGAATCAAGGCCATTAATCTCCCGGGCTATCGGCTGAGCCAGCATGATGGAATATGGGAAGCCGTTCCCCAACTGGACTACAGCGCTGACAACATCACCACACTCATCCATGCCTGGCGCAGTGCTGATGCCATTTCGATCAGGGCCTATGAAGACGGGGAGAATTCCGGGACGATCCGGATAGAACTGGAAGACGGAAATATTATTGAATTCATTATTGTGACCCCGCCGCCGCAACTGGTACTGGCCAGATCAGATATTGGATTGCAGTACCACATCAGCGGCAATGACGCCGAACAACTTTTTCTGCAACCAATCACCAATCACGAATCACCAGTTACTGACTGATGCCTGAACTTCCGGAAGTTGAAACCACCCGCATCGGGATTGCACCACATGTGCTGGGCGAAACTGTAAAAGACGTAATTATCCGTGATGGCAGGTTGCGCTGGCCGGTCCCGAAACAAATCCGGAAGAAATTGGCCGGTGCCGCTATCTGTAAACTTTCCCGCCGTGGAAAATATCTTTTATTTCACACGGAATCCGGCTGCATGATCCTGCACCTGGGCATGTCCGGCAGCTTACGTATCCTGACCAGTGATGTTTCTCCTGAAAAACATGACCATGTGGATATCATTTTTGATTCCGGCTCCCGTTTGCGCTTCCGCGACCCGCGCCGGTTCGGCTGCATCCTGTGGACAGAAGATGATCCATTACAACATGATTTACTCTCGCATCTGGGCCCGGAACCATTGAGCGAAGATCTGGACGGTGATTATCTTTTTCAAAAATCCAGAAAACGCACCCAATCAATTAAAACCTTCATCATGGACAGCCGGACCGTGGTTGGGGTCGGCAATATCTATGCAAATGAAACACTCTTTGCCGCCGGGATCCATCCAAAGCGGCAAGCGGGCAGGATAACCAAAGCACGTTATGGAAAACTTGCCGTTTGTATTAAAGACGTGTTGAAAAAGGCGCTGGCCAAAGGTGGCACTACATTACGTGATTTTGTGAACGGCGAGGGTGAGCCGGGTTACTTTCGCATGGATCTGCAGGTCTATGGTCGCGCAGGTGGACCGTGTTTCATGTGTAAATCACCCATAAAAGTACAACGCCTCGGCCAACGATCAACATTTTATTGCCCTGTCTGCCAGACCTGATCACATGACGATTATCGCTTTGGCGTGATTGTCTTAACCACTGCTTCGCCTTCACCGCGCGGATCGCTGGCGGCAAAGACCAGGTTATTCGGCTTGTACCAGAGTATGGCCTGCATGTTGCCATAACGCCGGTTTCTTTCGACAAGTTTATGACCCAGCTTGCTTAATCCGTTCCGTTCTTCCAGGGTCAGGCCATTCTGTTCAAACTGGATTTCATCCGGCAGATACTGATGATGAAAGCGCGGTATTTCGACCCAGGACTTCGGTAATTTACTCTCGGCAAAATCCAGTATGCCCAGTAAAACCATGCTGATAATACGGCTGCCGCCCGGTGTACCTAAAAGACCCACGCGATCTTCTGTTTCGAGGAAGGTCGGCGTCATGCTGGATAACGGACGTTTGCCGGGGGCGATGCTGTTGGCCTCATCACCAACCAGTCCATAGGCATTGGGGGAATCCGCCTTGATCGCAAAATCATCCATCTCGTTATTCAGCACTACACCCGTTCCTGCGGGAACAAATCCTGAACCAAACGGCAAATTGATACTGAGCGTTGCGGAGACCCGGTTTCCTTCACTGTCGATGACTGAAAAATGGGTGGTGTCAGTCCCAGCATGATCGAAAATTGCCATTTCCCCGATCTCTTCGCTGGAAGTTGCCCGGTCCAGCTCGATACTTACAGCCAGTCCTTCCAGATAATCACGATCCAGCATCTTGGTAACCGGCACTTCGACAAAATCCTGATCACCGAGATAAGCGGCACGGTCCCGGTAGGCACGGCGCATGCTTTCAACGATCAAATGTTTGCGCGTGATGTTATCTGCAATGGCCAGATCAAAATGATCCAGTATGCCCAGCATCTGTGCAATCGCGATGCCGCCGGAGGACGGTGGCGGTGCAGAGACAACACGGATATCACGGTATTGTGTGATAACAGGTTGCCTTTCAATCACGCGATAACCCGCCAGATCCGGCAGGGTCCAGAACCCGCCATTGCTGCTGACGCCCTCTACCATTTTTTCTGCCAGCGGTCCGCTGTAAAATCCGTCCCGTCCTTTTGTTGCGATCAGCTTCAGCGTGTTGGCCAGATCAGCCTGTATGATTATATGGCCCTTGGCGGGTAAATTATTTGCTTGCAGAAATATCCCGGCAGCTTCCGGTGAGTTACGCAACACCTCCAGTCGGTACTGCGCCAGATCGCGATACAGGTCAGTTACCGGGAAACCTTCTTTGGCATAACGTATGGCCGACACCAGGTTTTGTTCCAGCTTCAGGCGGCCATAAAAATCGTTCAGATGCACCAGGCCTGCGGGGATCCCGGGTATTGCTGCGGACAGGGGACCATTTAATGACAGGCCCGGGATTACATCGCCGCTTTTATCCAGATACATATTCCTGCTGGCCCTGGATGGCGCTGTCTCGCGGCCATCGATCATGACCTGTTTGCCATCCGCGGCCCGGTGTAGCAACCAGAAACCGCCACCACCGAGGCCTGAGCTGTAAGGTTCAACCACGGCCAGGGCCGCGGAAATTGCCACTGCGGCATCGAAGGCATTACCACCCTGATCAAGTATCTCGATACCTGCCTGTGTTGCCAGTGGGTGTGCTGTTGCAATGGCCGCCTTGCCTGGCTGTTCTGCGCTGAATGCAGATTGAAAAAACAGAACACCGGGGAGTAACAGATAAAGAATATTTCTGGTGAGTGTGATCACGGGCGCTTGCGAAGAATAATTACCGATGGACAAACCGGTTATTTGTATTTTGCCTGCAACTCTTTCAACACCTCGGCATGAACAAATTGACTCACATCACCACCCAGTGCAACAACCTCACGCACCAGGCTGGAAGAAATAAACCAGAGATTTTCGGCCGGTGTCAGAAATACAGTTTCCGCATCACCATAAAGCTGCCGGTTCATGCCGGCCATCTGGAATTCATAATCGAAATCCGATACCGCGCGTAAACCGCGGATGATGACCTGGGCCTTTTGCTCCCTGGCCAGATCAGTGACGAGTCCGTGAAAACGTATTACTTCTACATTGCGCAGATCAGACAATACCCTGGTGGCCAGGTCTACGCGCTCATCTGCTGAAAACAGCATGCTTTTACTGGTGTCTGCCGCAACTGCAAAAATCACCCGGTCGAACAACCGCGCTGCGCGCATGACCAGATCGCTGTGGCCATTGGTAATGGGGTCAAAAGTCCCGGGGTAGACGGCGGAGATTTTCATAACGATTAATTATACCCTCAGGATCGGATTAAATCTGCCCAGTGGTTTAACCCGTGATTCGTAATTCGTAAATTGTGATTGGTGAAATGCATATTAATTGTTAATTCCGTTAGTGTATAGAAGGTTGATATAACCAAAACATAACCAGAATATTGAAATAACGTTTGCCAATTACGAGTTACGAATTACCAATCACGAATTCTACACTCCCGCCAACAGGTATATTTCCTGTCCGGCTGAGTCCTGTTTTTTTATGGCAAGATACGGTGGCAGCTGGAGATCATGTTCAGCTTCTATATAAATCAGTGCATGTGGCTTCAGGCAATTCAATTCCCGTAACAAATCACAACTTTCTTCGACCAGGCCCTGACCGAAGGGCGGATCCAGAAAGACCAGATCAAATTGTTTGGTATTACACCTTAACCAGCCCAGGGCATCACTGCGTTCCAGGCAGGCTTCTTTTGTGTCCAGTGTTTTTATATTCTCGGCGAGCTGATTGACGAGCGCCGGATCATTTTCTACCAACACCACGCTGCCAGCACCGCGTGATACCGCTTCAAGCCCCAGTGCCCCGGTACCAGCGTAAAGATCAAGACAACTCGCGCCGCTGATCACCGATTGTAACCAGTTAAATAAAGTTTCCCTGACACGATCGGGCGTGGGCCGCAACAACACGGTTTCAGGCACCGGCAATTTTCTTCCGCGCCACTTGCCGCCGATGATACGTACCTTGCCAGGGCGGTGAGATTTCAGTGCTGTATCTCCGTTTTTATTCAGTCTTGTCGTCCGGGTTCGGACCCACCATCACAGTCACGAGTTTGTCCGTGGACAGCTTGCGCCGGAATGCATCTTTAATCTGTTCTGTTGTGACACTCATGATTTTTTCATTATAGGTATCCAGATAATCCAGTGGCAGTTCATAAAAACCAATCATTGCCAGATAACCAAGAATATCCTTGTTACTGTCTATCCGTAATGCAAAACCACCGGTCAGATTTTGCTTTGCAGATTCAAGCTCAGCTTCCGTGGGACCGGATTCAACATATAACCGTAGTTGTTCGTCAAGTAACGCCAGCGCAGCATCTGCCTGGTCAGTGCGCGTTTGCAAACCGGCCATAAAAGGTCCCGCCTGTTTCATCGGCATGAAATAACTGTAGGCACTGTAGGACAAACCACGCTTTTCGCGTATCTCTTCAAACAAACGGGACACCAGGCCACCACCGCCCAATATGTGATTGCCGACATACAATGGGAATAGATCGGGATCAGCACGCTTGATGCCCGGCTGGCCTACCAGTATGTGCATCTGTGTTGATGGATGATCAATCCTGACAGTATTGGAATTGTTGAGAACCTTGACCTCTTTCAGAGGTTCCGCTTTCGTGCCCACAGCCAATCCGTCAGTAAGATTGAATACCAGTTGTTCAGCCTGCTGCCGTGTCAGATTACCAATCATGGCAATAATGGCATTGCTGGCAACATAGTATTGACCATGAAATGCCTTGATGTCTTTTATTGTAATTGTCTGCAGCGAGGCCTCGGTGCCTTCCTGCGGCAGTGCGTAGGGATGATCGCCATAGATTGCAGAGAAAAATGCATCGTTTGCCAGGGCTCCCGGCGATTGTTGTTTCTGGCGTATGCCGGTCACCGTGCGGTTACGGTTACGCTCAAAGGCATCTGCAGGAAAATCCGGTTGCATGATCACACGTTTTAAACCGGCAATAGCTGATTCAAGCTTGTCTGCATCGCTCAGGACACGCAAACTCACCGAGGCTGAATCAGCGCTGGCACTGCTGCCGAAGACAGCGCCGATATTTTCAAAATCCTGGCTGATCTCATCTGCATTCAATCCGCCGGCGCCATCCGCCAGCAGGCTATTGGTCAAAAGGGCCAGCCCTGGTTTGTCGCCATCGCGCCCGCTGCCTGCATCAAACAGCATCTGTACATCCACCATCGGCAATTCATGCGCCTCGACAAAATACACACGGACGCCCTTTTCCGTTTGCCAGTATTGTATCCGGGGTGCTGCGTGGACTGTGGTGACAAAGCACAACAGCATTAATAAATTCATTACTTTAACGAACATGGTCGTTTCCTCCCATGGTATGCCTGGGTGCGGAAGGGTCCAGCGGTAAAGGAACAAGCTCGGCAATGGTCAGACGATCGTCAACCAGATATTTTTTTGCGACCTGTTGTACCTGTTCGGCCGTTACCGCCTTGACCCGATCGACATATTCATCCGCCCGTTGCCAGGACAACCCGATAGTCTCAAATATGCCCATCACCATGGCTTGATAAAAAATGGAATCGCGCTGATAGATATCCTGAGCCACCACCTGAGCCTTGACACGATCCAGTTCACTTGCGCTCACCCGTGTAGTTTTCAGGTTTTCTATTTCTTCCCTGATGGCCTGCTCCATATCAGCAACAGTGTGCCCGTTTGCAGGTACACCACCGATAGTGAGGACATGATCCAGCCTTGCAATCAAGTTGTAGTCCAGACTGATATCCGCAGCAACTTCCTTGCCCCGCACCAGCCTGCTGGAAAAACGCGCACTGTTACCGCCATCCATGATCCCGCCCAGCACTTCCAGCGCATAAGTTTCCCATTCGGGTATTTTTTCCGGGTTGTCCAGTGCAGAACTGAGCGAGGGAGTTTTATATGCCATCAACAAATAAGGCAGTTCAGCAGGCCGTTTGACTGTTACCCGCTTGATGCCCTGTTGGTCGACCTCGGGTCGCAGGTTAATGACAGGTGTTTTACCTTTGGGCACAGGGCCAAAATATTTTTTTGCAAGTTCATGAACTTCCCCTGCATCAACATCACCCACCACAACCAATGTTGCATTATTAGGCACGTACCATTGGTCATACCAGTTACCCATTTCATTAATAGTCATTTTATCCAGATCATTCATCCAGCCGATGATGGGTTGTCGATAGGGACTGGTCTGAAAGGCAGTTGACATCAACACTTCATAAGCAAAGGACTGCGGATTATCTTCCGTGCGCCAGCGACGTTCTTCCTTGACTACTTCTATCTCTTTCACAAACTCTTCTTCTGGCAGAATGAGATTACGCATTCTGTCCGCTTCCAGTTCAAAGCTGATAGGCAACCGTGATTTTTCCAGTGTCTGGAAGTAGGCCGTGTAATCCATGCCGGTAAATGCATTTTCATTACCACCATTGTCGGAGATAATGCGGGAAAATTCGCCCGGCGCATATTTTTCAGTACCCTTGAACATCATGTGTTCCAGCGCATGTGATAAACCGGTAATGCCGGCATGTTCATAACTGGCGCCGACGTGGTACCAGACTTGCGAAACCACAACCGGTGCCCGGTGATCTTCCTTGACCAGAAGTTTCATTCCATTGTCCAGCATGTATTCATGGGTCTGGGTATGGGCAAACTGGCTGAACAACAAGCTGCCCAGGATTATTTGAAGATACAGAAAAAATTTCACAAATGATCTCCCTTGACTATATTATTCATTAATTGAAAGCTGCTACTGCACACTCCCTCATTTGTCATGCCGTAATCGGGAAGGTTCACTGGATCAGTTGCTGGTGCAGTACCAATACGCCAGATTAGAGCATTATCGCGCCTGGTAGTTCTTATAACTTACCCTGTCTTAATGATAGGATACATGAGAATTCATTAAACGCTGAACTATTGATGTTCGGATTCAAATCAAAACAGCCGGCAGAAACAGAACCCGGTAAAGACCGTCTTCTCAACCAGTTAAAGCTGGGACTGAAACGCACCCATGCACTCCTGCTCACTGATGTAGCTGATTTGCTGCAGGGGGCCCGTCCGGTTGATCAAGGTTTCATCGATACACTCGAAGATCATCTGCTGATGGCGGATTTTGGTGTGCCCGTCACCCAATCCATTGTTAATGCATTACCCGCACGGATCAAAGACAAGACAGACCAGGCTGCTACCGTGTATCAGACCCTGCGTGAACTGCTGCATGAAATCCTTGCTCCTGTCGATAAACCACTTAATGTTCCGGTGGCCGGCACCCGGCCATTCGTCATACTCATGGCCGGCGTTAATGGCGTGGGGAAAACTACCAGCATCGGCAAGATCGCCAATCATTTTATCAGGCAAGGCCACAGCGTAATGCTGGCGGCCGGGGATACCTTTCGTGCTGCAGCCGTCGAACAATTGCAAAACTGGGGCAACAAAAATAATGTTACGGTCATTGCACAACACAGCGGCGCGGATTCAGCCGCCGTCATTTACGATAGCCTGCAATCTGCCCGTGCGCGCAACATTGATATATTGATTGCGGACACTGCAGGCCGCCTGCATACCCAGGGCAACCTCATGGACGAACTGAAAAAAATCCGCCGCGTTATTACCAAGTTTGACCCGGCCCTGGAACCGGAATGTCTGCTGGTGCTCGATGCTGGAACCGGACAAAATGCATTGATGCAGACCAGGCAATTCAATGAAGCTATCGGCATCACCGGCATCATGCTGACCAAACTGGATGGCACAGCCAAGGGCGGTATTATCTTTGCACTGGCCAGAGAAACCGGCATACCCATTCGTTTTATCGGCGTGGGGGAACAACTGGATGATTTACAGGTATTCAACAGTAATGATTTTATAACCGCCTTGCTTTCAAGCACTGAATGATACGTTTCACTAATGTCCACATGCATTATCCGGGCGGCATCGATGCTCTCCGGAATATCAACATGCATATTGAACAGGGCGCAATGGCCTTTGTCACCGGCCGGTCCGGCGCAGGCAAGAGCACCTTGCTAAGACTTGTAGCATTAATCGAACGCCACACCCGCGGCCAGATCATTGTGAACGGGCAGAACCTTGAGCGTGTCCGGCGTGGTCGTGTGGCCCTGTTCCGGCGAAATATCGGTTTCATGTTTCAGGATCACCGCTTGTTAAATGACCGGACAGTATATGACAACGTCGCCCTGCCACTGGTGATTGCAGGACATGATCATCAGGAAGTCAAAAAACGTGTACATGCCGCACTGGACAAAGTCGGCCTGTTATCAAAACAAAAATCATTGCCGGTAACATTGTCCGGTGGCGAACAACAACGGGTCGGCATTGCCCGCGCCGTTGTCCATCGGCCTGCATTATTACTTGCCGATGAACCCACAGGGAACCTCGACCCGGCATTGTCCTGGGAAATCATGTGCCTGTTTGAACAGTTCAACCAGGTCGGCGTGACCATACTGATCGCCAGTCACGATCTGGACATGATCAAACGCATGCGCAAAAGGATCATCACCCTGCGCGAAGGCAGAACATTGACCCATGCCAGCGAACATCACGACAAGAAATGAAGCAGCAACTATCCCAAACTGCAGAATACGGCCGTAAAAAAAGCCTCCGGTCGCTGTTTGAGATCTGGTTACTGCAACACTTGCAGGCCATAGTCTTCAGTCTGGGGCAACTCTGCAGAAACCCGATCGCCAGCTTTCTGACGGCGTCGGTAATCGGTATTTCACTGGCACTGCCCGCAGGCTTTTTTATCATCCTGGAAAATACGCGGCACATTACTGCGGGCTGGGGAGGATCGGTTGAAATCTCGGCTTTTCTGAAAATGAATGTGGATGATGATGCGGCAAGAGAACTGGCCGGCAAGCTCGCCAGCCGGAGTGATATTGCAAAAGTCGATCTGGTCACCCGTGAACAGGCGCTGAAAGAATACCGGCAGTTGTCCGGTTTTACGCATGCACTGGATGCACTGGACGAAAATCCACTGCCGTCATTATTATTGATCAAGCCCGATTTAGGAGATTATTCGGAAAAAACCGCTGAAGAATTCCTCACCAAACTGCAGGCGGTCCCCGAAATTGAAAATGCACAATATGATCAGCAATGGGTAAAAAGACTCAATGCCATCATCGGAATCGTCCAGCGTATCGTGCTTATGCTGGCCGTGTTCCTGGGCATGGCCGTGCTGATTATTATCGGCAACACCATCCGTATGCTGATCTATCATCGCCGGTCGGAAATTGAAGTCGCCAAACTGTTCGGCGCAACCGACGGTTTCATACAACGGCCGTTTCTTTACAGCGGTTTATGGTATGGCATGTTCGGCGGCATCATCGCCTGGGCCTTGGTCACCATTTCATTGCTGCTTTTACAGGAACCGGCCGACAGCCTGGCGCAACTCTATACCAGTAATTTCAAGTTGATCGGCCTGACCATTAAAGAAGCTTTCTTACTCATCCTGTCCGGGATCCTGCTCGGTCTGATCGGCTCATGGATCTCGGTGCAGCGCCACCTCAGGGCCATCGAACCAGCTTAGCTACACACATTCTGTCATTGTGAGAGCCTGTCCCGAACGAACGTGAGGGAACTCGATGCCCGACGTGGCAATCCCACTCAGCTTGACATTACCTACACAACACCAGATTGCTTCGGCCTCCGGCATCGCAAAGACAACCATTCACGTCATTGCGAACCCGAAGGGTATGGCAATCCGCCGTAGGCGTCCCGAGCATAGCGAGGGATCTGGTAAAATACCTGTCATTTCAAACAAAGCGAGAAATCCACTAAGTCATTGTTTTTACTTGATTCTTTGCTACACCAGAATGACAACCCGGATAACCAGTTGCAGTCCCCACACCAGGAACTATAATAATCCTTAGCACTCGAAATATGAGAGTGCTAATAGGCTCAAAAATTAAATTCAGGGGGTATTACCAAATCATGAGTAACATTTTAACCATGCCACTGGCTTTACCTGCAGGTTCGCTGGATACCTATATCCAGAGCGTGAACCGTATTCCCGTGGTCAGCGCCGAAGAAGAACGCGAACTCGCTTTGCGTTTTCGCGAAGAAGGCGATCTGGATGCCGCACGCCAACTGGTCATGGCGCATCTGCGCTTTGTGGTCAGGGTCGCCCGCGGCTATAACGGTTATGGCCTGCCACTGGCCGATCTGATCCAGGAAGGCAACATCGGATTAATGAAAGCGGTGAAGCGATTTGATCCGGAAGTTGGCGTAAGACTGGTTTCCTTCGCCGTACACTGGATCCGCGCGGAAATGCATGAATACATCCTGCGCAACTGGCGCATCGTCAAGATCG
>Ga0326597_10004817_pt1 | contig 18861 bp, 11 predicted proteins | sample RVTome_12_FD_203789 | JGI IMG/M metagenome (GOLD analysis project Ga0326597, IMG submission 203789) | Soil microbial communities from uranium-contaminated site in the Upper Colorado River Basin, Wyoming, United States - RVT100D185 | ecosystem: Environmental > Terrestrial > Soil > Contaminated >... | reverse complement strand
AAAGAAGATGGCGAGACTCCTCGAAGTGAGTGAGAGGACGATTCGCCGCTGGGTCGAGCAGTACGTCTCGGGCGTCCCACCACGACGCCCGGGGCGTCCTGCCCACAGCGAGAAGGCCAAGGGAGAGGCGGTGGTGGCGGTGCTGAGGGAGATGAGGCGTCAGGGGTTTTCGACAGGATCGCCGACGATCTACAGGTCGTTGGAGAGACGCGTATCGCTGCGGCTCGTCCGCTACGCGGTGAAGCTTCTCAAGGAGTGGCAGCGAAGGAAGGACAGGGCGAGGACCGAGCGGAACCGGCTGTCGATCGAGGTGGAGCTGCGGGACGCGGTGTGGTGTCTCGACGCCATGCATCTTGGCCGGGAGGAGGACGGCAAGGAGATCACGGGCCAGGTGCTGCGCGACATCGGTACGCTGCGGGACCTGGCGGTGACGGTGGGTCGACCGGTCACGGGCATCGAGGTGATCGCCCTGCTGGAGCGGATCCGAGCCGAGCGTGGCACGCTACCGCTGGTGTTGATGACGGACAACGGGAGCGCGTACACCGACGGCGAGTTGAAGGAGTACCTCGAGAGGCACCAGGTGCTCCACCTCCTGAACCTGCCGAGGACGCCGCAGCACAACCCGTACGCGGAGCAGGCGGTGCGGGAGCTGAAGGAGGACTCGGGGCTGGGCAAGGGGGTGGTGACGAGCCCTGCGTCGGCTGCGGTGCGCCTGGCCGCATCCCGCCACCGGCTGGACGAGCGTCGGCTGCGGCCGAGCCTCGGTTACCGGACGTCCCGGGTCTGTGACGAGGAGACGGAGTCGTGGTACGATCGGGGGGTGCGGCGGGAGGAGGTCTACGAGAGTGCCTGCAGGGCGGTGCAGGAGGCCTTGGAGGGAGAGGAGTCGGGCCGTGCTCGACGGAAAAAGGAGCGCTGGATGATCCTCGCCACGGTGGCGAGCTTCGAGGTGCTGAGACTGACCCGGGGCGGTGAGCCTCTCCTGGTCGAGAAACCGGACACGATAACGTGAACGGTACAATGGACCTGATACCGATGGACATGCTCACGTCCGAGTCGATCCGGCGACCTGCGGAAATGGCTGGCAAAACGCGCGACGTGGGTCACGTAGATCGTGACGGTCCTCGGTGAGTAGTTGCGGATGCGGAGGTCTTCGATCATGCGGGAACGAAGTGAGGTCATGGCCAGTTCCTTTCCGGTGAAAGGGAGAAAAGGAAAATGAGAACGCCGACGCGACGTCCTCGGCACCGGAAGGATCATGCAGGGAGAAGGCGGTCGGGAGGAACCCGGAAGGGAGGAAGAAAGGAGAGAAGCGGGAAAGGGATCGAAGACGCGAGGACGAGCCGGAGAGGCGGGAAGGAAGGAGAGGAGAAGGAGAGGTGCGGGCAGGCGCGCGCAACGATGGAGAGGCTACGCCCCGGTGTAGGGATCTGCCGCGAAGCGGCTTAGTTCAACGTCCTTGCCGCTGAGCGGCGGCGCGAAGCGCCGTCCGTCTCCAGCGGCGTGTTATGCGCTGACTCAAGGGAGCGCACGCCCGGCGAGCTTTCTGGCGCCGCTCAGCCCCACGACCCAGATACTGTGCCATGCTTGGCCATCGAGCTCTCCTTGAAAGTCGGCGGAGACCGAAAGATCCGTCAGAATGGCCAAGAATGGCGCCTCCACACCGTCGACCACGAGCGCCACATCCGACGAAGCGCGAGTGGCCTTCCGCCGGATGGCCTCCATCACCCAGTCGGCAGCCTGACCCACATCTGTGACAACCTGCCGCTGACCTTGCTTTCGCTGATCTTGGTAAATGGCCCCGGGTAGCGCCCGGGTGACCTGAATCAGTAGAGAGTACCCGCCTTGCGACGACTGGATCGTGCAGTCATGCCCTCTTTCGGCTCGCGAAGTTGTCGGACCGGGGGTGTACTGATCATATTGCGTTCCAAACTGCCGATTCGCTGCAGCCATGAACGTCTCCGCGACAGCCTTCACGTTTTCTTCGTTCTCGGAAGGCTCACCAGCAGCTGCATGTTGAAAGCTGCAGGCATCGGCGAGTTTCGTAGCAGACGTGACTTGCCCCGTGTCCTTCCGGCGAGTCCGAATGGTGAGTAGGCCAGACGGTCCATCAGCGCAGTCTGGGTTGGCGCATTCCTGTGAGTACGTCGTGCTTCCATCGCTGTGATGCATGGGTACCGCGCGAGTCGACCGGCCGCACGCGAAACACCGCCGTTGATCGTCATCGGAGGAGGAGGATGTCACGTTGGCGTCCTTTCTCAGGCGCATAACGAAGAGCATCGTATCCGGAGGGGCCGGGCGTGGAGACCTCGTGCGCGAGCCACTCGAGATCTTGTCCCCGGCCCTTCCGGATACGATGGGTTGAACTGGGCCGCTTCGTGGCGGGGCTCCCCACCTATCGATTCGGCCCTTATGGGGATTCTATCGAGGGCCGGTTCCCGGTCAAGAGGAGGTAAGGCCGAGATCGGATCCGGGAGGCCATCCTGGCAGCCTCAGGCCGGTGGCCAGCCAGGCGGATCCCTGCCGACTCGGTGGTGAGGCCGGGGGGTCGTTTTTTGCCGGACCGGGCAACCAGGATGTTCCCCACGACGAGGAGCGCGGCCACCGCGATCAGTCCCTCGCCGATCATTCCCCAGCCGCCCCCGAACTGGATCGAGAGTAGCGCGCAAAGCGTGCCGAGGGGCGTGATGAGCTCCAGGGTGTGCACCTCGGCGACGAGTGCTCCCGCTCGAGTCCCACCAGGAGGCCGAGCCCCAGGGCGATCGCAAGTTGCTGGAGCTCGCTCATGGATATGGATGGCTGGGGGAGACGACCGGCCCGTTATCTCAGAGATCGCGGGAGGTCCGGAGAATGCTCCCTTTGCGGTCGAACGTGAAGCCGGGCTTGCGCACGTCGCGCACGGAGAGCGTGACCCTCCGGGAACGGTTCTTGGGCACGTAGAAGGTCCCGAGCGAGAGCCGAACCCCGCCGATGGGATCGGAAACCACGGTCCGTCGGCGAAACGACCCCGAGATGGACACTGTCAGGTCGACCTCGGCGCCCGGCAAGGGTGCTCCATCCTGGTCGAGGAGAAGGGCCTCTCCGGCCAGGGTGTAGTTGGTGCCGACTCGCATCGAGGTGCAGAAGAGACGTGGACGTCCACCGATGAGGACGACCCGGCATGTCCTCTGCAGCACGGGGGCTGTTCCCGTGAGCAGGATGGACAGCGACTGCACGTGGACGGTGTCGCAGCGCGAGCGGAAGAAGGAGACCGATCCTGCCTCGCGGACTCCGCCCGGACTGTCGGTGTAGCTTCCGGCGAGGAGCATGCCGGCCTCGCTGTCCAGGGAGGATCCGGTCATGGCGTTCGGATCGGAGACGTCGCCCGTCACGGTCTCGAAGTCTCCCCAGACTCCCCCTGACCTTTTCCACAGGTGGACGCCTCCGCGACCGCCGTCGAACTCCGGTTCGCCGAGGGCGATGCGGTTCCCGTCGAGCGAGCAGAAACCGCCATAGTGGGCCCTGAGATCGGGAGCGACGAGCTTGGTCTCAAAGTTCCACGCCCCACCCACGTTCCGGAACACGTAGGCTCCGCCGCCGTTGAGGCTCCCGACCACCACGACGGGAGGCTGGATGTCCACGGACGACCCGAGCCTATCGCCGGGGCCCGTGTCCGATCCCAGGAGCTTCTGGATCTGCGTGAAGCTCACCCCGTCGCTCTCGAAGACGTAGGCGGCCCCTGCTCCGTTGCCCAGTTCGTCGTCGTGAGCCCCTGCCACGAGGAGCGTTCCCGAGAGAGCGACGCTGATGCCCATCTCCTGTCCCGGCGTCGGATCCCCGGGATGGAGGATCTGGTCCTCCATCCAGCTCGCGCCGTCGAACGAGTAGATGTAGACCGCGCCGGTATTGGGGACTCCGCCTCCGTCCGCAGAGCGGGCTCCAGCGACAAGCAGGCCACCGGACAGGGCCACTGCCGTCCCGAAGTGGGCAAGCGTCGAGCCGTCGCTGGCGAGGAGCTTCTCCTCGAGGAGCCAGCTCCCTCCGGCCCTGCGGTACAGATAGACCGCGCCCGCGACGTTTCCTCCGGCATTGTTGTCGGAAGGGCTTCCCACCGCGATGAGGTCGCCCTCGATCGCCACCGAGACGCCGAAGTGCTGACCATCCTCGGCATCGAAGGGGACGATCTTCTCCTCCTGTGCCCAAGATCCGTTCACCAGGCGGAAAACGTAGGCTGCCCCGACCTGGCCCGCTGCTCCCTGGGCCGTGAAGGCTCCGATGACGGCCCGGTCGCCGCTCAGGGCGACGCTGACTCCGAACCGGTCGAAGTCGCCGGCATCCGAGGCCACGAGCGTCTGGAGGCTCTCGAAGGGCCCCGTCGCGGCGATGCCTCCGCGACCGAGGAGAGCCCCCAGTGCGAGGGTCAGGACGACACCCCGACCCGGTCGAACGAGTCCTCTGCTCATGGCTCACTCCTCCTCCATTGAGTCCAGGTGCTCCGGCCTACTGCGTACGTGAGGATACTCGCCGGAGGGTCCCCGGGCAAGAAGGGCAAGGAGCGGTCGTCCGGCCCTTCAGGGCGACCTCAACGACCGCTCCGGGCCTCCCCTCCACTTCCAGCCCCCCTGGCGGCCCTCGGGGAGGCAAGTGTCGCTGCTCGAAGGCAGAATGCTGGACAACCAAGGGCCATGGGAGGGACTCGATCCATGGAGCCACGGCGCTTCCGATGGCTTGACCAGGACGCGGAGCACGAGCTGACCCTCGTGTGGGTGCCCGGCACCGATAGCGTTCCGTACCGGTTCGGAACGGGCGACGGCGGACGGGACGTCGAGATCCACGGGTTCTTCCTGTCCACGACGCCGGTCACCCAGGCCCTGTGGCAGCGCGTCATGGGTTCGAACCCGGCTGCGCGCCCCGACCCGCGCTGCCCGGTCGAGAACGTCTCCTGGCAGGACATCACCGGATCCGGGGGGTTCCTCGACCGGATCAACGCGAGCGAGGTGCTCCAGGCCATGGTCGGCGACGATCCGGCGCTGCGATTCCGACTACCGTCCGAGTCGGAGTGGGAGTACGCCGCCAGAGGCGGCCCGCACTGGTGCGATGACCTGACGTTCAGCGGCAGCGATGACCCGCGCGAGGTGGCCTGGTTCGGCCCCCGCTGGACGCGCGGACACCGGCTCCTGGCCCGGCTCGTCGGATGGAGCATCGCCTGGCGGATGGCCCACGTACTCGGTCCACCCGGACGGTTGCGGACACGGACCCATGCCGTCGCTACCAAGGCGCCCAACCAGCTCGGGCTCCACGACATGTCGGGCAACGTCTGGGAGTGGTGTCACGACGTGTGTGGCGACCCAAGCTCGGTGCCCACCGACGGCAGTCCCTTCCTGGGGCCGGGTACCGAGCGCCGCCTTCGCGGCGGTTGCCATCACAGCTGGGATCTTCACTGCACGGTGTTCTGGCGCTACGGAATCGAGCCAGCCGCTCACGACGGATGCATCGGCTTCCGTGTCGTTCTTGGCCGTCCTCGGCCGGCGACGTGATGGGTGAGGTTCCGTTGGCGGAATGCGTCGAGGCGGAGCGAGGGGACGCGCGGGTCAAGACCCAACGCCCACGAGGCTGGTCAGGGCACAATCCTCGCCTCCCCTACCGCTTACCCCGCCCCTCCCCTACTCCACCCTCAGCACCACCGCGTTGGTCGTCGCCACCCCGAACTCGTTCGGTGCCGCGTCGTCCTCGACGAACCCCTGGAAGGTGGCGGTGATCGGGGCGGGCCTCCCGTTGGGCAGCGCGAACAGCGTCGTCGGCGCCTTCTCCGAGACGAAGTCCGGCTCGCCCAGGATCGGCTCGTGGCCGAACGTGTTCCAGAGCCGGAGCGGCTGCGGCGACCCGCCGGAGAACACCGTCGGGAACGCGGTCCATCCGAGGAAGTAGCCCGCCCGCTCCTGGACCGAGACGGCCAGTGGATCCGGCTCCCCGACCCAGGCGTAGACGACGTAGCGCGAGCACAGGGGGCCGGGGCGCGAGGGAGGCGCCGCGATGTCGAGCTGGAGGGACTCGCCGATCCCGGCGGTCACGACACGCTCCGCGTCGCCGGGCGAGCCGTTCAGCAGCAGCACGTCGGCGCGGTTGACCCCGCCCTCGGCCGTGTTCACACTGCCGAGCCGGGCGTCGAAGGGCTCGGGCTGGTACTCGTAGCAGCCCATGTCGATGGTGGCGGTCCCGTCGCGGTCGCCGTCGACAATGCGGGGGTTGCCGTCGAGGTCGGTGTCGGGAATCGGCGGATAGTAGCCAGGATCATACGAGGAACCGCGATCAGCGCAGAAAGACCCGGAAGACAACCGGTGATTTCCAGACTCCGGATCTACGAGGAGAGGACTGGTGTCTACTTGTCCAGAGAAGCCACCCTCAACGAGGCAGGACAGGAGCAGTTCCGGTGACACGCTCCCCGTGATCGCCTCCGGCCCGCTCCCCACGATGAGCGTGCCGGCAATCCGGCTCAGTCGCTGATCCGTGACCTCGAGCCAGCAAGCCGCTCCATCGGGGGCCGAGTTCCCTTCGAGAGTGCACCCACGAACAAGAATGCTGCCGAGAGAGCCGAAGGTGTTACCGAAGAGAGCCCCTCCCATCAGTTCGGCAGAATTGTCACTGAACAGACAGCTATCGAACCTGAACCGACAATCCTCGTAAACATCCCAGTGATTGCTGAAGACGGCTCCTCCATACTCCGCTCGATTCCTCGCGAACGTACATCGAACGAAGTCGACGAAGGACTCGTCCACAGCAGTCACGGCCCCTCCGTACGTTGCCTGGTTGCCGATGAACTGGCAGTCGCTGAAGATCACCGGCCTTGACTCCCAGAAGAAGGCTCCACCCCCTTCTACACCCACGTTCTCCTCGATCAGGCATCGAGAGACGCTCCCCTGCGTCGCCTCACCATCGATCGCACCGCCCCAATCGTCGGATTGGTTGTCCCTGATGACACAGTCCTCCAGGTCCATGCTTGAGAAGTAGGCATAGATGCCAGCTCCTCGTCTCGCCGTGTTGTTCTGGATGATGCAGGACCGAATGGTGTGACTAGAAGAAAAGCTCTGCGCGACGAGGACGCCGCCTCCGCCATCGAGTAGATAGCCGTTGTCGGCCCTCCATCGAGATCCCGTACCACCAGTGAGAGTGAAACCCTCCAGCACGGTCTCCGATGCCTCCCCTCGCACCAGCAACACGACGCTACCCAGGTCGGGATCCGCCGGCTGACTTCCATCGATGATGGTCACCTCCGGCCCGTCGGAACTCTGAAGGGTCACCGACTTCCCCAGCAGATCAATGTTCTCCACGTACGTCCCCGGCCTGACCAGGATCGTCCAGCCGTCCGAGGCCGCATCGATCGCGCCCTGGATGGTCGGGTAGTCGTCGGGGACGTAGACGGTGGGCTGCGCAAGCGCCGGTCGGCCACAGAGGGCGGTCACCAGCAGCACGACGGCCAGCGGGCTCAGGGACAGGACTCGCATGCTCAGCCTCCTCCGGAGGTTAGTCCGGGATGGGTGTCGACATCTTGCCTTACCCAGGGATCCGGAAGCGCGGCGAAACCGAACACGAAATCCGGAGTTTCTTCCGCGAGGCGGCGCGCAGTTCACGACGCGCTCGAGCGAGCCCGTGCTCTCCAGCTTGACACATTCCCCGATCCGGGCCGCTGCGAGTCCCGATTCGCCCGTTCCAGCCTCGAAAGTGCTCTCCCGGTTAACTCTCTCGCCCTCGGGACCGACCCGAGCCCGAAAAGTGTTAAGTGTTCTGCAGGCTCTCCCCTCGGCGCGGGAGAGTCGGAGAGCCCGGGACCGGCGTTTCCGGCAATCGCCCGTGCTCTCCCGCTTGACACTTTCCCCGATCCGGACCGCTGCGAGTCCCGATTCGCCCGTTCCAGCCCCGGAAGTGCTCTCCCGCTAAACACTTCCCCCCTCCGGGCACATCCGAGCCCCGATTCCGTTGAACGAAACCGCGCTGCGCGCGGTAGCTTCCCGCGTCTCGGGCCTATCCGGGTCGAGCCTTCCTGATCGCGCTCTCTCCTTCCCGACCCCCGGATCGGGTCCCTGACCACGGCCCTCCCCTCGATCCACCGCCGGCTTCCCGGATCCGCCGTCGTCCCGCTCCTCGCCCATTGAAAAAGCGGCGTCCTCCCTGGACGGTCGTTGTGTCCAGAACGGCCCAAACCAAGGAGGAACGCCATGGGACACCTTCGCGATCGAATGGACGAGGACATGCGCCTCGCCGGCTACAGCCCCCTGACCCGCAAGGTCTACCTGCTCTACGCGCGTCTCTTTACCAAGTACCACATGCGCTCGCCCGCCGAAATGGGCGAGGAGCACATCCGGCAGTACCTGCTCCACCTGGTCGAGGAGAAGAAGGTCTCCTGGGAGACCTACCGACAGGTCCGTGCATCCCTCAAATTCCTCTACTCCATCACCCTCCGGCGACCGGTCGAGGTCGCACACCTCCCTGTCCAGCGACGCGGTAGGGTCAAGCTGCCCGTCGTCCTCAGTGGCACCGAGATCCGCGATCTCCTCGCGGCCATCGCCAGCGACAAGCACCGGGTCATCCTCATGACCCAGTACGCCGGAGGACTGCGCATCTCCGAGGCCTGCCGGCTACGACCCGAGGACATCGACTCCAAGCGAGGCGTGATCCACATCCGCCACGGCAAGGGCGGCCGCGAGCGGTACACAGTCCTCTCGACGCGGCTTCTCACTTCCTTGCGTGACAACTATCGCCAGCACCGCCCCGTCGGATGGCTCTTTCCGGGCCGCAGCGCTGCCGGACATGTCTGCCGCGAGACCGTCCGGAGGGTCTTTCACGCTGCTCGCTCGACGGCCGGTATCACCAAGAAGGCCACGCCGCACACGCTCCGGCCACTGCTTCGCAACCCATCTCCTCGAGACCGGAGTCGACATCACCGTCATCCGGACCCTGCTCGGCCACGGTTCGTTACTGTTACGTGCCACCGAGGTGTACGCCCACGTGAGTCTCGACCACATCGGTCGCGTCAGGAGCCCCCTCGATCTTCTCGGTACCCCCGCCGCGAAGCCACTCGGCTGAGCCCCGGCAATCACCGTGGCGACCGAGACCCGACCTCGCTTCGAGGTCGCCGACGTCGTGCGAGCGCATGCGGACGACTACCGCCGGCTCCACCGACCGTCGGTGGCCCAGGAAGCGGTTCTGAGACACATCTCCGACTGCCGTACGGCCGCTCTCGGCGGTCACCTGGAGCAGTGCGACTCCTGCGAGTACCAGCGCATCTCGTACAACTCCTGCCGGGACCGCCATTGCCCCAAGTGCCAGAGTACGGCCCGGAACGAGTGGGTGACCCAGAGGCTCCAGCGCCTCCTCCCCGTCCCGTACTTCCACGTCGTCTTCACCATCCCCGACCGGCTCAACCCGCTTGCGCTCCGCAACAAGGAGGTCGTCTTCAAGATCCTCTTCGCGGCGGTGGCGCAGACTCTTCTCGCCATCGGGAGGACCGAGAAGCACCTCGGCGCCCAGATCGGCTTCACCGCCGTCCTCCACACCTGGGGACAGAATCTCCTCTTCCATCCTCACGTCCATTGCGTGGTCACCGGCGGAGGACTCTCGGCCGATGGTCAGCGCTGGATCCCATCCCGCGAGAACTACTTCCTCCCGGTCAAGGTCCTCGGCAGGCTCTTCCGCGGCAAGTTCCTCGCCGCTCTCGAGAAGGCCTATCGAGGCGGTAAGGTCGATCTCGCGGGAAGCACCGCTCATCTCTCGGACCCCGCCACCTGGCGCACCTTCAGAGACCGCCTCTATCAGCTCGACTGGATCGTTTACGCCAAGCCCCCCTTCGGCGGCCCCGAGCATGTCTTCCGATACCTCGGCCGCTACACCCACCGGACCGCGATCTCCAACCGCCGCATCGTGGACTTCGCCAACGGGAGAGTCACCTTCTCCTGGAGGGACTACGCCGACGGCTGCAAGAGAAAGCTCCTCACCCTCGATGCCATCGAGTTCCTGCGGCGCTTTCTCCTGCACGTCCTTCCGAAGGGCTTCGTCCGTATCCGCCACTACGGCATCTGCGCCAGCGCCAACGTCAACGGCAAGCTCGAGATCGCCCGGTCTCTGCTCCAGCCGAGGAACGAGGAGCCGCCTCCCTCGGAAGAGCCTCCTCGCGCGGAGTCGCCGGCATGGTGGGAGCGCCTCCTGCACCAGACCGGCATCGACGCTCTTGCCTGCCCCTGCTGCCCGGCCGGCCGCATGGTCCGGCAACGCGCTCTCTCGCCACTCGAGCTCGCGAGCCTGGCCAACGGCACCGAGCCGATCGTGTGGGACACCTCATGAGCTACCCCGCGGACCTGAACCAAGCCCACCATCGCTCCGTGCCACGGCTCGGCCGCCCACGGTACGCCTGCACTCTCGTTCTGGCCCTTTCGTTGGTCCGTCGAGCCGACATCGGCCCGTGCCGGTCACCCGCTGAAGCGTGCCTCGAGCCCGACCCGCCCGCCGTGAGACCGAGAAGCTGACCCGTCGGCGATCGGTGAAATCCCCATAGGCGGCGCCTCCTCCCGGGTTTCGTTCAACGGGCAAGTTACGAGCATGCGCTTCGCGACGCTCGTAACCCGCTAAGAGTTAACCACCTGGCAGGCTCTCCGGCCCGCACGGGAGAGTCAGAGAGCCCGGAACGGCCCTTCTCCGTCTTCTGGCCCGCTCTCTCACTTAGCACGCGCCCTCCCTCCCCTCAACCCTGCCCCCCTTGCCGCAACCCCAACCACTACCCCTGTCTACGCTTACCCGCCCAAAACGAAACGAGCCGCCCGGCTCATCACCGGCGGCCCTCGTCACGCGCGCTCGTGCTCTTGTTCGAAATGGCTCCCCACTTCGACGCTAAAAGCAAACCGCTCTCCCGGTTCGCAAATAGGGGTGGAATGGGTACCCCATGTCGGACTCGAACTCGTCGAGAATGAGGCTAAGGGCAACGGGATGATGTGGTTATCATTCCGGACTCATCCCAGGCCCGCCGTGCTCTCTTGTTCGAGTCCTGATTGCTTTCGAGGCACCCCAGACGCGTTTGCAAACCCTGACTCTCTCGGTTAACACCGAAATGTCATCGCCCCCGGACGGCTCCCGCCCGCTCAGTTCACATCCAGCGTCACCCCATTGGTCACGCTGAAGCCCAGGCCATTCCCCGCCAGTATTCAAGCAGGAGGCCCGCGGGCGAGGGGGTCTTGCGGGAAAGACGGGGAAGGACGAGCAGCACGGCCCTCTCAGATGTCGAACTCGAACGGGATCCTGAGCAGGCTCACGATCGGTCTTCCGGCCTCGAAGGGGCGCTCCCCTAGGGTGAACACGATCTTGAACCGCACGAACCGGAGCCCGCTCAGCTTCCGGATATCGGTCCGAAAGCCGCTGGCGGTGGCGCGATCGGGTCGGCGGGGATCGCTGGCCAGGGGATGAGCTCCCTCGAAGAGGATCCTCACCGTCGCCGCGGGAGGGATGCCTCCCGGAATCTGGAGGTCTCCGCCGGGCTGGACAAGACCGGTCAAGGGATCGCTGCCCGTGAACGAGTACCGCGGAAGCGGCGTTCCGGTGTCGAGAAAGAGCGAGATCGCCTCGCTCCTTCCGAGGTCGAGGGCAGAGAAGGCCACGAGGACGGGAGCGGGATCGAAGAGCGCCGTCGACGGATCGGTCACGATCTCGTCGGGAAGACCGTTGCCGTTGGTGTCGAGTGCGTCGATGCGCACCCTCCCCCGGGCGCCCCGTCCACCCTGGCCCGCGCCCTCGCCTCCTTCGCCGCCCGGCCCACCCCTCGCCGTGATGCCCGCCATCGAGGCGACGACAGGATCGATCGACACCGCGCGGACATGGATCGTCCCCGCGCTGCCGCCGCCGCCACCGCCGCCTCCCGGCACGCCGAGGCTCGCCTGCTGGCGTCCGCCCTTGCCTCCCGGTCCACCGTCGCAGGTGATGACCCCGGTGAGGGCGAGACGACCGGCGGTGCTCACGAGGACGGCACCACCGCCGCCACCGCCTCCGCCACCCGTGTTCTCGCCTTCGGGGGGAACGCCGCGGCTGCCGTCGCCACCTCCTCCGCCCCCCGATCCAGGAGTGAGCTGCTGGTCCGTTGAAGCGGGATAGGAACGACCTCCCTCGCCCCCCGTCAGCCCCTGGCCGTCGGACCCGAAGGTCGTGTGCCCGCCTCCACCGCCGCCTCCCGGGCTCACGAAGTGGATCTTCCCTCCATCGCCCCCGCTTCCCTCGAAGAGACCGGTGCCTCTTCTGCCTCTCTGGCACGGGTCGTCGCGAAGGTCGACATCCGAGGGCACGTTGGCGTCGCCGCCGCGGCCTCCTCCCGGGCCTCCCCGCCCACCTCCGACCCCTTCGTCTCCGCGCGCCCTCTTGCCATCGCGCCCGGCCTCGCCTCCGGCATCGAGAGTCCCCTCGATCACGACATCGGAGGTGGCAAAGAGACGGAGGGGATGGGGCCCGATCCCGCGCAGCGTCGCTCCCGGTGCCACGGTCACGGTGGTGAAGTGGAAGATGCCGTCGTTTCCACGCGTATCGAGCTCGAGCAGATCATCGACGCCGACAGTGAGGGGACCCAGGGCGCCGGTGCCTCCGAGCCCGAGCCCGGCCTCGAGGACGTTCGAGTCACCGGTGTCCCATTCTGCAGTGGAGGAGGGATCCCGGTGTCTCGTGTCGTGAAACTCGATGGTGAGCTCGTCCCGGAAGGTCGCCGGTCCCGACTCTGTCACGAGGGTGAAGACCCTGCCGGGAAGCTCCTGGGGCGGGGTCGCGAAGTCGGCGATACCGTCGAGGACGCGAAGCTCGATCTCCGCCCCGGGCGGAAGCGTCGTCTCGGGGATCACCAGGATCCTGGCCTCGAAGCGGTTCTCCGCAGGAACGAACCGTTGCTCGAGCTCCACCCCGGCGGGGAGGGAGAGCCCCGTCCTCGCATCGACGAGACGGACGTGGTCGAGCTCGCCGTCCCGGTTCGCGTCCAGAAAGACGCTCTCGGGTCGTACCGGCTCGTCGATGAAGATACCGATGAGGAGCGGCGCCCGCGCGAGGCCGACCGGGACAAGGGCGATGAGTGGATCGTCGCCAGGACGCAAGAGCTCCTCGCGTGCCGGCGTTGTCGGGTTCCCGTCGGCATCGAGAACGCCGTCCCCGTCGAGATCGAGGCCAAGCGTGGTGATGCTGGGCGGTCCCGGCACGGGATCGAGGAGGAGGGGCTCGTCAGTCTTCACAGTAAAGCAGGTCTCGAAGAAGTCCGCGAGCCTTTCCCCGTGCGCCGACCGGACGACGCTGCCGGTGGGACCGCCCGGAACGAGGACGCGATACTCCTCGCCAGGAACAAGGCCAGCATCCCCGAGATCGGCCCGGGCGGGAAACTCGGGCACGAACTCCACCCGGTTTCCCAGGGTCACGAAGGATCCCCGGGCCGGAACGGTGAAGATGGACGAGACGCTGCGGATCTGGATGGTGTCGGGTCCGACCGAGGAGGGGTCCACGGGTCCCGAGAACTGGAGCACGATGCGCTCATCGATGAAGAACCGGTCCCAGGGAAGAACGGGACCCGAGCCGGCTGTGGCGGAGACGACGAGAAGAGGGCCTCCGTCGCCCCCTCCCGAACCGCTCGAGCCGCAACCAATCCCCGGAAGGCAGAGTCCCAGAGCGAGGAGGAACGGCCCCAGCGTCGCAGCGACCGGGCTCGTCTGTCCGTGCTCCACGTGCTTCTCTCGGGCTACTGCAGTTCCACAAAGATCCCATTGGTCACGCTGGCCGGCAGGGCCGAGGACGAGCCGGGATCGAACACGATTCCCTGCAAGAAGAACCTCACCGGGCCGGGGAACCCGGCAGGCCGGAACAGGACTTCGCTGGGTGCTGGCTGCGAGGGCAGGGTCGGGAGGCCGAGAATGTCCCGGCCGGTATTGTTCCAGATGGCCTTGAGCCTTTGCGATGTCTCGCTCAGCGGCATGGGTATGCAGGTCTGCCCCAATCCCAGGGGTAGAACTCGAAAGTCGGAGAGGCGAGGCTCGCCCCGGAGGGCGTAGAGGGCAAAGGGCGCGGTGCCTCCTGGCTCGACCGCGGGTGGAGCCTCCATCGTGACCTGGAAGGGGCTCGAATGATCGAGGACAAGCCGCCTCTCCCTCTGCGTCCCGGTCTCGCCGTTGATGAAGAGGACATCGGTCACCGGGCCCTGGCCCAGGTTAACCCTGCCCCGGGGACAGTGGGCGGGGTTGGGATCGAACGTCGTGTTGAAGAGGACGGAGAAGGAGTAGCCGAGCTTCACGGCAGCGCCGATGTCGAGGTGACCGTCTCCGTCGAAGTCAGCGGTCGTCAACCCGGTGAAGGGGATCAAGCCTCCGCTGGCCTGGCCAACGACGTACGTAGTCTCTTGACGAAAGCCTCCTGCTCCCAGACCTTGGTAGATATAGACAACAGTCTGTCTGCTGACGGCCAGATCGACATTTCCGTCCTCGTCGAAATCTCCAATCCTAACGTCATCTGCGCCGAAGCCGACATCCAGGTCGACCGCCTCGCCGAACGAACCGTTACCATCGCCAAAGAGTACAGCGATCGTCGTGCTGTCTGTGCTCCAGGAGAGCGCATCGAGAACCCTATCCCCATCGAGATCCCCGAGAACGAGCGTCGGTTGGGGCCGGGCGGGGATCGGGATTCCCGTCTCCACGAACCCGGCGGGTGTGAAGGCACCCCGCCCGTCGCCCAAGAGAGCAGCCACCGCCGGCGGATCGTCCACGTTGACCACCAGATCCACGTGGCCATCGCCGTTCAGATCTCCTGCCTGATGATCACGCACGGGTCTCCCCACGGATACCAGCATCAGGCCATCGAATCGGTCCCCGTCCCCGAGGAGGATGCCGAGCCGATCGTCACCTTCCCGAAGCACGATGTCCCCATGCCCGTCCTCGTTGAGGTCGGCCTCGACGGGCCGGCCGCCCAGACCGGTCTCGACGATCTCGATCTGCCCGAAGCCCCCGGTTCCGTCGCCCAGGGCAAGCTTCACCGAGTCGCTGTTGGACCAGAGGACGTCCGAGAAGTCGCCCTCGGACCACACGAGATCAAGGAATCCGTCCTCGTTCACGTCGGTGGGCGCGGGAGCATGAATCAGGCGGTCATCGGGAGCCAGATCGCTCCCCAGCACAAAACCGCCCCCTCCGACGCCGAGAAGAATGGTCAAACCCCCGATCTCCGGGAACTGGACCTGGCCCAGCTTCGCCACGACGACGTCCGGCAGCCCGTCCTGGTTGAAGTCGGCGACCCGTGCGGCCCGGGGCCACTGCCCGACCGTCTCTCGAAGGGCTCCCGCGAAGCGTCCCTGCCCGAGGCCCATCAGGACCATGACGACTCCCGAGGTGCTGAGAATGTCCTTTCGGCCGTCGAGATCGAGATCGGTGATGGTGAGCCGGCCGAAGGCGTCGTGTTCCTCGTGGAGTCGGAAAGTACCGTCTCCACGCCCCATGAGGATTGAGATGAAGCTCGAGCCCTGTTGCGGACCGAACGACCTGAACGTGTTGACCGCCAGATCGGCCCTTCCGTCTCCGTCGAAGTCGTCGCTCACGAGTCCGCCCGCTCCCTGGACACTTTGTTCCTGAACAAGCGTGAAACCACCCGACCCGTCGCCGCGCAGGAACTCGAGCCTGGACTGCGGTCTCGTGACGACGAAGTCGACGATGCCGTCCCCGTCGAAGTCGCCTGCATGAAAGCCCCCCACGGATCCGTCAATCTGACCCCAGAGGGAAAAGCCACCGGAACCATCGCCACGGTAGATCAGGACACCCGTTGCCCGGATCAGCAGATCGAGGGCTCCGTCCAGATCGACGTCGAAGGGATAAATCGCGAGCCCCCCCTGGGAGAGCTCCTGGCCAAGCGCGAAGGTCCCATCGCCGTTTCCGAGGTAGATCTCAGTACAATTCCCACCCACCGCGAAGTCCTTGGTTCCGTCTCCATTGAAGTCACCCACGGCCAGTGCGTTCGGACAGCGCAGCACGGGAATGATGTCACCTGCCTGGAACGCTCCCCGTCCGTCCCCGAGAAGCACCTGTACTGAGGCCTCCCTGCAGTGCAGGACGAGGAGATCTGCGTGCCCGTCAGAGTTCCAGTCGCCGGTTTCCACGGCGCGCGGCGGGTCGACGACAGGGATCTCGATCACCGAGTGAAAGCCACCGACACCGTCTCCGAGCCCCACGTGGACCTGATCCAGGAGGTTGTGAGTGACAGCGATGTCCGGCTTGCCGTCCTCGTCGAAGTCCGCCACGACGACGATGGGATTCCCCAGTATCGAGCGCGCCGAGACGTTCTCGGCCCGCACCCCGGAGAACGTCGGCTGAGCCTGGGAATCCCTTGGACCGGTGAGCAACGCGGTCAGAAGTAAGATGGCTCCCACGCACTGCCGCCTGCCCCAAATGGTGCTCCACTTTCCCACGGGTAACACCTCGCTTGTGGCTCAGGGTTTGGTTGGTTCCAGTCAAACATCCAGAAGTATGGCCCGACCGAGGGGCTGGGGGGCCTCCCGTCCTCGGCAAGCTCGTATGAGATTGCAAGCTCCGTGCCAATGCCTCTTCGATCCCTCCTTGGGCCTTTGTCAACCGCCAGGTCCTCTCCAACGCCCCCTCGCGAGATACACCTTTCCCGCATCGCGGATCTTTGCCCCCGAACCGGGGTCCACCGTCACGTCCGCGCCCGGCGCCCCTATGACCGTATCCTCGACGCCTCCCGTCGTGTAGGGGGTCGGGCACCCGATCGGGCTGCGATAGCACCCGGCCCGCGTCACGGAGAACCCGGTGAGATCTCCGGGTTTGGCCCCGACCGAGAGGAAGATCTCCTGACCATCCGAAGTGAACCAGTACACGATGCCCTTGTCCTCAGCCGGACCCGCATCCGCCAGCGGAGCACCCACGATCAGATCGGCCAGGAGATCGTTATCCTGAGGGTCGATATCGGAGATGTCGCTCACGGATCGCCCGAACTCGTCTCCCGGCAATGCACCCAAATACCGTCGCAATTCAAAGGGGATGCCGGTCGGACGGTCAACTCCGACGATATACACCCGCCCCGCGGTTCCGGCGTCGTAGGGAGCCCCCACGATCAGCTCCGCGCTCGCGTCACCGGTGAGATCATCGATTCTGGACAGGCTGAAGCCGAACATCGAACCAGTGTCGGCTTGCGACAAGCCGCCACCCGAGATCGTCACATAGGGATTGGGGCCGAGGCTCTCGCCACGATAGATGTGAACCTCCCCTGCTGTCCCGCCGTTCGGCGCACCGACGGCCAGATCCATCAGAGTGTCGCCACCCGCATCTGCCGGAGCAAAGAACCCCATCCCGGCCAGGCTATGGCCGAACTGGGAGGTCTGGGACAATCCAGGGTCCGCGATCTGCTGGATGAGCGGGAACGGCGGCTGGACCTGGCCCCGGAAGACTCGGACGAAGGGTGTTCCCGGAGCTGCGATCCCGCCAAGATGAGGCGCTCCGATGGCGAAATCATCGTGGGTCTGCTGGCCAGGATCGACTTGACCCACGTTCGCGACCGAGAAGCCATAGCTGTCTCCGGGGCCTCCCGTCAACACGAGCGGCTGCGCGGTGATGATGGCTCCGACGCCGGCTGGAGCCGCCGTGATGGAGTCGCCGTCAAAGACGAAAGCGGCGCCACTGTCTCCGGCCGTCCCCGGTGCACCCACGAGGACGTCGAGAGACGGGTCTCCTATGAAGTTCCCGACGGCGATCGCGGAGCCGAACTTCCCGTGCTCGGAGTGGTTGGCGTCCTGCAGGGTCCACAGAACGGTCTTGCTGGCACCGTCGAGTATGTAGACGTTGCCGGTGTTACAGCCACTCGGCCGTGGCAAGAGATTCGGGTCGCCGTTGCCGTCGCGTTCCATGGGACCGTCCGAGGAATGGAGGTCGTCAGCGAAGGGCGCGGCAGCGAGGATCTCGGGCACGCCGTTGCTGGCTCCTTGCTGATACCAGTCATCGCCGATTGCCACGACGTAACCCAGTCGCTCGCCCTGGGCACCACCCTCGTGCTCGAAGACCTTGATGCAGGAAACGCCAGGTTGCCCGAAGCGCCCAGGTTGGATGAACCTCTGATAGTCAAGAATGAATGCGTAGCCGCCGTTGACGAGTCCTCCCGTAGCATGTCCGGAGAAAGGATCGTGAAAGGGGGCGCCGATGATGAGCTCCTCGTCCGTGTTGGCAGCCTGCTGGAGAACTCCATACGCCTCGGATACGGCGTATCCCAGATGGGCGCCAGGTGACAGTCCGAGATCCGCGTCAGCCCCCGTTCGCGAGCACAGGAAGATTGCACGGTTGGGGTCAACAGTGTGAGGATCAAAGGCCGGTGGCCCTGGCAGTAGAGCTGCATTATCTGTTCGCTGCGACACATAGACGTAGCACGCTCCCCATGCCACATCCGGCACACCTATGGGACCTCCGCCCGCAATCGCATTCGGATCATAGTGGGGCGCACCGACAATGACACAGTCTCGTGGGAATGCGTACAGATTCGTCTCACCAGGCGGCTGCTGGCCCGGATTGACGGGATAGCCTTCGTGTTCTTGTTCCTCACCGAGGATTCTCACCCCTCCGGAAACCGCCCATCCAAAGCTGGACTGCTGCGGTTCGGGGTTCGGTATCTTGATCGTCTCGACACAGGTCAGGGCCGCGCAAGGGTCCGTCGCCACTCGGTCGCCGGAGTAGACGTACGCAGCACCATGGAACGCGGTGGCGGAATCTGCAATCGTCATGCTGTCGCTTCCCACGCTTTTTGACGGGTCCGGCGGCTGGTCTTGCCGATTTGATTGACTTGCGAGGGCCCCCTGGAATGGCGTTGAGCGCGGAAGTTGGCTCGATCGCATCACGGCTGAGGGGA
>Ga0326597_10004816_pt1 | contig 18861 bp, 12 predicted proteins | sample RVTome_12_FD_203789 | JGI IMG/M metagenome (GOLD analysis project Ga0326597, IMG submission 203789) | Soil microbial communities from uranium-contaminated site in the Upper Colorado River Basin, Wyoming, United States - RVT100D185 | ecosystem: Environmental > Terrestrial > Soil > Contaminated >... | reverse complement strand
AGCAAAGGCAGCGGCCCATCGTCTTCTCTCACGAGCCGGAGGCGCTGGTGCCGTGGCCGAGGCGGTTGCGTTGCTGCGCCAACTAAAGGTGGACAGCGAAGGGGATGCAGTCCTAGAAGATGGCATTCGACGTAGCGTGTCTGAGAGCGTCGCCGCTCATCAGAGTCTGCTCAACGGGGCCATAACAACACTCGTGCAGGTAACCCGCGCCTTTGTCACAGCCATCCGCACAGGACATAAGATTTTGCTCTTCGGTAACGGCGGCAGCGCTGCCGATGCTCAGCACGTCGCTGCCGAGCTCGTCGGTCGCTTCGCGCAAGACAGCGAACCCTGGGCGGCGATTGCCCTAACCACTGACACGTCTGTTTTGACTTGTGTAGCAAACGACTGGGAGTATGCGGAGATTTTTTCGCGGCAGGTTCGCGCGTTGGCAAAGACTGGCGACATCGTAGCGGGGATCAGCACAAGCGGCCGATCGCCCAATGTGATCCGGGGACTTCAAGCCGGGCGAAACTGTGGCGCTCTGACTATCGGTTTCACAGGTTCCAAGGGTGGACCGATACGTGAGTGTGCCGATCTCTGCTTCTGTGCTCCCGCCCAAAACACACCGAGAATTCAGGAACTGCATTTGCTCGCCTGGCACGCTGTATGTGAAATGGTAGAGCAGACGTTGGTCGGAAAGCGCAATCTTAGTTAGTCGGCAAATTGATTTTCCCTGGTTGCATTCAAAACATTTCCTACTCTATGATGTCAGTTCGAAGTCTGGATGAGCGGTATCTCGATTTCATCGAGAAAACAGATGCCGTATTTGCGCAATTTCCACAACTTGAACCGGTGCGGCAGTTCATTTTCAGGGAATTGCTCATCCAGCAAAGAGGCAGAACGTCGAGGGATATTAGCAAGCATTGGTTACGCCCGATCGTCCACAGAGCGGGTACGATCAAAATCCCACCGAAGGCCGACGTGTTGGTCTTAATCGAGGGTCTCCGCGAAGTAATCGTTGACGCATTAATTCCTGTTTATGACACGCTCGTGTCTCGCCGGATAAGCGTTCAACTCGTTGGCGCGGGTGCAGCCAATAATCGGCCGGTGTCGGCCTACTATCTACAGACCCCGACGTATGTGTTCGCACCTGATTGGGCGAGAAGTTCCTGGAACGCTCTGTGCGACAGCGTGAAACAACTTCATTGTCATTCGTTGCAGCGCTCGTTCAGTAACTTCTGTTGTATCATTCAAGGAATTTTTGATGGATTAGATAGAATACTCGACGATATCGATCCTAAGGTGGTTTTAATTGCGTCTACACAATTGCCCACAGGAGCCAGTTTGGCAACTGCGTGCCGTCCACGGGGAATCCGGACACTGTTATTGCAACACGGCATTCTTCAGCCGTTCTACCTGCCGCTGATAGCTGATCTTATGGTGACATGGGGAGAATCATCAACGAAAACTTTTGTTGAGCTGGGAGTCTCTCCTCATAGAGTAGTCGCCCTGGGGAGCCCGCGGCACGACTCCATGTTATCGTCAGCGAACGGCGGTGCCAAGCGTGCCCTTCTCGAAGCTCTTTCGCTTCCAGAAAGGCCGACCTTCATTTTTTTCTCTAACGGTAATGATTTACTCCGCAATGGTACGGCACCTTATGAATGTGCCCAATGGCTTGAGACAGTGGCGGCTCAATATTCCAACGACATCAATGTCATAGTCCGTCTTCATCCGAATGAAGATGCTTCGCTCTATCAGAACTGTCCACACCTTCGTATAACCAAAGAGACTCCGGACCTTGCTCTTACTTTAGAAGGCTGTGATTGGGTCGGATCGCTGTGCTCCACCGTGCTGTACGACGCTTTGCTTTTCAAAAAACCAGTATGGCAATTTTATGCCGACGAATGGCCGGAGCTGGCCAACAATTGGCGACAGGGCTTGGCGTTGAGAATTTCATCTCAGGCGAAGCTCAGCGAAGGCATCGAACGGGTCCTGTCGGCTGGGAGTAATTGTTTTGTTGATGAGACTTTGTCAGGCCGTGTGTTCGCCAACCAGGGTCACGTCGCGGAGGCTGTGGTTGATTTCGTCCAGGCAAGTCTCGAACGGACGAATCACACGACTCCAGGGTCCGGTCCATCGGTAAGATGAGATCATTCCTGGTCAAGATAATAAGCAGCCCGAGCACTCTTTATCATCTACTAGTTGATCTCTTGTGGACACCTATATGGATGCGATTGATTGGAGTCAACGCGGGTCGTCATTGCCGATTTGTCGGTATGCCCATCGTAAAGATAGCTCCCGGAGCGCACATAACGCTGGGAGATCACGTCTTCGTGAATAGTCGAAGCGAGAGCAATTCAGCCGGCTTGCCGCACCCATCTATATTGGCCGCTCTATCCGCTCAGAGCTCCATTGTCATTGGCGACGGGACAGGTTTATCAGGGGCTTCGATCTCGGCGAGACACACCATCAGCATCGGTAAGAGAGTATTGATCGGCGCCGGTGCCTGCATCTGGGATAATGATTTTCACCCTCTCGATGCTAAAGAGCGTCGTAAACACCCTACTGATAACGCTCTCGGTGCACCGATCGATATTGAGGACGAAGTCTTCATCGGCGCGCGAGCGCTAATATTGAAAGGCGTCAGGATCGGGCGCGGAGCCGTCATTGGCGCGGGTGCCGTTGTGACTCGGGATGTCCAGGCGGGGAACGTGGTTGCCGGTAACCCAGCTCGGGTTGTGGGTTCGATAAATTCTGAAGAACAAGCGAACGACCGAGGGAGTCCAATAGCGAGATCTCTGATTCGCAGATCCTAGCAGCGGAATAGGATAACATAATATGGAAATCAAAGAGCAAAATCTTGGAGATGGGCTTGACGGATCTGCGATCCAGGCGCCTAGCACCCCTTATGATTCGGCTCACACAGGCCAATCCGACGAGGAATTGATTTGGGGGACGGCAGCGCTGGCTGCTAGGCGTAATGCGGTTAGAGCTCATCAGGTACGCTTTGCCCAAATACGTGAACGCTGGATCAAGAAAAACAATTACTATTACTCTTGCATGGAGCGGGCGCTGCGATTCATCGTCGAGCCGGGACGTCGGATATTGAACTTACGCTGTCAGAACGGCTTCTTCTTGGATGCACTTAACCCGTCCGTGGGAATAGGAGTGGAAATTACACACGAGATGGCGGATATAGCACGGCAGCGATATCCTCACCTTGAATTTGTAACAGCCGACCCTGAAGAGTTAACGCTCAACGGCCATTTCGATTATATTGTTTTTGCTGACGTCAACGATACGGTTGACGCCCTTAAGGCTTTCCGGCGCTTAAACGCTTTATGCGAACCTCACACACGGCTCATACTCTATAGCTACAATCATCTTTGGCTGCCGGTTAATAAGTTGGCCGAGTTATCGCGTTTGAAGATGCCCTTACCGGAGCAAAACTGGTTATCGGAGAAGGACCTAAGGGGCCTGCTCACGATGGCCGACTTCGACTGGCTACGCACTTACCGCATTGTCATCTTTCCCAAGTGGATACCCGTGATTAGCGATTTCATTAATCGCTTTGTCACTCGGCTCCCCGGCATTAACAAATTATGCATGATCAACGTACTGGTGGCGCGCCCGGCTCCCAAGCCACGCGATCCACACAACGTCAGCGTCTCGGTGATTGTGCCCTGCAAGAACGAACATGGGAACATCGAGGCGGCGGTCCGACGTATTCCAGAGATGGGTAAACACACGGAAATTATCTTTTGCGATGACAAGTCCACCGATGGCACGGCTGATGAGGTCCGCCGAATGCAGCGAAGATACCCGGAGCGGGACATCAAACTGGTCTCAGGGCCAGGCATATGTAAAGCGCAAAATGTCTGGACCGGATTCGACGCTGCCCAAGGGGATATCTTAATGATTCTGGATGCAGACCTTGCAGTCATGCCGGAAGAACTACCCTATTTCTTTGACGCCATGGTTGAAGGTAAGGGGGAATTCATCAACGGCTCCCGTATGGTCTATCCCATGCAAAAAATGGCAATGAAGTTCGCGAATATGTTGGGGAATAAGTTTTTTGGCCTGATCTTCTCGTACCTGCTGAATCAGACGATTAAAGATACCCTGTGCGGCACCAAGGTTCTTTGGCGCTCGGATTGGCAGCGCGTCAAACCGACCCTCGGTTCATGGGGAGTGGTCGACCGCTGGGGAGACTACGAACTCCTGTTTGCCGCAACTAAGCTCCATCTTCGAATCGTCGATCTGCCCGTTCACTATCAGGAGCGCGTTTATGGTGTCACCAAAATGGTCCGGGTATTTCAGAATGGACAAATAATGCTGCGAATGTGCTTCGCCGGTTTCTGCAAACTAAAACTCGGGTTCTGAAAATGATTACGCGCCGCGTTGCTAAGCGGAGGTTGTTCAGCAAGTGATATTCAAATCATGGCTGGCTCATCCCCTGACGCGAGGGTTAGATGTTGATGACCCACGCACGACCGAACTTCGCCGATACATCGTCCAGAAAAACAATTTCCTACGGCGGATCTATCGGGAGTGGTATGCAGACATCGCTGAAGCCTTGCCCACCAATGGCAGACCAGTTCTAGAGCTAGGGTCGGGGGCCGGTTTCTTGAGCCATGTCATTCCCGGTGTTATCACTTCCGAAATCTTCCATTGTTCAGGCGTCGACGTCGTCCTGAGTGGCTTGGAACTGCCGTTTGCAGATGGAGCCTTGCGAGGGATTGTGATGACGGACGTATTGCACCACTTGCCTCGACCCCGTCGTTTCTTTGTGGAGGCTGCCCGTTGTGTGTGTCCGGGTGGCGTGATTGTCATGAACGAGCCTTGGGTGACGGGTTGGTCTTGCCTAATCTGGGGGCGCTTTCACCATGAACCGTTCGAACCGCTGGCAAAAGAGTGGGAGTTTTCACCGACCGGGCCCCTTTCGGGCGCCAACAGCGCACTACCCTGGATCATCTTTGAAAGAGATCGAGCTACGTTTGAGCGCGAATTCCCGCAATGGCGAATCCACAAGATCAAACTCAGCATGCCCTTCCGCTATCTGCTCTCTGGGGGCGTGTCGCGAAGGAGCTTGATGCCAGGTTGGACCTTTGGTCTATGGCGGCAGTTGGAAAATAGCCTTCAGCGATGGATGAAACAATTGGCGATGTTCGGCTTGATTGTGCTGGTCCGGGATAATAAAGGAAGTCACCGAGCAACTTGTGAAAGCTAACGATAAACGGACGCGTGGACAAGCACTCACTGGCGGCAAGAAATTCTGGTCGGTTGCTGCCGCCATTTGGCTACAAATCATCGTTCTGGTTTTCGTGATTGTGCACGTTAGTCGCGTCTCAACACCAGCGAGTGTTTGGACAGATAAAATACTCGATCTCTTAGTGCGATGATATCTGAACAAACATCACAAGTCCTGATGGGCGCGGTTGTAGCAGTGATTTACGCCGGCTCCGTGATAACGATTGGTAGCTGGCTTTTGACCTTGCTGATGAGCCGGTGGCAGGCCACGGCGGTCGTACGGGCCCGTCTGGGGCGTATAGGTTTTCTATGGCTCGGTTTTGTGATGGGTCAGGGAATCTTGGGTTTTTTATGGCTCGTCCTTGCCCTCGCTGGAATTTTCGAGTCGAGGTTTGTTTGGATGGTGTGTAGCTTGGGATGGCTCTTGGTTTGCGGAAAACTCTATACATTCAGGTGGCGGAACATTCAGAGGGTCACGACAAGCTGGCGCGACTCGTCATTTAAATACAGCCGCTCATGGTATGTTTGGTTAGGAATAGGCGCACTAATTGTGGCATTACTTCACGGTGTGACAGCGCTCCTTCCACCGTGGGTTGATGACGCTCTAAAGCATTATTTGGTTTGGGCAAAGTTAATAGCGTTCAATCATAAGCTCGAGTTACAACCCTCTCTACATCCGTTCTATGGCTTATTGCCGATGCAAGTCGAAATGCATTGGGCAGCGCTGTTTGCCATCTCTCATGAATCCGCGATCACCGTGTGGGACTATCTTTGTGCCGTGAGTTTTCTATGCGGCATTGGACTGCTTGCGTGGTCTCTTACAGCTAGCCGGCGTGTGGCTTTACTTGCTGTTGTGATGATGCTGAGCACACCCGCATTCTATTCCATGATGGGCGGCGGAAAGATAGACAATGCTGGCGCACAATACGGCATAGCAGCATCATTATGGCTCGTCGTCTGGCCTGTTTTAGGGCGTCGAGCAGCACTAGCAGCTGGTTTATGCATCGGCTGGGCGCTGGCCAGCCGTTACACAAATGTTATCCTTCTTCCGGGGTTAATTTTACTTGCCATCATGGGGGCCCGATATAGTTGGAAGGAATTCTCCATGTATAGAATGCTCCCGCAGGCAAAACGATATTGGACCAGCGCGGCACTTGTTGCTGGCATTGCTGCTGGGCTTGCTGGCGTACCTATGTTGATAAAAAACTGGCTGCTGGTTGGTTGTCCTCTGGCACCGCAATTCGGGTGTCGTGCAACATCCTGGCAGAGTGTATACCGGGTTTATACATCGAATTTTCAGAATCTTTCAGTGAGTGATTTGTTATTTTATCCTTTTGTTTGGACTTTTGGCATTCGTGACAGTATGCTCGGCAACATTTCGCCGCTTTTTTTAGGATTCTTTCCATTTCTGCTGGCCTACCGGCGTTTCTCTATCATGAAGTCTTCACTCATAGCTGGCTTCGCCGGACTTGTCTCAATAATGGCGTGGATATTCATCGAACCGTTGGTTCTCTTCACCCGCTTCCTTTTGGTACCCCTGGCGTTACTCACGGTCCCGCTTAGTGCAGCAATCGTCGCCGCGGAGCAGGATCTACGCCAACATTTTAGTGCGCGTTTAATCATAAGAGGCGCGATAGCTCTGGTATTGTTTTTCTTGCTCTTTGAGAGCCGTGGGACTCTATATGCTGGCCGCTATATCGCTTCGATCGACACTCGTTCCGATTGGTATCAATCGCGGGGGGACGGTTATGATGTGGCTGCCTGGCTGAATCGTCATGTTCGTCCGGGAGAGCGTGTTGCGTTGGGTAATTTCAAAGGCCATCGGTACTTTGTTGAGCCAAACGTTCTACTGAATGCGGAGTCGACAGACGAATTTCAATGGCTCTGGGATCATGGTCATTGGTTATACGGCGGTAGCGGCAGCATTACTCCGTTGTCGTGGATTTCGGACTTCTGGCGTTTCTACGCAGAGCGTGGCTTTACGTACATCGTAATCGCAAAAAACCGTGTTGACGATGCTTTATCGGCGTGGCCGAGTGACATGGAAGGAGTACGCGTGCAAGTTGCGGCTGTGGGGCAGGCGAACACCGTCTTAAAAATAGAGAAACAATAACCTGACAACATTTTGTGCGAATGGAAACGTCGCCGTTGCTATCCTCTGCCTCCGAGTGCAACTAACGAGTTCTCCCCTTCAAATAATTTGAGCTTAAGCTCGGGCGCCTACATTTCCCTTGCCGTATACGAGCTAATTTCGAAAAACCATCGGCATGGCCCAGATGCGAGAGGATCAGATGAAGAAATTGCTTGTAACAGGGTCTAGCGGACTAATCGGGTCCGAAGTTGTCTCGCACTTTGATCGGTTAGGCTGGCAGGTGCACGGCATCGACAACAATATGCGGGCTGATTTCTTTGGCCCGCAAGGGGACACGCGATGGAATCAGTATCGTCTCCAGGCGACCTGCCGGCAATTCACCCACCACGAGCTGGACGTCCGCGATCGGCAAGCGGTTGCAAAATGCATAGAGGAGCTTCGTCCCGACGCAATCGTCCACACCGCTGCTCAGCCTAGCCATGACTTGGCAGCTCGCCGCCCCTTCGACGACTTTGACGTCAACGCGGTGGGGACATTAAATCTGTTGGAGTCTGTAAGAAGGTCTACTCCTGACTCGGTATTCGTTTTTATGTCGACCAACAAAGTCTATGGCGATGCGCCCAACGAGTTGCCATTGCAGGAGCGTGAGACCCGTTGGGAGTACGCCCGTCCTGAGGACAGTAATGGCATCCGCGAAGACATGCGGATTGACCGTTCCAAACACTCCCTTTTCGGCGCGTCAAAAGCCGCCGCCGATGTCATGGTTCAGGAATACGGCCGTTATTTTGGTTTGAAAACCTGCTGCTTGCGCGGCGGCTGTCTCACCGGCCCAAACCATTCCGGTGTCGAACTGCATGGATTTTTGAGCTATCTCGTCAAGGTCAACCTCACGAGGGAACTCTACCGCGTTTACGGCTACAAGGGGAAACAGGTTCGCGACAACATTCATTCACGTGACGTGGTCCGGTTCATGGAAGCATTTGTAAATGACCCTCGGCCCGGCGAAGTCTACAATCTCGGCGGTGGTCGGAAGAACTCCTGCTCTATATTCGAGGCGTTCAAGATGGTGGAAAGCATTACCGGCCAAACCATGCGATACGAGTATGTCGAACAGAACCGAGAAGGAGATCATATCTGTTATATCTCAGATTTATCAAAGATGAAGAAACATTATCCCGAATGGGACATCACAAAAGGGCTCGATAGGATACTTGAAGAAATAGTCAGGGCCTGGTCGGGACGAATAGGATGAATGGCAAGATTCTGCTGATTTCATGGACCTTGCCGCCGGAACCCACTGGCTCCGCCGTAATAGTCGGGAACCTCGCCAAACAGTTTAGTGCCGATGAGATGGTAGTAGCCGGCGAAAGGCCGTACCGAAGACCAAGCGTTTCCTGGCGCGATAATTGGCCTCGCCTCATGTACATTGCTTCAGCATTGCCGCCGACATGGCGGGGCGCCCGCTGGTGGAGACGGCTACAGCTGCCGCTAATGCTGTGGCGCTCCATGTCTCTAGTCAGAAAATACCAATGCTCCGTCGTAGTAGTTGTTTTCCCGAACGAAGAGTTTTTACTGGTTGGGTATCTCACAGCATTGTGGACCGGCGCACCGCTGTTTGCGTATTTTCACAATACCTACGTGGAGAATCGGCGGGGGTTGAGCTTCCGCTTTGCGCGTTGGTTGCAGGCCCGCGTGTTCTCAAGAGCCCGGCACGTCTTTGTGATGAGCAAAGCCATGGTCGGCCTTTACCGGGAGCGCTATCCCGAGTTGAGCTGTTCGGCGCTCGTGCACTCGTTCAACGAAGATGTGCCTGAGTTCGCGTCGCCCCCCGAGCCAAGATCGCCGCTCCGCTTGACCATCTGCGGCAATATTAATGAATCCTGCCGTGACGCGACGTTACGAATATGTGATGCCTTATCTCGAACCGAAGATGTTTCCCTGACCCTGTTATCGGGGACGTCGAGAACCGATCTTCAACAGCTCGGTCTGCTGCGGAACGGGACTCGTCACGAGACCGTTTCGCGCGATGAAGTGGTGCGGCGTCTCGGCGAGGCGGATATCGTGGTCTTGCCGCATGGCTTAACCGGTAAATGTTCCGCGGTAGAATATCGCACGATGTTCCCGACCAAAACCATTGAATATCTGATTTGCGGCCGGCCCATTCTCGCCCATACGCCGCCCGATTCCTACTTGACTCGGTTCCTTAAGGAACACAATTGCGCGCTCGTGGTTGATCAGCCGAGTGTCCAGAAGTTGGTCGAAGCAGTGGAACGGCTGCGGACGGAGCCTCAACTGCGTTCGAGCCTCATTCGTGGAGCCTTGCGCGCTGCTGAAACCTTTCACGCGCCCCGGGTTGCTATGAGCTTGCGTGCGTATCTTCACAGTAATGGCAATGGCTGTAGCGACGAGCGGTATTCGAAAAGCCATTTCGTAATAAAAAACAAGTGTCGCCGCGAAGTAAATGAAGACCCGGAAGGTTAAAAATCAGTTATCCCAAGTATACGGGTGTGGCGCGTGCTCTCGACATTTCGAATAAAGTTCGCGGTTGAAATTCAGTTTGAAGCTGTACGGGGAAAAACCGGCGTAAAAACTCTTAGATAGGGAGGAGGAGACACCCTGATCCTGATTGAAATCTTGTGTTGTGAGTCCTATCTACTCGACCGTGAGAAACGTCGGGAAACGCTTTTATGACGCAGTACGCTAACAGTTTGGTGATTCGTGGCAACCAGCCATCGTTCAGGGGCGTTTTGGCGGGGATCCAAGAGGCAGGGCCGCAATACTTAACAAACCGGATCGAACAAGGGTTGATTTTCGTCACGGTGGCGCTTTTCCCCATTCAGGAACACATCCCGGCGGTCGGCGGCTTCAGCATCATGTATCTGCTATTTGCTGCGATGGCCGGCTACGTTATAGCAAAACGACCCCAATGCCTCGCCAAAACGTGGCTTCAACCCCTGCCGTTGGCGGTATATATATTTTTTTCGCTCGCTTTTTTGATGGAGTCTTTTCACCCTTATGTTTATTATCGTGAAATATTTCGCACAGTCCAGACGTTTGCCGGCTCCCTCTTCTTAGCTTCTCTGTGCCGCGACCGTAATGCCTTGGGTGTCGCGATGTACGGCTATGTATTGGCGGGCGCTTTCATGTCTATCGTTCTTCTCCTGACATCTTACGGCGCGCTGAGCGGGGCGACCGCGGTTGATTACGCTGAGGCGGACCTGATCCGTAGCGAAGTTTTTGAAGAGATGCCGCTGGAATACGATCTGAACAATATGGCGTTCATCACGGCCCAGGGGGGTGGAGTGGCTCTGGCGCTTGCCCTAACTACACGTGCGGGCTGGTCGCGCTATCTGTTTTTCGGAATCAGTCTGGCCTGTTGCCTAGCGAGTTTCTTACCGATGTCCAGAAGCGGCATTGCGACCGTGGTGATTGTGTGTGCCAGCGTCATGTTTGGCTATGGTTTGAATCGCATCAAGACGTTAGCAATCGGAATCCTTATCGCTGCGACCATGATGATTTTTGTTCCCCAGGCTATATGGTCGCGTCTGGCGTTTCCCACGGAGGTCGACAGGCTCGGTCGGATGGAAGGGCGAGCCTTGGTGTATACGGCGTTTGTCAACCATTTACCCGAGTTCGCGGTAGCCGGAGTGGGAGCCGGAAACTTTTGGAGGGGGGCTCTACCGGGGTACCGTAGATTCGCTGGCTCGGTTAGCGGCGCACATAATGTTTTCTTTCAGACATTGATCTATTGGGGTCTGCCAGCCTTCTTCGGCCTGATCGCGATCATATTTCAGACCTACCGCTGCCTACCCGGTCGCTATAGTGACGACGGTCTCGCACTAGGTCTCCTCGCTGTTTCCATGTCTTTGCTGTTGTTGTTGTTGAGTGTGCATACTCTCTACGCCAAGGAATTCTCTGTTGGCATTGGGCTTTTACTTGGCGCCAATCGCTGGATCTGGCAGGCACATACCGTACTCAGGATGAGACCAAAGCAACCGACGACTTCACGCTCGCCGCTGCTTCACAATCGAGGCAAAGATTCGTCTTCGGGAATGTTACCGGAGCGACTAGGCGTTTCTAGCTTTTCCAACTCCACCAAGGACCATTGCTGAATTCAAGTTAGCGTCGAGCCTCAATTTAACTATGCGTCATGCGACTTAAAATGCTGGCATAACGAACGGTTGTTACTCGTACTCCGATGACTCCCATAAGACCAGACCCGCCGACTCGTTCATGAACAACCCTCGATCAGTCGAGCCATTTGAACCTTATGAAGAAAATTAAGTTGCTCATCATTATTCACTCGCTCGGTATCGGGGGTTCTGAAGGGCAAGTATACGAACTCATAAGAAGACTGGATAGAAAGAAGTACGCACCGGTTATCTGTTCTTTGACCAGCCAAGGTCACTATGTCGATAAAATCAAGAATGAAGGCATAAGGGTGGTTCTGATCGGACCGCGGTTAAGACACGCCGTATGGGGCATCTATAAACTTGTTACTTTAGTTCGAAAGGGTCAATTTGATATCGTTCATAATGAGATGCTAATCGCCGCCTTGTTCGGAACAATAATCGCCAAGTGTTTTCACGTTCCCGTCGTCGTCAACTGCGTTAGGGGCTTAGGTTTTCTACACTATTGGTATCGGAAGCCAATTAAACGACTCTTATACAAAATCTCCGACTGTGTGGTTACAAATTCAGCACGAATAGAATCACTCTTGCTTGAGCATCGTCTTGTAAAACAGTTCCAAGTTCGAGTAATTTATAACGGCGTCGATCTCGAGAAATATTATCCCGCGGTCAATTCCTCAAGTGTTGCAAAAAAAGGAGAGAACATAGGACTTCCCAACAAGGATGGGCCCATAATTGGCATCATCGCAAGTTTAAGCCCGGTCAAAAACCACCAATGCTTCTTGAGGGCAGTTCCACGCATTCTCCAGGAGTTTCCCAGAGCTATGTTCTTATTGATCGGAAACGGGCCCTTACGAGAGAGTTTAGAAAAGACCGCTGCACGCTATTCCATTCAACGCAATGTATATTTTTTGGGAGCAAGAACAAATATTGAAGACTTGCTGAATTTAATGGACATCTCCGTCCTGTGTTCTCTACGGGAAGGAGTATCCAATGCCATATTGGAATCTATGGCGGCAGGTAAAATTGTTATTGCTACAAACGTGGGGGGGAATCCTGAGGCCATCGTCCACGGAAAAACCGGGTTCCTTTTTGAGCCCTCCAATTCGGAGGAATTGGCGCAGAGGGTAATTCAGGTATTGAAAAACAGAGACCTCCAAGAAGAAATGGCAGTAGCCGCTAGAAAAAGAGCAGAAGAACTCTTCAGCATGAAAACTATGGTCGAGCAATACGAGGAACTTTATGAGTCGCTTTTGACCCAAAAAATTAGGCAACGAAACCCACCCCCTCGGATGTGTGTGCCAGATAACCTAAAAGAGGCAGCCAAGTAGTTAATAAACCCGATCCAAGGATCCATGAAGATTCCTGTTTTGATGTACCATGGCGTCTCCGACGACGTCACGAAGGTTTCGTACGGTTTCCTTCTTCAGCCTGCAAACCAATTTGAAAGATGCATGAGATACCTGGTAAGTAACGGGTACACGACGATAACCCTCACAGAACTGCATGCTCACCTCAAATTCAATGGGCCCCTGCCGTCCAAACCCATCGTGTTAACCTTTGACGACGGCTATCTGGATAATTGGGTTTACGCGTATCCGATTCTTAAGAAATATGGCCTCAACGGGACTATCTTCGTCAATCCGGATTTTGTCGACCCAACGGTCACAACCCGGCCGAACCTGGAAGACGTCTCAGCGGGAAGGATAAAACGAACGGAGCTGAAATGGTCTGGCCACTTATCCTGGCCGGAAATGAGAGCGATGGAGAGCAGTGGTGTTATTGATGTACAAAATCACTCTCAGACTCACACTTGGTACTTTAAATCGGGCAGAATCGTCGATTTCCACCACCCAGGTGACGGTTACCATTGGCTCGCCTGGAACAAGATGCCCGAGAGAAAATTCGGATGGGTCGACGAATCTCAAGAGGAGTTCGTCGAATTCGGCAGTCCCGTTTACGAGTTTGGAAGGTCTCTGGGAATCCGAGTTTATTATGACAGTCCTGGCCTGCATGATCATCTGGTGGAGTTCGTGCAAAGCCGAGGGGAAAGGAAGTTTTTTGACGACTGCCGATGGAAAGACTATCTGTGGCAAGAGGTTGAACGTTACCGGCAGTGTCACGCGGATACCGGACGGTACGAGACGCAAGTGGAATATGAAAACCGTCTTTACCATGAGATTGTTGACTCCAAACAAACGATCGAATGCAACCTGCAAAAGAAAGTGCAGTTCCTTTGCTGGCCTGGAGGAGCTTTCACTGATCAGGCCCGCGCGCTGGCTCTTCAGAACGGACATCTCGCCACGACCAAGGGACCAACTGAAAATCAGTTTGGCAATGATCCCACTACGATTCACAGAATCGCTACTTATTTGGACTACCGGCGATACAATCGTTTTATTCTGCATCTAGCATCTTTGCCCTTTTTTATCCTGCAACTGAAAAGATACAGCGGAAACTCCACCGCCGCCACATTGTTTAAAGCCGCTGCCGGATTGCAAAAAACCGCCAGGAGTCTTGCAAAAGCGCGTTCGTAGTGTTGTAACCCAACGCCCATCACGCAATGTATCGAGCCCTCTCAAAGTATTGCGTTTTCCCGTCCTATGAGTGGATCGCCCGTCGACGGTTTCTAAACAAGTTGCAATTTCTTGAAGAAAGCCAATGGTGGAGTTCACAAGAATTGCAGGAGTTTCAGGCGAACAAGCTGAAACGGCTTCTGGATTTTGCCTATGCTCGGAATCCTTTCTATAGACGGCGGTTCCAGGAGGCGGGCATTGCACCTAATTCAATAAAAGATTTCCAGGATCTCAAACGAATCCCAGTATTGACTAAAGAGGACGTGACGCACTCGCTGCAAGAGCTTAGATCGATCGGCTTTGGAGAGAAAGACTTGCGCCGTGACAAAACAAGCGGTTCCACCGGTAAAAACCTCCATTTCTATTTTGATCGAAATTCATGGGATTGGCGGACAGCGGCGGTATGGCGAAATAAGGGGTGGTACAATCTTCATTTCGGGGATCCTTGCATCGTCCTTTGGGGTTCACCCATTGGAGAAACATTCAGCGAACGGTTACACCTGCAACTGAGAAATGCGCTTCTGAGAGAACGGCTGATATCCAGCTACCGGCTTGACCACCAGAGTCTAACCGAAGCAGTGGTGCGTTTAACGCGAAAAAAGCCCAAAGCGCTGATCGGATACGTGTCCGCACTTGATGTTCTAGCCAAATTTATAGAAGCGAACCAAATCGGCGATGTCCAGATCGACGCCATTGTTCCAGCCGCCGAAACTCTCTTCGATTACCAGAGAGACCTTTTTGAAAGAGCCTTCCATGGAAAGGTTTTCAATCGCTACGGATGTCACGAATTCACAGGAATAGCCCATGAATGCGCCGCTCATATGGGCATGCACATCAATGCTGAGAACCTGTTCGTTGAAGTCTTGCGCGACGGAAAGTCGGCGAACCCGGAAGAGCTGGGGGAAATTGTCATTACCGACCTTGAGAACTACGGAATGCCGTTCATTCGATATCAAATCGACGATTTAGGTGCGTTAAGTGGCGAGCTTTGTAGGTGCGGCCGAGGATTACCTCTTCTTAGCAGCGTCGAGGGAAGAGTCTACGATTTAGTCAGGTGCCCCAACGGCGCAGTCCAGACCGGCACTTTTTTCTGCAAGCTCACTCGAAGCGTGAGCGGCATTGACGAATTCCAGGTCATTCAGGAGTCACTAGAGAAGATCCGGCTACGACTGGTCACGAATAAAGCATTCGATAGCAGTTCAAAGTTGTACTTCACAAAGATGATTCAAGGCTCTTGCGGGGCGCCCATGGAAGTGCACTTTGACTTTGTGAAAGAGATTGAGCCTCTCAAGTCCGGCAAGCGGCGATATATTGTGTCTTTGATCGATGCGACTCCCGGAAACTAACGGCCCGATACTGCTTTCTCATTCAATTTTACCGCGCATGCGTCTCCTAGTTGTCACGAACATGTACCCAACCAACGAGACTCCGTCGTCAGGCACCTTTGTTCAGCAACAGGTCAACGGCCTTAGAGAAATCGGCTTAAAAGTCAAAGTGGTCCATGTCCAACGAGTCAGCAAAGGAATGGCCGCCTATTGGGACTTAGGACGGTCGCTTCGTTCGGCACTGTCAGAGTTCCAGGCGGATTTGGTGCACGCCATGTACGGAGGCGTGATGGCCGATATTACCGTACGAAAGGTTCAGGATAGACCTACGGTAGTTTCATTTTGCGGTTCCGAGCTTCTTGGCGAACAACTATCGAGTCCTATCAGGAGATTGGCCGCTCAATGTGGGGTGCTAGCGTCTCACCGGGCGGCAAGGAAAGCATCGGGCATTGTGGTCAAGTCGAATAGTCTTAAAGAGGCCCTACCTTCTAGCATCGACTCGAACAAGGTTCGAGTTATTCCCAACGGTATCGATCTCAAACGGTTTAAGCCGCTCGACCAAAAGAAGTGTCGCGAACTATTGGGCTGGCATTCCGATCGTTTTCATGTTCTGTTCACCAACAATAACCACAATCCTGTGAAACGACCGGAGCTTGCAAAAGCCGCCGTAGACGCTGCCCGCCACTGCGGAATACCCGCCGAGATGCACCACCTGTCGGGGGTTGTTCATCGTGACGTTCCGATCTGGCTGAACGCAAGTGACGTGCTTTTGGTGACTTCCGTGCACGAAGGCTCGCCGAACATCGTCAAAGAGGCGCTCGCATGTGATCTGCCGATTATTTCAGTCGACGTCGGTGACGTCCGTGAGCGAATTCATGCAGTGGCAGGTTGCCACCTTGCCCGACCTGACGCCTCGGACTTAGCCGATAAACTTTGCCACGTTCATGTCGGTTCCCGCAGAATCGCTGGCCGGGACCAGGTGGCGGAACTTTCACTGGAAAGCATCTCTCGACGTCTCAAACAGTTTTATCAAGACCTGTTGTAGTGCTACGGAACGTATTCATAAGCGCCGATGTCGTAGGCGGCACCTTGCGGGCGCGCGACACCAACGGCATCAGTTGTTGATTCAATAACGATTCTGCCCCTGTCCCTGGCGTCACTGCTGCTTTGGATGCGGAAATCAAGTCCCGAAGTATTGGCGAACCTGGCATCATAGACATTACCGAACAGGTTATTCTCTTTAACGGCTCGGTTCGACTGATCCAGGAAATTGTACTTATCTGCGCTGCCGTTTTGGAAAGAGAGATTATTCCTAAAAGCATGAACGGCGGCAGCTGAATAAATGTGGATTCCAATTAACGAATGGCCGGAAATAATGTTGTTCTCAAAATCCGATGAGGGCGATTTGTCGTCAATCAGAATGCCTGTCATGCCATTGCCGTAAATAGTGTTGTTAAACACACGGCCTTGGCCGCCATAGGTAATCCAAATACCATCAGCGTTATTGTAAATCACGTTATTATAAACCTTATGATCTTTTCCTGTTCCAACAATAATGCCAGCCTTGCTGGCGTGACCCCATATCTTGGAATTTCGTACTGTGTTTCGATTATTTTCCGGCTCGTGGTGGTATAGATGAACCCCGAATCCGCTGTTGTTGTAGATTTCTGCGCTATCGATGATGTTGTCCGAAGTCTCAAAGTAAAAGCCATGATGGAACTGGGTACTGCTACCGTTGTTATAAACCTTCACGTTTAAGAATTCGTTACAGCATCCTTTATTTGCGTCGGTTGCGCCGCCGGCAACGATCAAGGCCCCATGGCTTGACCCATTCTTAAGCGTACTGTTTTGCACGCGAATATGGTGAGAGGGAGCCCATCCTGTCGCCCAGTGGATCTTTATCGGGCTCAGGCTGATTTTTTGAGCGTCGAGGATAAGGCCGTCAAACACTACGTAATGAATGTTTCTTGCCAGATTGAGCACGTGATCGCTGGGCTCTCCGATAATAGTCACGGTCTCTCCCGGGTAAGCCTTAATCGTCACCGGAGCGCCCCACGAGGTCCCGCTGGGTATGGCATAAAGCTGGCTCGACCCTAGATAGGTTCCTTGGCGAACCAGAAGCGTATCTCCCGGCCGCAGAACACTGACGGCCTTTTTAAGATTTCGGAACGGTTGAGATTGACTACCGGGATTGGCATCGTTTCCATTAGTCGCGACATAGTAGATTTTGCCGGATCCACTTACCACACTTGGGCTCACCACAAATGAAGCATAGGCTTCTGCACTCGGATTGGAACCGCTCTTAAAAGCCTTTGCCTTAACTACGGCACTGCTCGTTAGCGTCATTGGGCCGGTATAGAGCGTCGATGCCTGTGTCGGCGTGGAACCCGTTGTGGTGTAATAGATCGAAGCCCCCGGAGTCGCCGTCTGCATCGTCACAGAGACAGAGCCTGTATGACTCCCACCACTCGGACTGATCGTCGGTGTCGCAACGGTTAGCGCGACTGTTACGCTCAGTGTAAAAGTGGTTGTCTTTGTCACACCGCCTCCCGTAGCAGTAACGGTAACAGGGAAACTACCGCCTGGAGTTGAGCTTGTGGTGCTGATCGATAATGACGTGTCACAGTTGACATTGCAACTCGTCGGCAACAATGAAGCCGCGGCTCCGGAGGGAAGATCTGAAACCGAGAACGAAATTAGCTGGCTCGTTCCCGAAACCAGGGTTGCCGTGATCGTGTTCGTCGTCGACGAGCCTGCGTTGACCGATTTATCCCCCGAATTTGAGAGCGAGAAGTTAAACGGCTGGGTGATCGTGAAGGATGCGCTGGCCTCCGGACTTGGGTTATAGCCACTCTTGAACGCCTTCGCCTTTACAACCGACGTGCTGGTTAAGGTCATAGGTCCCGTATAAAGGGCTGAAGACTGGGTCGGAGTCGAACCGTTAGTCGTATAATAAATCGACGCTCCTGAGGTGGGCGTCTGCATAGTGATAGAGACCGAGCCGATATAACTTCCTCCACTGGGGCTGAGCGTCGGCGCGGTCAGTGTTTGAATCGCTGAGATGACTGTTAGATTAAAGGAAATCGATTTTGAGGCTCCTGCTGCCTTTGCAGTCACAATAATAGGAAATGTCCCGGCAGCGGTAGACGCCGCGGCTGTAAGAGTCAGTATCGTGGAACAATTCGGGCTGCAACTCACTGAGGAGAAGGAGCGTGCAATGCTCGCGGGCAAGCCTGAAACCGAGAAAGAAACCTGCTGAGTGGTCCCCGAAGTCAGGCTGGCATTGATCGATTGGTTTAAAGACGATCCTGCATTCATTGACTTGTTGCCGACGGTTGATAGGGAAAAGTCGAAAACGTTAGTTTGTGCTGTCGCCGTGAGCGTAAGCCAATCGACAGTCAAGCTGCCCTTATCGACGATCGCATCGCTGATCATCGGGCGCATCGCTTCTCCAAACGAGACTGAATGGGTTGCCACGACGGTACCGTCGATTGAAAAGATCAAGC
>Ga0326597_10004815_pt1 | contig 18863 bp, 9 predicted proteins | sample RVTome_12_FD_203789 | JGI IMG/M metagenome (GOLD analysis project Ga0326597, IMG submission 203789) | Soil microbial communities from uranium-contaminated site in the Upper Colorado River Basin, Wyoming, United States - RVT100D185 | ecosystem: Environmental > Terrestrial > Soil > Contaminated >... | reverse complement strand
TGGGCAAGAACTTCACCGTCAACTACATGATCGCCAAGGAATCGGTGAAGCGGCGCCTCGGTTCGGAGCAGGGCATCTCGTACACCGAGTTCAGCTACCTGATTCTGCAGGCCTACGATTACCTGGCGTTGTTCGACCGCCACGGCGTGACCCTCCAGATCGGCGGCAGCGACCAGTGGGGGAACATCACCGCGGGGATCGATCTGATCCGCTCGCAGCGCGCGCAGAGAGTCCATGGACTCGTCTTTCCGCTGGTGGCCTCCGCCTCCGGCGTCAAGTTCGGCAAGACCGAGGAGGGTACGGTCTGGCTCGATCCAAGGCGGACGTCGCCCTATCGCTTCTATCAGTTCTGGATGAACACCGACGACGGCGACGTGATCCAGTACCTCAAGTACTTCAGCTTCCTCACGCGGCCGGAGATCGAGGAACTCGAACGGGAGCACGAGGCAGAACCGCACCTGCGGGCGGCCCACCGCCGCCTGGCCCGGGAGATCACCGCGATGGTCCATGGGGAGAGCGGACTGGCCCGGGCCGAGCGCGCCTCGGAGGTCTTCTTCGGCGGCGAACTCCTGGATCTCGAGCTGGGCGAGGTGCTGGACGTCTTCGCGGACGTGCCCTCGGCGACCATGCCGAGGCAGGCCTTCGGCGAGGGGGCGCCCTTGGTCGACATGTTGCTCGCGGCCGGCATGATGAACGGCAAGAAGGACGCGCGCCGCTCGATCGACGGCGGGGGCGTGTACGTGAACAACCGGCGCGTTCTGGACGCGAACGCGCGCTTCTCGCTGGAGCAGGCCATCGGCGGCGAGCTGTTCGTGCTGCGCAAGGGAAAGAAGGCCTACCACCTGCTGCGGGTCGTGGAGTAGGTCATGGCGATCGTCGTCAAGCGGCATCTCGATTCGCGGGAGCAGGGCTCCGAGGGGTCGCCGGCCGAGGTCGGCGTGTTGCTGCTGCATCTGGGAGGGCCCGAGTCCCTGGAGGCGCTCGAGACCTATCAACTCGATCTGTGGTCGCATCCGCGGATCGCGCCGGCTTCCGGAGCGCGCCGCTCCAGCGCGCGAGGCCGGGCGCAGCAGGCGTTCGCGGCGGTGTCGGACGAACTGCGGGCGGGCTACCAGCGCCTCGGCGGCCGCTCGCCGGTGAATGAGTTGATCGGCCATCAGGCCCTGGCGCTGCAGAACCGGCTGTGCGAACGGCCGGTGATGTCCGCGGAGGCGCCCGGCCGCTACCGCGTCTTTCCGGCGTTTTGCTTTGCGGAGCCCGGAATCGAACGGGCGGTCGAGCAGGCCAGGGAAGCCGGAGTTCGCCGGCTGGTGGCCCTGCCGCTCTACCCGCTCGAAACCGGATCTACCTCCGGTCTCTGTCTGGAGGCCTGCCAGCAAGCCTGCGACCAGGCCGGGCTCGGCCCGATCAGCAGCGCGATCCGATCGTTCGCCGAGCGCCCGGAGTTCCTCGAGGCGGCCGCGGTTCGACTGCAGCGCACGCTCGATTTGATCCCGGACGAGTTCCGGGATCGGACCACCGTGCTGCTGTCGTTCGCTTCCGAACCGCAGGAGCAGTCTCCCTCCGCGGGGTTGAAGCGGTACCTGGCGGAGGTCGAGCAGGTGGCGCAGGCCGTGCTCGCGCAAGCCGGCCTGCCGGAATCGCGCGGGCTGGTGGCGTTTCAGAACCGCGGCGGTCCGGGCCAGTGGCTGGAGCCCGCGACTTCGGAACTGGCCGCGCTCGAGATCCGGGGGGGCCTGGAATCGCTGGTGGTCTTTCCGCTCGGACAGGTCACCGATGACTTCGACACGCTGCACGAACTGGACGCGCGCCTGCTGGCCGAGCTGCACACGCTGGGCATCAAGAAGTACCGCCGGGTGCCGGTGTTCAACGCCGACCCGGAGTTCATCGAGCTGCTCGCGCGGCTCGTGCGGGAGGCATCGTGAGGACCGGCTCCTTTGGATCGGGATCCGCGCGCCGCGCGCTCGGCGCGCTCTGCCTGCTGTTTTCGGGTTGCGCGGCGCCCGATCCGGCGCCGATGCAGATCGCCGGACCGAGGCGGAAACCGCCATCACAGGAGATCGGCCTGCGCCTGCTGGAATCCGGCCGGCAGGTCGACCTGGATCGGGCCCGCCGGGAGCTGGCCGCCTATTTCGAAGCACCCTTGGCGGAGGGACTGTTCGAGGCCCGTACGTTGTCGCTCGAGGATCTGCCCGCGCCTTTTGGCTGCGCCTGGCTGCGCGTGGACGATGAGGTGCAGACGTTGCGCTGCCTGGAGACGCCGCTCGGCCGCCTGGTGCTCTGCCGCACCGACGATGGGGCGGACCTGCATCTCTCGGATTTCGATCAGATCGCACCCGAACACGTCGACGGCGAGTCGGCCGTCCGGCTGGTGATCCGGCCGGATCGGCGCCGGGCACTCGAGCAGCTCACCCGGCAGGCCCAGGATTCGGCCCTGCTGTTCGTGGCCGGGCGGACCGTCTATCTCGCGGCCTCGGTCGAGGCTCCGGTGGAGGGTGATATGATGTTGGTGGGCTTGGAAACCGGACCGGCGCGGAGTCTCCTGGACGGTCGCTGAGCTGGAGTTTACTGAATGCGGGCGATACATCTCGTTCTGGCGGGCCTGCTGCTCTGTGTCGCGCTGGCCCTGCTGCTGCAAGACGCGCCGGAGGGCGAGCGCCCGCCGGCCGGACGTCCGCCGTCGCCTCGTCCGGAGGACCGGACGGCTGTCGGACCCGGTCCGGTGGCGTCGCTCGCGCCCGATGCGGCGGCGGCCGATGACGCGCCGCTCGTCCGGGAGGAACAGCCGTCGGATCGAGTCGGCCCGGCGGACGCGCTCGCACTTCCCCCGGCGTTCCTCTCCGCGGACGTCCGGGTCCGCGTCGAGCGGGAAGACGGCGAGCCGGTCGCCGGCGCGACGCTCGAACTCGAGCTGGGCGCGAAAGAGCTCCGGCTGTCGAACTGGTCGATCCGGGATTTTCGGCGGGAAGAGACGAGCGACGCGGACGGCCGCGCAGAGTTCAGGGTTCCGCCGGTGGGGGTCTTCACGATCCACGTGGAGCGGGAGGGGTTCGCGCCGGCCCGGCTGGCGCCGGTCGTGCCGGGGGACGATCTGGTGCTGACCCTGTCGCGGGGGCGAACCGTGAGCGGCCAGGTGCGGAGCCAGGAATCAGGGGCGCCGATCGCGGGCGCGGGGCTGCGCCTTTCGGGTGACGGTTTGCGGCGGTTCGCCACCAGCGACGGCGAAGGCGGTTTCCAGTTCGAGGATCTTCCGGACGGTCCGCTGCGGCTCGACGCGCTGGCGGAGGGGTTCGACCTGGAGCGGCTTGCCGAACTCGACGCCGACGGCGAGCGGGACGGGCCGCTCGTCGTGGAACTGTCACCGGGGGCCGATCTCTCCGGCACGCTGGCCGACCTGGCCGGCGGGGAGCCGATCGCCGGCGCTTCGGTGGAGTTGCGCCTGCGGCGCGAGTTCGGCGGGGAGGGCCCGCCGGCCCGTCTCGTGCGCACCGATGCGAACGGCGCTTTCCGTTTCGCGCGCGTCTCGCGCACCGGGCTGGAACTCGCCTTCACCGCCGCCGGGTACGCGGAATCGGTCGAGCGGTTGGATCTCGATCCGGAGGGAGCCGTCGCCACCGAGCGCTACACCCTCCAGGCGGAGGCGGAGCTTTCTGGTCTCGTCCGTCGCGGCGATGGATCGCCCGTGGCCGGCGCCGAGGTCACGCTGAAGGGCCGCTTCCGGCAGGCCGGCGAGGCCCGCCGGGTGACCAGTGATGACGAGGGGCGGTTCTGGATCGGTGGAATCCTCCCGGAGCAGCCGTACGAACTGCGCGCGGCGCACCGGGCGGAGCGATTGGCACCCTCGGACGGTCAGGTCGTCAGCCTGGCGGCGGGGGGCCGGCCGGCCGAATTCGAGATCATCCTGGAGGCGGGCGCGACCCTCACGGGCCAGGTGCAGGATGGAACGGGCGAGCCGGTGCCGTACGCGCAGGTCCTCGTCGAGGATCTGCCCGCGGACGTCTGGCGCGCCCTGAATCGCTCGCCGGTGACGTTTGCCGACGAACAGGGGACGTTCCGGTTCGAGGGCCTGCCGGACGCGCTGGTGCGTCTCTCGGCCTGCCGCGGCGAGGCGGCGTCGGAGAAACGAGAGGTCGCGCTGATCAGCGGAGGCGATCAGGAGCTCGTGCTCACGCTGACCCGGGGACTGTCGCTCTCCGGCGTGGTCACCGACAGCATCGGAGAGGCGCTGCCGGACGCGTTGGTCTCGGTCCTCTCGGCAGCTCCGGAGTTCCGCGTGCCCGCGATCCCCAGGCTTCCGGAGGTTCGTGAGGTCAAGCAGCGAGACCGGAAACAGGCCGCGCCGGAGCCCCCGAAGAAGGGCCGCCCAGGCCCTTCGAAAGGTCCTTCGAAGGAGACCATGCGGGCCGCGCGGCAGCTCCGGAAGTCGATCGCGAAGCGCAATCAGCAGATCGGCAAGTGGATCGAGCGCGATCGCAACGGCCGGCTGTTGCGATCCGCGGTTGGCGGCCGAAACGGCGGCGGCACGTCCTTCCGCGGCCTCGTCCGGACCGACGCCGGCGGCGCCTTCCGGCTCTCTGGCCTGCTGCGGGATCAGCAGTATGTGCTGGTGGTGCAGAAGGAGGGCTTCAGCGCGGTCCGGCTGTACGAGCTGGTGCCGGACGAGGTGGCCGCCGTCCGAACTCCGGAGCGCCGGATCGTGCTCTCGAGGCTGTGGTCGCTCAGCGGCCTGGTCATGAACGGCCGCACGCGCTCGCCGCTCGAACGGTTCCAGGTGACCGCCCGGCCGGTGGGCGATCCGGCGCCGGGCGACGCGGATTGGACGGCGATCCTGTTGCGCCGCCGGGAACGGAGCCGGAGCTTCCGTTCGCAGGAAGGGACGTTCGAACTGAACGGCTTGCGGCCGGGCGCCTACGACGTGATCGTGAGGGCTCGCGGCTTTCAGTCTTCCGAGCCGAGGCGCGTGGAACTGCCCGGCATCATGGCATCGGATACAACCTATCTGTTGACCCCCACGGCTCAGGTCCTGGGGCAGGTGAGCACGGGCCGGGGTGCGGTGCTGTCCGGTGTTCCGGTATTCCTGATCCCGCAGGCGGGGCCGAAGCAGCAGCAAGCCGGGTCGAAGCGGCAGGACCGCGGCCAACGGGGACGGTCGCTCAGCCGTCCCACCAACGAGCAGGGCGAGTACCGGTTTGCGAATGTGCCGCCCGGACAGTATCGGATCGGCCTCGGCCGGCCGAAAGCTCCGCTGTCGGAGCCCCTGAACCTGCTGGTGGAGGAAGGCCAGCTCCTGCAGCGTGATTTCCGCTTCGACCGGGTGGGCAGCCTGGCGGTCGAAGTGCTGGCCGCAGTTGGATTCCGGCTGACCAAGGCGCGGGTCCACCTGAAGAGCAAACGATCCGGTGCCGCCTACAGCCTCAAGACCGATCAGGATGGACGGGTCGAATTTTCGAAAATCCCAGCCGGCCCGTACGAGCTGAAGGTCGGTGCGAGGGGTTACCGATCGCTTGCTGCGTCGCTCAGCATCGAGGTCGGCGGGCGGGACAGCAGGATCCTGGCACTCGAGCCGAAGGACTGAGTTCCCGCCGGCACGAGGGTTGCCGGGCTTTCATCTGGCAGTCCAGGCGTCTATTTGGCGCAAAGCTGTTCGAGGACCGGATCCGGTGCCAGTCGCCCGCGAAACGCCCGGTTGCGAAAGTTCAGGTCCAGATGACGCAGATCTGAATGGATGAGCGAGTCGCCTTTTGACCCCGATCCGGATTCTCGAGCCGAAAACGAGTTACAACCCTATGACTTGACGTTGTATAGGTGGCATCGACTGGTTTCAGGAGCGGATTCACGAGTGATGGACCGCGGATGTTTCAGGCCTTCTCGAAGCGGATCTGATTTTCTTGAAGGCACGGTCGGGTTTTGATGGAAACTGCCGTTCCGGTGGATTGAATGTCAACCAGAACTAGAAGGACGGCGGTTTGGTATCGGGACCGTGCTGAAGCATCTTTTGTGAACTCCTCTCGTCCGCTCGGGGCCGAAAACTGCCTCCGAAAGGCCATGGTGGCTCTCCACTAGGGGAGTTTCACCGAGAGACAAAGGAATGAATGAAAGATGGGGGGGGTCACCGGACCCTCAAATGAGTGCTCCACTCAACAAGATCCTGATTTAGGCTTGAACGACAATCCCTCGCAGATACTCCCTCCACCTTTACTGGTGGCTGCCCCCCGTCCTTCTCTTTCCGACATCTCTCGACCAGCGCAGGGCTGGGTGCAGGCTGGCGCCAGTTCGGGTCGGTCAGGGGGGACCTCTGGTGGGGCTCCGGCAGTGAGCGAGTCCATTCAAGGATCCGATGACTGGGGTTAGATGTAGTTCTTGGACTGCAGGTTCGGCGAATCGGGAAGAATCCTCTGAAAAAACCGCTGCGGGCCGGGCGGAAGATTCTGGCGTCCCGATGCGAGTGCTTTGATCGCAGTTGGTTACGATCATGGAACCCGGAGAATCAAGCGATCCGGTTTTTCTGATGTGATGAGCACCCCCTGCTGGGCCAGGACGGCGCCTTCGGGCAAGAAGGGATCGACGACCTCCAGGAAGTAGGTTCCTCTGCTCAGTCCGCCGAAGGCGAATCGGCCTTCGTCCCCCACGATCTCCTCGACGACTGCGCCGGACGGTGTCCGCAAGCGCACCGTCAAGCCCGGGTGCTTCGAATCGGACAGGACCTGCCCCTCCAGAAACTTGCCTTTGTGGATTTCGAGATTCAGGTGCGCGACGTCACCTGTGCGAATCTCGACGGTGGCTCCAGGTTCCGCGATCCAGTTATTCGATTCGCAATACTGCTTCTGCACGCCGATCGTCCAGGTTCCAGGAGCCAGGGAGCGGAAACCGAACTGGCCTCGAGTGTCGCTGTGCGTGGTCAGCTGGCTCTCCGAATTCAGGCTCGCGACGATGGTGGCGAAGGGAACCGCCTTTCCACCCCCATCAGTGAGTTGCCCCTCGAGGCTGCCGGCGCCCGGCCGGAGTGCCAGCGCGAGCCGGCGGTCCTCCTCCGCTCCAAGGTCCGGAACCGTCACCTGGACCCGGCCATGGATCCCGTCGCCGCTGTTGGCCGTCACACGGTAGGAACCGGGATCCAACCGCTCGAAGTGAAAGCTGCCGTCTTCGTCGGTGAGTTGCGTGCGGTGTTGCTCGCGATCGTCCTCGCGGGCCAACAGGATCCGGACGCGGCCGAGGCGCTCGGCGGTGCTTTCCGAACGGACCACGCCGCGGATCGATCCGCCTCTCTGGACGATGAACATCGCCGGCTCCTGCTGTTGGCCCTTTTCGATCCGCACCGTGATGCGCGGGGGAGGATCGGGCGAGAACGGCACTTCGGCGACCGAGACGAAGTAGCTCCCATCCCGCAACGGGCGAAAGTAGAAGGCTCCGGTCGGTCCGCTCGTTCGATGGGCATAGCTCCCGTTCAGATCGATGCGCACCCGGGCGAGGCCGCTGCCGGTGGGATCCACGACCTGACCCTTGATCTGGCCCGTGGCCAGCGGCAACACCACGTTCGCGCCGCTCAGGCCGCTCTCCCGCGGCAGGTCGAGCAGCACGTCCTGCAGGTCGAAATTGTGTCTCGCGCTGACCTCGAGCGTCACCGCGTCAGGCGGAATCAACACGTGGAAGGCGCCGGCCAGCAGCGAGCGGAGTTCGACCTCCAGCGGCTCTCCATTCTCATCCAGCGGCGTGAACGAACAGTTGACCGGGAAGCCCGTGTCCTCGCGGCGCGTGGTGCCGGTCACTGCGCGCCAGGTCGGATGGCGCGGTGGGTGCGGGAATTGGCCGCTCAACGCCAGGTCGTCCGGCTGGTCGACCCTGACCGGTTCCGCTTCCGGAGTATCGGGAGCGGGCGCATCGGAGGCCGGCGCTTCGCCGATCGGCGCTCCGGAGGGCTCGATCGGCCGCGGCGCGCTGGCACCGTCGGGCCAGATCACGACGACGGCCGTGATGACGGCCAGGGTCACCAGGGCGGCCAACGCAAGGCGCAGCCCGCGCGTTCTGGATGATCCCGATTCGACGGACAAGCTCTCACTCCGTGTGCATCGGGTGCCCGGAGCCATCGTAAGGGCCCGCGCAAGAATAACTCCCCATTTTGGGCGAGCAATCGTCGTTCCTGGCAAGGCGCGACGACGACCGTGTATTCGAGATACTCCAAGGAGGAGCAACACAGCCAGGGACGGCGAGGGCCGGCCAAAATGCGAAGTTATTCTTGCGCGGGTCCTCACGCGAGCCCTGCGGGTTTGCCCGGCTATTTCACGCGGGAGCGCGGCTCAGGCCGGCGCTCCGCCGAGCACCTCGTCGATCCGCGCCGCGATCAAGCGCGACCAGCTCTCCAGATTGACGGTCGGATCGGCGGCGAAGTCCTTCAATTCGTCGACCGTCGCGAAGGAGGCTTCGAGCAGTTCCGTTTCCCGGACCCGCACGTCCGCGCTGGTCACGCGGGCCACGTGCACCACGCCGAAGTGCACCGAGCCGACCGGATTCGAGTCGTCGTTGATCAGACCCACCGGCCGCGGCTCCACCGCCTCGGTCAGCTCGATTTCCTCTCCAATCTCGCGCAGCGCGCAGGCCGCCAGCAGATCCCGCTCCCGCGCGTCCGGCGGATTGATGTGCCCGCCGACGCCGATCGAGAGCTTGTCATGGAGACGCGCGTCTCCGCCCGCCTTCGACCTGCGCAGCAGCAGCACCTCCCGGTCGCGGACGATCAACGTATAGGGGATCAACTGCTTGAAGGATGAATCGCCTTCCGCGAACCTCCGCTCCATGAAGAAGCCCCGGCCCGTTGCCCGCTCCAGGTACTTCTGGAACTCCAGAGGCGCGCTCTGCTCGGACAGGAATCCATGCGGGAAGTGCAGGTCGAACAGGTCGAACCGCTTGACGACGTAGACGAATTCCATGGGCTGCTTTCCTCCGATGCCGTTCGATTTTCCTGCGCTGATCGGCTACTGTAGCCTCCGGTTCCCCGAGAGGAACAGGCGGCCGCTCTTCGCACGAGGCGCCCGGAGTGCCCGGAGCGCCCGGGGCGAAGGGAGGAAAGTCCGATCTCCACAGGGCAGGGTGCTGGGTAACTCCCAGGGGCCGCGAGGCCACGGAAAGTGCAACAGAAAGGAAACCGCCCCGAGCCGGTACTTCCGGTTCGAGGTAAGGGTGAAACGGTGCGGTAAGAGCGCACCAGCGGCGGAGGCGACTTCGCCGGCTTGGCAAACCCCACCTGGAGAAAGACCAAATAGGGGAGGATGATCCGGCCCGGATCGCCAGGACTCCCGGGTAGGTCGTTCGAGGTCGATCGTGAGGTCGATCCCAGATCAATGGTCGCCACCCGCTCCGGCGGGAACAGAAGTCGGCTTATGGTCCTCTCGGGGACCACTTCTTCGGGTGCGCATGCTGCTATGCTGTCATCCGGACCCGACTTCGGAACCGATCGAGGATCTCCATCATGCTCGCCCCGCTCCTGTTGTCCTGCTGGCTGCTCGCCAACGGCCCGGTTCAGGAGGCAGGCAACGACCTGGATGACGAGCTGGCGCGAAAGGAGTATGCCGAGCTGGTTCCCGAGCTGCTCGAGGCGGAGCAGCTGGACCGGCCGCAAGTGGAGGCTGCCCGGGAGATCATTTCGCGGCTTTCGAAAACCGGAAGGCCGGCCGCCTTGAAGACCATCGCCGGCGGCGCGGCCTCGGCCGCCGAGCGCATGCTGAAACTGACCGTGGAACTGCGTGAGGGGGAAGTCCGGTTGGAGTCGATCCGGACGAAACTCCCGGACGCGACCGGCGATGATCGAGCCGCCCTGGAAGAGCAGCTCCAGGAGCTGGAGCAACGCACCGCTTCCATTTCCGAGCTGTTGCCGCTGCTTTCCGAGCTGCGTGGCGCGCTGTTCGAGGGCTTGTTGTCGATCACCGAACGAGCGGCCGAGGTCGAACCGGAAGCTGCCTTCGAACTGCTGTCGGCCTATTTCAAGGAGGACAGCCGGAGCCGCTTCGCGCTGGATTTGAAGGTCCGCCAGTTGAAGGCGAACCTGGCCACCGTCACCGAGCGTCTTCCGGCCGCCACCGGCGACGAGGAACGAGCCGAGCTCGAGCAGCGGAGTGCGCGGCTCGCGGCGAGCCTGGCGGTTCGGTCCGCCGATCTCGAGCGACTGGAGACGCTCTGGAAGCGCCGGATCGAGACGCTCGCGAAGCTCTACGGCCAACTGCCGAGGGGCGCGCAGGAGCGCGAGCTCAAGGAGATCCGGAACAACCTGCGGGACGACGTCCCCTGGGAAGTCCGGGCGGTGCATGTGGAACTGCTGGGCCACTTGCCGGCGCAGCCGGCCGCCGGCTGGATCGCCGACGTGATGAAGCACGCCGCCAAGCAGCGTAAGAAGGCCGATGACCAGCTCGAGGAACTGCGGGTGACCTATGAGCGGGCCCTGGCGGCGATGCTGACCTCGCTGAAGGGCGGCAACGGGATGGTGTCCACCTCGGTCATGGCGAACAAGAACAAGGCCGAGCGGGAACTGCGCCGGGTCAGCCAGCAGGAGCACGGCGAGGCGCGCGTGCTCGCGGCGGCGGCCCGGGCGCTGGGCAGCGCGCTGGCCGCGCTGCCGCCCGCCGAACGCGACTCGGAGCTCGACGCCGTGCTGAAGCTGGCCAGTCAGGATCCAAGGCCCGAGGTCCGAGTGGGAGCGATCGATGCGCTGGGCCGGCTCGCGGATGAACGCGTCGAGCAGGCGCTGATCGACACGCTGGAAGAGAGCAGCAGTCTTCGCCTGCGCCTGGCGGCGATCGACGCGCTGATTGCGCAGCAGAGCGAGAAACTGGTCGAACTCTGCGTCACCAGCCTGTTGACGGACCGCGAGTGGCGGATGCGCGCGGCGGCCATGCGGGCCCTTTCGGCCGTTCCCAGAAAGCGGGCCGTGCCCGCGCTGATCGACTCGATCGCGGTGGAAACCGGCCGGCTGATCGATGACGCCGAGCAGGCCCTGTTCGAACTGACCGGCCGCCGATTCAACGGCGACGCGTTCCTCTGGAAGGACTGGTGGTCGAAGCACAAGGATGGCTTCAGGATCGGTGAGCGGACCGAACCGGGCGCCGCTTCGACCAGCGCCACGCCGGACCGGACGACGCCGCCCGGCCGGGTTTCGTTCTACGGCATCAGCACCCGTTCGAACCGGATCCTGTTCGTGCTGGACCGTTCCGGCTCGATGAATGATCCGATCGGGAACAGCCAGACGGGGTCCGCGGCGCAGCGCAAGATCGACGCCGCCAAGCAGCAGCTCAAGGCCGCCCTCGCGGGCCTCGAGAACGGCGACCTGTTCAATATCATCACCTACGCGGTCGACGTGAAGCCCTGGCAGCGGCGCATGGTCAAGCGGACGGCCAAGGTGGCGAAGCAAGTCGAGCGGTTCATCGACAAGGAGATCGAGGCCGAGGGCGGCACCAACATCCATGACGCGCTGCGCGACGCGTTTCGGCTGGCCGGAATCGGTGCCATGGACAAGGCCTACGAATCGAACGTGGACACGATCTTCTTCCTGACCGACGGCCGGCCTTCAGTGGGGGAGGTGCAGGATCCGGAGGAGATCCTGCTGCGGGTCAAGGACTGGAACCGGCTGGCGCGCATCGTGGTCCATACCGTGGGCGTCGGCCAGGATCACGACGGGTCGTTCCTGCGGCGCCTGGCGGAAGAGAACGGCGGGCAGTACACGAGCCGTTGACCGGGAGCGCGCCCCGCCCCGCTCGGGTGTAGCGATGCACGGCAGGTGTCCGGGCAGGTGTCGCGTTTTCCTGCGCCCGCAGAGCGTCCGGACGCTCCAGATCCACGCAAATCGCCAAACGGCGCGATCCGGTGCTATTGGCATCGGGCATGCTCTGATCGCCCGGCCGATGCAACCCCATGATTGTGGAGGACAACATGATTCGCACGCTCTTCGCAGCTCTCGCCACCCTGGCCGCGCTCAGCCCGGCGCCCCCGGCGTCGGGCCAGTGTTTCGGGCCGGACGGCCTGGACGTCGGCGGTTGCTGCCAGCCGGCGCAGGCCATTCTTCCGCAGTTCCCCCCGGCGGCCTTGCCGGGTCTGGGGATCTGCTGGGACAACTGCACCAAAAGCGCAGAGACCAATCTGCGCGTTCAGTGGGCGACGCCCGCGATGCCGTCCTGCGCGCAATACACGACCACCGTGACGGTGATCGACTCAGCCGGCACGCCCCTGTTGGGCGGCCCGATGGTGCTCGACTACACCCGGACCTGGACCGAGGTGGACCCGGCCACCGGACAGCAGTTCCAGGTCTGGCGCTTCGTGGCCAAGGCCGACCTGTCGTCGCTTCTACCGGCGGGCGCGGTGCCGCCCTGCCCGGTGCCGGCCTGCCTGCCGCCGCTCGGCACGCAGCCGACCGCCTTCTACTACGGTTATGCCGACTACGCCCGGGAATGCACCGGAGGAGCCGCGGGCTTCGAGAACTCGCTGGTGCTCTTCCATGGTTGCGATTTTCTGCAGCACAAGCCGGTGCTCTCCAGCCGCCCGGGCGTGTTCCATCCGACCTCGTCGTATGCGATCGTCGCGCCGCACACGGCCGCCAATCCGTTCATCGCCGCGAACCTCCCGGCACCGGGCGGTCCGCTGATCGCCGAGGCGGTGCGCAAGACGTCCTTGGCCGGCGCCTTGACCTGCGTGACCGAGGAGCGCATCCTCCAGGGCGATCTGGCGCCGTTCATCACCGGCTGCCTGTGCCTGCTGGCTCCGCTGCCGCCGCAGTTCACGCTCAGCCTGTTTCGGGGGTTTGGCTCCTGCCCCGACGCGGCCGGCATTCCGAGCAACTTCCAAAGCCTGGCCTTCGCCTTCCCGACCTTGCCCTGGTTCCACCTGACGACGACCAGCATCGGCTTCTGGTCCACGCCCAGCGGCTACCCGGGCGAGGAATTCGTCTGGGTGGATGAAGGCCTCTTCAAGTATTACGACTCGTGCGTCTCGAACGACTTCTTCGAGGTCAACTACGGCGCCACGACCGACCAGGGCTGGCCAGTGATCGCGAGCACTCCCGGCGTCCCGGTCAGCCAGCGGTTCAAGGACCTGGCCGACAACTACTCTGCGCCGGTGGTGGGGGCTCATCCGGTGCCGATTCTGGGACACGTCATGCCGACCGATCATCTGATCTACGTCAACGTCCCGTAGTCGAGTTTCTGTTGGTGACCAAAGAGGCGCCCGCGGCTCCGTGAGTCGCGGGCGCCTGCTCTTAGGGCCCGCGCAAGAATAACTTCGCATTTTGGCCGGCCCTCGCCGTCCCTGGCTGTGTTGCTCCTCCTTGGAGTATCTCGAATACACGGTCGTCGTCGCGCCTTGCCAGGAACGACGATTGCTCGCCCAAAACGGGAAGTTATTCTTGCGCGGGCCCTTATCAGGGGACGTCCGGCAGACCCTTCACCCGAACCGATCCCACGCGTTCGAGCGGGTCGCCGTCCGGACCCGTCCCCGAGGCGGTCACCTTGATCACGCGCGCGCGGCTTCCCGGTCCTTGCAACCGCACGCGGAAGCGCCCGTCTCGCACCTCCGCCTCGACGTGAAGCAGGCAGCGTTGGTTCGCGAGCGCGTAGTTGTGAGCCGCCTTCCGCTCGAGCTCTGGATCCTCGCGGCCGTCGACCGGGATCCAGCGATCACAGGCGGCCGCCGACTCCCGTTCCGTTTCCACCCGCACGGTCGCGGTGCCGCGCTCCATGCCGGGCACCGTTCCGACCAGCAGATCGCCCAGAAGCCTGAGCGTCACGCCCGGCTCGGGCGGCAGGGCGAGCCGCAGGGTGGGGTCGCCGAGCAGGTTGTAGAGCCGCACGTGCATGACGCGCAGCTCCGCGAGCGACGAGTGCCATCTGAGCGCCCGGGCCAGAACGCCCGCCACGAGGTCGAGACCCTGGTCGACGGAATCCACGCGCAGGAGCTCCTGGGACGCGCGCAGATCGAGCTCGCCCAGGGTGGCGACCCGTTCGCGCAGCAGCAGCCTCGAGACGTCCTTTTGAAGCAGCGCCGAAGCGTACGGATGCGTGATCCGGCTGCCGGCGATGACCCCGATCGGCCCGTCCGGGTGGAACAGCAGCGCCTCGGCCAGGGAGGGTTGGCCACCCGGCAGGTCGAAAGATCCGGTGGAGCAGCAGCAGAGCAGGGCGACGGGTCGCAAGGGGCTGCTGCCCCGCAGATCGTCCAGATCGGCGACGCGCAGGATCGGCGTCCGCCGGCCGCGCCATCTCAGCGCATCCAGTCCCCGGGCCGACCCGTGGCCCACGTAGTTGAACAGCAACGAACCGGCTTCGAGTTGAGACAGCAGCGTGCGAGTCAGCCGTGACGGCGGCGGGCAGTAGATGCTCTCGGGATGGGCGAACAGCATCGTCAGGTCGAAGGTGTCCGGAACGATCTCATCCACCATGCGGCGGAACAGCAGCTCCAACAGCGGGTCGAACAGACCGAAACGGCCCTCGCCGGCCACGTAGACGATCCGGTCGCGCCCGTCGGAAGGCGGTGCCGCCTCGTAGCGCTTCATCTTGTGCAGGAGCGCGCGAGCTTCCTCGTTCGTTCGGGCCGGGACCCGGCCGAGGGCGAAGCACGGCCACTCGCCCGGCATCGCCGTCTGGTAGGGATGATCGCTGACGTAGCCGCCGTCCCGGCTTCCGTCGTCGAGAGCGGGATCGAGCTGTTCGAAGGAGAAGGTGGGGAGGCCCTGCGGTCCGGCGTCTCCCAGCAGCAGAACACAGAACCGGTTGTCTGCGGGACGCGCCCGGAGGCTCCAGGCCTGGCGCAAGAGCGTCGCGAGCTCCAGGCGCCGTTCGCCGGTGTTGCCCTCGGCAGGCAAGGGCCAGACGGTGACCTGCCAACCCGCCTGCTCACGGCAGCTCGCCCACTCCAAGGCGACCTCCGCGAGTTCCGGCGAGTGAACGATCCACAGCTCGCCGGCGGAAGCGGCGTCCATGCCTGCCAGGAGCCAGAAAACCAACGACAGGATCGATCGCCGACTCCCGGCTCGGATCGGACGACATGCGGAAGCGCTCATCGGGCAACAATCTGCGACGATTTGCCGCATTCACATCGACCCTTCAAAACCGTAGTCTCGCCGCCAACTGTCCTGATGGGAAAATTTCCCCCCATCGCGTGGATCAGGACCTGATCTCCAGTCCTCACCGTTGTCGGTAGATTCCCAGGCGGGACGGCTTCATGTCGGAACCAATCTTTCCCAGTTGGACCAACAGGATACGTGATCTGGCCGGTTTTCTCGCGGCTGGCGCCGGCCTCTACATGGTGGTCGTGGTCTGGGTTGGATTCTCTCCGAAGACCATCGCAGTGGGATATGCTCCCCAGCAACCGGTGCTCTACAGCCATGCGCTCCACGCCGGCAAGCTGGGGATCGACTGCCGGTACTGTCATACCACCGTGGAAGAGGCCGCCTTCGCTGCGATCCCGCCCATCGCGACCTGCATGAACTGCCACCAGAACATCCGCGCCGGGAGCCCCCGGCTGGAGGCCCTCCGGGACGCCCACGACACCGGCCGGCCGCTCGAGTGGGTCAAGGTCCATGACCTGCCGGACTACGTCTACTTCGACCACAGCGTGCATGTCGGCGCCGGCGTGGGCTGCGTCGAATGTCACGGGCGGATCGATCAGATGGAGGTCGTGGTGCAGGAGGCCGAGCTCAGCATGAGCTGGTGTCTCGACTGCCACCGGGATCCCGCGCCGAGATTGAGGCCGCCGGACCAGGTGACCCGCATGGGTTGGGTGGCGGACGGGGATCGCCGCGAACTCGGAGAGCGCCTGATGAAGGAACACGATATCCAGACCTCGACCGACTGCTCCACCTGCCATCGCTGAGTCGACTCTACAAAACCGGACGGCCGCCGTGACCGAGATCAAAAAGTACTACCGAAGCATCGACCAGCTCGAACAGAGCGAAGGATTCAAGGAACTGCTGAAGCGCGAGTTCCCTGACGTCGATCCGGTCAAGCTCGATCCGGTGTCGAGGCGGCGCTTCTTGCAGCTCATGGGCGCCTCCGCCACGCTCGCGTCGGCGGCCGGTTGCCGCTGGGAAGAGCAGAAGGTGATCACCTTCAATGAGCGTCCCGAGGACCGGACGCCCGGCGAGCCCCAGCACTTCGCCACCGCGATGGAGGTCGCCGGCGTCGCGGAGCCGCTGCTGATGACCTGCTATGACGGCCGGCCGATCAAGGCCGAAGGCAACCCGAGCCATCCGGAGAGCCGGGGCGCCGCCGGCGCCTTCGCCCAGGCCAGCATCCTGGGCCTGTACGATCCGGAACGCAGCCGGTGCGTGCGCAAGACCGGCACCGATCAGGAGCTCGATTACGATCAGTTCCTGGCCCAGATCGACGGACTGCTCGAGGAGCTTCGGAGCACGCGCGGCGCCGGTTTCGCCGTGCTCTCCGAGAGTTCCTCGTCTCCGACCCTGCACGATCTGAAGACCCGCCTGCTGGACGAGTGGTCGGGCGCGAGCTGGCACGAGTACGAGCCGGTTTCCGATGATGAGCGTCGCGAGGGCAGTCGGGCCGCCTTCGGTTCGATCTGGCGTCCGATCCTCGAGCTCGAGCAGGCCGACGTGATCCTCTGCCTCGACTGCGACCTGCTCGGCTCGCATCCGGCGGCGACGCGGCTGAGCCGAGAGTTCGCGGCCCGCCGGGACCCCGATCAGGGCCCGATGAACCGGCTGTATGCCGTCGAAAGCCGGTTCACGCTGACCGGCGCCTCGGCCGATCACCGGCTGCCCTTGCGGTCCGGTCTGATCGGGACGTTCCTGGTCGAGCTGATGGGTGAACTCGGCGTGGAGGGTTTCCAGAAATCGCGGAAACTGATCGGCCGCGAGCGCGTCAGCGCATTCGCCAAGGCGCTGGCCGAGGATCTGAGGCACGCCCGGGGCAAGAGCCTGGTCGTGGCGGGGGACGGGCAGCCGGCGGCCGTGTCCGCGCTGGTTCACCGGCTGAACGACTGGCTCGGCAACGCCGGCAAGACCGTCAGCTACGTTCTGGAGGCGGATCAGGACCGGGAGCCTCACGTCGCCTCGCTGCGTTCGCTGGTCGAGCAGATCGAGGCCGGCACGGTGCGGACGCTGCTGATCCTGGGCGGCAATCCGGTCTACGACGCTCCCGCCGACGTCGACTTCGCGGCGGCCCTGGGCCGGGTGGCCACCAGTTTCCACCTCAGCCTGTATCCGGACGAGACCGGGAGCCGCTGCACCTGGCATCTGCACCGGGCGCATTTCCTGGAGTCCTGGAGCGACGCGCGATCCTACGACGGCACGCTGAGCATCGTTCAGCCGACCATCTCGCCGCTGCATGGCGGCAAAACCGCCGCCGAGGTGCTGGCGCTGTTCCTGGCCGACGAACTGGTGGACGGCTACGACCTCGTCCGGCGGACCTTCGACGGCCAGGTGTCGGCGGACGAGCTGGTCTGGCGCCGGGCGCTGCATGACGGGCTCGTGGCGGGTTCCGGTTTCGAGCGTCAAACTCCCTCGCTCAACGACTCGACTTCCGCGTTCTCCTTGCCCGTGGTGGACGCCGCGCTCTCGGACGAGCTCGAAAACGGCAGGCTCGAACTGACCTTTGCCGCAGATTGCAAGACGTTCGACGGACGCTTCGCGAACAACGGCTGGCTGCAGGAGATGCCCGAGCCGATGACGCGCATGTGCTGGGACAATGCCGCCCTGCTCTCACCGGCCACCGCCGATCGGTTCGGCGTCAAGACGGGCGACATGCTGCTGCTGGAAAAAGGCGACAGGCGTCTGTCGATCGCGGCCTACGTGATGCCGGGCCAGGCTCCCGGTTCGGTGTCGGTGACGCTCGGTTACGGCCGCTCGAGGGCGGGAGCCATCGGCGGTTCGGAGGCGCTGGCCGTGCCGGCGGTGGGATTCAACGCCTACCGCCTGCGCTCGGGCGGTGCGGCTGACATCGAGAACGGTCTGAAGCTGACCCGCACCGGGGAACGCCATTCGTTCGCCTTGGTGCAGGATCATCACATGATCGACAGCACCGGCCTGGACGAACGCGAGGAACGGCTCGACTTCCTGGTGCGCGAAGCGGACGTCGGCCACTACCTCGAGAACCCCGAATTCGCCAAGCAACCCGACCAGCACGGTCCGGAGCTCAAGTCGCTGTGGGCCGAGCATCCCTACGAGGGCAAGCGCTGGGGCATGGCGATCGACCTCACCAGGTGCACGGGATGCAATGCCTGCGTGCTGGCCTGCCAGGCGGAGAACAACATCCCGATCGTCGGCAAGGAGCAGGTCCAGAACGGCCGGGAAATGCACTGGCTGCGCATCGACCGCTACTTCAGCGGCGACGTGAACGATCCGGAATCCGTGACCCAGCCGGTGACCTGCCAGCACTGCGAGAACGCTCCTTGCGAGGAGGTCTGCCCGGTGGGCGCGACCACCCACAGCAAGGAAGGCCTGAACGACATGGCCTACAACCGGTGCATCGGGACGCGCTACTGCTCGAACAACTGTCCATACAAGGTCCGGCGCTTCAACTATTTCAACTATCATCTCGAGCTGGAACTGCCGAGGAACGAGGTCCGGAAGCTGGCCTACAATCCGGAGGTGACGATCCGCGCCCGGGGCGTGATGGAGAAGTGCTCGTTCTGCGTGCAGAAGATCGTCAAGGCCCGGATTCGCTCCAAGGTCGACGATCGTCCCACGCGGGACGGAGAGATCCTGCCGGCCTGCGCGCAGACCTGCGCGTCGCAGGCGATCTCGTTCGGCGACCTGAGCGACCCCTCGAGCCGAGTGAGCAAGGACCACGCCAACCGGCGCTCCTATCCGCTGCTGGCCATGCTGAACGTCAAGCCGCGCAACGCGTATCTCGCGAGAATTCGCAATCCAAACCCCG
>Ga0326597_10004814_pt1 | contig 18865 bp, 11 predicted proteins | sample RVTome_12_FD_203789 | JGI IMG/M metagenome (GOLD analysis project Ga0326597, IMG submission 203789) | Soil microbial communities from uranium-contaminated site in the Upper Colorado River Basin, Wyoming, United States - RVT100D185 | ecosystem: Environmental > Terrestrial > Soil > Contaminated >... | reverse complement strand
TCCCGACGGATCCAGAATCGCGTTTGTGGTGAACAGCGATGGCACGACCAATCTTGCGATGACGAAAGTTGACGGCTCCGATTTCAAGCTCATAACCTCGTATGAGAATCGTGAGCAAGTCTATGACCCTCAGTGGAGTCCGGACGGTGAGCACATTCTGTTTGACTATTCGATCAAGGACGGCCGCGACCTGGCATGGATTCGTCCCGATGGAAGTGGCCCGCAGTTCCTCATCACAGGTCCGGATGATTCCCGCTCCGGGGTATTCACGCGTGACGGGAAGCGAGTTATCTTCTCCTCTGACCGAACCGGCATCTACAATCTCTATTCGTACGATCTGTCCACCGGTAGGATCGAACAGATAACAAATGTTCTTGGTGGGGCATTCCTGCCGACAGTGAACGCTCAAGATGAGATTATCTATTCCGCTTATACCTCTGCCGGTTACAAGCTATATGAAATAAAGAGATCAGAACCTGTGCTCCCGGGTGATCACGATTATCTCAGGATAGCTGGCGTGGGAGAGACTTCGAGGGGTGGTCCCCTGGCAATGGCAACGAACAGCATGTCGACTTCGTTCGATTGGCCGTCACTCCGCTCGTACGATGATACGAGGCTTCCGGAAAAGGAAGCGAGACCGTACAGAAACATCTTTACCAGTCTGACCATGGTTCCATTCCTGCGTGTTGACAATTACAACACGCACAACTCGGTAGCAGATGCAATCAAGCTTGGAGTGTACCTCTTCTCCAACGACGTTCTTGAAAAGACAGGTTTCTTCGCGGGTGCTTCGCTCAACAAACGGTTCGAACGGGATCTGTTTCTCCAATTCAATTACCGCGGCAGAATACCGGTATTCTACCAGCTTGGACTGGAACCTGTTGCGTCCGTGGAACTCTACAACGTAACAAGGAAGACAGGGAATTTCTTTTCATTGCCCGACAGAGAGAAACCTATTCCAGTTGATGTTACCTACAACCTATTGGAGTTTGATTTTGCATTGAACCAACCAATCATTTCTCAGATCGGGAATCTTGAATTCCGTTTTGCGCACAGCAGGTACACTTCGATCCTCGAGAATTTCGTCCTGGAATATGACGACAGCCCAGCGCTGCTGGTCCCGGGTTCAAGCGATCTCTATCTGATAGCAAACGACCTTTCGCTTACGTTCCGATATGAAGGGGTTGTCCGCTCGACGACAGCCGACATTAACCCTGTAGGGAGAAAAATAGCCCTTCGTATCGGTCGTGAGTTGAACAAGTTCAATCCGCAGGGCGAATTGAACACAGAATTCAGGCCGGTTTATCAAAGAGTGAACTTCACACGGGTCGAGTTGAAGTGGAAGGAACACATCCGCTCGATCATTAAGAGCCACACGCTGACTGCGTCGCTCCGCGCCGGGTCGATCCTCGAATACTCTGTGGATGACTTCTTCGACTTCTACGCCGGAGGCTTGATCGGCATGAGGGGCTACCCGTTCTATGCTATCGGTGGAAACGAAATTGCGACGTTTGGTCTTGAATACCGATTCCCGCTTGTCCACAACATCGATACACGGTTTCTGCAGTTCTACTTCGACAAGCTCTACGCTTCGGTGTACGGGGATGTGGGAAACGCCTGGACGGGCAAGACTCCTGCGCTGAAGGATTTCAGGAAGGATGCGGGTGTTGAGCTGCGACTCGAGTCGTTCTCCTGGTATGCATATCCGACGCGTGTGTTTTTCAACGCGTCATATGGATTCGACAGGTTCGAGAAGTTTGTACGAAGTAGAGACGCGACCGTGACCTATGGGAAGGAGTGGCGGTTCTATCTTGGGGTGCTGTTTGGTTTTGATTTCGATTGATCCACCAGAGAGGCAACATGGTTCGATTCAGATTGATCCTCGTGTTGTTGTTTTTGGGTGCGACCCATGCAGACGGACAGGAGCCGCTATCAGTCAGTCGCGATGCTAAATCATCAGCCATCCATCTGACTGGAAACGTGCGCGTTGATCTGTTCTCGCGTTATGACCTTTCGGACGGACCTCATCTTTCAGAACAAGCAGACCAGGACATGGAACTCCCGAGGAAATCACCGTGGCTGGCCGCCGGGCTCTCGTTGGCTGTCCCGGGCGTCGGGGAAGCATACTCTGGGAGCTACGTTAAGGCCGCAGCATTTTTCGCCGCAGAGGTGGCGGCGTGGGTGTTTGCCTACTCCTATGACAGGAAAGGAGATAGACAGACGGATTTCTTCGAGAGCTATGCCGATATGCACTGGAACGTCGTTGAGTACGCGATGTACGCTGAGGGACTTGCCCAGGGCGGGCCGTACAACTGGAGGCGCACGGGTGTGCCGTCAACCGCCCCCCCATGGGAACAGGTGAACTGGGCGGAACTGAACAGAATGGAGCGATCGATCTCAGAGTTTTCACACACTCTCCCGCTCCACGGCGAGCAGCAATACTATGAGTTGATTGGGAAGTACTATCAGTTCAATCAAGGATGGAAGGATGTGACGCTCATCCCGGGAACGCCGGGTCAGCTGAATACATACTACGAAAAGGAGCGTGCGCTTGCCGATGATTTCTATGGAGTAGCCAGCACTGCAGTCAACATCGTCATCATCAACCATGTCCTCAGTGCCGCTGACGCGGCTTGGAGTGCAAGCACGTACAATAAGATTCACGCGCAAGTCGGGATGCAGACTATTCCTCTAGGGAGGGACATTGCGCGTGTTCCAGTGTTGAAGATGTCCTACTCGTTCTGAGGCGTTACAGGGCAGGGGTGCTATTTTCGGACGCGAAGCAGCAGGAAAACGGCGCCAACAGTGAAGATGATGTTTGCCATCCAGGCCGTGAGCAACGGGTGTACGTCTCCATTATAGCCGAACACCTGACTGACCTTCATGAAGATGAGGTAGATAAAACAGATCAGCAGGCTGATCCCGAGCTGGACACCAACTCCCCCACGCCTTTTTACCGACGAGAACGGCACTCCAAACAACACCACGATCATGCTGGCAAAGGGGAATGACACTTTGCTGTAAAAGTCCACCAGCCAGCGGGAGACGTCCTGCCCCGCCCTCTGTTGGTTTTCAATGAATTGCTGAAGTGAGTAGTAATCCATCTCGTCCGGCTTCTCCTGCTTCTTGCGGAGGTCCTCGGCGTTAAAATGCAGCCGACCGGCCGATTGTGCCTCAAAGAATTCCAGCGATTCTCTTCCATTGGAAAACCAGCGACGGATGCCGTTCGAGAGAACCCAGGCACGGGCTGTGGAATCCCATTTCATGCTTGCCGCGTCCACCCTTCCCTGGACCACAGTGAGGTTCGTATCGCTGAACTCCTGTATGCTCACGCGCGAGGCAACGCCTCTGCTATCGTCGAAGAAACCAATGGAGAGGATCCGCCTCGGTGTATCCTGGATATAGAGGTTTGCCCGCGAGCTCATAACGACGTTCTTGTTGAGGTACACCCGCTCGATAGTGAGCTTCTTCTTGTTGGCTGACGGGACAATCCATCCGTTGAAATAGACGGAGCCAACGCTGACAAGCAGCGCGACAACCGTATACGGAACCATGACGCGGTACAGGCTGATCCCGCTCGATTTCATCGCTGTGAGCTCGTTCTGTGTGGACATTCGTGCGGTGACGAAAAGACTCGACAGCAGGATTGCAACCGGACTGATCAGCTTGATGATCTCCGGCATGAAGTAGAGATAGTACTGCAGTATGATTGTCGTTGTTGCCTGCCGATCGATGAAGTCATCAAGGTTCTCCATTGCATCGATGACGACGAAGATGACCATGACGGCAACGAGTGAGAAGAAAGCAGTGATGATGAACTGCCTGATGACATAGCGATCGAGCAGGCTCATGTTTCGGTCACCGCCGCTTCTGATTCATCTGCCAGCTCGGTGCGCCAGCGTTTGGGAACCAATCGCTTCAGGCCTTCCCAATGAATGACAACGGTCTCCCTGCCAATGCGCAACATCAGGTAAACTCCGATGATCCCGATAAGGACATTCGCAGACCACATCCCCCAGAAGGGACTTGTGAGCCCGCGGTCCGCAAGTTTTTCACCACCGATGAGGAATGCCCAGTACAACAAGAAGAACCCGAGACTCAACGTTGCAGCGATGCCGAATCCGCCGCGCCGGGACATGATCCCGAGGGGAATGCCGATCAACACAAACACCAGACACGCTGCGGGGATCGAGTACTTCTTATGGATCTCCACCTCGTACTGATTCTTCTGTCTCTCCACATCATTGATGCGGAACGTCTGGTTTGCAACGGAGGAACTTACCATCCTCACCTGGTGCAAAGGAGACGGTGGGGGTTGGTTCGCAGGGAACCGGACTCCAGCCCTCGCGGCAGGTGGCAGTTCCTTCCCTGCGAGAACACGTTCCATTTCGGCTGTTGCTATCCTGCGAAACTCTGCAATCAGTAAATCCTGCGCTTGCTGAAGACTGTCAACGATCGCACGCATCTCCTGCGCACTCAACTCGCGGTCCCCGCGGCTGAACGCGCCTTCTGCTGACCGCTCGAAGTCGAAACCTTCCACCGGCATCGCAATACGGTGGTTCACGAATCTCAGCTTCCTGTAGGAGGTCATATTGGTGAGGTCGAGCTCGTGAATCTCCCCCTTGCGCAAGTCCATGATCAGCTTGCGGTAGTCGGGCGAAAAGGAGATCGTTCCGTTCTCGGCCGTAATCACCACGTTGGTATTCGGGTTGGTGTAGTCATACAGCGTGATGCCTTCGAGGTCATTGGTCTTTTCAAACGTCTTGCGGACGAGGATGCTGTAGCCGGAGATATCCTGCGAGAACATGCCGGCCACGAGACTCAGTGTTGGCTTCTTGCGGCGAATATCTATGGCAAGTGTCTTGGCACGGTGGTTTGCCTCGGGCAGGATTTCATTGTTGAACTGCACAAGAAGAATCGCGACGATGACGGCAACAAACATCACCGGTGCAATCATCCGGTAGATGCTCACGCCGCTGGCCTTCATTGATGTGATCTCATTCTTGGAAGAAAGATCGCCGAAAGCCATCAGCGTCGCAACAAGAACAGACATCGGCACCGCAAGCACGAGCATCCACGCGAGGTTGAGAGCGATGAGCTCGGTAATCAGCCACGGGGTAAGGCCCTTCCCCACCAGCTGGTCGATGAACTTCATCACGAATTGGAGGAGAAAAAGGAACATCAACGTGGCGAGCGAGAAAACAAACGGCCCGAAGTGCGCTCGCAGTATGTAACTCGAAAGGAGTCTGTGTTTCGGGAAAAACGGGATGTTCATGTCTTCAATATACCTGAAAGAGGGACTACTTTCCAACACGGTGTATCCTTGATATTTACTTTGCTTTTGACTATGTTTTCTCACTGAGTCACCGACTCAGTCTTCCATCAGAGAGGAGTTGCTCTATCGATTTGGTTCGTTAATGATTGGTGGTCAGGCGCTTCCCTGCCGCCCGCTGTGTTGCTTTGAAACACTGGGACCGGGGTGCAGCATTCCGCAAGAAGGCGCCTTGTTTTCATTACAACGCGAATCGAATTGAACACATTGTTTCACAGGGCATTCCTTTCCTCCCACTTGACCGGCATCGCCACAGCCATAGTCGCAACAATCGTCGCTGTGCTATTTCTGTTCGAACCACATCCCGTTACAGGATCAACACGCCTTTTTCCCTCGTCAACCGAAGTAATGCTCCTCCAGATTCCGGGAGACTCCACCGAAACGCCAATGGTAATCCCCGGGAAAGGACAAGAGCTTGACCCGGCCAAGTTTTTTGAGGGCAAATCCACTCCGCAGGATTCGGTCCTGGCACCGGGCGACACTTTGCTGCACACCGGCCTCGCAGACACGGCGTATGTTGTCTACCTCGATTCGACCACACGCATTGCGCAGTTCGTACATCTGCGCCACGACCCGCCTCAAGTGCGGCTCTTCCCGCGACGCACCTATCCGCTCTTCGCGGGTGCGAATTCCGCAATGCTGAAGCGGGAGGTCGTCATTGACTCAACCGCAGAAACCGTTCTCATCAGGGAGAGTCACGGCGGTGCAGATGTGAGGATTCCTGTGCACCTTTCACTCGACGAGTATGTTCAGGGGCGCCGGGCGTATGAGCTTCGCAAGATGCTGGCAGAGGAAGCACGGAAACCCGGTACGCTTACCGACAGGAATGATCTTGGTGAGCTTCTCACCACCTTTACGCAAATTCAAATCCCTGTTCCACCAAACCCAATCTTCAGCATCTTTGGGAAACCGGAGATAAAGCTGAATATCAACGGGGCTGTCGATATCAAAGCCGGGTTCAGGAGCACGTCATCAGATCAGGCAACGCTCTCGCAATTCGACCAGACGCGCAATGAGCCGGACTTCAGCCAAGAGGTGCAGGTGAACGTCAATGGCACCATTGGCGACAAGCTGAATATTCTCGCAGACTGGAACACCCAGCGCACCTTTGAGTATGAGAACCAGTTGAAGATCAACTACACCGGCTATGAGGATGAAATCGTGCAGAGTGTTGAGGCCGGAAACGTTTCACTGCAAACTCCGTCGTCGTTCATAGGCAGCAGCCAGGCACTTTTCGGTGTGAAGGCGCGGTTCCAGGCCGGACCGCTGATGCTCACAACACTTGCCTCGCAGAAGAAGGGACAGATCAAGGAGGTCTCGGTTTCAGGCGGTGCGCAGGAGATACCGTTTGAGATTCAGGCGTGGAATTATTCTACGAGCAACTATTTCATTGACACGTCCTACATACCGTATTATGAACCTTGGTATGCGCAGGATGTCCCCACTGCAACTCTCGAGCAACAGCAGAACCAAATTGTAGAGGCTGAAGTATGGATCTTCAGACCCATCACCGGCGTACCGGACGGCACCGAGAATTCAGTCATTACTTTCATCGAGCTACCGCCTCGTCCCACGGGCGGATACCCCGATTCAATGAGGTTTACTGAGGAGGATCCTGGCAGAATCGAGCGGGGCGATTTCATTAGACTTGAACCATCCCAGTACGATCTGCACGAGTACCTTGGTGTCCTTTCACTGAAGACATCAGTGGGTGAGGACAAGATTGTTGGGATTGCATTTCGCAGAGCCAATGGGCAACAGTTTGGAGAGATCTCGAGGGACATCATCAACGATAGCACACGCATGATCCTGAAAATGGTGAAGCCCAAGAATCTGAGCTCAAACGGGCCCAACTATCGGATTGCCTGGAACATGTTGCTGAAGAACGTATACTCACTCGGTACGCGGAACGTGAAGGAAGCAGGGTTCACCCTTGATGTGTTCAGGCGGGTTGATGGCGGTGCGGATATCAATACCATCAATGGTGTGCCGTCTCTCCGCGTCCTTGGGCTTGATCGGTACGACGCAAGTGGCACGTTTCTAGCAACCGGCGATGGGCAATTTGATGTGCGGCCCCTTGGGCTGCGGCTGAATCTGACGCGTGCTGAAGTGATTTTCCCGCGGCTCAGACCGTTCGCCGAAGGCATCGATTCATTCTTTGTTTCCCTTGGTCAAACACCGCTTGGGGACTCCTCGGAGTTTATTTTCAAGAGGATCTATACTGATACGAAGACCAATGCTCAACAGCCAAGCTTACAGAACAGATATGTCATCCGGGGAAAAGCAACGGGGGACGTGACATCGAAGTACAACCTCGGGTTCAACGTTGTTGAAGGCAGTGTCCAGGTGTTGCTCAACGGTGCTGCACTGACACCGGGGCTCGATTTCACCGTCGATTACATCATCGGTGAGGTCATCATCAGAAACGACCGGGCGCTCGTTCCGGGTGCCAATCTTCAGATCAAGTATGAACAGAACGATCTGTTCCAACTTGCGTCCAAGACTCTTCTTGGTGCCCGCGGCGACCTTGCGCTCTCGCAAAAAACAACCTTCGGTTTTACTTTGATGAACCTGAATCAGCAGACACTGAGTGACAAGGTCCGACTGGGCGAGGAACCGAACAACAATACGATTATGGGGTTTGATGGTGCGACCAGCGTTGACCTGCCGTTTCTCACCAGTGCCCTGGACGGCCTTCCCATACTTCAGACTCGGGAGACATCAAGCATGAGGTTCAGCGGCGAAGCAGCGTACATGATACCCGATCCGAACACGAAGAAGAGCACGATTCCCAGCGATCAGGGTGCAGGAATTGCGTACATCGACGACTTTGAAGGATCCCGGCGAACAATCCCTCTTGGCATCAGTTATACGCAGTGGAGTCAGGCCAGTCCTCCTGCGGATTCCGTGAGCTTCCCTCCCGGTACGCGGGACAGCGTGAAGATGTATTCAAAGGGGAAAATGATCTGGTTCAACCGGCTGCCAACCGATGTTCCACTCACGCAGGTATATCCTAATAAGAGGCCCGGGAGCTCTGCAAACGATCAGATCACCGTGCTCGACCTTCAATATTCGCCGCGCACAAGGGGAATGAACAACTATAGCCCGAACATCGATAGTACACTGACCGTCCAGCGAAACTGGGCGGGAGTTATGAAATCACTCTCTATTGTAGCCGTGAACCTCACGGATGAGAACCTGAACTTCATCGAGATCTGGATGCAAGTGAATAGAGGCCTTGGCGACACAATGGTCGTTGACCTTGGCTCGATCAGCGAGGATGCTATTCCTTTTGCTTCCCGGACCCCCGGAAATCCCACGTTTAACTCGGAAGACCTTGTCATTAGCAGGACACCGAATGGCACGTTGCAGGAGGGGGAAGACGTCGGTCTTGACATGAGGACCAACGAACAGGAGCGACAGTATATTCTCTCTCAGTACGGAACCCTTGCTGGGTTCGATGTCAATGATCCATCTGGCGATGATTACTTCTTTGACAATACTAAGGTGAGAACCCCGGAGGAAGACTTTTCACGGATCAATGGGACGGAGAACAGTAAGAACAGTCCCGGGGGGCTATCACCCGACACGGAAGACCTTAATCGCAACGGTGATGTAGACAGGGCGAATGTCTACTTCCAGTACGAGGTTCCGCTGGACACAAACAGGGCAACCAATCCGTTTATTGTCGGCGGCGGCGCAAATGAACACGCATGGTATCAGTTTAGAGTTCCTGTCAGAGAATTCAAGCGGAAGATCGGCGCACCCTTATTGGAGAACATTGAGTTTATCCGCGTTGGCTTCCGGAATATTGCAGACTCAATTGCTCTCCGCATTGCAGACTTTGCCCTCGTCGGCAATCAATGGCAGGATGCCCGCAAGGGTGATTCAACCTTTACGCGTACCGGAGACTCCTCCTTTGCAGTCAGCGTTGTAAGCCTGGAGGACAACCCGGAATACCAGAGCCCTCCAGGTGTCATTCGAGAGCGGGATAAGACTCGACCGGACGAGGAAGTGCTGGCAAACGAGCAGTCCCTCTCTCTTGTATTGAGGGGTTTGCCGGATGGCGAATCGCGGCAAGCAGTCAAGAATTACACTCTCCGTCCGCTGGATCTCTTCAATTATAGAACGATGAAGATGTTTGTGCATGGAGATCTAACGTTTGCCGGTACGGGAGAGGATGCAGAGGTTTTTCTGCGCTTCGGAAGTGATACCCTACATTTCTATGAATATCGCGCCCCGGTTTTCCCGGGATGGGCACCCGAAGTGAATGAGATTATTATCAACTTTGCCGATCTCACTTCTATCAAGCAAGCAAGGGACTCCGTCAATGTTCTATCGCAACCCATCCCCGTGCCGGGTGGTCCACCAAACTCATTCTACAGAGTCCGGGGGAATCCGTCTCTAACGCAGATCCGCTACATTGGTGTTGGTGTAACAAACCCATCCGGACGGGGGACTTCACTGCCGCTGTATGGGGAAGTCTGGGCGAACGAACTACGCCTGACCTCGGTGGACGATTCGCCCGGTTGGGCATACCGTTTTGATTCACAATTGAAGCTTGCAGACCTCGGCTCTGTGGCGTTCAATTATTCCAAAGTCGATCCGAACTTCCACACGCTTGAACAGCGCTTTGGCTCGCGCCAGACCGGCATTAACTGGGCAATTGCAACAAACATGCAACTTGAGAAGTTCTTCCCCAATGACTGGGTTGGCACTTCGTTCCCCGTTTCGTACACCCATACGGAAGGGATCAATAGGCCAAAGTACCTCCCGAATTCGGATATCCTCGTGAATGAGGCCGCCGACCAGACACGCGACAGGCTTCTCAACAGTGGTGCCTCTGAAGCAGAAGCCAACGCTGAGGCCAGCCGGATCAGGCGCGAATCAGAGACCTTCCGGGTGTCCGACACGTATGCCGCCCCGACGCTGCGCATCGGATTGCCATCGCAGGCATGGTATATTCGAGACACGTTTAACAAGCTCACGATGGGGTTCAACTACACAACATCCAAGGAGCGGAACCCGGCGGTGGAAAGCAGGACCTCATGGCAATGGAATGCCCGGATTGCATACGCGGTCTCGCTTCCGACTGATTACTACTTTTCACCGTTCAAAGATCTCTTCGACGGGGTCTGGCTTCTCGGGGAGTACAAGGATATGAAGATATACTTTGCTCCAACGAACCTCTCCTGGTCGTTCAATGCGACGCGATCACGCGACGTCACGTTGCAGCGCACCCTGGGTTCCCTTCAAACAATCAACAGGAACTTCGTAGCCTCACGTCAACTTGCTTTTGGATGGAAGCTGACCGAAGGCGGGTTGCTTAACCTTTCAGGTGACTACAACCTCGATGTGCAGTCCACTCTCCTGAAGCTGGAGCTTGACGAAAGAGGTCGGCAGCGAACGTTCTCGGAAATCATGGGCGACGTCTTTTTCAGTGACAAGTTCATCAATTTCGGGGATGACCAGAGTTACAGGCAGCGCAACCAGTTCAATACGAGGCCGAACATCCCCAACATCTTCAATATCAAGAAATACTTTGACCTCACATTCGGATACGGCGTTGACTATGCATGGCAGAACTCCCTCACACGGGGAGACATCGGCAAGTCGGCAGGCTGGAACAGCACCATCAACGTGTCAACAAACTTCAAGCTCAAGCAATTGTTCGATCCGCTCTTTGAAGACACGCCCGGAAGTTCGCAACAACAACAGGCGCCGAGAGGACGTGGCAGAGGAAAGGTCGGGGAAGAGGAGCCAGAGCAAACAGACTCGACCCAGGCTGCGGACACAACCGCCGCCCCGAGGCAGTCCGGTCTTGAAAAGACCCTTGCCCAACTGAAGACGCTCACGAAGGTCTTCATCAAGGTACCGTTTCTGGATTATGACAATATCAATGTGACGTTTAACCAGACGAACACTTCGCAGAACAGCGGCGTTGTTGGTCGCGCGGGGTTCGACAACTTTTGGGGGCGCATACCGTTCTTTCAGGATCACGATCCGGAGAAAGGTCCGTCCCGGTTGTACCAGTTGGGGCTGATTTCCGACCCCAGCGGTCATCTGACGAACTTCGGGCCACGGTCACACTTCCCATTTTTCGGGTGGGATGTGGAGCCTGGAAGGCGCGCGGCGGGTGGAATCCTCAACAACGTATATCGGCAAAGCAATAAGGTTTCATTTAAGACAAATCGGAGTCTCTGGGAAGGCGCACGTCTCGACCTCAACTGGAATCTGGGGTGGTCATATAGCCGGAATCAGCAGATCGCCACGGATTCTGTATTGGGGTTGCCTACCATCCTGAACACAACAACAACCGGTAACATCGAACGGTCGTTCCTTACATTTCCGGATGTCTTGTTCCTTGGCGTGTTCAAGAGCAGTCTAAAGGATGTCAGTAAGAAATATGCTGAGTTGAAGAGCAACCGCGATACGACTATGTCTGACAGCGAGAAGCTCAGCAAGGCATTCGAGGAAGGTTTCGAGGCGCTGCCGTTCTTCAACACGCTGTTTGGGAAATACACTCCCCGCGTAAACTGGTCACTACGCTGGGATGGTCTCGAGAAGCTGTCGATGTTTGCCGGCTTTGTCAGCAGGTTGTCTCTCGATCATGCATACAATTCGACATACACCCGCAGCTTCAGCAATCGTCCGGGTTCCCAGGGGGAGCAGACCGATAACCAGCGTGTTGCGTACGGATTTGCCCCGCTGATCGGCCTAAACTTCACGTTCAGAGATCTGTTCAAAGGAAGCTTTGGCGCGAACTTCCGTTACAACACAAACACGTCATTTGATCTTGCTCCATCATCGAGGAACATTGTGGAGACGCTTTCGCAGGAGGTTTCCGTGACTGCGTCATACAGCCGCAAGGGGTTCGAGATTCCACTCTTCGGCCTTGCGCTCAACAATGATCTGGACGTGAGCGCATCCTACTCCGTGACGGCAAACTCACGCAGGACCTACGATGTTGCACGACTCGATGTGAATACCGAGGGAGAACCTCTCGAGGGTACAACGCGCACCGTGCTCGAGCCGCGTATCAAGTATGTGCTGAGCCTTCGCGTGACTGCGTCAGTATATTACCGTTACACGAAGATCACACCGGACGACAGTGGCTCGCTCATTCCGGGAAGCACAACAAATGAAGCGGGCCTCGATATCCACATCTCCATCCAATAAGATGTGGTGCGTCGAAACGCTGAATCGCGTTCTCCGACGTTGGTTGATTATCAGACGTGAAATGGTTATTATTTTTTGAGGATTGCATACAATGGATGAGCAAAAGGGAAAGATACTCTGGGTGGATGACGAGATCGAGTTGCTTCGTCCGCACATCAGACTGCTGACAGAGAGGGGCTATGATGTCTCTACAGCGACCAATGGAGAAGACGCACTGACGATGGTGCGGCAGGACGGTTTCGACCTGGTGTTTCTTGACGAGATGATGGCAGGAATGGGTGGGTTGAAGACACTTGCGGAGATCAAGGATATCCTTCCGAACCTGCCCGTGGTGATGGTCACGAAGAACGAGGAAGAATCGCTCATGGAGGAGGCAATCGGCGATAAGATCAGCGACTACCTCACGAAGCCCGTCAATCCCAGTCAGGTACTGATGGCGTGCAAGAAGTTCGTGGAGGGGAAGAAGATCACCGGCGCGGCAGTCTCAAAGGACTACATCAAGGAGTTCAACGAGATTTCCGTTGTATTGATGGGTTCCCCTGACCACGAGCAGTGGGTTGACATCTATGCGCGGCTGGTTGGATGGGGGCTGGAGCTTGATGGACATCCCGAGCTTGGCCTGAAGCAGACATTGCTTGACCAGGTGCGCGAATGCAATCTGACGTTTGGGAAGTACATCGAGAGACATTACCGGGACTGGATGGAACGGACGGATGACCGTCCGGCACTCTCGCACGAGGTAGTGGACCGTTTTGTGATCCCTGAGCTTCAGACAGAGAAATCGGTGCTGTTCTTTGTCATTGATTGCCTCCGCCTCGACCAATGGTTGATTATGGAAAACCTTCTCCATGACTATTTCACCATCTCAAAGCAGTTCTACTTCAGCATTCTCCCCACGGCTACTCCATACTCCCGGAACGCCATCTTCAGTGGCTCATACCCGAGCGAAGTGGAGCTCCGTTACCCCGAGCTCTGGGAGAAGAGTGAGGACGATGAGAGCAGCCGCAACCGGTATGAGCGGCAGTTCCTCGACAAGCTGCTTGAACGTCGCAAGATGGTGCTGAAACCGGAACCGAAGTACGTCAAGATCCTTGACGCCGAATTCGGGCGGAGCATTGAACACAACATCAATTCCTACGCTCAGACAAAACTGACGTCCATTGTCGTGAACTTCGTGGACATGCTTGCGCATGGTCGATCAGATTCCACGCTTTTGAAGGAAATTGCGCCAGATGAATCGGCGTACCGCTCACTGACCAGATCGTGGTTCCTGCATTCATCGCTGTTCGCCATGCTGAAGACACTCTCGAGGAACAAGAACGTTACGATTATTCTCACCACCGACCACGGAAGCATCCGCAGCCTGCGTGGCACGAAAGTGCTTGGCGACCGTGAAGCTTCGACGAACCTGAGGTACAAATTCGGCCGCAACCTCAAATGCGAAGACAAAGCGGCGATCTACGTGAAGAACCCCCTCGAATTCAAACTGCCAAAACGCGGGGTTGCGGTTAACTATATCATCGCCAAGGAAGATTTCTACTTCGTATACCCGACAGATTACCACAAGTACCTGAACCAGTACCGCGACAGTTTCCAGCACGGGGGAGCGTCGATGGAAGAGATGATCCTGCCAGTGGTGAAACTCGAGCCGAAGGGATGAGGACGTTTCTCAGTCGATCCGCGGAGGAGACTCTCGCGCTTGGGAGATCGTTCGGTGCATCGTTGAAACCGGGCGATGTCGTGGCCCTCTGTGGCAACCTCGGCAGCGGCAAGACACAATTCGTCATCGGTGTGTGTGAAGGCTTGGGTGTGTCGAACCACGTGGGAAGCCCCACGTTCACTCTGATCAACGAATACACTGCGGGGTTAGGGAAGGTTGTTCACATCGACCTGTATCGCATTGCCTCTCCTGTTGAAGTTGTCGAGCTGGGCATTGAAGAGTACTTCGACGAGCGGAGTGTCTGCCTGATTGAATGGGCGGAGACCATCCTGTCTCTGCTGCCGCGTCGACATCATTTGGTGAGATTCAAGTACGGTGCCGATGAATCTGAGCGGGAGATATCGATTGAAGAATTCGAAGTGAGCTCAGTGTGAAGGTGCTGGGGATTGAAACTGCAACAGATGTGTGCGGTGCCGCTGTTGTCGTCGATGGAAAAGTTGTGCACGATGCATATCTCAAAGAGAGATATGTCCATGCAGAGAGGTTGATGGGACTGATCGATGCATCGCTTAAGGTAGCAGGGATGGAAGCGAGCGACATCGACGGATGTGCAGTCTCAAGTGGTCCTGGCTCGTTCACGGGGCTTCGCATTGGGATCAGTGTTGCCAAGGGTCTGGCATATTCCATGAATAGGCCACTCGTGGCAGTCCCAACGCTTCGTGCTCTCGCGACCGGGACGTTTAACTCGCTTCAGAAGGGTAACACGCAGTCTGTCCTGGCCGTTCTTGATGCCCGCCGCGACGAGGTGTACTGTCAGCTGTTTCGAGCCAGCGATGGAGTTCTCGAACCGGTGTGGGACGAAAAAGACATGACGCTGGCGGATCTTATCGATCGGTTGGGAGATCGGGCAGTGACAGTCACAGGTGACGGCAGGACGAAACTTCGCGCATATGTACGTGCCAATACTTCCGCAAAGGCAGGGATGTTTAAACATGTACCCGATGAGATCGCGGAATGCACGGCTGGAAGCATTGCAATTCTTGGAGAGAAGTTGTTGCAGGAAGGCAAGGTAATTGATGCTGCCGAACTCCAGCCACTGTACATTAAGGAGTTCTACTCACCAGTTCGAACAGCATAAGCACTTGATGGACCATGGCCTGGTTTAAGCGCTCAAAAGAGAACATAGCTGCGGAAACGCAAAAGCGCGACCTCCCGGAGGGGTTGTGGACGAAATGCGAGGAGTGTGGTGAGATGATTCACAAAACAGAACTCGAACAGAATCTGTTCACCTGTACGAAGTGTGCCGCCCATTTCAGGGTGGGGAGCAAGGAGTACATCTCTTACCTCCTCGATGAGGATACGTTCAAGGAGTATGACCGCAAGATGCGATCGGCCGATCCATTGAAATTTGTCGACACCAAACGGTACCGGGATCGTATTCCGGAAGCAATCAAGAAGACCGGTCTGTACGACGCAGTGCGATGGGGAACAGGCAAGCTGGACGAACATTCTGTGGTTCTTGCTGTCATGGATTTTGGATTCATTGGCGGCAGTATGGGTTCAGTTGTGGGAGAGAAGATCGGAAGGGCAATAGACAGGGCATGGAAGTCCAAGACCCCACTCATTATTGTTTCTGCAAGCGGTGGTGCCAGGATGATGGAGGGGGCGTTATCCCTGATGCAGTTGGCGAAGACAAGTGCGAAGCTTTCCCGCCTCGCCGATGCCCGCGTACCATATATCTCCGTTCTCACCGACCCGACCACCGGTGGCACCACTGCCAGTTATGCGATGCTTGGGGACGTGAATATCGCCGAACCCGGTGCTCTCATCGGTTTCGCAGGTCCCCGTGTCATTAAACAAACGATCGGTAAGGATCTGCCTCCCGGTTTCCAACGTTCGGAGTTTCTCCTTGAGCATGGATTCCTTGACCTTGTGGTTCATCGGAAGGATCTCAAACATACGATCTCGCGGATGCTTTCCCTTCTCACATCCTGACTCCTCCTTTATAGAAAGAGAACGCATATGACGATTCATGTGCTTGGCGTCCCGATGGACCTTGGGTCTGGCCGGCGCGGCGTTGACATGGGACCATCGGCGATCCGTATCGCGGGACTTTCCGATCGGCTCAAGGAACTCGGGAACCGCGTTATTGATGAGGGGGATATCGATATCAAGAATATCGAGGAGCTCCGTGTCGGGGACATGAAAGCCCGATACCTGAAGGAGATTGCCCGCGCATCGAGGATCATTGCAGGGAAAGTAGAGAAGATCACAGCACATGGGCACTTCCCGCTGGTTCTGGGTGGTGACCACTCGATAGCAATTGGAACAGTGTCCGGCATTGCCGCGCATTGCCGTCGCAAGAGAAAGAAACTCGGGCTGTTGTGGATCGATGCGCACGGTGATATCAATACTCCCGCTACGTCGCCCTCGGGAAATATTCATGGAATGCCGCTTGCTGCCGTTCTCGGCCTCGGCCCGAAAGAGCTCACACATGTTGGAGGGAGCTTCAAGAAGGTTGACGCTGCGAATGTCGCACTCGTTGGCATCCGCAGCCTCGACGATGGCGAGAAGAAGCACCTGAAACAGACAGGTGCACACGTATTCACTATGCCCGATATCGACAGACAAGGGATCCATCGCGTGATGAAGAAGGCGCTTGCCCGTGTGACAGATGGGACAGACTACTTGCATGTGAGCTTCGACCTTGATGCGGTGGACCCGACTGTCGCGCCGGGAGTGGGGACACCGGTGAAGGGCGGACTGGACTACCGTGAGGCACATCTGATCATGGAGCTGCTCAGCGACTCAGGCAGGATGACATCGCTTGAGATTGTTGAAGTGAATCCCATACTGGATGAAAACAATACCTCGGCGGAGTTTGTGGTCGAGCTTGTACAATCCGGGTTCGGGAAAAGGATCCTGTAGACGCCGATGGTTACCGTAATCCAGGACGTGAGGGAAATGCAGCGGGCTTCGGGGCAGCTCCGAATGACCGGGAAGCGGTTGGCAGTTGTCCCCACCATGGGGTATCTCCACGAAGGACATCTTAGTCTGATCCGTCTTGCAAAGCAACATGCTGATCTTGTTATTACGACAATCTTTGTCAATCCCACGCAGTTCGGTCCGGGCGAAGACTTCGAACGATATCCGCGCAACCTGCCTCAAGACACTCGCCTGGCTGCCGAGGCAGGGACTGACTACATTTTTGCTCCTGAAGCCACCTCCATGTATCCTGAGGGGTATAGGACATATGTGAATGTGGAACAGTTCGACAGGATGCTCGAGGGGAAATCGCGCCCCGGACACTTTCGGGGAGTTGCAACTGTCGTGGCAAAGCTGTTCGCTACTACCAAGCCGCACGTTGCTGTGTTCGGACAAAAAGACGCACAGCAGGTTGTTGTCATTCAGCAGATGGTGCGTGACCTGAACTTCGATATCGAGATTGTGGTTGGTCCAATCATCCGCGAGGCCGATGGTCTTGCGATGAGTTCGCGGAACGCGTATCTTGAACCGGATCAACGAAAGGAAGCAGTGGTGTTGTATAAGGCACTCCAATTGGCACAGGAGCGCATACAGGTCGGCCAGAAGGACGCCGCCCGCATAATCCGTGACATGAACGACCTCATCACATCGAGGTCGTCCGGGAAGGTTGACTATATTTCGATCGCGAACGGACGGACACTGGAGGAGCTTGCCACATGCGACAAGCAACGACCGCTGCAGGTGTCATTAGCGGTCCGTTTCGGAACCTCGCGCCTTATCGATAACATCTTCATTACCGACTGAGATGACGGAAGCGAAGAAGCTTGCCGTTGTTATCATGGCTGCCGGCAAAGGTATACGGATGAACAATCCGGACATGGCAAAGGTCATGTACACCGTCAATGGCAAGCCGATGGTGGAATATATCGTGGATCTCGCCGATAACCTGCAGTCGACAATCACGATTGTCGTTGTGGGATGGCAGAGAGATTCAGTGATTGACCATCTGAACAGAACCCATAAGGGGATAACATTCGTTGAACAAACACCTCAACTCGGGACTGGCCACGCTGTGATGAAGGCAGAGCCCGCGCTCCGGGAGTTCATCGGTGATGTCCTTGTCCTTTCCGGGGATGTGCCATTGCTTTCTCTGCAGACAACGCGCATGCTTATCGATCACCAAGGAGCGACCAAGGCGAGTGCGACGGTACTTACCGCAGAACTTGATGACGCAACAGGGTATGGGAGAATCCTGCGGAATGAAGATGGGAGTGTGAAGGGTATCGTCGAACACAAGGATGCGACGGCGGAAGAGCGACAGATCCGGGAAATCAACTCAGGGATCTATGTCTTTGATGCGGTCCAGCTTTTTGCGGGACTGAGGCACCTCACGCCAACGAACGCCCAGAAGGAATACTACCTTACGGACGTCTTTGGCCATTTCTGGAGGAACAAACTGCGGGTTGAGGCCGCTAAGACCGATAGGAAACGGGAGATCCAGGGAATCAACACACCGGAACAGCTGGAAGAGGCCCGTTCTGCATTTGCATGAATAGTTGACATTACAGGCCCGTTTGTGTATTATTCCTGCAGGCAGAGCCATTCGAAGGAAAAGCTAGAGGAGCAGGAAAATGAAAACCTTAGTCCTTGTCATTGTGACCATGATTCTGGTGCTTGCAGGTCCCGATGCTGGTGCACAGTTCAAGTCG
>Ga0326597_10004813_pt1 | contig 18867 bp, 12 predicted proteins | sample RVTome_12_FD_203789 | JGI IMG/M metagenome (GOLD analysis project Ga0326597, IMG submission 203789) | Soil microbial communities from uranium-contaminated site in the Upper Colorado River Basin, Wyoming, United States - RVT100D185 | ecosystem: Environmental > Terrestrial > Soil > Contaminated >... | reverse complement strand
CGGCGGGTTGTGTTCGCGAAACGGCTAGGAGTCGCCATCGGAGGTGGAGATGGGTTCCAAGAGGCGAGGAAGGAGCGAAACAGCGAGTGGGTGACGCGCTCGATCACACTCGCGCGGAGACTCGATCGCGTCGAAAGGGTGGTTGGATCTACTATCCTTGGGACGCAACTTCGATTCAATCTGGATTTCCGCGGAGCATCTGCGATTCTGCCACCTGTTGCCTAACGTAGTCCAAGGTCTGCCTCGTCGGCCATACCCAGCAGGCGATGGCAACTGCAGTCCACACGCAACGCGACCTCTGGGATTCGCGGCGAATCCCCAAAATGCCCGTCGAACATGTATGAATCGGGCAGGTCGACCGCATCTGATTGGAGCATCGCCAGCAATGCACAGGACATCATCCCAGCGCCCATGACGGTAAGCGCACACAGGCTGGGCTGCGGGCCGGGACTCCCTATGACGTACCCTTCCTGTTGGAGCTGTTGGCGTTGTTCGTCCGGGAGATTCTCCTCCCGGATTCGCTCCGCCGAGAGAGTCCCCCTGCACCAGAGGCACGGCGTACCCGGCGCAGAGATCCGCACCTCAGCAGCCAGTCCCGCCATGTACAATTCGTGACGACGCCCCACCCTCACCCCGCCATCGATGAGCGGCAAGTGATAGGCGTAAGCCGCTGCGTTCAACACTGCTCGGCTCGAGTGCGAATCCGTGGTGCAGAGGATGATGTCAGCATCTAGGACTGCGCGAAGTACCTCGTCGCAGCGGACATCCCCCTGAATGCACTCAATGCTGGTAGTCAATCCGATTTCTCCGCAGTGCCTGCGCATTATCTCTACTTTGCTGACAGGCGGAGTCTGGCTAAGATCAGACATGCGCGACCCAAAGACGCGACGAACGTTGGAGGGATGGTCAAGGTAGTCCGGATCCACGAGAAGCAACCGGCGCATGCCACTCCGATGGAGAGTTTCCACAAGTGGCGAGCCCAGACCTCCGCACCCGATGACGGCCGCGTCCAGGGCGCGAAGTTGCTGACTGATCGATCCAAGTGCCCGGTCTTGTCGATCGTCAATGGGCTCCCCCATCGAGCTGTTTAGCGGGCTGAGGATTGCTGAGTGCCTGCCTGCCATGGTCACACGTTCGATTGGCGTCCAGACTTCACTCCCGCACACTTCTGCGACCCAGCCGCCAGGCCCGATCACGGCTGCGAGAAACGGCCCGTCGAGCAGGCTCGGAATGACGGTTGCAAAATCCTGGAGTGCTACACGATCGACTGGGCTGAACCCCGTGGGATGCTCTGGATCAGGATGTGTGTGGACAAACATGAGACCTGTACCTTCATTCTCAGCCCGACTGATCATTGCCGACAAGAGCGTTGCACTCAGACGCAACTGATGGGCTCCGTGCGCCTCGTAGTCTCGCGAATCGAGAAAATACGGATTGGAGGCAATAAAACGGACTCCCCGTCGAGTACTCGCGGCGCGCACCAAAAAGAAGACGCCTATCTCTTTTGGAGCGGCAGCACGGCTGCGAGTCGCTACCGCCATCGCGTCCTCTGTTGTTAGGGCGAGTCGCTTCATCGCCCTGACTCCTTCGCCCAACACGCTTCAATAAACGCCCAGTGGCTTACAAGGCCATCGACTCCCGGCGTCCACTTGCCATTTCGATGCCAGCTCCAGCGCCGCCACCGCCTTCCTGCGTACTCTTCAACGCTGCTCGCGTGTGGAGGAATCGCCCCTGGCGCATGGTGAACGGACTCCTCCATGTAGAACATGTCCATCGCAGACGTCGGATACTGCACATCGGTTATCAACAAGACATCGCTCGTCGCCTGGGTGTATATTCCGTTCGGCAGGGACACGGATCGCACAATGACGAATACTTGGGTGCCGTTACGATGAAGCTCGACCGGATACCCGGTGATCCGGCCGAGCTCGCCCGCATCAGCTTGCAGTCGCTGCGGGATCTCCATTAGCGACTCCCGAAAGTCCGGTTCCCCGGAATGACACGGAAGTGCAGGCCCGGGACGATTTCCACGACTTGCTCTGCGAGAATGACTTCACCACCCGAGGCGTCACCTTCCCCCTGAAGGAGCAGCAGATCGTAACCCTCCGTAAACCCTGCCACCGCGAGAATCTCACGACCTGTCATGGGGCCCCTTTCCACCTCATACTTCGTGCGGTTGATGAATATGGGGACCGTTGACGATTTCGCTTCCATACCACGTCTCCAGTGCCCGGACTCAAAGCGTCAGGGCTGATTAGGTTGTTGTCGTCGGGGCCCCGGGCTGCGGTCCTCCGGGTCATCTTGACGACGGATTCAGGACACTCTATCCTGGCCGCGTACAGTAGTCGCCGGACCCGACCTTGTCAACCCCATCGGGACAGATTGTCCCACAGGAGGACACGTGGGCGAGCTTCGCACCCATATCTCAAAGAAAATTAAGGAGTTACGTACTGGCGAAGGATGGACTCAAACCGAACTGGCAAGGCGCATGGCGGTGACGCCAAACACGGTTTCTCGATGGGAGAGCGGCGAATACCAACCAACGCTGGACGTGCTGGAGGCTCTTGCCCGTGTGTTCGAAAGGCCAATCTGGGCCCTCTTGCCGCGCGACCTCCAGCCAGACGGCGCATCGGAGCAACAAAGAACCCTGCTGAGTGCCACTGGCGATCTGCCGGATGAAGACATCCAAGAACTCATGCGCTATGCCGACTTCGTACGAGCCCGGCACGCTCTACGCAAGAAGAGCAAGCGAAAATGAGTCGAGCGCCGAAATCCGCAAGAAAGGAGTACTTTGCAGAAATGGCTGCTCTTGCTCAGGCGAAGCGGAAACGCCACGGGGTGCAAACTCGGGGCTTTGGCCTGCGCGAAATGCGTCGCATTTACAGTGCCGAGCAGATCAGCATCGACTACTGGCCCTACCGACTTCGGAAACTACGAGCGGCGTACGTAAACGTTGACGGAGTAGCCGCAGTTCTCCTGAACAAAGGCATTAAGCCCGTTGAACCGCGACTATTCTCGCTCGCACACGAGCTCAAGCATCACTACGTCGACGCGGATTCTGCACGGGCAGGGCTTGGATGCAAAGAGAACTACAGCTACGAGGAGGGAAGCCTCATCGAAGTTGGCGCCGAAGTTTTCGCTGCCGAATTTATCTTTCCGGAAGCCGAATTTATCGACTGGCTTGAGGAACATCTCGAGTCGCGCCCATGCTCGGCCGAAGACGTGGTCCGACTCAAGAACGACTGCCCAGCCATAGTCAGTCACACTTTCCTCGCAAAACGGCTAGAGCGCCTGGGTTACGCCGCGCCCGGCTCATTACAGGGCATTCCATGGAACAAACTTCGGGATAATGTGCTGGGGATCCCTTGGTATCGTCAGAGAAGGAAGCGACCAAACGCCTGAAGCGACGGCACGAGCGCAAGACAGTACGGTGTCGCATGTATTGATCGCCTTCGGCAAATCACAGCAATTGGATCTCTGGAATGCCCTTTCGGGGTTGGGGTCACCAGTGAGCTGCAGTTGGTTTCGCCTACTCCATCGGCAACGGCCTTAACATCCCATGCTCGATCAATCCGCGGAACTGCCGCGCCACGCCTATGGCCAATGCTCGATCGCGAACAAGCAGACCAAGCTCGATGTTTCGATCCAGAGCAGCCTCGGTGAGGTTGGCGGATGTGATGAACACGACTCGCTCGTCGCATACGAGTGCCTTGGCGTGTAGCACTCCAGCAGGGCCGCCCAACTCGAGCGACCGCGGGTCGTAAAATACCCGGGGCCTGGCGCTTCCGGGCCAATCCGAGTTCCAGAAGCGCTCCGTAAAGCGTCGAACAAGTTGGTCGGCAGCCGTCGAATCAGTCCACTTGCGCTGGATATTGAGCAAGAGCGTCACCTCTAAGTCGGGCACTGCTTCCATGCGTCGAGCAAGGACTTCAAAGGCCTTCTGTCCATCGAAGAAAGCAAAGGTGCTCGCCCAGATAGAGTGCTGAGCTGTGCTCATCAGCTCTTCGTATACCCGACGTGTGTCCCGTGCCGGAACGCCAGGAACTTCCGGCCCCGACCATACGAGATCCGCTTTCGGACGATTGGCTAATTGCTGTTCGATTGTCCGCAGCCATTCTGCCAATGCATGGCCTGAGACGCCCAGCTCGCCTAGCTCAAGCAGAGCCGCACTAATCTCCGTCTCTCCGTCCACAACTCCAAGCACTGACCGAACCGAAAAGGCTCCGTAGGGTGGTGTCAACGCGCCCGCGTCGAGGGCAGAGACCAGTCGCAGTCGCAAGTGAGTTGGCAGCTCAAAGAGCGTCGAGATCATCACGTTACCTCGAAGAAGGCTGCGTCACGCACCCCAAGAATTGGCATGACCAGCGCACGATCGAGGTAGTCGTTTCGCATTTCACACGTTGTCTCTGCCACAAGCGCACAACCGTGGCACGCGGCGCCATGAAGCCAGCGCTTCTCCAAGCTGGTACCTGGAGCATGTTGGGCACAGATTGGATCGTTGGAGCAGAGCGCGCCCATCCGCAAGGCGGCCAGGACATGCGCATCGATGTGTCTAGCTTGCAGCACCAAGCCGCCAAGGGTGCCCTCCGCATCGGGGCTTCCGGTGTAGAGGAGAATTCCAAAGCGGCCTGCCTGTGTGTCGGCGTAGATTCGTTCCCTGAGTGAACTGGCCGGGTAGCCGCAACGCATGGCTAGCGATTGAATAAGCAGATGCGAGAGCGTGTGCAGCAACACGTAAGGACCGCCCGGAAACGGCCGCTGAGCCTTGCGGCCCTTCATCCAAAACTGGTGCCCAGTCGCGAGACTTTCAAGCCGTTGAATCACCGCTGGTCGAGTGAGCCAATCCTGTACCGCATCGGCACGAAGTTGGAGAAACACTCCCTCTCCGCGATTCTCGACAGCTGGAAACCATGTGGGTTCTAGAGCAATCTGTGCACGCTCCACATCAGTTTCGTACTCCCCGTTGACGTCCGGCGTGACTGCCTCCAAACGCGTGAAACCAATGAGCGCCTGGATTTCCCGCAAGCGATGCAACTGAATCACCGACTCAATTGATTCAAGGCGCTTGGAGTGGCGCCAGGCGCGATCTGGAAGTCGGCGGGCGTGAAAATGCGGCTCGACCGGAACATCGTCGCCAAAGCCCTCGGGGACAGTGAGAATTGCCTCGATCTCGACCTGCTTGACGGGTCGCTCGCCGAGCTTTCCACCCTTGGCTTCACGGATGGCCTCGAGGATCTCGAGTTCCTCGAATGCGGCCAGCTTCTCGGTAATCCGCGGCTTCTTCTTGAGGACAGCGAGCTCGGCGGGGCTCTCCACAATTTGTAAGTCGTCCCAGAGCTCTCGTACAGCGGATAGGGCAGCCGCGCCTCGGTCTGGAAGCGAAAGTACACTTACAACTTGAGGAAAATAGGCGTTGGACGCGGTCCGAATCAGCAGGCGACTTGGCAGATTACAGTCCTCGTTCGCGTTCCTCCCGAGCCATGGCCTCGCTCCCCGGCACGTGCCCAACGGATTCATCTCAATCTGTGTGGCCTCGTACAGGCTGCGATACTCGCCACATTCGCAACGCACGACAAGATCCACAAGGTCGCCGCTCGTGCCGCGCTCATCGAGCCAAAGCTGGCGCCGGCAGTCGCTCTCGGCCTTGTGGACAAAGCGGCGCCAGTCGAGATCGTCGACGTGCCCCTTCGGGCACGCCCTCACGAAGCGCGTCGCCACGACCTGTCGATTCTCGAAGCGACCCTTCTCATCGAGTGCCTTGCGATGGATCAATCGACGGGATCGCTCCCGCTCCTCGGTGCCAGTCAGCTCCTGCACAACGGTCCACTCGGGGAAGCGCCATGCACCGATTCCCCTCGCTTGTTCGCGCTGATCATTGGAATCGGGAGGCGGTGCGAATAGTCGTGGCGCAATCACACCGGTCATAATCTCGAGCTTGCGACTCAGACGCGGCTCTAGCACCTCTTCCAAATCACTCGAGTTTGGCCAAGTCTCAAGGCCACCGACGATGGCTGAATGCCTCGGCAAGTCTATCAGCGCTCCCGGTCCATAGGTGTTAATGACCTGGCCGCGGCGGATCTGTCCATGTGCTTTCTTTTTCACGCTCCGTCCTCAATCTGAAGTCCGCTCAAGTCCTTCAGGAAGAGATTCACTTCAGGTTCCACGTCACGAAGGGAACGGTTCGCGCGAAACTTCCGGTGATGCTCGGACTCAAAATCCGTATCAAGCACGTCGCGCAGCAGCGGCTTGTGCTGCTTCAGCTCGTACCTCTCATACTGCAGGCCGACACCAACAGCGCGGTAGTCGTCGAGGATCTTTCGCCACGAATCAAGCAGGTCTACGACGCGATTCTGGACGCTACGTCGCGTCTCTTCGCGCTCGGCTTGATCCCCCCCTGGCTGCTGATCTACGCGCTCAAGGAAGGCCGTGAGGAGCCGGCGCTCCAGTTCCGTCCGCACATTGGGGAGTCGCTCCGCCCCTTGGGGCGGGGTCAACTGAGGCTCACCGTGCCGCGCCAGCGCGACCAAGGCGCCCGCGAAGCCACGGTCCAGAGCGCGGGCAGAGAATGGAGTGACAGAGCCGACTTCGACGGAACGATAGAATGTCTCGTGGTAGTGCCGGAAGCGCTCGTAGTGCGAGCGATCGCGCGGTTTGTGAATGTTGAACAGAGTCACGACAAGCCCTGGCCTCTTATCAGTTCGGCCAACGCGGCTCGTGGCTTGAATGTACTCCGCGTGGGTCTTTGGTTGACCAAGGACGACCATCAGACCAAGCCTTGGGATGTCCAGACCCACGGAGATCATGTTGGTTGCGATGGCGCAGTCCACACGCTGCTTGATGTCGTGGAATCCGACACCCAACCGCCGACGAGCCTCGGCCACTTTGTCAGTGGACACGCGCGAGGTGAGTTCAACTACTTCAGAGAAGTTTCTGCGGTCCTGAAAGAGCCCGCGGTCCTCGCCGATGCGCTTGCGTATTCCGTATGACTTTACAGTATTCTGAACCTCCTCCTCGAGAATGCGGCGGGCCCCGCCCAACTCTCTCAAGCTGTTGAAGTAACCGAGCACCGTCATGTAGGGATCGGCAGGGTTTTCGTGGTTGTCGTGCCCACCCGCGTCGCGGTAGCAGCGCTCCGCGGCCCCCATCAGCGCAAGCCATGCCTTCCGCATCATCACCTTCGGATTCCGGCCCTGGCAGGCGATTCCTAGATAAAGCCGCGCGGGTGCGTTCGAGGCCAGTATCGTCTTGGCAAAGAACGAATCTCGCCGGTCAGGGCCCGGTGCCGGGAAGATCTGCGTGAGCGATCGTGCGAACAGGGCTTGGATCTGGTCTTGGGCGCGGCGCACAGTAGCGGTCGAAGCCACGATCTTGGGGCGAACCGCCACACCGTCGATCTCGCGCACGCAGAGCGCCTCGATCGCCGTCTCGTAGAGCCCGGCCATCGTCCCGAGTGGTCCAGCGATCAGGTGAAGCTCGTCCTGAATCACCAAGTCCGGCGGAGAAAGTGGCGCCGCGAGCCGCTTCCCCTTGCCTGGTTCCGCGGCCCCATAGAAGCCATTCATGTCAGCTCTATCCGCGCCGCCAAGGAGCGCACCAGCCGTCCCAACAAACGGCAAGGAGGCAAACTTGTCCACCGTCGCAATCACAAAAGCGGGGAGCCGTCGGTATATGGGTTCATCTACCGCCACAATTGGAAGCCCTCGACGAGCGAAGTCACACTCGAAGTTCGTGCAGACAATCTTTAGCTCGCGCGGGTAATCATCATCCGGCAATAGCGCAAAGGAGCCGGGCGTAAACGCGCTATCACACCATGGGCAGTTCTCAAGCGGAATCGGCGATGGATTGCTGCGCGGGTCGCGCTTAAATGCTGAGACTTTGGCCCGCGCGGCATCCGCTCGCTTATCGCCCTTGCGTCCGAGGATATTGGGCGTTGCCGCCTTCCCCACCCAGAGACCGATTTCGAAAGGCCACTCACCATATCGCCCTGAATCCTTGTCGCGCTCGAGTTCAAGCGCGCAAACGAGGCCAGCGGTGCGCGCAAGCTGATCGAGGGTGAGGAGACGCAGCGTATAGCGCATGATCACGCTGACTCCGGCACCTGCGAGGCCTTTCTCACCTGGGTGGTGCAGCCTTCGCAGCACCATCGCAAACGCCGCAAGTCCCAGGTACGCTTCCGTCTTACCACCCCCGGTCGGGAAGAAGAGTAAATCGACTGTAGCGCGATTGGGATCGCGCGGATTGGCGAGGCCGGGAAGATTGATCAGGATGAAGGCGAGCTGGAACGCGCGCCAGCTTGGCGACTCGACGGCGAGTCGCTTCCGGAGTGCCCGCGCGACAGCGCGGTTCGCGACGCGGAATGCGTCGAGGGAATCGGTGTCCTCAGCAAGCACCTCGATTCCGAGCTCAATGCGATCGGCCGCGAGGCCCGCGAGTCGCAACAGCTCAATCGCCGTTTCGCGACGCGCTCCGTGCAGAAGTTCCACTCCACTCCGCTGCTCCTCGATCCAATTACGGTATTTCGCCACGAGTGGCCGGAGCGCTGCATCAGCAGAAGCACCATCAGCGAGCGCCCCGAGCGCATCCATTGAGAGTTCGACACCCGGCACGTCTACGGTCGCTGTCTTCTCCACTGCGGCGCTCGGAATCCATGCCGTGTGGAGGAGATGACATGCGCCGTCGACAATCTCCCATTCAGCCGGGACGCCATGGCCGGTCGCATATTCGGGCGTATCGGCGTAGTGCAGATCCGCAACCTGCTCGTCCCACTCCGCGGCTTGCGCGCCGCGCAGATCCGGGCGCGGCACGAAGGAGTGGTCACTTCGGACCTGGAGCTCGGGTTGGAAAACGTAGGCCAGATCGGGCTCACCCTGTTCGGGCGCAACAGGGCTGCGGTGATTCACTAAGAACAGCGAGACCGAACGCGTTCCCTGAGGAAGTTGCCCATCGAGATCCTCCGCGGAGATTAGCCGCTCCACGACGTGGAGCTGGAGACCGCTGGATTCGGGGACGTTGTGCACGACCGGATCGGTTGCGCCAGTGAACGTGACCGATACCGTTGCCTCGCGCGGCTGCCGCTGCCACACGGAAACTGGTTTGCCGTTCGGGTCTTCGAGTTCAGTCTGGCCGTAGTCACCCCAGCGCACAGACACGGTGAGTAGGCGCGTTTCCCTCGGAACGAGAAAACTGATGCCCATGGATGAGGGGAAGAATCCCTTCTTTGCAGCCTTTCGCTCCTCATTCGACTCTTCGGCCAACCCCGCTGACGTCGGGATCTCGCCTCCCATATCCTCGTCCTCGTCGGCATCGGAGCTCATTTCTGGTGGGGTGCCGGACGGGATCAGAAAGCCAGTCAGGTACCAATTGGAGGGGCGGACCCATCCTTGGAGCCGCTCCTCCGCCAGCGCGTGTCCGGCCCAGGGGCCGACTAGGTCAAGTCTTAGCGCCTCGACCAGTCGGGCGCGCACCCCGAGCGAAGTGTGCAGCACATCGGCGTCGTCGAGCTTCGACATGGAGCGCGCCCCCTATTCGCTCAAGGCCATCGCTTTCTGGACGTTCGACTCATGCCACAGTTGGACCGAAGCCGCGCTCGCTGAGCACACGTGCGCCGAGAAGGATCTGTTTGCGGGAAAATCGCTTCTTGCGTTCGTCCCATGCATAGGTGCGTGCCACTACTTCTTCGGTGCTCGTTGCTTGTTCGCGATGTATCACCCAATGGACCGTCGCAAGCAGCTCGAGACCGAATGGAGATTCGAATCCTTCGATCAGTCTTGCCACCTGCTCGAACCGCGACATGGTTGTCGGTTGCTGCTCGAGCATGTTCCTGGCGTCCTTGATCGCCCCGGGCACGAGTTCCAGGAGCTTGTCGGGCGCGTCGCCTCCCACGCCATAGCCTGAAATGAAGTGGCCCTCGATCGCAGCGAGTACGTTGCGCAGATTTTCCGCGTACGGGCCGTAGGGTGCCTTCACGATGCGCAAGCGCAGAGGCTCTCCGGCCTCCTGCATGAAATACATGAGCTTGTGAACCTCGAGCAGCGATACGAATGGGTCCAGGAGGCCGGCGAGGTAGCGGTCCATCAAGCCGACGAGCACGGCACGGCCCGGCGTCATCGGCGGGACTTTGCGAGCACGCACACCGACGCCATCGGCGGGCACGCCGCTTGGTTCGAATGCAATCACCCGCACGCCGGGAAGCCCTTGCACAAATCGTTCGATGAGCTCACGTACTTCGGCCCAGTCGAGTCCGCCAAGACCCGCGCCCAAGGCTGGCATCGCAATTGATTGAATCTTCCGCTCGCGGACCTCGCGCCCAAGGGCCATGAGACCTGCTTCGATGTCCTCGATCCGCGAATTGCCACGCCAGTGGCGCTTGGTCGGGAAGTTCACGATGTAGCGTGGATTCGTAAGCAGGCCCGTCTCGAATACGAGCATCTGCCCAGGCTGCACCTCGCCCTTGCGGCACGCCGCCGCGTACACCTTGAAATTCTCCGGCCACGCTTTCTTAAACTGAAGCGCGATACCGCGGCCCATGAAACCCATGCAATTGACGGTGTTGACAAGGGCCTCGGCGTCTTCAGCGAGGATGTCGCCTGTCTTGTATTCGATCATCGCTCAGCGCCCTCGCTTAGAAGTACCAGTCGGAACGTATCTCGACCGCTGGCTGATGTTCAACGCCAGCCAGAGCCTCTCTGACCTGGTTCATCACGCCGGTGGAGTGTACCCCGATTCGTTCGACCAGCGTGAACGGGAACCACTCGTGGACGAGAAATTCAGCCTGTTTCGCCTCCTTGACCTCGGAGGGCCGGAAATCTGTTGCGGCGATCGCCTGCCAGTTGAGGTCATCCAGGTCATCGAGTCGGCGGCGGAATTCCGCGTAGAAAGCGCCGGCGTTGGACAGCGAGAACGCCCAGCGAACTCCTTGGGCCTCAGCCCAACGGACAACCTCGTAGAAGTCGGCCTCCAAGTGCAAGATGGGCTCCTGACCGCCCACGTACGTAAGGTTCGGATGGTTTGCGCGATAGATGACGTACAGCATCACCGACCGTGGGCAGAAGTAGAATGGTACGTAATCGCCAACTCGTGTCCCCAAATGGCAGGAGACTTCGAGCTGCTCCAGCCGACGACGTTTGATGTCAGAGATGCCAATTGCCTGAGCCGGCCCTCCGCGTTCGACCATCACGCGGTCGGGTACGAGGCCGCCGTCATCGACGATCAGTCGGAGATTGGCCACAGGCGTGATGTGGTAAAGCTTCGGGCGCTCGGGAGGCGTGGTCATCCGAAGAGGCCCCCCGCGAGGTCATCGGCTCGCGTCTTCTTCTTTGACCGCTTGGTTCCATGCTTTGTTTCAGCGGCTGTCCCGAAGCGTTCCTCTTCCTTCGCGCGTTCGCTGTTGAGCTCGAGCAGGCGGGCGAGGACCTCGTCGCGGATGTCGTCGGGCCAGCGGTAGCGCCAGGGCTTCTTCTTGGTGCCCCACTCCTCCTCGTCGATCTCGTAGTCGAGGAGAAACTTGCAGTCGGCGGGGAGGTCGCTCCAGCCGTAGGCGTCGAGGACAGTGCGGTCCATAGCGGCGTGCAGCTCGCGGAGCTTCAATATCTCCGGGTCGCGCTCGTCGGGGTCATGGAAGCGGTTGTAGGTCTTCGTCAGGCCCTCGTCGTTCGCAACCATGAGTGCGGCGCGGAACTCGTAGTACTCCTTGCCCACTGCTTCGAGAACGGGGTGGGTCTCCCAGTTCTCGGGGAAGGGGAAGGTCTCGAATGAATCCGACGGCGTGTAGCGGAGCAGGTCCATTGCTGTTCCGCTAAAGAACCGCGCCCACAGTTCGTGGGGGCGAGATTGGAGAACGCAAAAGCTCCCAAACCTGGGGAGCGGGAATATGATCGCCGAGTGAGAAAACACCGTGTCCGTCGGTTGGAAGGCAAGTGCCAGATGAGGAGACACTTGGGACAGCGCGAGGCAACGTGGCACTCGGGACAAGGCGCTTTGCAGCGCGGCCGCATGCGAACCGTACTGCCACCAGTACTCTCGCCTTCTATCTGCGACGCCATACCCTCCAAGGCCATCTCGCTCTGGCTTGACCTTTTCTCGAACTATCTCGAGGAGATCGGGCCACTTCGCAGCCTCTGCCAGTGACATGTCCTCGAAGTTGATTATGCAGCGACCAGAACTCTGAACAGGGTTGGAGTTGATATCCTCGCCGCCAATGAATCTGAAGATTCGCTCCTTGTTTAGAGCGTTCTTCTCAAGGATCGCCTTCATCTGCGCGAGATTTGTAGCCTTCTCGCTGTTGTCGTCGAACGTGAAGCCCATCCCGTAAACCATCGATCCCCTAAAAGACAAGTGGCGATTGCTCGCAAGGAGTTTCGGTTCGAACTCGGTTGAACTGGCGAACAGATATGAATTCACGCCTACGACCGGCCTATCTTCGAGTGATCTGGAGTCGTGCGGGCCCTTACGAAGATGAACAACGCTTCCTACTACCGCGAGCCCAGGCCAAGGCACTCGGCGACGCGCTGCGAAGATCGTGGCTCCGTGCTTGCACAGATACCCAAGTCCTGCGTGCCGTGTGTCGCCTTGCGCAACTGTGTTGGTCGCAAGCAGGCCGATCGTGCCGTCCTTCCGCGCGAGAGCGAAGCAACGTCGAAAGAAGTGAGCCACCAAGTCAACTGCCTTGCCTCCGCTGTCTTCATCCTGGAGTTTGAGATAATCGCGGTAGGCACCACCAAGAACGGACCACACTCTGTGTCCTCCGAGGTATGGAGGATTTCCCACAATCACATCAAATCCAGGGTTATCACGACCAAATACCTCCTGGAACTCGATTTCCCAGTGAAACGGCGCCAGAGGTGGGTCGTCGTACCTCCGTTCCTCGAGCCAGCCGCGGTAGGGCTCAGTCTCTCCTCTCACAACCGCGTTCACGTACTCACTCCGCTTCCGCTCCCGGTCCTTCGCTTTCTCCCCTTCGAAATAGGCGGCCAGAACGAGGTCCCCGAAGAGTCGCACTTTTCCGAGCTCGAGTTGCACTTCGTCCCATAGATCATGCAGTTCACAATCGGAGACTTGTTCGCCCGCCTCCCGAATGCGCTGACGCAAGTCCGCGACGTTGCGCAAGTGATCACGCATCCGCGCCCGAAACGGGCTCTCCCAAATCACGCTGGTATCCCAGTGGAATGCCTCGATCTGCTTCCGCGAGAGTCCAACGAGGGAATCCCCATGCCGCAACGCATGGTCCAGGAAGGTGAGCGCGTGGTCCTTCGCAAGCGTGACAAGCCAGAGTGAGACCTTGGCGAGGTCCACTGCCATGGGATTCCGGTCCACGCCGTAGAGGCAGCGCTGCGCGATCAGCCGTCGCGCGAAGATCACCTCATCTTCGTCGGGCGGGATCACGGGCACCTCGCCGTGGGCGTGCCACGCCTCGACCAGCGCATCGCCAAGCTGGCGGCAGGCCTCGACCAGGAATGCGCCCGAGCCCATCGCCGGGTCGCAGACCTTGAGATCGAGGATCTGCGTGGGCCGGGGCGGCCGGCCGTCGGCTCCGCGCCATCGCACAAGAATCGGCTCGAGCGTCGTGCGCACGATCGGCTCGGTGAGTGCACGCGGCGTGTAGTGCGAGCCCGAGCGGCGCCGTTCCTCGCTCGGCTGGAGCACCATCGCGCCCATCGGCACCAGATCGGGAGTCGCGGCGGAGTCGATCACGGGCAGGAGCGCCGCGTGCAGGTCCTCGAGCGTAGCGGCCCCGACCGTGGCCCTCTTGACCGTGTCGGTGAGCTTGCGGTCGGCACGGTCCTGAAGCCACTTATCACGCTTGAGCGCGGGCTCTCGCAGCAGCGCCTCGAGATCCACCGCCGTGGGCGCGCCGTGCTTCTTCTGCGCCTTGATCGCCACGGAGCGGCCAGTGGCGGTCTCGAGCCGGAAGCCCATCATGGTCTCGTAGACCGAGCCGATCTGCTCCACGTCGAGCGCGCGGTACGAGATACGCTCACCGTCGAGAACGAGGAGCTTCTCGAGCGCGCGGTAGATGGTGCCGTCGGGCACAAGCGGCGGCTCGATGCGCTCGCGGATCTGGCGCGCGCCGCCGCTTGAGCGGCCCTCGAGGAACTTGAAACGGTCCGGGTCGAAGAGTACACCGTGACGCTGGGGCAGTTGCATGGCACCAGCGTGGGCGCCATCGTGAATCATGCGGAAGAGGACGAGGAGCTGCGCCCAGGCGCCGAAGCGCTGCTCCATCGTGTCCGGGAAGAGCGCGGCGTCCTCACGCAGACGCTCATAGAGGCCCGCGAGCGAGTAGAACTGCTCGAATGTATTGTCGTCCTTCGGCAGCATGTCCCTCTCCTCAGCGTAGAGCAGAAAGACGAGCCGAAGGATGACGGTGAGGAGCGCACGGTAGACCTCGTCAGGATGTTCCGCGAGGGCCTCACGTAACAACTCGCCCTTCGAAGCGTCCTGCGCGGCCTGGAAGCCACGCAACAGCTCGTAGAGCGCGTGAAGCACTTGCTGGGCAAGACGCTCGCTCACTTCGTTCTGGAACTTGCGGCTGTCTTCAAGTAGGGCGGCGAGGCGCTTTGGACGAGGCAAGCTGAGAAGACGCTCTTCACTGAGGAGCAAACGCATCGCTGTCGAGATCGGACGGCCTGCGGTCTGCACCATGTCCGCGACACGGAAGTCCAGCCAGCCTGAACTCTCGCCACGCGGCGCTGAAAGCAGGCGCAGCATGTGACCATTGAAGAGTAGACCTGCAGGTACGCCAGTCTGCCGGAGAAGCCGCTCCATGCGGCCGTGCGCAGAGGCCTCGAGCGAACCGCCCTCGCGTGTCACGCGGTCCATATCCTCGCCGAGATCCACGACCCAGACCAACAGCTGCCAAGCTGCCGTCCCTTCCTTCGGTTCTAGCTCGCGTACCGCGAAGTCGGGACGAAGCGACTCGCCGTACTCAGGAAGCGAAACCTCGAGTTCGGACGGGATCGAGCACTGGGGCGTCCCCGCGTAGGCCTTCGGGGAGAAGGTCCACGCGAGAACCGACTCAGCAAAAGTCCGAAAATCCGAAACATGCGGTCCAGCTTCTGTGGCCACTGCGCCGTACCGTGGCGTCCGTTCGGACACCCGCCCAGAGTCAAGATCGTCCCTGCCGTCGATCCACGACTTGAGCAGCCGCTGGCCCTCTGCGTCGCGCCGGTCAAGGATAGCCCCCGCGCGCACCAATGCCGGAGCCGAGACCACAAGGCCCTTCGGCCGGACGAAGCCGATCCACTCGAGATGCGCCAGAATTGCCGGGTCAAGCTTGGCACTGGCCATCAATTCGTCTCCGGCCAGAGGTAAACGAGCCCTACCGGTTCGACGCGTTGCGCGCGGACTTCGTAGAATTGTTGAATCCTCTTCGGCTCCTCGGCCAGATCGCGGTCGAACTGTTCTAAACGTGCGCGCCACGACCGCATGTCATTCTCGAGCTGGCGTTTCTCCTCGTCGCCAAAGTCCAGCGTAAGTTGTTTGAAATCAGCTTCCGTCTTCGCGAGTTCCTCCCGTATTCGATCCCGCTGTTGCTTGAGCGTGACCTGCAAGTTATCGGCTTCGCGGCGCCCACGTTCGCGCAGTTTTCCAATGGCCGTGGCGGCAAGTTCCTCGGCTCGCGGTTGCAGCTGTGGGAGTAGGTCGTCGATGTCGCGCGCCGCTGTGCGGAGGAGCTTCTCTTGAACCGTGCTATTGGGTCGACGCGCCTCGCTCGCAGTGAGGGATGCCTCCAGCAGTTCAAGAGTCTTTCCCTCTGCATCTCGGCCATATGCCTTGAGCGCTCCACGTCGCTGCGAATGCTCGACCCACCGAGCTGCCAATGGCACGAGCTCCTCGTGCAATCGCTCGGCGCGTTGTCCAAAGAGTGAAAGGCGACCCAGCAGGACAACTCGCGGAATCGAATCGGCAACCTGGGCGAGACAGGCGCGCGATAGCTCGTGATGGATGTATCCCTGCGCTCGGAAGCGCGAGAGCAGTCGTTGGGCAACCCGTTGCTCAAGATGCAGATGCACCGTGTCCTCGGTGAGCCTCCCAGCATCTGCAAACACGACGGGGCGAATCGGTGCCTCACGCCTCCACTCTGCGAGGTTCTCATCCGGCTTGCGCGGCACGCGCAACGAGTCCAAGGTCGCTACCCAACTACGATCCGCCCGAACTTGCCCCTCTAGCTGCGGAAAAGTCCACGCCGACACACCGTCACCGCTCTTCAGCTCGACGAGTGGCCCGGCCCCTAGCAGCTCCAAGGCACACGAAAGGGCATTGCGGAATGGCGCTGCCTCAAACCTTGTCCAGGCCCGCGACGCCTCCAACAGGCTTCGGCAACGTGTGATTTGGGCTTCGAGGTCCTTTTGTCGCTCTCGAGCGGACTCAAGTTCCTCCTCGCTCACCCGCTTGCGCTCGGCCTCGATGTCGAGTTTCTCAAGTTCATGAGCGAGCTGCTCGACACTCCCGTGCCGAATCCCATCCCTTAACTTCCGCTCAATCTCGTCATCGATGACTTTGGAGAGACTTCCCAGCTCCCGCTTGATCGTTTCCGTCTTACGAACCAGGACTTCCAGAACTCGATCTTCGGGGCGCTGCGGCAAGACGAAATAGTGGCATCTCACTTCGACCGCTGGTTGGAGCTTTCGGTCGATGCGGCCGTTGCGCTGCTCGATTCGACCGGGATTCCAAGGCAGATCAAAGTGAAAGAGATCTGCGCAGTGTGCTTGGAAGTTAAGCCCTTCACGTGCCGCATCTGTCGCCAGCAGAATCCGCAGCGGGTCTTTCTGCGGATCCGTGTTGAAACGCCTCTGGATCTCTTTGCGTCGGCTTCCGTTCGTAAGGCCATCGATGACCTCCAACCGCAGGTCTGCCTGGTCTGTGGCCTCAATGGCTTGCTCGATCATGGCTTTCAGATACCGCTTCGTACCCTCCCGGTTCTCCGTGAAGATGAGCACGCGGCGATTGTTCCATCGAGGCGCAGACCCCTTGCGTGCCTTTCCCAATGCTGGTAGATCCGGGCACTGGTTCTCCCGGATCCAGTCTAGTAGGCGCTTCAGCTTTGCGTCCGGCAACGTCCGCGTTCGTTCGGCGATGGCTTCCATCTGATCCAGAAGTTCCTGCTCGCGTTTCCAGTGCGAACTTCCTGCCATTCGATTCGGAGCTTCCAACTCGGCAGTCTCAGTCAGCGCCTGCAGTTCCGCCGTCTCTTCCGACTCGAGCTGCTCATCGGTCCACTCGCCACGCTCGTCGTCGGCATCTGGCGGCATCGTGAACAGCCCGGCGTCCTCGTCTCTCAGCTTGGCGTGCGCCGATGCACTCCCTTGCGCCTTCTCCCATTGCCGCGTAACCGTAGCTCGGTGGACTTTGAGACTTCTTGCAAATGCCTCTATGGAGGACAGGAGCCTCTGTTGCAGGCCTACAACGAGAAGCCCTGAAGCTGCTTGCGCTCTGCGGCTTGTTCCCGCGAAGCGTGCCTCTCGTGCCAGCCGATACTCGTCCAACAGGTGCGAGAGCTTGAGTTCCGGTGTGTCGTCAGGCAGTCCATCAATGGCGATCCGTTCGACAATCCGCCGCGGAAAGCCGCCTTGCACTTGACGAATGTCCTCCTTCAATCGTCGCACCATCACTTCGTCCAGCGACTTTTTCCCTCGCACTTTCACACCGCGAGTGAATCGATAAGGATCGAGTAGCTCGAGCAGAGTCGAGAAACTGTTGGAGTGCCCATTGTGCGGGGTGGCGGACAAGAACAGCCTGTGTTCAAAACGCCGGGCAAGATCGCGCACAGCTTGAGTGAACTTTGTTTCTATTCCATACTTGCCACCACTCGAGGGAGCGGCGTGGTGGGCTTCATCCAAAATGAGCAGGCTTCCGGGCAGAAATTGTCCGAGCCATTCTCGCATCGGATCCATATAGGTCGAATCGATCAGGAGATTGTGTGAAACCAGGAAACGACTGTGTGTGCGCCATGGATTCACACCGAAACCACGTTCACGTCGCATCCGCGTCAAGTACGTCCGATCCAGAATCTCGAAGACTAGTCCGAAGCGCTCTTCGAGTTCTCCTTTCCATTGTTCCAAGACGGATGGCGGTGTCGCAACGACGATCGTCTTGGCTTTCTTACGCAACAGCAGCTCGCGTGCAATCAGGCCCGCCTCGATCGTCTTCCCGAGACCTGTATCATCGGCAATAAAGAGATTCACGCGCGGCAATCGAAGCGCCTTCCGCAATGGTTCCATCTGATAGGCATCAATCTTAATGCCAGCCCGGAATGGTGCCTGAAAGAGATTCGGATCCGTCGCTGTAACGCAGTTCCAGCGCAGGGTGTGCAGGAAGGCAGCGAACTGTCGGGGAGGGTCGAAGCCCTTGGTCGCCAGATCCTGCCAACGCTCCTCCTCGAGGATGCGGCGATCGATCTCATAGTCCCAGTACACATCCAGGGACTGTCCCTGCGCGTCGTCGTCGGCGCAGGCTAGACGGACAAGCGCGGACTGGCCGGGCTGCTCCGGTTGGACAACTTCATCGACGAGCCAGCGGCGTGAGCGGACCTGTACTAATTCACCTTGGGTCGGCAGTCTTAGCGGCAAAAGCAACTGAGTGGGAGCACTTGCCATCGAAACTCCTTTTCGGAGTTGCCCAGGCTCCTAGAGCGGCCTGAGGAGTTCATTTTGCAGGTAGACGGTGAATCTCTCAAGGCGGAACCCGGCGTCGTATCCGGCCGACCTGTCCCTACCGTTTATTCTATCCGCGTTGCGTGGCTTGAACATACAGCTCCGGGGCTGTTAGCCTTCCCGGATGTTCCATCTCATCATACACCTGATCCGAGGGCCGCTGCGTGCTCGCGGATCATTGATCCTCGAAAACGTCGCCCTCCGCCACCAGCTCCAA
>Ga0326597_10004812_pt1 | contig 18868 bp, 18 predicted proteins | sample RVTome_12_FD_203789 | JGI IMG/M metagenome (GOLD analysis project Ga0326597, IMG submission 203789) | Soil microbial communities from uranium-contaminated site in the Upper Colorado River Basin, Wyoming, United States - RVT100D185 | ecosystem: Environmental > Terrestrial > Soil > Contaminated >... | reverse complement strand
CGGGGGCCCGGCCCATCGGTTGGGCCCGGTGCTCGCGTCTGCGGGCGAGACCCGGTGGTAACCCGCCCGGAAGGTCTCACGGCAGGTCTTGGGATAGGCGCTTAGCTCGATTCGGAGAGGGAACCACAGGGACGTCATGCGGAACTGACTGCAGTCCTCCCGGGCCCTCTCAAATCGGGTCCCGAGCGCAGCCACCGGGCTTCCCTGGGGACCTCGGGAATTCGTGGCATCCCAAAGGGTGCGGCCCCCTGGAAGCAATGCGGCGGGGAAGCCCTCCCGATGATGGCCCTTCGAGGTCGTCGCGCAAAAGGACTTGTTCGCGCCCATGCTCCCGTGGCATCCTCTCGGGTGTGTGGGGCATTCGCGGCGGGCGTGCCCTGGGCGTGGGCGCGGCATCCAGCGGTCCGGCAGTGGTGGCTGCCGCCACTGGGGGCCTTGGGCGGGGGTGAGAGGAGAGACCTCAATGGGCCATTCGATGCGGCGGGGCGTTGGCATACTTCTCATCGTCGGCGGGGTGGTCCTCCTGCGTGGCGAAGGCTGCCGCGCGGCCGACGCGGCCCCCGCCACGTTCACCGTGGGCATCGTGCAGGTGGCCGCCCAGTCTGCCCAGGCGCCGTTCTATACCATCGCGGAGAAGGCCGGCCTCTTTCGCAAGCACAACGTGAAGGTGAACGTCCTCTACATTCCCAGCGGCACCTCAATCACGCAGGGGGTGGTCGCCGGGGAACTGGACGTGGGCGTCTCCAGCTCCCACATCTTCGGTGCCGTGGCCAAGGGCGCGAACCTGAAGATGGTCGGCAGCCTGCTCCCGGTGTTGACCTTCGCGCTGTACGCGAAACCGGAGATCAAGCGCCCCGCCGACCTCCGCGGGAGAACGGTGGCCACCGGGGCCCCGTTCGCGGCCCTCCACGTGACCGCCCTCGCCATGCTCCGGAAGTACAACCTGGGACCCACCGACGTGCCGTACATCAACATCGGCTCCTCGGTGGACGCGTGGCGGGCGCTGGTGGCCGGCAAGGTGGACGCGGCCATGAGCATCATCGACTTCGTGGGCGCCGCGGGCCAGAACAACCTCACCGTGCTCCTGAAGAGCTGGGAGGAGCTGCCGAACTATCTGATGCAGTTCATCTTCGTCAGCGACAAGACCCTGCAGACCCGGCGGGAGGACCTCATCCGGCTCCTCATGGCCCTCGCCGAGGGGGTCCGCTACACGTATCAGAACCCGGAGCAGGCGGCACAGTACGCCCACGAGGTGACGGGCCGTCCCCTCCCGGACGTCCGGCGGGTCCTCGAAACGTACTACCAGGCCAGGGTGTTCTCGCCCGACCTGACCCTGACCAGGGAGTCCATCCTCTTCACCCAGGCCCTCCAGAAGGACCTGAAGCTCCAGGACGAGGTGCTGCCGGTGGAACGGGTTGCCGCCCTGGAGGTGCTCCAGGAGGCCATCCGGCGTCTCGGCGAGTTCCGTTTCTAGGGTCCGCCCCCAAGGGGGCGACGACGGGAAGCGGAGCGGGCGCCGCCGCTCGGCGGAGACAGAACCGTGGTGCTGACGGAGCGGGAGCAAGCGGCTTGCGCAGCCATCGAGGGGAGCCGAGAGGAGGCCGTGGACTTCCTCCGCAGCCTCATCCGGACTCCCAGCGTCACCGGCGAGGAGGGGGAGGCCCAGGGGCTCATCCGGCGGCGGTTCGAGGCCATGGGCCTGGCGACGGAGGTCTTCGTCCCCGACCTGGCGCGGCTCGCGGGGCACCCGGAGTTCATCCCCGGGGGCGGGATCGGGCAGCCCCTGGCGGAGCGGCCCAACATCATCGGCCGGCGCGCGGGGACGGGCGGGGGACCCTCCGTGCTCGTCTTCGGTCATGTGGACACCGTGCCTCCCGGCCCGCGCGGGGAGTGGCGGCACGACCCGTTCGGCGCCGAGATCGCCGATGGAAGGATGTACGGCCGCGGGACCGCCGACATGAAGGCCGGGCTGGCGGCCGCCTTCCTGGCCGTGGAGGCCCTCCAGCGCGTCGGGGTGCGCCTGCGGGGCGACGTGATCTGCATGAGCAACATCGAGGAGGAGATCGGGGGCAGCGGGGGCGTCCTGGCCTGCGTGGTCCAGGCGGGCCTCCGGGCGGACGTCGCCCTCTATCCCCATCCCGGCCCCGAGAAACCCTTGCTGGTGATGACCGGGTCGTCGGGGGCGTTTGGCTTCCGCATCCGGGTCAAGGGGGAGACGACCCACGGGCGACAGGCCCACCTGGGGGTGAACGCCATCACGAAGGCGATGGCGATCTGCCGGGCCCTGGAGGCCCTGGACGAGGAGCGCGGCCGGACGGTGCGGGACGAGCTGACGGAGAAGGCCTATACGCTGAGCGGCCGGGCGGCGCGCGCGACCAACCTCTATCTCAGCGCGATCCGAGGCGGGGACTGGATCTACCAGGTGCCGGCCAGTTGCGAGATGGACTGGATGTTCACCTTCCCCCATCACGAGAGCCCGGACCAGGCCCGAGCCCTGGTGGAGGCCACGGTGCGGCGCGCCTGCCAGGCCGATCCCTGGCTGCGGGAGCATCCGGCCACGCTGGAGTGGCTCCCCCTCGCATTCAGCCCGTCGCGGCCCTTCCCCGACCATCCGTTCGTGCGGCTGGCCCAGGAAGCGACCCGCACCGTCTTCGGCCGGCCCACCGAGGTCATCGCGAACCCCGTGGGGAGCGACATCCGGGTCACGGTCAACTACGGCGGCATGCCCTCGGTCATCGTGGGCCCGCGGGGGGACCGCATCCACGCCTTCGACGAGTGGGTGGACCTGGACAGCTACCTCAACATCATCAAGACCACGGCTCTCATCCTCATGCGATGGTGTGGCACGGCCTCGCCGGCGCCCGTACCCCGTCCCTGGGCACCCTGAAGGTGTCCCCTCGCCCTGTCGCCCTGATGGAGCCGCGGCGGGTCACGAGGATTTCGCCTTTCCCGCATTGCGCCTGCGGCGGTTCGTCGGTTTCGGGAGCCTGATCTTCTCGGGGGATGTCCACGCGGCCTTCCCGTTCCGCCACTCTACAGCGGAGGGAGTGGAGGACTGGAAGCCGGGTGGACGCTCGACGCTCCACAGCCGTCAGGGGGCGGGAGGTGGCAGGGCCGCCGCCGGGTGGCGGCTGGTCGTGAGGGGCGGGATCGGCTTCCGCCGGGAGGAGAGACGGGTCGAGACGTCGCGGAGATCGCATCATCGGACTCGAAGGAGGACGGCACATGTCGCTCGATCGCCCAGAGTCCCCGCAATCTGTCACGGTGGGCGCCGGCGCCGGCCCGGCGAATTCGCCGGCGGCCAGGACGCACGGCGGGCCGGTCACGCGGCGCTGGACCGCGCAGCGCTGGCTGCTGGACAACACGATCCGGTCGGTCGGCATGGACTGGGATCAGCCGCGCTCGCTCTATCTGTCCGCCCCCTGCGGCCCGGAAGCCAACGCCGACTTCGCCGGGATCCGCCAGCGCATCACGAAGCTCGCCGACGCCTCGCCCGCCTTCGAGGCCGTCGCCCGCCGCCGCGAGGCCAAGGCGCTGGCGGCCGAGCAGGCCCAGGACCTGGTGACCGCGCGCGAGAACGCCTTCATGGCGGCCATCCACTGGGCCGCGGCCCAGTGGCCGATCGACGAGAACACCGAGCAGAACCGGTTCTACAACCAGCGGAAGCGCGAGTGCTATACGAAGTACGCCGCGCTGGCCGACCACCCTGTGGAGCCGGCGTGGATTCCGCTGCCGGGCGGTGCGCGGCTGCCGGCCTGGTTTCACCTCCCGCCCGGCTATCGCGGCGGGCGCATCCCGGTGGTGGTGTCGATCCCCGGCATGGACAGCTTCAAGGAAATCGGTGTCGCCCTGTACGGAGACCGCTGGCTGTCCCGGGGCATGGCCGTGCTGGCCGTGGACGGGCCGGGCCAGTATGAGAGCCCGCTGCTCGACGTCTACTTCAGCATGCCGGCCTGGATCGCCACCGGCACGGCCGTGGTGGAGTGGCTGCTGGCGCGGGCCGAGATCGACCCGGCCCGCATCGGCGTCAATGGCAACAGCTTCGGGTCGTTCTTCGCGACCATCGCCGCCGCCCACGAGCCGCGCCTCCGCGCCATCGCGGTGTCCGCGGTATGCCACGAGCCGGGCTTCCACACCATCTTCGAGGAAGCCTCGCCCACCTTCAAGATGCGCTTCATGTACATGTCCGGCATCACGGACGAGGACGAGTTCGACGCGTTCCGCATGGGCATGACCTGGGAGGGGCACGCCGACCGGATTCGCGCGCCCTACCTGTGCCTGGCCGGCGAAGCCGAAGAGCTCTCCCCGCTGGAACACACCGAGCGGCTCATGCAAACCCTGAAGGGACCGAAGCGCCTGGTGGTGTACCAGGATTCGCGGCACTCGGTGGGCAACGTGCCCGCGGCGAACCTCGGGCCCTTTCCGCCGACCCTGGCGGCGGACTGGATGGCGGCGACCCTGAGCGGCAGGTCGTTCCCCAGCGAGCGATGGTACGTGGAGGCGAGCGGGCACATCGTCAAGACACCGATGTAGCCTTCGCCCTGCGGCCCAGGCGCCCCTGCCCGCCCCCCTTGTCTGGGGAGAACGGCGTGGTATAGCATGTGACTGTGGGACTCGGGGAACCCTCCCGGGGTGAGGGGGGGGCCGGGACGACGGGGAACCGGAGGAGCCGAGCGTCGGACCCGGGGGAGGCAGCGGGGCCGTGGGCATGTTCGATGAGTGAGGCCGGGTTCCTGGGCCAGGCCAACCGGTTCGTGGACTTCCTGCTCCGCAGTCCTGCGGCCGGGAAAGTGGCCAAGGTGGTGGTGTTCGGGAGCGCCGTCAAGGGGACGGCTACGCCCGACAGCGACCTGGACCTGCTGATCGTCACCCGGGACGGCGAGGCGGCCGCGCGCGAGATCGACGGTGTCCTCCTGGACTTCCAGATGCAGGATCCCGCCCCGCTGGAGATCGTGACCTGCGCCCTCGGGGAGATCATGCCGCCGACGGATTACTTCCTCTTCAACGTCCTGCGCTACGGGAAGGAGGTTTATTCGATGCCTCCGGAGGAGATGAAAAAGGCGGCGGCGGCGGACCTGGCCGCCCTGGCGCGGGAATACCTCCAGGCCGCCGAGGCCGCCTTGGCCGGGGGCCATCCGCGGCTGGCCGCCGACGGCGGCTACAACGCGGCAGAACTGGCGGTGAAAGGCCTCATCCTCCTCAAGGAGGACGATCTGCCCGGGTCGCATGGCGGCATCGTCCAGCGGTTCGGGCTGCTGTATGTTCAAGCGGGGGAGGTGGATCGCGAACTGGGTCGGCAGCTCAACTCGGCCCTTCGAATCAGGAATGCCGCCCGGTATCGGTACGACGCGACCATCCGGCGTCAGGACGCGGAAGACGTCCTGGCGCTCGGCCGGCGCCTCGTCGAGCACCTGGGACCGCTGATCCCGAAGTGAGGCCGGCGGAAGAACCGCGCGCGCGACGCCCCGCGTTGCCGGAGGGCGGCGGCCCCGATCCATCCTGAGTTGCCCGGAGGGGTTCACGGGGGAGCGAGAAGGGAGGAACACGCCACCATGGCCGAGCAGCACAAGGCGAACACGCCGCAGCAGCCGGAGACCAAGACCCAGGGCGCCATCAAGGCCGGGAACGGCCGGTATGCCTTCGATCTGTCCCAACTGCACGCGATCGACGCCGGCACCGGCTACTCCACGGCCCATGGCCCGGTCGTCGAGGGCGAGCGTATCCAGGTCGGGCTGATCCGCATGCCGAGAGGCACCGGGGCCCGGCCGCACAGCCATCCCAACGAGCAGTGGATCTACGTCCTCCGGGGCACGCTGGAGAGCGAGGTGGCCGGCGTGAAGTCCCGCGTATCGCCGGGCATGTTGGTCTATGTCCCGGCCAACGCCGTGCACTCGGCCCTGGCGAGCCCGGAGGAGGACGTCCTCTTCTTCACGGCCAAGGACCTGTCCCACGGGATCATCGGCACCGCCGTGGATGCGTCGGTCGCCGAGCCGGCCTACGCCCCCGGGTTCGAGCCGAAGCGGTAAGCCGGTTCCATAGACCACTGCACGCCGGAGCCGGTCCGACGGGACCGGTCCCGTGGGGATTCTATACGCATCCGCCTTGACCGCGCCCTGCGGCGAATGATAGATTCCCGCCGGATTTTCAAGGGGTTCCGGCCAGTCCCTGCCAGCCTTTCCCCTGGCGCCCGATCCGAAAGGCAGAGCGCGCACGTTCATGGCACCGACGCAAGCCCTCACATCCCTCCGCATCGATCCCGAACGTCTGGCGCGGGATCTCGCCGGATTGGCCCGCATCGGCATTGGGGACGACGGGGGGGTCAACCGGCTGGCCTTCTCGCTGGCGGACCTGCGGGGCCGGCACTACATGATTCACCTCTTGCAGCGGGCCGGCATCGCCGTGCACATGGACGGGATCGGAAACCTGATCGGCCGCATCGCGGGGCGTGATCCGGGGGCCCCGGCGGTGGCCATCGGGTCGCACATTGACTCGGTGCCGGGCGGCGGCCGGTTCGACGGGAGCGTCGGCGTGGTGGCGGCGCTGGAGGTGGCCCGCACCATCCGCGAGGCGGGCACGCCCCCGGATCGGCCGCTGGAGGTGCTGATCTTCGTGGCCGAAGAATCCAGCCGCTTCGGCTTCTCCACCATCGGCAGCTCGGCCATGGCGGGCGACACCGAGCCGGATCACCTGCTGGGTCTCACCGACCGCGGCGGCCGGCGCCTGGGCGACATCCTGGCGCGCTTCGGCATCGACCGCGAGGACGTGGCGGCCGCCCGCCGCGCGCCGGGCCAGATCGGGCACTACCTGGAGCTGCACATCGAGCAGGGGCGCGTGCTGGTCGAGGAAGGGAAGCGAGTGGGCGTGGTGCGGGCGGTGGCTGCGCCCTGCCGGCTCAAGGTGACATTCATTGGGCGGGCCGACCATTCGGGGGCCACCCCCATGGAATTGCGCCGCGACGCCCTGGCCGCCGCGGCGCGCCTGGTGGCCTTCGTGGAGGATGTCTGCCGCCGCGAGCGCCCGACGCCCGTGGTGGGCACCGTGGGGGCCATCGAGGTGAAGCCGGGCGCCATGAACGTGGTGCCGGGGGAAGCGACGGTCTGGATCGACATGCGCAGCACCTCGCGGCCCGAACGGGACACCGTGCGCGACGCGGTGCTGGACGCGGCGCGGCGTTTGGCGGGGGACCGGATGCTCCGGGTCGCCATCGAGACCGTGATGGAGGACGACCCCGTCCCCCTGGACCCTGCCGTGTGCGCCCTCCTGGAGCGATGCTGCACGGCGCGCGGCGTGCCCTACCGAGTGATGGACAGCGGGGCCGGGCACGATGCCATGAAGATGGCGCGCATCGCCCGCGCCGGGCTGCTCTTCGTGCCCAGCCGCGAGGGGGTGAGCCACAACCCCCTCGAGTGGACGGCGCTGCCGGATATCGCGGCGGGCGCCCAGATCCTCCTGGATGCGGTCCATGCTCTTGCGGCGCCGACTGTCGCGGCGCCCGGGGTCCTGGCGGCGCCCGGCGGGCCCCATGCCTGACGTCGTGCTGATGGACGAGACCGAGGTGCGCCGGGCCCTGGACCGGATGGCCTTCGAGATGCTCGAGCGCTTCCGGGGAACGGAGGGCCTGGGCCTCATCGGCATCCGGACCCGCGGCGAGTTCATGGCCCGGCGCTTCCAGGGGGCCCTGGAGCGCCTGGAGGGCGGGGCCAGGGTGCCGGCCGGCGCGCTGGATATCACCGTCTACCGCGACGATTTCGACGCCCTGCAGGAGCATATCAAGGTGGCCGGCAGCCAGATAGACTTCGAGATCCGGGGCCGCCACATCATCCTGGTGGACGACGTGCTGTACACGGGGCGCAGCGTGCGGGCCGCCATCGACGCCATCATGGACCTGGGGCGGCCCAGCTCCATCGCCCTGGCCGTGCTGGTGGACCGCGGCCACCGCGAGCTGCCCATCACGGCGGACTTCGTGGGCCGCACCGTGGCCACCGCCCGCGCCGAGCAGGTGCAGGTGCAGCTCAAGGAAGTGGACGGCCAGGACCGCGTCCTCCTCATGAAACCATGAGGAGGACGCGAATGACCAATGACCGATGAACCAATGACCAATTGCGGTGGCGCTCCGCGCTGCCATGTCATGGAAAGGGCGCATGGCGCCCCCACCTGCGTTGGGATTTGGTCATCGGCCATTTGGACGTTCCGTGTAGGGGGTGTGGGATGAGCGTGCGGCTGTTCGACCGGAAGGCCCGGGCCTCGGAGCTGCTCCTGGAGATCGGGGCCGTGGGGTGCAACCTGGAGCGGCCCTTCATCTTCACCTCGGGATGGGCCAGCCCGGTGTACGTGGACTGCCGCAAGCTGATCTCGTGGCCGCGCGAGCGGCGCGAGATCGTGCACCTCTGCGCCGAGGAGATCGACAAGAGCATCGGGCGCGAGAAGTTCGACCTGGTGGCCGGCGGCGAGACGGCGGGCATCCCCTTTGCCGCGTGGATCGCCGACTACTTCTTCGTGCCCATGATCTACGTCCGGAAGAAGCCCAAGGAGTTCGGCCGCCTGGCGCAGATCGAGGGGACGCTGGAGCCGGGCAAGCGCGTGATCCTGGTGGAGGACCTGACCACCGACGCCAAGAGCAAGATGAACTTCTGCCAGGCGCTGAAGCACGCGGGGGCCACCGTGGAGCACGCCGTGGTGATCTTCTATTACGGCGTGTATCCCGATGCCGAGGCAAACCTGCGGCAGGCGGGCGTGAATCTGCACGCCCTCACCGACTGGCAGACGACGCTGGAGGTGGCCGAGGCCAAGGGGTACTTCGATGCGAAGCAGGCCGCGGTGGTGCGGGAGTTCCTGCGGGCGCCGGCGGCGTGGTCCAAGGCCCACGGCGGCGTCTAACCCCCAGTCCCGAGTCGCGGGTCCCGCGTCCCGAGTCGCCGAACCCCCGGCGACCCGGATTCCGTTCGGTGACCCGGAACTCGCGACCCGGAACGCGGGACTAGGATACAGCGATGAGCGATTGGGCGAACAACGTGGCGACGCTGCTGGCGGACGGGCTGTACCTGCACAACCTGCGGGCCCTCGTGGAGCACTGCGACCGGGGGCTCAAGGAGGGGGGCGCCGCGCTCCTGCCGGCCTACGTGATCCGGAGCGTGGTCACGGACCTGCACCGGGAGTGGGACGGCCGCGCCGTGCAGGTGGACGAGACGCGCCGGGCCGAGGCGAACCTCCGGCCGGCCCTCCAGGCCGCGGTGGAGGCGGTGCGCCGCGGCGAGACCGGCCCGGCCCTGACGGCGGCCCTGGAGCAGCTCGTGCGCGCCTGGCACACCCTTTAGCCACGAGGACTGAGGTATGAGGACTGAGGTTCTTTCGGAGGCGCTGGCCGTCCGGCACTCAGTCCTCAGCACCCGGTCCTCAGTCCTGAGGCAGTCCTCAGTCCTGAGAGGGCCATGAATCTGCAGTCTCTGATCAACGGCCTCCTGCTGGGCGGCGTGTACGCCTGCGTGGGGATCGGCTTCTCCCTGGTGTGGGGCGTCGCCAACGTCATCAATCTGACCCACGGCGCCCTCATCATGCTGGGGGCCTACGTGACGTTCTGGGCCTTCCGACTGGGTGGGATCGATCCGTTCCTCGCCATCCCGCTGGCCATGGCCAGCATGGCCGTCATCGGCTACGCGATCCAGCGGTTCCTGGTGAACTACGTGGTGAAGATTGGCGTCTTCATGACGCTCATCCTGACCTTCGGCCTGCAGTTGGTGCTCATCGACTCGGCCCTGTTCGCCTTCACGGGGGACTACCGGTCGGTCACCCCGTCCTACGCCGGCGCGGGGTTCGACCTGGGGGGTGCGGTCATCCCGTACATCCGAATCGGGATCTTCGCCGTGGGCCTGTTGCTCACATGGCTTCTTCACCTGTTCATGACATATACCAAGACCGGCAACGCCATCCGGGCCACGGCGCTGAATAAGGAGGCGGCCCAGCTCGTCGGGGTGAACATCGGGCACATCTACGCCGTTACCTTCGCCCTGGGGGCGGCCCTGGCGGGCGCGGCCGGCGCCATGCTGAGCACCCTGTACGCCGTGACGCCCGTGATGGGGAACCCGATGCTGGGGAAGGCCTTCGTGATCGCCTGCCTGGGGGGCCTGGGCAACATGTGGGGCTCCCTGGTGGGCGGCCTGGTGCTGGGCCTGGCCGAGACGGCAGGGGCCGGCCTGATCGGGCCCTCCTTCCAGCAGGCCATCTCGTTCGGCCTCCTCGTGCTCATCCTGGCCATCCGCCCCGAGGGGATCGTCGGCAAGAAGTTCTTCGCGGAAGTGAAGACGTGATGAGCCGCCGTTCGCCGTTCGCCGTTCGCGGTTCGCCGGACGGGGTGCGGGGCGCCGTGGGGCCTCCCGTCCTCCTGGCCGTCATCGGTGTGGTGGTAGCGCTGCTCTTCCCGGCCGTGGCCACCGGGTACTGGATCCGCGTGGTCTCGAACATCTTCATGTACGGGGCGATGGCCCAGAGTCTGAACATCATGGCCGGCTTCACCGGGTACGCCGACTTCGGCAACACGGTCTTCTTCGGCCTGGGGGCGTACGGCACGGCGCTCCTGACGTCCAAGGCCGGCCTCCCCGTGGTCCCGGCGGTCGTCCTCGGGGCCCTGGTGGGGGTGGTGCTGGCCTCCCTCATGGGGCTGCCCCTGTTGCGCCTGCGGGGCCACTACTTCGCCATCGCCACCATCGGCGTCCTGGAAGCGGCCCGCGAGATCATCGCCAACGTCCCGTTCTTCGGGGGCGGGATGGGCATCACCCTGCCGATCTCCACCGGGGCGCCCGAGGCCTTCTACGGGTTCATCTACTACGTCCTCTTCGCCGTCATCATGGCGTATATCGGAATCACCTGGTGGCTCTCGCGGAGCAAGTTCGGCTATGCCCTGCGGGCCATCAAGGCGGACGAGGAGGCGGCCGCGGTGATGGGCATCCACACGACCCGCTACAAGATCCGGGCCTGGCGGCTGAGCGCGTTCTGCACGGGGATCGTGGGTGGCATCTACGCGTACTGGCTCAACTTCATCGAGCCGCCCATCGTCTTCGACATCATGATCTCGATAAAGGTCTGGCTGATCATGCTCCTGGGCGGGGCGGGCACCATCCTGGGCCCCCTCTTCGGTGCCATCATCCTGGAGATGCTCCAGGCGGTCATCTGGGGTCAGTTCCTGCGGGGCCACATGCTGATCCTGGGGGCCGTCATCGTCCTGGTCGTGATATTCATGCCGGCCGGCTTCATGGACCTGGTGCGGAAGCGCTTCTCGCTGCGGGCCGTGTTGGCCGACCTGCGCGCCAACAAGATCTAGGCATGAGGCATGAGGGACGAGGCTCATGCCTCATGCCTCGTTGCTCGTGCCTAAGGTAAGCGAGATGGCATTGCTGGAAGTGCAGGGGGTGACGCGGCGGTTCGGCGGATTGCCGGCCGTGGACGATCTCTCCTTCGCGGTGAACGAGGGGGAGATCCTCGGCATCATCGGGCCCAACGGCGCCGGGAAAACCACGCTGTTGAACCTGATCAGCGCCCTCCTCCCCGTGTCGGCGGGCACGATCCTGTTCCGCGGCCGCCCCATCACCGGCATGCCCCCCCATGCCATCGCCGAGATGGGCGTGGCCCGGACCTTCCAGATCGTCAAGCCCCTCAAGGGCCTGACGGTGCGCGAGAACGTGGCGGTGGGGGCCATGTTCGGCCAGCGCAATGGCGGCCTCCCCACGCGCCCGGCCCTGGCCAAGGCCGACGAGGTCCTGGAGTTTGTCGCCTTGGGAGCCCGGGCTTCCGCCGCTGTCACCTCGCTCACCATCGCCGACCGCAAGCGGCTGGAACTGGCGCGGGCGCTGGCCATGGAGCCGGCGCTGCTCCTCCTGGACGAGGTGATGGCCGGCCTCAACGCCAAGGAAGTCGAGTGGGCCATGGGCCTCATCCAGCAGGTGAACCGCCGGGGGGTCACCATCCTGGTCATCGAACACGTGATGAAGGCCATCATGGGCATCTCCCACCGGATCCTTGTCCTCCATCACGGGCGGCGCATCGCCCTGGGCACCCCCCCGGAGGTGGCGGCGGATACGACGGTGGTCGAGGCGTATCTCGGCCGCGGCTATGCCGAGCGGCAGCGGGCGGGGGCGTGATGTCCGGTTCCACCGCAGCGCGACCCGCCGGCCCGGGCTCGGGGGATGGGAGGGCGCTCCTTGCCGTGGAGGGGTTGGACGCGGGCTATGGGGACGTGCAGATCCTCTGGGGTGTCTCGCTGGCCGTCGCGAGCGGCGAGGCGGTGGCCCTCATCGGATCCAACGGCGCCGGGAAGACGACGCTGCTGCGGGCGCTCTCCGGGACGGTCCCTACCCGGGGCGGCCGGGTGCTGTTCAAGGGGCAGGATATCACCGGTCTCTCGCCGGACCGGCGCGTGGCCCTCGGCCTGGCCCACGTGCCGGAGGGACGGCAGGTTTTCAACGGGATGACCGTGCGCGAGAACCTGATGATGGGCGCCTACACGCGGCGCGACGGGCGGGCCGAGGTGCAGGCGGACCTGGAGCGGGTGCTCGGTCTCTTCCCGGTGCTGGCCGAGCGCCGGGACCAGCTCGCCGGCACCCTTTCGGGGGGGGAGCAGCAGATGGTGGCCATCGGACGGGGGCTGATGGGGCGGCCGGAGCTCCTCTTCATCGACGAGCTGTCGCTCGGCCTGGCCCCCGTGGTCGTGGAGCGCCTCGTGGAAGCGGTCCGCGAGGTGCACCGGGCGGGCACCACGATCCTCCTGGTGGAGCAGGACGTGCAGACGGCCCTGGAGATGGCCGCGCGCGGCTACGTGATCGCCAATGGCCGGGTGGCCATGCAGGGCGCGAGCGCGGACCTGCTGCGGTCGCCGGAGATCCGGGAGGCCTACCTGGGGATTTAGGAGGCGGGCACGTGGGACGGCGGATGGCCCGACGCGATGCGCACCGGTGTGCGGCGGGCAGGATTTCCTGAGAGGGAAAGAAGGAGGACGACGATGCGACGAGCGTGGATAATCCTCGCGGCGGTCATGGGCATCCTGGCGCCGGCGGTGGCGCCGGCCATGGCCCAGACCATCAAGATCGGGGCGGCGGTGGCCCTGACGGGGCGCTTCTCCAAAGAGGGCAAGCTGGTTCACGATGGGTTCAAGATCTGGTTGGAGGAGGTGAACAAGAGGGGCATCAACGTCGGCGGCCAGCGGATGAAGGTGGACCTGATCCTGAACGACGACGAGTCGGAGCCGCAGACGGCCGTCAAGCTCACGGAGAAGCTGATCACGCAGGACAAGGTCCAGTTCATCCTCGGACCCTTCTCCAGCCCGATCACCCAGCAGACCAGCGTCATCGGGGAGAAGTACAAGATCATCACCATCGCCCCCCAGGCCAACTCGGACCCCATCTACGAGCGGGGCTTCAAGTACGTCTTCTCGGTGCTGCCGCCCGCCAGCTCCTACTTCCGCGCGGTGGTGGAGATGGGCACCAAGCTCCAGCCCCGGGCCAGGACGCTGGCGATCCTGGCGGGGAATCAGGCCTTCACCCTCCTTGCCGCGCAGGGGACCGACCGCATGGCGCGGCAAATGGGATACGAGATCGTCTACAACGATAAGTATCCCGCCCCCGCCACGGACCTCTCGGCCTTCCTCACCCAGATCAAGGCCAAGAACCCGGACATGGTGATCGTGGCCAGCTTTTTCCAGGAAGGGCTCCTGGCCACCAAGCAGGCCAAGGAGCTGAGGCTCTGCCCCAAGCTGCTGGCGTTCTCGGTAGGGCCCGAGATCCCGGACTTCGCCAAGAACCTGGGCAAGGATGCAGAATTCATCCTCGGGTCGGCGTGGTGGCTGCCCAACATGGGATGGAAGGGCCCCGATTTCGGGACCGCCCAGGAGTACGCCAAGCTCGTCCAGGCCAAGGGCTATCCGCCGGCCGCCTACCATGTGGCCTCCGGCACTGCCGCCGGCCACCTGCTGCAGCTCGCCATCGAGAAGGCCGGCAGCCTCGAGACGGACAAGGTGCGCGCGGCGCTCCTCTCCATGGACGTGGAGACCTTCTGGGGGCCCACCAAGTGGGACGAGGGGGGCAAGAACGTGAAGGGCGGCCAGGGGGTGATCCAGATCCAGGACGGGCAGATCACCGGCGTGTACCCGGACGCCGTGAAGCAGAAGACCCTCGCATATCCGATGCCCTGCTGGGACAAACGGTAAGGCCTTCCGGGGGCTTCGGGCCGGCGGGTCGCAGCCGCCGGCCGGCTCGAAGCCCTCTCGGTCCGCCCGGGCACATACACCATGAGTCTTCCCGCCGCTCTGTGCGAACGCATCCGATCCTCCGTCCAGGCGCTGCAACCCTTCCTGGTGGAGACGCGCCGGGACTTCCACCGCGAGGCCGAGCGAGGATGGATGGAGTTCCGGACGGCGTCGCGGGCGGCTGCCCTCCTGGAGGAGGCCGGGTGGCGGGTCGGCGCGGGGCGGGCCGTCGTGCACGAGGGCAGTCGCATGGGGCTCCCCCCGCCCGGGACGCTGGAGGAAGCCTTCGGCCGCGCCCTGGAGCGGGGGGCGGCCCAGCCCTTCGCCGAGGCCATGCGGGGGGGCTTCACCGGGGTGGTGGGCACGTTGGAGGGGTCCCGCCCCGGACCGACCATCGCGGTACGGGTGGATATCGACGCCAACGACGGGACCGAGGACCGCACGCCCGAGCATCGGCCGGCCCGGGAGGGCTTCGCCTCGGTGAACCCCGGTGCCCAGCACAACTGCGGGCACGACGGCCACACGGCCATGGGGCTGGGCCTGGCGAAGGCGCTGGCCGGGATGCGCGAGGCGCTGCGGGGGCGGATCAAGCTCGTCTTCCAGCCGGCCGAGGAAGGGGCGCGCGGCGCGCTCTCGATGGTGAACGCCGGCGTCCTGGACGACGTGGACCGCTTCCTGGCGATCCACCTGGGGGTGATCGCCCCGCGGACCGGCCAGGTCGTCTGCGGGTCGTACGGGTTCCAGGCGACCACGAAATTCGACGTCCGCTTCGTGGGGAGGGCGGCGCACGCCGGGCTCGCCCCGGAGGAAGGGCGAAACGCCCTGCTAGCGGCCGTCACCGCCGTGCAGAACCTCTACGGCATCTCCCGCCACGCGAAGGGTGACACCCGGGTCAACGTCGGGGTCCTGCAGTCGGGCGAGGGGAGGAACATCATTCCGGCGCGAGCGCTCATGAAGCTGGAGACCCGCGGCCTCACCACCGAACTGGACGCCTACATGCAGGACCGGGCGATGCGCATCCTGCGGGCGGCCGCGGACATGAACGGGGTGGAGATCGAGATCGACCGGGTGGGCCATTCGGGGAGCGCCGCCAGCGACCCTGAGCTGATCCAGGTGATCCGAGCGGCCGCGCGGGAGACGCCGGGAGTCGCGCAGATCGAGGACACGCATCCATACGGCGCCTCGGACGACGCGGCGCTCATGATGGCCCGCGTCCAGGCGCGCGGCGGGAAGGCGGCCTACATGATCGTGGGATCCGATCTCGCCGACGGCCACCACACGCCCCGCTTCGATTTCGACGAGGCGGCGCTCCCCACGGGCGTCCACCTGCTCGCGACGACGATCCTTCGCCTCATGTACCAGGAAGAGTGATGGCGGGGCGCATCGATCTGGCGGTCACCGGCGGCACGGTCGTCCTCCCGGAGGGACCCGCCAAGGTGACGGTGCTCGTGCGAGACGGGCGGATCGCCGGGATCGCGGAGGCGGGTTTCTCGGCCGCCGCGGAGACCGTGATCGATGCCCGGAACCAGGTGGTCCTGCCGGGCGTCATCGACATGCACGTCCACTTCCGGGACCCCGGGTTCACCCACAAGGAAGACTTCGCGACGGGGACCCTGCAGGCGGCGTGCGGGGGCGTCACGACCATCTGCGACATGCCCAACACGCATCCCCCCGTCGTCTCGGCGGCGGCGCTGGCGGAGAAGCTGGCGGCCGTGGGGCCGAAGGCCCACGTGGACTTCGGGTTCTGGGCGGGGGGCGCCCGGGTGGAGGAATACCCGGCCCTGGCGGCCGCCGGCTGCGTCGGGATCAAGGTGTACCTCACCATCTCCCACGTGAAGGGGGCCGCGTACATGCCCGAGCTGTTCGTCGCGGACGACGGGCAGCTCGTGGAGATCTTCGAGGGCGCCGCCCGGGCGGGTCTCCTGGTGGCGGTGCACGTGGACAACGTGGCCATCGCGCGCCGGGCGCGGGAGCGCCTGCAGGCGGCGGGCCGGCGGGATCCCATGGCCCACTACGAGAGCCTGCAGACGCTGGCGACGCTGGAGGGGACGTCGAAGATCATCATGCTGGCCGAAAAACTGCGGGTGCGGCTCCACATCGTCCACGCCACCCTCACGTCCCTGGACGCCGTGCGCCACGCGGCGCGCCGGCGGCGCGAGGGGGCGCCGGTGACCATCGAGGCCGGCCCGCCCAGCGTGTCGCTGGAGGACCTGCGGCGGCTGGGGCCCTACGCGCTGCCTTTCGAGCTGTCGGCCAAGGAGCAGGAGCAGTACTGGCGGTGGCTCGCGGACGGGACGATCGACACGGTGGCCACGGACCATGCCCCCCACACGCGGGAGGAGAAGGAGCGGGGGCGCGAGGACATCTTCGCCGCGCCCACCGGCTTCCCCGCGGTGGAGACGCTGCTGCCACTGATGTTCACCGAGGTGATGCGCGGGCGGTTCGACCTGACGCGGCTCGCCGCGCTCTGCGCCGCCAACCCCGCCCGCATCCTCGGCCTGCCGCGCAAGGGGCGGATCGCGGTGGGGTGCGACGCCGACCTGGTGATCGTGGATCCCGAGCGCCGCGAGCGCCTGCGGGCCGATCGCCTGCACGCCAAGGCCGGCTGGACGCCCTTCGAGGGGCGCGAGGTCCGGGGCCTCCCCGAGACAACCATGTTGCGCGGTACCGTCATCAGTGAAAAAGGTGAACCGGTTGGCAAGCCGGGCTACGGCCAGATGGTTCGCCCCACCGGGCTCGCAAATCCGGCCCTGCCCCCTGCCGTCTCTGCGTCCGGGGCGGGACCCACCGAAGGAGACCGGCCGCCGTGGAACTAGGACTCCACTTCAGCTACCAGAGCACCCAGACGCCCTGGCCCGACCTGTTCGACCAGTCGGTGGAGCAACTGCGCGTGGGACAGGCGGCCGGCGTGACGATGGCGGTGGTGGCCGAGCACCACTTTCTGCCGGACAACTGGGTCCCGTCGCCCCTCGTGGCCTGTGCCGCCATCAGCGGTCGCATGCCGGAGGTGACGGTGGGGACGGATATCCTCATCCTTCCGCTGCATCATCCCGTGCGCGTCGCCGAGGATGTGGCGGTGCTCGACAACATCAGCAAGGGAAAATTCATCCTCGGGGTCGCGCTGGGCTGGCGGGAGGAGGAGTTCCGCGCCTACGGCGTGCCGCTGCGCGAGCGGGTCCCGCGGCTCGTGGAGAACCTGGAGATCGTCCGCAGACTGCTCGCGGGGACCTCGGTGACCTATCAGGGGAAATATCATTCGGTCGAAGGGGTCACCATCACGCCGCGGCCCGTGCAGAGGCCGCACCCGCCGATCTGGCTCGGGGCCATCGTCGCACCGGCCGTCCAGCGCGCGGGAACCCTGGGCCTGGTGTGGATCAGACCCCCCGGGCTCGACCTGAAGCAGCTTCAGGCGTTGGAGGCCCTCTACGTCGAGCGCCTGGATCCGGCCCTCCGCGGCGGCCAGGTGGGCCGCACGCGGCCCTTGCGGCGGGAGGCGGTGATCGCCTCGACGATGGAGAGGGCGTGGGAATTGGCCCGGCCGACGCTGGACTATGAATACGGGGTGGTGTACCGGGAGGTCTATGAGGACTATCCGTTGGGCGGAAGCGTGAAGGACCTGATAGAATACTCGCGGGGCCGTTTCCTGGTGGGGACGCCCGACTTCGTCTGGGAGGAGATCGAGCGGTACCGAGAGACCCTGGGGACTACCCACGTGCTCCTGCGCATGCACCTGCCGAACCTGGAGCACGAGCGTGTCAGGGAAGGTCTGGAACTTCTCGCCGTGAAGGGGCGGAAGTAGGGCGGGACCAAGGGGGCGGGCGGCGGCCGCCGCTTGCCTGGGGGACAGCGATGATCTTCGTGCAGATGCTCCAGGAACAGACGGGGTGCGCCGCCTATCTGGTGGGGTGCGGGTCCGCCGGGACGTGCGCCGTGGTGGACCCGCAGGTGGGTCCGGAGCCGTACCTGCGGGCCGCAGCGGACCGCGGCCTGCGCATCGCCCGCGTGATCGACACGCACGTGCACGGCGACCACGTGTCCGGCGCCCGGGAGCTGGCCGCCGCCGCCGGCGCGACCTACCACCTCCACGAGGCGGCGCCGGCCCGTTTCCCCTTCGAGACGTTGAGCGAGGGCGCCGCCCTCGACGTGGGGCAGGTGCACCTCACGGCCGTCCACACCCCCGGCCACACGCCCGACAGCGTCAGCCTGCTGGTGGAAGACCGATCGCGCGGGGCGGCCCCCTGGTTCGTGCTCACCGGGGACACGCTGATGGTGGGGGACGTGGGCCGGCCCGACCTGGTGCTGGACAAGACGGACCCCGACCTCCCGGTGCGCCAGGCCGCCACGCTCTACGACAGCATCTTCGAGAAACTGCTCACCCTGGAGGACGGCCTCGAGGTCTTCCCCGGCCACTTCGGCGCCTCGCCCTGCGGCGGCGCCAACATGAACCGCAAGGCCTCGTCCACCATCGGCTTCGAGCGCAAGTTCAACCTGGCCCTGCGCCTCCCCTCGCGCGACGCCTTCGTCCGCTACGTCCGCGCCACCCTCAAGCCCCAACCCGCCGACTACGAAAGCATCAAGGCCCGGAACCTGGGCCTGGCCTGATTTTTCTCCGGCCCTTCTCTCCCCCTCCATTCCCGT
>Ga0326597_10004811_pt1 | contig 18869 bp, 17 predicted proteins | sample RVTome_12_FD_203789 | JGI IMG/M metagenome (GOLD analysis project Ga0326597, IMG submission 203789) | Soil microbial communities from uranium-contaminated site in the Upper Colorado River Basin, Wyoming, United States - RVT100D185 | ecosystem: Environmental > Terrestrial > Soil > Contaminated >... | reverse complement strand
CCGGTCCCACGTTGGGGCGCTCGACCTCCAGCACAACCTCCTCGCCGGGCCGGGCCTCGATTGCGTCCACGAGGGCGCCCCATTCGTCGACGGAGATGCCGTCGATCGACAGAATCTGGTCCCCAGCGATCAGCCCGGCCGCCGCCGCAGGCGTCGGCGAGCCGTCATCGAGCGTCTGCCTGACCGCCTGCAACGTCGTGGTCGGCTCGCTGATCCCGATGATCGATGCCACCAGGAAGAACAGCAGGAAGGCGACTATGAAGTGGCTGGCCACCCCCGCAAGGACCACCACCGACTTCTGCCAGAAGGGCTTCTCCCGGTAGGTGCGGCCCTTGTCCGCCGGGTCGACCTCCTCATACGGGTTCATCCCGACGATGCGCACGTACCCACCGAGCGGGATCGCCTTGACGCCGTACTCGGTCTCACCCTTCTGTGTCGACCACAGCTTCGGGCCGAAGCCGAAGAAGAATTCGGTAGCCTTCATTCCGACTGCTTTGGCCGCGACGAAGTGCCCGGCCTCATGGACCATGACCATCAGGATGATGCCGACGAGGACGATCAGACCGCCGATCACGGGATGTCGCTCCGATGGGAAGGGTGCATCACGCTAACGCCGGGCCGCATCAACACGAAGCCACCAGGTCCGTCTCCCGCCTCCCGCCTTTCCTCCGGCAAGAATCGCGACCGACGCACCTGAGAATCAACACGACGCCCCGAGGTGGCCGGAGGCGATCGCCCGGGCCTCGCGGTCGGCTGCCATCACGTCGTCCACACTCTCGAGCGGACGGATCTCGACATCGGCGAGGGTTCGCTCGATCACGAGCGGGATCGAAGAGAACCCGATCTTCCGGTCGAGAAAGGCGTTGACGGCGATCTCGTCGGCGGCGTTCAGGGCGGTGGGAGCGGATGCGCCGAGCCTTCCGGCCTTGTACCCGAGAGCAAGGCACGGAAACGCTGCGGTGTCGGGTGGCTCGAAGGTGAGCGACCGCCCCTCCAGAGGGAACCGCCCCACGAGGCCCGCAGGCCGGTCTGGCATCGTGAGGGCGTATTGAATGGGAGTCCTCATGTCCGGCTCGCCGAGGTGAGCCTTCAGGGACCCATCGGCAAACTCGACCAGGGCATGGACGATGCTCTCGGGATGCACCACGACCTCGATGGCGTCGTAGGCGAATCCGAACAGATGATGGGCCTCGATCACCTCGAAGGCCTTGTTCATCAGGGTCGCCGAGTCCACGGTGATGCGAGGCCCCATCTTCCAGGTGGGGTGGTCCAGCGCCTGCTCGACGGTGACCTGCTCCAACTCGGAGGGCGACATGCCTCGAAAGGGGCCTCCGGAGGCGGTGAGCACCACCCGTCGCACCCCGGCGCGTTCTTCCCCCACCAGACACTGGTGCAAGGCGCTGTGCTCCGAATCGACGGGCACGAGCTCACCCCCGCCCCTGGCGAGCGCGGCCAGCAGCACCGGGCCCCCTGCGACCAGGCTCTCCTTGTTGGCGAGGGCGAGCCGGTTTCCGGCGTCCAGGGCGGCTACCGATGCAGGGAGCCCGGCCGAACCGACGACACCGTTGAGGACGGTCACCCCCGGGATCGACGCCATCTCGACGAGCGCTTCCGGCCCGAAGGCGACCCGGGCACCCAGTGCGGCTTCGAAGTGGTCACGCTCTGCACCTGTCGGGGCGGCTACAGCCACCGACACCCCGGGGCGCCGGAGGGCGATGTCCAGCAGCTCCTCGGACCCGCGGCGGGCTGCGATGCCGACGACCGAAATCCCGAGGTGGTCGGCGACCTCGAGAGTCTGGCGGCCGATCGAGCCGGTCGCCCCGAGAACAGCGACCGATCTCACCCCAGCAGCCCGACGAACAAGTAGAAGACCCACGCCGCCGGGATCACGAAGAGAAGAGCATCGATCCGGTCGAGGATCCCGCCGTGGCCCGGCAGGATCGAGCCCATGTCCTTCACGCCGAGACTGCGCTTGAGCATCGACTCGGCAAGGTCGCCCAGCGGCGCGGCGATCGCCACCACGATCCCGAGGCCGATCCCTGACATCAGGTCGAACGGCTCGAGGAAACTACCGACGGCAGCCGCCGCCAACATGCAGACGCCCACCCCGCCGACCAGCCCTTCGACCGACTTGTTCGGCGACAGCACGGGTGCCAGGGCGCGGGAGCCCCACGCCCGTCCCACGGCAAAAGCTCCGATGTCCATCGCCGCGGTGACCCCGACGATGGCGAGCACGAGGATGCGGTAGTCCTCGGACGCCAGGATCGGATAGGCGAAGGCTGCGGTGCCGACCACCCATCCCAGGCCGAGCACGGTCAGCCCCCCGTTGGTGAGCGCGTCGCCGCGAAGCGGCGAGAACGCGTAGACGAAGAAAGTCACCACGGATGTGATCGCCAGCGTCGCCGGGATCGCCACCGGCCCGTGGAACCACGCGGTGGCCAGCATGGCGATCCCCCCCAGGAAGCCAAAGAGTGACAGCGGCCGGAGCCCACGGCGGCGGACGGTCGCAAACAACTCCCCCATGCCGAGCAACAGGATGATGCCGATGAAGCCGGCGAGCGCCTCTGGCGCCACCCAGAGCGATCCGAGGAAGAACCCGGCCAGCACCACTCCGGTGAGGACGCGGGTGCCGATGTCAGAGGGCAACCGCGGCTCGTAGTACTCGTCCTCGGTGCCCAGGTCGGCGACATCATCGAACCCGACGACGCCGGTCTCGACGCCGGGCATGGCAGCCGATATCGCCTGCCACTCGCGCTCTTCCTCGCCGGCGAGGACGATCTCCTCCGCCAGGCCGCGGTGCTCGGTGGTCGCCGAGGTTCGAAAGATCGCGTCCGAGAGATGCTCGAGGGCGGCGTTGTCGGTAGGCAGCACCTCGGTCGGCTCGTCGTCGTACGCATCTCCCACATCGATGGGACCGGTCACCCAGTCGCCCTCGTCCACGTCCTCGTCGTCGAACGCATGGCGTCGCACGGGGTCCGTCTCCCCCGTGCCATCGTTGAATCCCAGCTCGAGGCGATCCGGCAGCAATTCGTCACCCTCGGCCGCAGGCACGGCCCACTCTTCGCCGCGGGGCTCCACTCCTGCCATACCCGAGTCGGGGATTGCTCCCTCGTCGGGCTCCCACCCGGGTGCCGGCTCTGGGGGCGCCGACTCCCTCTCGGCCGAGTCATCGGCGCTCAGGTCAGTGGCAGTCGGCGTGGGCACCGGGCCTTCGTCGGCATCCCACTCCGGTGGGGATTCGGAAGCCTGCGGCTCCCAACCATCCTCGGCGGGGGCGGCGGCTCGCTCATCCGTTGAGTCCCAGACCTGATCTCCGGCTGCGGCAATGACGTCTTCGACTACCTCGTCGGCCGCCGCCGCGCTCGGGGGCAGCGCTTCTCCGGCCGGGCCGGGCTCATCGAACAGGGAGATCTCGACGGGTGGCTCCGATCCGGGCTCGTACTCGCCGGGCGACTCCATAGCGGCGGCCGGCTCCTCGTCTGCCGTCTGGTCCTCCACCTCGTCGCGCCCCGCTCCCGGCTGGTCGCGGTCGGCGACCGGCCACTCGGTCTCAGGAAGGTGCGCCGGAGGTGCGACCACGGCGTCCTCGTCGATGTCTGCGAACCACTGCGCCGGAATGGCGGTGCCGTCGTCCTGCCACTCGGCGGACTCCTCCAGGGCTTCGTCGGCCTCGGGCTCATCGGCCTCGACCCGGCGGCGGAACGGCCAGATGCCGCGTCGCGGCCTCTCTGCGGCCACGGCCTCTTCATCGAAGTCGTCGTCGGCCTCCTGGCCGTCGTCTGTCACATCGTCGACACCGGGAAGGTCGGCTCCACCGATGGGCTCGGCGTGCATCGGTGGAGACTCTGCCGCCGCGGTGGGTATACCGGCGAAGTCCTCCCACTCGGAGAGATCGTCGGCGGGCTCATCGAGTGCGCGCAGAGCGTCGAACGCCTCGGGCCCGGCCACGCCGTACTCCGACCGGGCAGCAGCCTCCTCGGGTGAAGGGTCTCCGAGGCCGTCTGCAAGGGCCGACAACGCATCGAAATCCACGGGCTCGGGATCCCCGATCTCTTCGACCTCGGCGGCGTCGATCACCTCGACCTGGTGCTGCTCGGCGCCCAGAGCATCGAGGGCGGCCGCCAGGTCGTCGGGGTTGGCAGCAGACGTGGCGTCGTCCTCGACCATCTCGCCGCCAGCCGGTTCCCCCTCGCCGGCCACCGGGATTCCATCGACCTCCTCGATCACCACCGGCACCGGCTCGTCTGCCTCGTCCGCGGAGAGGACCTCGTCCACCTCGTCCGCGGAGAGGACCTCGTCCACCTCGTCCACCTCGTCCACCTCGTCCGCGGAGAGGACCTCGTCCACCTCGTCCGCGGAGAGGACCTCGTCCACCTCGTCCGCGGAGAGGACCTCGTCCACCTCGTCCGCGGAGAGGACCTCGTCCACCTCGTCCGCGGAGAGGACCTCGTCCGCCTCGTTTGCCGAGAGGGCCTCGGCGACGGCGTCGTCCTCGTCATCCTCGATCGGTGGCTCGGCGAACCCGCCTGCGACACCTTCGGCGCCGACGGTGGCGTCGCTCGCCCAAGAGGGGAGGTCGACGGTGAGGGTTGCGTCGGGATCGGGGTCCTCGTCGAGGAGCCAGGCAGGGAGGGGTCCATCCGTGCCGCCGGCGTCCGGGGTTGGCGTAGGGGGTGCAGGTGCCGCCGCCGCGCCCGGCTCCTCCTCCGGATCGTCGACCTCGAATTCGGGCGGCCCGTCGGTCTCCTCGGGTTGCTCGTCGACGGTCTCGTCGCCATCCTGCTTGCGACGAAACAGGCCGCGGCGGCCCTTCTTCGGCTTCGGTTCGCCCTCGGGGACGGTGCCCTTGCCGTCGTCGTTCCAGCCGGGATGCCACGGGTCACCCGGATGTGGCTGGAACCCGTCCTCTCCCCTGTCGCTCACGCCGCCTCCTCGCCCGCCGGTGGTCAAGAATCGCGGGGACCGGCTCGCCCTGCGATGAAGATTCGATCTTCGCCAGGTCGAAGCTTCATGGCGACCGACTTCCGCATATCGTCAGACCTCCAGCAGTTCGGCCTCTTTGTGCTCGAGCAGCTCGTCGATCCGGGACGTGTGCTGATCGGTGATCTCCTGGAGTCGATCCTCCCCGCGGTGGACATCGTCCTCGGACACGTCACCTTGGAGGGCCTCGATGTCGTCCTTGCTGTGACGACGCACGTTGCGGATGGCGACGCGGCCCTCCTCCGCCATCTGTTTCACGACCTTGATGAGCTCCTTGCGCCGCTCCTCGGTGAGCGGCGGGAAGGCAAGCCGGATCACGTTGCCGTCGTTGCTCGGGTTGAGGCCGAGACCGGAGGCCTGGATAGCCCGCTCGATCTCGCCGACGGAGCCGCGGTCGTAGGGGGCGATCACGAGAAGCTGTGGCTCAGGGACGGTCACCGACGCCAACTGTTGGAGTGGCGTCGGTGTCCCGTAATACTCGACCTGGACCCGATGCAGGATCCCGGGATTGGCGCGACCGGTGCGCACCGATCCGAACTCGCCGCGGACGTGCTCGACGGCCTGATCCATCTTTGCCTCGGCCTCGCGAAGGAGCTCGTCGATCACACCTGCCTCCTGTGTCCGGTGCGGCCCACCGCCCGATCGCCGGCACCCGGCACCCGTGACCCGTCACTAGCGAACCAGGGTCCCGATGGCTTCGCCGCGCACCGCCCGGGCCACGTTGCCCGGAACAGTGATATTGAAGACCCGAATCGGGAGATCGTTGTCCATGCACATCGTAATGGCGGTGTTGTCCATCACCCGAAGACCCTTTTCGAGGACCTCCATGTACGTGAGCTCCGGGATGAGCACCGCCTTCGGATCCACCTCCGGGTCCGCATCGAACACTCCGTCGACCCGGGTCGCCTTGAGAACGGCCTCCGCCCCGATCTCGGCGGCCCGCAGCGCCACGGTCGTGTCGGTGGTGAAGTATGGGTTGCCGGTTCCCCCGGCGAAGACCACCACGCGGCCCTTCTCCAGGTGACGGATGGCACGGAGCCGGATGTAGGGCTCGGCCACCGACGTGATCGAGATCGCCGTCTGCACCCTGGTCGGCACTCCTGCCGACTCGAGGGAGTCGCGCAATGCCAGGGCGTTGATCACCGTGGCCAGCATCCCCATGTAATCGGCGTTCGCCCGATCCATGCCTTCGGCGGCGGACGAAAGCCCGCGAAAGATGTTCCCACCCCCGACGACGATGGCGATCTCGTGCCCCTCGGCGTGCACGGTCGAGATCTCCACGGCGAGCCGTTGCACGGTCCTGGGATCGATGCCGTAGCCGGTCTCGGGATCGGCGAATGACTCACCGGACAGCTTGAGCGCCACCCGGCGTCCCACTAGTGCCCCGTCCCACGACGTTGGTGATGTTCAGGGCGAGCAAGCGGCGTCATCCGGGTGCGATCCGCCGAGGGAGTGTCGATCAGCCAGGACCTGAAATCATGTGGTGGCTTGCTAGCAAGCCACCACATGATTTCCCCAGGGGCTGATCGATACTCCCTCGCACGACGAGGGCGCATTGGAAATGCGTTGAGGAGGAGGATGCACCCGGGGGCGTCGATCGCCGTCCTGAACGCGGCGAATGTCGTGGGACGGGGCACTACTCCGGTTCCTCTCCGACGGCGAGCCTCGAGATGCGTGTCACCGAGATGCTCTCCCCCATCGTGGCCACCATGTTCTGGATCAGGGCCCCGACGGTCCCCTCGAACTTGCCGGGGTTCACGAATGGCTGGTCGTAGAGGACGTTGTCCTCGTAGAAGCTGCCGATGCGGCCCTCGACGATCTTCTCGATCACGGCTTCGGGCTTGCCCTCGTTGCGCGCTTGGGCCGCGATGAGTTCCCGCTCCTTGTCGAGGGCGTCATCGGGCACGTCCTCGCGCCGAACCCAGCGGGGCCGGGCGGCGGCGACATGCATCGCGATGTCGTTGGCGGCGTCCTGGAACTCGACGCTCTTTGCCACGAAGTCGGTCTCCGAGGCGAGCTCGACGAGGACTCCGATCACTGGCCGGTCGGCCTGGAAGTGCAGGTAGGAGCCGATCGAGCCCTGCTCGGTGGCGCGGCCGGTCCGCTTGGCGGCGGAGGCGAGGCCCTTCTCCCGGAGCAGGTCCTTGGCCCTATCCACGTCCCCGCCGGTCTCCTCCAACGCCCGCTTGGCGTCCATCATCCCGGCTCCGGTGGTCTTGCGGAGTGCGGAGACCTGTTGAGCGGTGACCTCACTCATCGCCCGCCTCCTCGGTGCCCGCGGCCTTCTTGCCCGAGTCCTTCGCCCGCGCCGCGGCGAGCTCGGCGCCCTCGACACAGGCTTCGGCGATGACGTCGGCCATGAGCTGCGCCGAGCGGATGGCGTCGTCGTTGCCCGGGATCACGAAGTCGATCAGGTCGGGATCACAGTTGGTGTCGACCACGGCGATGATCGGGACTTCGAGACGGCTCGCCTCGGTCACGGCGATGTGCTCGGTGCGGACGTCGATGATGAAGACCACATCGGGGAGCCGGTGGAGGTCGCGGACACCGCCGAGCACCGTCACCAGCTTCTCCAACTCGCGGCGCAGCCGCAGCCGCTCCTTCTTGGGGAGGGCGTTCATCTCGCCGGACTCGTCCATGCGCTCCAGCTCGCGCATGTACAGGATGCGCTTGTGGATCGTCTGGAAGTTGGTGAGCATCCCGCCGAGCCATCGCTGGTTGACGTACGGCATCCCGGCCTTCGTCGCCGCCTCCTCGATGACCCCCTGCGCCTGCTTCTTGGTACCCACGAAGAGGACGACTCCCCCGGCGGCGACACGGTCGCGCACCAATTCGTGGGCGTTCTGAGCGGCCTCGAGGGTCTGGCGGAGATCGATGATGTGGATCCCGTTGCGCTCCGAGAAGATGTACGGACGCATCTTGGGGTCCCATCGCCTGGTCTGATGCCCGAAGTGAACCCCGGCTTCGAGCAGTTGCTTCATGGTGACACCGGCCACCGTTGCCTCCTTGTTCGCGGTTGGACCTCCGCCCGTCATTGACGGAGCGCGAGCGCTCCGACCGCGACATGCCCGACGGGCGTGTGTGATTGCGGAGGCAGTCTAGGGCGCTTGGGAAGGCTCCAGCTCAGCCCCGGCCACAGCCAGAGGAAGACTCGTAAGTGCTCGCTCTGGCTGGGGCGGGAGCGGGAGCTGTGGCTGATCAACCTACGGCTTCTGGCCCGGCTCCAACATTCTGTTGCGCAGGGACATCACCGACTTGGTGTGGATCTGACAGATTCGGGACTCGGTGACGCCGAGCACGTCGCCGATCTCGGCCAGGGTCAACCCTTCGTAGTAGTAGAGCGTTATGACGAGACGCTCTCGCTCGGGAAGGCGGTTGATCGCGTCGGTCAGGAAGTAGCGATTCTCCTGCTGCTCGAACGAGGAGCCGGGCTCGCCGGCACGGGGGTCCGCCAGCAGATCGCCCATGGTTGCCGAGCCCCGCTCGCTCGGGTCGACGAGCTCGTCGAGGGCGACGAACCCCAGCCCGGCGATCTCCCCCAACTGGGTCTGAAGGGTCTCGAGCGGAAGGTTCATGTGCTCGGCGAGCTCATCCTCGCTGGCGCTCCGCTTCAGCCTGTGCTCTAGCTCGTCGAGCGACCGCTGGATCTCGCGGGCTCGCGCCCGCACCGAACGGGGAACCCAGTCGAGGGCGCGCAGCTCGTCGAGGATGGCCCCTTTGATGCGGTTGACCGCATACGTCTCGAACTTGATGTTCCGCTCGGGCTCGAACTTGTCGATGGCATCGATGAGCCCGAACATTCCGTAGGACGTCAGGTCGGATTGCTCGACGTTCCGCGGAAGCCCCACGCCGACGCGGCCGGCCACGAACTTGACCAGCGGTGAGTAGTGGAGGATCAGGCCCTCCCGGGCCGCCTGGTCACCCGTCTTCTTGAACCTTCGCCAATGCTCGGCGATGTCCTGTTCGGAGGGCTCAGGCGCGCGGATGCGATCGCTCATATGCCGCCTTGAGGTGGGAACGGGACACAGCAGTGTAAGTCTGTGTGGTGGCGAGTTCAATGTGCCCCAACAGCTCCTGGACGGTGCGCAGGTCAGCACCGCCCTCGAGCAGGTGGGTGGCGAACGAGTGCCGCAGCGCGTGAGGGAAGGTGCCGAGGCGCAATCGAACCACCCGCCGAACCCCGCGCGGCCCGAGCGGACCCCCCCGGGAGCCCACCCAGAGGTGCCCGCCGGACGCCGGGGTAGCGAGGACGGGCCGGGCGCCGGCGAGATAGCGGTCCACCCAAGCCCGCGCCTGGCCGGCGAGCGGGACGACCCGCTCCTTTCCACCCTTGCCGTCGACGCGTACCAGGTCGACCCCGCGGACGGCGTCGACCTGCAACCCGGCGAGCTCGGAAACCCGCAGGCCGGTGCCGTAGAGCATCTCGAGAATCGCCCGGTCGCGAATGTCGGCGGGCTCGTCCCCAACCACGCCGTCGAGCATCTCCCCGAGCCGACGGGAGGCAATCGCCTTGGGGAGGCGCGTCGGCCGCTTGCGCGGCGGGAGACCGGCGGCGGGATTGGCCGAGACGTCGGCGCGGCGGGCTGCGTCCCGGTAGAAGGAGCGCACGGCGGACACCTTGCGGGAGATCGATGCCGGCGCGTACCGGCGGGTCACGAGGTGTGCCTGGAATCGGCGCATCGCCCGGCGATCGATGGCGTCCACCGAGTCCAACCCGAGGCGCTCGCAGAAATCGAAGAACTGCGCGAGGTCCCTGCGGTAGGCGACGATCGTGTTGGCGGCGAGGCCGCGCTCGGCGGCCAGTCGGTCGAGGAATGACGCGACGTACGTCACGGCCCACGAGGGCGTATCGGGGATGGACGGCACTCCCCCATCGTGGCCGCACCCGCGCGACCGGTCAACGACCGTGGACCGTTGCATGACACCCAGTGGGCTCAGAAGAGGGTGCGCATTACCCGGATGACGGCTGGACCGAGCAGCACCACGAACAGCGACGGAAAGATGCACAGGACGAGCGGGAAGACGATCTTGACCGGGACCTTCATGGCCTGCTCCTCGGCCCGCTGCCGACGCTTGATGCGCAGCTCGGCGGCCTGGACCCGGAGGACCCGCGCCACGGGGAGCCCGTACTCCTCGGCTTGCTGGAGAGCCAGGACGAAGTGGCGCAACTCCTGCACCTCGGTCCGGTCGAGAAGATGGCGCAGCGCCTCGCGGCGCGGCACACCCACCTTGATCTCGCCGAGGAGTCGCCGTAGCTCTTCGGCGAGAGGGCCCTGGCCGGCCGTTGACACCCTGGCAAGAGCGGCATCGAACCCCAGGCCCGCCTCGACCGAGATCGTCAGCTGATCCATGGTGTCGGGTAGTTCCTTCTGGATAAGATCCTGGCGCTCCCTGCCCCTCGACCACAGCAAGAGGTCGGGGAGGCTGTACCCGAATAGGCCGACGAGCAGGCCGGTCATGAGGCCCCCGATGACCACGCCGCCGCCCCATTGAAGGCCACCGATGACGCCTCCGATCCCCAGCACCATCTTGGCGGCAAGGGCACGCTCGAGAGTCCATGTACGCGGGGATCCGGCCAGACGGATCCTCTTGTCGAGAGCCGTGATCCAGCCGGCGGGGGAGATCCGCCGGACACCCCGACCCAGAGCCTTGACGGTCGGCAGGATCACCCGGTCGAGGGGGCCGGTGCGTAGCAGCGCCTGCCGCTGGTCGACCGGCACCTCCGAGGCCGTCTGCGGGAGCGGCTGCTTGCGCATGCCGGCAACCGACCACAACAGCAGCGGAAACGCCGCCATCACCAGGGCGGAGGCAGCCACTACGTAGATGGGGACACCGAGGACCATCAGAACTCCACCTTCACGAGCTTCTTGATCCACAGCGCGCCGAGGGTCATCATCACCCCGGCGAAGCCGAGCATGATCCGCCCGATCACCGTGGAAAACAGCTCGGTGAGGTAGTCGGGCGTGACGATCGCGATCAAGGCGGACACCACGAACGGCAGCGCGATCAGGATTATCGCCGACATGCGGCCCTCGGCGCTGAGGGCCTTGACCTGGCGCCGGATGTTGTTGCGGTCTCGGATCGTGCCCGTGACCGTGTCGAGCACCTCCGCGAGGTTGCCGCCCACCTCGTGCTGGATCTCGATCGCTTCCACCACCCATTCCAGGTCTTCGTTCTCGAGGCGCTCGGCCATGTGCCGCATGGCGTCCTCGACGGTGCGGCCCAGACGATTCTCCACGACCACCCTGCCGAACTCGGCCGACGTGGGTGCCGGCGACTCTGCAGCGACCGTCGACACGGCCTGCACGAGGCCGTACCCCGAACGGAGGCTGCCGGCGATGATCTGAAGGGTGCCTTCGAGCTGATCGGCGAACGCCTCACGCCGACGCGAGATCAGCGTGTTGAGCACCATCCGAGGAGCGACGGCGCCGATGATGCCGAGCACGATCGCGCCGAGTGCCCCCTTGAAGACCAGACCGGCGGTGATCGCGACCACGACGACCGTGGCGTGGAGGATGATGAATTCCCCCGGGCGCAGCTCGAGGCCGGCTCGGTCGAGGTCACGATCGAGGCCCCGCTGGTCGGGCTCGCTCACCACCATGTCGCGGACCGCGCTCGCCCCGACGCCCAGGCGAGCGAGGAGCCCGCTGCGAGTTCGCTTCCGCTCCTTACGGATCTGGTCGTCGATCTGGACGATTTTCCCGCGCGACTGCATCGACAAGACGAGGACCAGCCCGAAGAACACGAGGCCGATGCCGGCAGGCATCACCCAGCTCGCTCCGAACAGGCCGGGTGTGGCGACAGCCGGAGAGGGCGGCGGAGGAGCAAGCGTTGCCGGTGGGGCGGGGATGGTCGTGACGACCGCGATCGAGCCCCCGGGGAAGACGACGGTCCGAGCTGTCGAGAGCACTCCGATGGGAGTCTGTACGAAGACCGAAATCTCCGACGATCCCGAGGCCGACGTGCGGAACGACAAGCGGAAACGGCCCGTCAGCTCGACGGCCACCTCCTCGTAGGCGCCGGCCAGGTCGGTAGTGCTCTCGGCCGTGATGACCGACCCGCCCGAGAGCCGACCGAGTGCGCTGTGATCGGTCTCAGTGGTTTGGAGGGCGACTGCGCGGACGTCGACGTCCGCGCCGGCTATCGCCTGAAGCGCCTCCACGAGGGTTGCCTCGCTGACCGTATCGGCGCCGTCGGAGAGCAGCACGATCACCTTGCGCGCGTCGCTGTCGGGATCGAAGGCGCCGGCAGCAGTGATCACACCGTCGTAGAGCGCCGTTTCCCCCGCGGCCCTGAGGGATGTGAGGTGACCGTCGATCTCGTCGCGACTCGTCCCCAGCGGTGCCACCAGCGTGGGCGTGTCGCCAAAGGCCACCAGTCCGAAGCGCACCGTCTCGGGAAGAGCCTCCATGAACCCGCGCGCTCCAGCGAGCGCCTTGACGAGTGGCTCACCGGCCATGCTCCCCGAGGTGTCGAGGGCGAGCACGATCTCCATTGGATCCCGAACCAGGGCGTAGACGTCGAGTGGCAACCGGGAGCCTTCGATCAATACCGCGAAGTCGTCGGCGGTGAGTTCCTGCGGAGAGGCATTCGCCGGCAGGGAGACGGTCAGTGAGACCTGGGGGTATCCGTCGATGTCGACGTCCTCGATGATGACGCCCTGGCCCGCGCCCGCCGGAACGGCGAGCGTTAGCACTGCGAGGAGGCCGCCGAGGGACGCGCGGCGCCCGAAGCTCACGCCGCCCGCCCCGTCGGCCCAAACAGCTCGGCCGGCAACGAAAGCCCCTGGGCGAGCAGGCTCTCGGCGAATTTCGGGCGGATGCCCGTCGCCGAGATGCGCCCGATGACCTTGCCGCCTTCGTCCACGCCCGTCTGCTTGAACTGGAAGATGTCCTGCATCGTGATGACCTCGCCCTCCATCCCGACGACCTCGGCGACCCGGGTGACCCGCCGGGTCCCATCGCTGAGCCGGCCGAGATGGATGATGACGCTCACCGCGGAGGCGATGTACTCGCGGATCGCGGTCACCGGAATCTCCAGGCCCGACATCAGGATCATCGTCTCTAGACGGCTCAAGGCGTCGCGGGGCGTGTTGGCGTGCACCGTCGACATCGAGCCCTCATGGCCCGTGTTCATCGCTTGCATCATGTCGAGAGCCTCGGGGCCGCGGACCTCACCGACGATGATGCGGTCGGGCCTCATGCGCAAAGAGTTGCGGACCAGGTCGCGGATCGTCACGCTGCCCCGGCCCTCGACATTCGGAGGGCGGCTCTCGAGCCTGACCACGTGGTCCTGAAGCAGTTGGAGCTCGACGGCATCCTCGATCGTCACGATGCGCTCGTGGCCCGGGACGAACGAGGACATCACGTTGAGGAGCGTGGTCTTTCCGGTACCGGTACCGCCGGTGATCAGCAGGTTGAGCTTGCCCTGGACGCACGCCCGGAGCAGGGTGGCCATCTCGGCGGTGAGGGTCCCGAATTCGATCAGGTGCTCGGCACGGTAGGGGTCTGCGGCGAACTTCCGGATGGTGAGTGCTGGCCCGTCTACGGCCAGGGGAGGCACGATGGCGTTGACCCGGGAGCCGTCCGGCAGACGGGCGTCGACCATGGGCGACGACTCGTCGACGCGCCGGCCCACCTTGGCGACGATCCGCTCGATCACCTGGCGGAGGTGGGCATCCGATGAGAAGCGGACACCGGTCTTCTCTATCTTGCCGGCGCGCTCCACATAGATCGGGGAGGTCCCATTGACCATGATCTCGGTGACCGCGTCCTCCTCCAGGTACCGCTGAATGGGGCCATACCCGAGGATGTCGATCGAGATCTCCTCGGCAATGCGCTCCCGTTCCTTGTCACTGAGGGGTGTCGCCGACTCGTCGAGGACCCGTTCGAGCTCGGCGATGACCGCCGCCTTGAGGTCCACCTCGTTCAGCGAGGCGTCGAAGGTCTTGGCCTCGAGTTTGCCGAAGAGGTCTTCCGTGGCGCGCGACTTCAGATCCGCAAGCGGGTCGTTGTCGGCGAACGGATCGGGGCCCCGCACCGGCTTCGAGCCGTTCGAGGGTTCGGTGGCGCCTGTGTCGGCCGCCTTGAGTCGGTCGCTCAGCTTCATCACGCGCTCCGCTTCATGGTCATGAGCTGGTCCCGACCGGACTTGCCGGCGATCCTCTCGACGAGCTCCCAGATGGCGCGCGAGACCGGGCTCTTCGGGTTGGCCAGGATGATCGGATTCCCCTCGTTGATGGTCACAGGAACCTGCTTGGAGATCGGGATCTGGAGATCGATGTCGAGACCGGCCGCCGCGGCGGCATCGATCATGCTCAGGCCGACCCGGGCATCGGCTCGGTTGAGGACGAAATGCCGGCGCTGCCGGGTCATCTCGAGCGCATCGAACGCGGCTACGACCTTGGAGAGGTGCCGGACACTGGGGATGTCCATGTCGGCGAGGAACACGATGTCCGTGGAATGGTCGATCGTCGCCAGCGAGTGCTCGCTGAGACCGGCGACCGTGTCGACGACGACGTGGTCGAAGTCGGCGGCGAGCAATCCGATGATTCGCTCGACAGCGTCGACACTGACCACTTCACCCCGCGCCGGCTCGTCGGGAGCACACAAGGCGTACAGATCGGAGCGATGGTGGGTGAGGAACATCTTGAGCGTCGTGATGTCGAGCTCACCCGAGGAGGCCACGGCGTCGTAGATGGTGTGGCGCGGCTTGAGGCCCAGGGCGTAGCCGACGTCGCCGAATTGGAGATCGAGGTCGACGATCACGACGCCTCGCGGCGACCGGGAGGCGAGACCCACGGCAAGGTTGGTGCTCAGCACCGTCTTCCCCGCCCCACCCTTCGGGGAGAGGATGGTGGTGACGCGGGCGCGTGACACCGCGGCCGCCTGCTCGCCCCCTGGAGCATGGCGGTCTGCCGCCTGGACGGCCCTCACCAGCGTGGCCCGGATCGTATCGGCGTCTGAGTCACCGTACAGGACACCCCTGACCCCAGCCGCCATGGCCTCTTCGGCCGTCGCCGATGCGGCGGCTGGCCCGCGTAGGACGATCACCACCCCCACCTCGGGGCGCTCGGCGTCGATCCGCTGAGCGAGGCGGATGGTCACGGCATCCACCAGTGCCGGGCCGATCACCACCACGGCCGGGCCGGCCTGGAGCAGGCTGTCGAGGCCGCCGCTCTCGGTGGGCGGTGCGGACCAGAGGCGAACCCGCTCGCGCAGCGTCTCGTCCACAGCCGCGTAGAGGCGCCTGGCGAAGGCATCCGTCGTCCCGGTGATCAGGACGGGTCTCATCGGTAGATGTTCTCCCGGGTCCGGACCGGTGTGACGGGCTCGGGGGTGTCGGCCGAGGCGGCACCCAGCCAGATCGAGCCGTGCTCGGCGGTGAAGACGATCCGCTCGATGTCCTCAGGAGACGCGGCGAGCGTCACGAGAAGGTTCCCCGTGGGCGCCAATGCGGGCGCGTCTTCGGGTGCCGTCTCGTCACTCACCCGCGGCAGCTGTTCCACCTGCACGTTGGTCACGACGACCTTGTGCAGGATGATGTGGGTGGAATACGGGGTCTTGACCGAAGTGCCGCCCTCGCCGTCCGACGAGCCGATGAAGATCTCCTCGGGCGTGATCACCTCCCCGGGTTCCAGCTCGGATGGCTCGAAGGTGTTGAGGTCGAAGGGATCGAAGGAGGCGAAGACCGCGACGACGTCGCCCGGAATGAGGTCCCCACCGAGGGCGCGGTCCGCAGCGATGGCGATCGTCACCGCGATCGTGCCCGGCGGCGGCTCGATTGCCGCCCGCACCAAGAGCGTCTCGGCTTCGACGAATCGGTGGACCGTCACCTGCTCGCCGGGAAGCAGGTCGGTCGAAGCAACGAAGTCACCGAGGACGGAGAGGTCGGACACGCTGCCATCGGCGGCGACTTTCACCGGAACCCGCTCGAGCCGTACCGAACCCTCGAGAACCGAAGCGGGAGCGCCCCTGGACACCGGCGCGTCGATGACGAGTACCTCGACCAGCTCCTCCCCTTCCAAGGCGCGATCCTCGGCGGCGCGCACGTAGCCAACCAGCAAGAACGTGCCGAAACCGGCGATCGCCAACGCCGCGATGATTCCAATGGTCCTTCGCATCTTTCTGGCCCTCCTATCCGATGAGCTCGATGATCACGAACCCGTTGTCGTCTCCTCCCGACTTGCCCTCGTATACGACGCCCGATGTGAAGTAGCCCGACACACACCGTTCGTCCCCTTGGCACGGGGCGTTGACGTTGAACTGGCCCCCGAAGCGGTACCCGGTGACGTGGAACAGCGCGAAGCCCCTTATGTGGTAAGTGCCCCCAGTGCCCACCCCGACGATGTCGTCGAAGATCGGCAGCGCCACCTCCTGGCCGACCAGGGAGCCCACATAGCTCGGGTTGCAGCCCGTAGTGGGGGACGAGCCGGGATCGGCCTCGTACCAGCGGGCGTCGACCAGATACGCCTCACATCCCGACTCGGTCTCCAGCCATCCGAAGCCGCCGGCGAGGAATCCGTCGCCGTCGGCGTCCTGGCCGGCCTGGGCGTTGCAGGGCTCGGCGTTGTTCCCGTCGTGGAAGTAGATCACCCGTTCCGGGGTGGGGAGGACGGAGGCACCAGGGAACTCACACTCGGAGATGATCAACGGAAGATGGACCCACAGCTCGCTGGGGAATCCCCACCGCGCCACGGCCCGCGCCTCGACGGTGGTGCCGTCGAACCCGACGACCCGCGCGAAGAAGGGCTCGAAGTTGGTTCCCCCCTCATCGGTCAGCGTGCCGAGGTGAACAGTGACGGTTCTCGCCGAGAGGTCGAGATCGACGTCGACGACGTCGGCGAACCCGTCGCTGGCATTGGCGTCGCCGTAGTCCTTGGCGAGGGCGAATGCCGGGCCGGGGTGGCAGGTCGACAGCCCGAGGGCGCACTCCTCGGCGATGGCCAGGGCGCCGGCGTCTGCGCCGTTACGCAGTTCGCGGCGCTCCCGGTACATCGCACCCACATCGATCGTGAGCCCGACGGCGCCGAGCAGCACCACGATCGTGATCGCGGTGAACACACCTATGGCGCCCTTGTCCTGGTCGCGAGTCAGCCTCCGCATCGCATCACCGCCGTCGAGCTCAGGGTGAGCGTCCGCTCACCAACCAACGGAATCGAGAGGAAGAAGGGATACGAGGCGACCACCTGGGTGGGGTACCCGGGGCTGCAATCGGTGGTCGAGATGCTGAGCTTGGTCGGATCGAGGGTCGTGGCCGCACCGACAGTGGCGGCGCGCGCTGCGTCGGAGTCCTGGGTGATGGCGAGGACCCGGACGCCCTCCCGCGTGGCGTGGGTGAGTGTGATCTGAGCGTTGTAGGCCCGACCGAATTCGACGATGCCGAAGACCAGCATGACGAGAAGCGACAGGACGATGGCGAACTCGACGAGGGCGGCACCGTCGTCGGCGCGATGGTCCTTGATGGTGATGAGGTGCTTCATGGGTCGGGTCCTGAGGTGGTCGATCCGGGAAGTCGTTCATTCGGAACCGTCAGAGCCCCGGGCGGGACGGATCCCGCCCGGGGTCAGACGGCGCTCGTCATGGGGTCAGTGCGTCCGCGATCTTCTGGAACATCGCGGCGACGTTGCCGCCGAGCAGGGTCACCGCTGCGAGTGCGACCACGGCGATGAGTGCGACCATCAGGCCGTACTCGACCATCGTGGCCCCCTCCTCACGGTGGAGCAGGCCATACAGGCGCATCAACACGGAGTACCTCCTGGTCCGTCCGGTGACTAGTCCGTCCGTGTGAATCGGCCTAGTCCGTAAGCGCACTTTGACCACTCTTCGTGGTCATGTCATGATGCAGATCCATCAAATCGCTGGAGCAATCGATGAATGCTCACCGCGGCTCGAGCTCCCAGTGATGACGGCGGGCGGCGGCGACCGCCTCGAGCTGTGAGTGGACGTTGAGTTTGGTGAGGATCGACTGCACCTGGTTGCGGACGGTCGTCACCGATACGTACGAGTCTGCGGCGATGTCCGCCACCCGGCGGCCCTGGAGGAGGGCGTCGAGCACCTCACACTCGCGGGGGGTAAGCGATGCCAGTCCGCGGGCGACATCAGAACCGTCGCGACGGGCCTGGAGTGCGAGCGCGGCGAGTCGGGCCCGTTCCACGACGCTGAAGCCGCCCCTCCCCGAGAGAACACCCCGGACCTCGGCGGCGAGCTCGTCGATCCTGGACGCACCCGAGACGAACCCGACCGCTCCGTCCGAGACGGCCCGAGCCACCTGTCCCTCGTCCCAGACGCCGTACACCACCACGCGCCAGCGCGCTGCTGCGAGCATCGCGACGTGCTCGCCCCGGCTCGCCGTCCCCAGGGAAACCAGAGCCAGGCCCCGCCCCGGCACGACCCCGTCGAGGTCACCCGGTGGGATCGCCCTTGCGTTCAGGCCCGATCCGTTGAGAAACGCCGTGATTGCCTCACCGACGAGCCGGCGGTCGTCGACGACCAAGACCTCCGTCGCAATTTCCATGCTTGGCCATCGGCTGATCGGGGGGCGATCTCAAACGCAAAATCGAGAATCTCAACCCGGCAGGGGGTGAGCGGACGCTGGCTCGGGGATCACGTGTCAGGTTTCGGCTTGCCACAGGCCGAAACCTCCCAGCGACCTATTCGCTCACCCCCTGCCCGACGCGCACCTCGACGAGTCCTCCGTCGACGACGACATGGCCGCCCAACTCGAGGCGAGCGATGGCTGCGAGCACCTCGGAAATCGGCAGGCCGAGCCGCTCGGCGATGTCGTCAGGGGTGGCGGACGGGATGGCAGCCTCGAGGATTCGGCCACCGAGGCCGTCCGGCCGGCCCGCCGCCTTACCGGCAGACAACGGCGGCGGTCCCAGGACGAGC
>Ga0326597_10004810_pt1 | contig 18870 bp, 16 predicted proteins | sample RVTome_12_FD_203789 | JGI IMG/M metagenome (GOLD analysis project Ga0326597, IMG submission 203789) | Soil microbial communities from uranium-contaminated site in the Upper Colorado River Basin, Wyoming, United States - RVT100D185 | ecosystem: Environmental > Terrestrial > Soil > Contaminated >... | reverse complement strand
TGCGATCGTGCCGGCCGCTACCGGCCGGAGTGGCGCGGGCTTACGCCACGCCGTGCTTCTTGAACCATTCGGTGAGCCGCTTCCAGCCGTCCTCGGCCTGCGGCTGCGCTGCGGGCAGCCGCAGAACGACTTCGCCCTGCACGACGATGGCCGGCCCGCGGTGCTGATTGCCGGCGGCATCGGCATCACCGCGATCAAGGCCATGGCGCACGCGCTCAAGGCGCGCGGCGCGACGGCGCAGCTGCACTACGCTGCCCGCAGCCGGCAGGAGGCCGCGTTTCGCGAGGATCTCGCGCGCGTACTCGGCAGCCAGTTGAATCTTTACGCGGCTGCAGAGGACACACGGATGGACATCGACCGCGTGGTCTCTGCAGCGCCGTCTGACGCAGTGTTCTACGTCTGCGGCCCGCACCGCCTCGTCGACGCCGTCGTAGCCGCGGCCGCCAGGCTCGAGATCGACGCCGATCGAATCCGCGTCGAGCGCTTCGCCGCATCGATCGCGCCCGACGCGAAGCCGATCGAAGTAGAGCTGCGCCGCTCGGGCAGGACGCTGCAAGTCGCCAGTGACCAGACCATTCTCGACGCCGCGCTCGCCGCCGGCGTCGACGCGCCCAACAGCTGCCGCGCGGGCAACTGCAAGACCTGCGCCGTCAGGGTCCTCGACGGCGAGCCCGATCACAGGGACTCTGTCCTGTCGCCCGCCGAGCGAGATGAGCACCGGCTTATGTGTCCCTGCATCTCGCGCGCGAAGGGAGAGCGTCTCGTCCTCGACCTCTGAAGGGCGGGAAACCGGAGGCACACTGAGCTCACCCGGCGTTCAGGCCTTGGAGCGCGCGCGTGGGGCTCTTGGCACCGGCAGCGGCAGCGCCGTCTTGTACTTCACCTGCTTCAGCGCGAAGCTCGACTTGATGCTCGCAACCACCGGAATGCGCGCGAGGAAGTCGATGATGAAGCGCTCGAGCGACTGCACGTCGCGCACCACCACCCGCAGCAGGTAATCCGCGTCCCCGGTCATCAGGTAGCATTCCATCACTTCCTCGCGCGCCAGCACCGCCTTCTCGAACGTGTCGAGCGCGTTCTGCACCTGTTTCTCCAGGCTCACCTGGATGAAAACGCTCACCGTCAAGCCCACGGCGAGCGGGTCGAGCAGGGTGACATAGCGCCGCACCACCCCGCCCTGCTCAAGCTCCCGCACGCGCCGCAGGCACGGCGAGGGCGACAGAAACACCTTTTCCGCGAGCTCGCTGTTGGGAATACGGGCGTTCTCCTGCAGCGCGCCGAGGATGCGCCAGTCGGTGTCGTCCAGCGCTCCCTGTGCCATTTTCTGCTGTTTATCCGCCATAGTGCGCAATATTATTGCGTCCCGCCTCATCCCGCAACTGCGTTCCGCAACCCGCCGCCCGTGCCCCCGGCGTAACATCGTCCCATCGAATCTTGGAGGACGCATGGGCTATCTCAACGATCCCGATCCGCAGGAAACGCGCGAGTGGCTCGAGTCGCTCGAGTCGCTTATTGAAACCGAAGGCGAGGAGCGCGCGGAATTCCTGCTGCAGCAGCTGGTCGACAGCGCCCGCCGCGCCTGCCGCAAGCTGAAGCTCAACGCGACGACCGCCTACGTCAACACCATCCCGCTCTCGGAGCAGCCGCCCTACCCCGGCGACCTGGCGCTGGAAGAGCGGCTCACCGCACTGGTGCGCTGGAACGCGCTCGCCATGGTGGTGCGGGCGAACCGCGCGCACGCGGAGCTCGGCGGGCACATCGCGACCTACGCGTCGGCCGCCGACCTCTTCGAGGTCGGCTTCAACCATTTCTTCCGCGGCGGCCCCGGCGGCGACCTCGTCTACTTCCAGCCGCACTCCTCGCCTGGCGTCTACGCGCGCGCCTTCCTCGAAGGGCGGCTCACCGAAGCGCAGCTCGCCAACTACCGCCAGGAGAGCGCGGGCCGCGGCGTCGGGCTGTCGTCCTATCCGCATCCGTGGCTGATGCCGGATTTCTGGCAGTTTCCGAACGCCTCGATGGGCCTGGGCCCGATCAACGCCATCTACCAGGCGCGCTTCATGCGCTACCTCGAGGACCGCGGCATCCGGCCGGCGTCCGACCGCAAGGTGTGGGCGTTCGTCGGTGACGGGGAAATGGACGAGCCCGAGTCGCTCGCCGGGCTCTCGCTCGCCGCGCGCGAACAGCTCGACAACCTGATCTTCGTCGTGAACTGCAACCTGCAGCGCCTCGACGGCCCGGTGCGCGGCAACGGCTCGATCATCCAGGAGCTCGAGGGCCTGTTCGCCGGCGCCGGCTGGAACGTGGTGAAGCTCCTGTGGGGCTCTGACTGGGACCCGCTGTTCGCGCGCGACAAGGAAGGCGTGATTTTGAAGCGCCTGCACGAGACGGTGGACGGCGAGCTGCAGAAGTACGCCGCCACGGACGGGCGCTTCAACCGCGAGCACTTCTTCAACAAGTATCCCGAGCTGCAGAAGATCGCCGCCGATCTTTCCGACGACGACATCGACCGCCTGCGCCGCGGCGGCCACGACCCGATGAAAGTCCACGCCGCCTACCACGCGGCCGTGCACCACCGCGGCCGCCCGACCGTGATCCTCGCCCAGACCAAGAAGGGGTACGGCATGGGCCACTGGGGCCAGGGCCGCATGGGCTCGCACCAGGCGAAGAAGCTCGAGGACGAGGCCCTCATCGCGTTCCGCGACCGCTTCGCGCTGCCGCTGTCGGACGAGGACGTGAAGAAACTCGTCTTCTACAAGCCGGCCGACGACATGCCGGAGATGAAGTACCTGCACGCGCGCCGCCGCGCGCTTGGCGGCTACCTGCCGGCACGCTCGGCGGAGGCAGCCAAGCTGCCCGTTCCGCCGCTCCGGAACGGCGGCGAGGCGGGAAGAAGCTTCGACAAGGTCCTCGCCGGCTCGGGCGCGCGCGACGAGTCGACGACGATGGTCTTCGTGCGGCTGCTGTCGCAGTTGCTGAAGGACCCGGCTCTCGGCCGCCATGTCGTGCCGATCGTCGCCGACGAAGCCCGCACCTTCGGCATGCAGACGCTGTTCCGGCAGTTTGCGATCTACTCCTCGGCCGGCCAGGTGTACGAGCCCGAGGACCGCGACGAGCTTCTGTATTACAAGGAAGCGAAGGACGGGCAGATCCTCGAGGAAGGCATCACCGAGGCGGGCGCGATTTCGTCGTGGAACGCCGCGGCCACCGCCTACAGCGCGCACGGCGTGCCGATGCTGCCGTTCTACATCTTCTATTCGATCTTCGGCTTCCAGCGCATCGGCGACCTTTTGTGGGCCGCCGGGGACTCGCGGGCACGCGGTTTCCTCATCGGCGCGACCTCGGGCCGCACCACGCTCTCCGGCGAGGGCCTGCAGCACCAGGACGGCTCGAGCCACGTGATGGCGGCGCTGATCCCCAACTGCGTGGCCTACGACCCGACCTACGGCCACGAGCTCGCGGTCATCGTGCAGGACGGCATGCGCCGCATGCTCGACGCGCAGGAAGACGTTTTCTACTACCTCACCGTCACCAACGAGAACTACGCGCACCCTGCGACGCCGGACGGCGCCGAAGAAGGCATCCTGCGCGGCATGTACCTGCTGCGCAAAGGCGGCGACGGACGCCAGCGCGTGCAATTGATGGGCAGCGGGACGATCCTGCGCGAAGTGCTGGCGGCGGCGGAGGTCCTGGAAAAGGATTACGGCGTCGCGGCCGACGTGTGGAGCGTCACGAGCTTCACCGAGCTCGCGCGCGACGGCATTCGCGTGGAGCGCTGGAACCGGCTGCATCCGGAGGCGGCGCCGCACGAGAGCTGGGTCGAGCACTGTCTGAAAGACCATCCCGGGCCGGCGGTCGCCGCCACCGACTACGTGCGCGCCTATCCCGAGCAGATCAGCAGGCTCATGCGGCACCCGTACACCGTGCTGGGAACCGACGGCTTCGGGCGCAGCGACACGCGCGCACGGCTCCGGCGCTTCTTCGAGGTCGACCGCGGCCACATCGCTGTCGCGGCGTTGAAGGCGCTCGCCGACCAGGAGATACTGCCCGCTTCCACCGTCACCCGCGCAATCGAGGCGTTCGGCATCGACGCCCGGGCGGTCGAGCCGTGGCGGACATAGATCGGGGCGGCCGGCCGGCACCGCGGCGCGGACGCGTCGGCCCGACGTGCACGCAGCGCCGGATCGCGTTGCGTATCGCCTTCTCGGCGCAATCGACGCAGCCCTCCTGTATCTCATGCGTGCGCCGCTTCACACCCGCCATGTCATCGACGTATTCGCACTTGTGTATGTAAACTTCCGCATTCCCGCAATACGGACGAGACGACAGCACGGCGCAGCCCCGCTCAACCCGCGCGAGAGACCCCATGAGGCCAACCCCGCTCCCCGCCAATTCCGTGACCCGCTTGACGCTGCGCGCCCTGCTGCTGCTCGCGGCCGCACTCGCCGTCGCGGGCTGCAAGCCCGCACAGCCGAGCGCGCCCCCCGGCTTTCCGCCGCCGGTCGTCGGCACCATGACCGTCGAGCCGAAGGATGTGCCGGTCACCTACGAGTACGTCGCCCAGACCGCCGGCTACCGCGAGATCGAGATCCGCGCGCGCGTGACCGGCATCCTGGAACGCCGCAATTACCGCGAAGGCGACGCAGTGAAGAAAGGCCAGTCGCTGTTCACCATCGACCGCGCGCCATTCGAGTTGGCGCGCGCTCGCGCCCAGGCGGACCTTGCTGTTGCCGAAGCACGCCTCGCGCAGGCAAAGCGCGACAACGCACGGTTGAAGCCCCTGATCGAGGCCAAGGCGGTGGGGCAGAAGGAGTACGACGATACGGTTTCCGCCGAAAGCATTGCCGCGGCAGAAGTCGGCAGCGCCCGCGCGCGCGTCGCGGAGGCGAACCTGAACCTCGAATGGACCCGCGTCGAATCGCCGATCCCGGGGATCACCAGCCGCGCCGCGGTATCCGAAGGCGCGCTGGTATCGGGTCCGAGCGTGCTGCTCACCACGGTGACGCAGACCGATCCGATGTACGTGATCTTCGGCATTCCGGATCGCGAGCACCTCGCGCTCAAGCGCGAACTGGAGGCCGGTCGCCTGACGCTGCCCGCCGGTGGCCGGTTCAAGGCGCAGGTCAAGCGCGCGGACGGCAGCACCTATGGCAGGACTGGCATGCTCAATTTCACCGACGTGCGGGTGAACCCCCAGACCGGCACCAGCGAGGCGCGCGCGGAGTTTGCGAACCCCGACGGCGCGCTGCGCGCCGGCGAGTTCGTGCGCATCGTGCTCTCGGGCGCGGTGCGGCCGAATGCCGTCCTCGTGCCGCAGCGCGCGGTGCTCGAGAGCCCGAAAGGCAAATTCGTCTATGTCGTCGACGCCGAAGGCAAGGCCCAGCCGCGGCCGCTGGAAGTCGGCGAATGGAGCGGAGACGAGTGGCTCGTCTACTCGGGGCTGAAGGCCGGCGACCGCGTGATCCTCGACAACGTGCTGAAGGTAGGCCCCGGCGCGCCGGTGAAGATCGCCGACGCCGCGGCACCGCCGAAGTGAAAATCTGCTTTTGCCGCCAAGGCCGCCAAGAACGCCAAGAACGCCAAGGAAGACCGATGCATAACAAATTTGATTTTGACGTGCTTTAGAAAGCTCGCACCATGATCTCGCGCTTCTTCATCGACCGGCCGATCTTCGCGGCCGTGCTCTCCATATTCGTCGTGATCGCCGGGCTCGCGTCGATGCGCAACCTGCCGATTGCGCAGTACCCGGAAATTGCACCGCCGGTCGTAACCGTGCGCGCGGTCTACCCCGGCGCCTCCGCGCTGGTGCTCGAGCAGACGGTGGCGGCGCCGCTCGAGAACCAGATCAACGGCGTCGAGCGCATGCTCTACATGAGCTCGACCTCGGCCGCCAACGGCGTGGTCGAGATCCAGGTCACGTTCGACATCGGCACCGACGTCGACCAGGCGGCGCTGAACGTCAACAACCGCGTTAAGCAGGCCGAGGCGCGGCTGCCGCAGGAGGTTCGGCGCCAGGGCGTGACCGTCGAGAAGGGCTCGTCCTCGTTCCTGCAGGTCTTGGCGTTCTATTCCCCCGACGGGACCCGCGACGACCTTTTCACCTCCAACTACGTCACGCTGAACGTGCTCGATGCGCTCAAGCGCATCCCGGGCACGACCAACGTGCAGATCTTCGGCGCCAAGGACTACGCGATGCGCATCTGGGTGCGGCCCGACCGCATGGCGCAGTTGAAGCTCACCAGCGCCGACGTCATCCGAGCCGTAAACGAGCAGAACGCGCAGTTCGCCGCCGGCAAGATCGGCCAGGCGCCGGTCGCGAGCGGCCAGGAGCTTGTCTACACCATCACCACCAAGGGACGCCTCGCGGACGCGCGGGAGTTCGAGAACATAGTGCTGCGCGCGAATCCGGACAGCTCGATCCTCAGGCTAAAGGACGTCGCGCGAGTCGAATTGGGGTCCAGGGATTACGAATTCATCGGCCGCGTGAACGGCCGTTCGGCGACGCTCGTGGGCATCTTCCTGCAGCCGGGCGCGAACGCGCTCGCCACCGCCGACCTCGTCAAGAACGAGGTGAAACGGCTCGCCGGGCGGTTCCCCCGGGGCCTTTCGTACGCGGTGGTGTACGACACCACCCGCTTCGTCGAAGTCTCGATCGAGGCGGTGCTGACGACGTTGGGCGAGGCGATGATCCTGGTGTTCCTGGTGGTGTTCCTGTTCCTGCAGAACTGGCGCGCGACGCTGATCCCGTTCGCCGCGGTGCCCGTGTCGCTGATCGGCACCTTTGCCGGCCTGTTTTTCCTCGGCTACTCGATCAACACGTTGACGCTGTTCGGCATGGTGCTCGCCATCGGCATCGTCGTCGACGACGCCATCGTCGTGCTGGAGAACACCGAGCGCATCATGCACGAGGAGCACCTGTCGGCGCGCGAATCGGCGATCAAGGCGATGAAGGAAGTGACCGGCCCGGTCATCGCGATCGTGCTGGTGCTGACGGCGGTATTCGTCCCGATAGCCTTCCTCGGCGGCCTGACCGGGGAGCTCTACCGCCAGTTCGCTGTGACCATCGCCATCGCGGTGGTGATCTCCGGCATGGTCGCGCTGACGCTCACGCCCAGCCTGTGCGTGCTGATACTCAAGCGCGAGCACAAGCAGCCGGGGCGCTTCTTTTCCTGGTTCAACGACTGGTTCCACCGTGCCACCGGGCGCTATGTCGACGGCGTCGCATGGATGCTGCGCCGCGGGGCGATCGGCCTGCTGCTCTTCGGCGGGATGGTGGTAATCGCCGGCGGCCTGTGGCAATCCACACCGGGCTCGCTCGTGCCCGACGAGGACCAGGGCTATTACATCGCCGCGGTGCTGCTGCCCGACGGGGCGACGCTCGAGCGGACCGACAAGGTGGTGCGGGAAGTGACCGAGATCATCAAGTCCAACCCGGCGAACGAGCACGTGGTCGCCTTCACCGGTTTCGACTTTCTCGGCGGCAGTTTCCGCAACAACGCGGCGACCATTTTCGTCACGCAGATCCACTGGAGCCAGCGCAAGGTCGCCACCCCGCAGCTCGTGGGCGAGCTTTTCATGAAGACGGGGCATATCAAGGAAGCGCTGGTGCTCGCCTTCGGCCCGCCGCCGATCTTCGGGCTGGGCAATTCCGGGGGCTTCGAGTTGAACCTGCAGAACCGCGGTGACGGCGGCCCGGAACGCCTGGCCGAGGTCGCCCAGCAGGTCATCGGGCGCGCCGCGCAGGATCCCATGTTCGTGCAGGTCAATACCCTGTGGCGCGCGAACGTGCCGCAGCTCTACGTCGAGACCGACCGCGAAAAAGCAAAGGTGCTCGGCGTGTCCCTCGACGACCTGTACACGACGCTCGCCGCGACCCTCGGCAGCTATTACGTGAACGACTTCAACCGCCAAGGCCGCACCTGGCAGGTGCTGATGTCGGCCGAGCCGCGCTACCGCAGCCAGCCGGAGGACGTCGGCGCGGTATGGGTGCGCTCCGAGCGCGGGCAGATGGTGCCGCTCTCGGCGCTCGCCAAGATCAGATACTCCTCGGGCCCGGACACGCTGTCGCGCTTCAACAACCTGCCGTCGGTGAAGATCTTCGGTGCGGGCGCTCCCGGCGTCTCGTCCGGACAGGCGATCGAACGCATGGAGAAAATCGCTCGCGAAGTCCTGCCGCCGGATTTCAGCTACGACTGGAGCGGCGCGTCGTTCCAGGAGAAGCGCTCGGGGGGAACCTCGGTTCTCGCCCTGGGGCTTGCGGCACTGATGGTGTTTCTGATTCTCGCCGCTCAGTACGAGCGCTGGTCGCTGCCGCTGTCGGTAATGCTCGCGCTCCCCTTCGGGACCTTCGGCGCGCTCGCCGCCGTGTGGCTGCGCGGCTTCAGCAACGACGTCTACTTCCAGATCGGGCTGGTCACGCTGCTCGGGCTCGCCGCGAAGAACGCGATCCTGATCGTCCAATACGCAGTGCTGAAAACGCAGGAGGGCCTGTCGCCTTCCGCGGCGGCGCTCGAAGCCGCCCGCCTGCGCTTTCGCCCCATCCTGATGACCTCGCTCGCGTTCATTCTCGGCGTGCTGCCGCTCGCGCTGTCGACCGGCGCCGGCGCCGGCGCGCGCCAGTCGGTGGGCACCGGCGTCGTCGGCGGCATGCTCGCGGCGACGTTCCTGGCGATATTCTTCATCCCGTGGTTCTTCAAGGTCATTACGGATAAGCGCCTGTCCGATCCGCGCTCCGCGCGCGAGATCGGGGAAGAAGCGCGGCATCACCGGGAGACCGCGCGGCGCGCCGCGCACACCGCGCACCATGCGCCGGCAGCGAAAGGGGGGAGCGATGTTCAGTAACCGGCTTATCGGCGGCGCCCTCGCGACCGTATTCGCCGCCGGCTGCGCCGTCGGACCTGTTTATGAGCGCCCGGCCGCGGAGCTTCCCGCCGCGTGGCGCGGCGTGCCGGCCGGCGGCGTCACCGCGAACAATGAGCGCTGGTGGACGTTGTACAAGGACCCCGTGCTCGACCGCCTGGTCGAGGAGGCGCTTGCCCATAACCAGGATCTAGCGGCGGCCGCGGCACGCGTCGACGAGGCGCGCGCGCGGCTGAGAATCTCGGACGCCGAACAGTTGCCGTCGGCCGATGCGGGCGCGAGCCGCGATCGCACGCGCTCCTCGGAGCGCTCGTCCACCCCGCTTCCGCCCAACGCGCCGCTCGAGCGCAATACCTACCGCGCGCAATTGAATGTCGCCTACGAGCTCGATCTATGGGGCCGGCTGCGCAGCCTGTCCGACGCGGCGCGCGCGGAACTGCTCGCCACGCGGGCCGCGCAGGAGACGGTGCGCATCGCCCTGACAGCCCAGGTCGCGCAGTCGTACCACGCGTTGCTCGCGCTCGATGCCCAGATCGACATCACGCGCCGCACGCTCGAGCTGCGCGAACGCAACCTCGGACTGCAGCGCCTGCGCCGCGACGCCGGCATCATCGGCGACTTTGACCTGCGCCAGCTCGAAGCGGAGGTGGCCGCCGCGCGCGCGCAGCTCCCGGCGTTCGAACGATCGCGCAGCGCCGAGGAAGCGGCGCTGGCGGTGCTCGTCGGCCGCAGTCCGCGCGCCGTGCTCGAAGACGCGGTCGCGCGCGGCAAGGAGTCCGACGAGCTTGCCGCGCCCGTGGTGCCGGCGGGGCTGCCCTCGGATCTTCTGCTGCGCCGGCCGGACGTGGCCGCCGCCGAGCAGCAGTTGATCGCGCTGAACGCCCGCATCGGCGCCGCGCGCGCCGCGCTTTTTCCGCGTATCTCGCTCACCGGCTTTCTCGGCACGGAAAGCGCCGCGCTCGGCGATCTCTTCACCGGACCCTCGCGCATCTGGCAGCTTGCCTTCGGCCTCGCCCAGCCCATTTTCCAGGGCGGGCGGCTTGCCGGAGAGATCGAGGCGGCCCGGGCGCGCGAGCGCCAGGCAATCGCGCAGTACCAAAAGACGCTGCAGGAAGCGTTTCGCGAAGTTCGGCGGGCCCTCGCCGCGCAATCGCGCTCGCGCGAAATCTTCGCCGCCGAGGGCGAGCGCGTCGGCGCGCTGCGCGAGGCGCTGCGGCTTGCGCGGCTGCGTTACGAGAACGGGCTAACAAGCCAGCTCGAGTTCCTCGATGCCGAGCGCAACCTCCTGCAAGCGGAGGTGAACCGCAGCGAAGCGCTGCGCGCGAGCCGCGCCGCGATCGCCGATCTCACGCGCGCGCTGGGCGGGGGCTGGGCGGGGTTCAACCCGGCGGCCGAACGCCGCGCCGACCGCTAGTTTCTGGTCGAGGGACGTATTGGACAGGATTAATCTTGTCAATCCTGTTAATCCTGTTACTCCTGTTTCATACGTCTTACCCTCGGCGATAGAAGTGGCAAGCAAGCCAAACCCGACGCTCGCGGTATTCACCAAGAACCGCACCAATCCCGCGTACGACGCGGCGCGCCTCGGCGCCGATCGCACCGCCGCCCGGCTCGGCGCCCGCGTCGTTCACTACGTTCCCGATACGCCGGACGACGTGGCCGAGCAGGCCGCGCTCGTCGAGCGCGCGATCGCCGACCGCCCGGACGCGGTGCTGTTCGTGCCGGTGCATGCCACCGCGATGGACGCATCGGTGCGCAAGTTGAACGCCGCCGGCATTCCGATGGTGAACTATCTCAACCGTCTGGCGGCCGGCGAGTTCGTCACCTTCGTCGGCTGCGACGACTACCGGCTCGGGCGCAACATAGCCGAATACCTGTTCCGCCACATCGGCGGCCGCGGCGAGATCGTGATCGTCGAGGGTGCGGCCGCCGCGGTCACCAACCGCGAGCGGATGCGCGGCTTCCGCGACGCGGTGCGCGCGCATCCCGGCATCCGCGTGGCCGCATCGCGTCCCGGCGATTACCAGCGCGAGCCGGCGGTGAGGGTGATGCGCGAGCTCGCCGCGGCGCTGCCGCGCATCGACGGCGTGATCGCCGCGGCCGACGTGATGGCGCTGGGGGTGATCGAAGTGCTCGCGGCGGCGGGGCGGCGGGTGCCGGTCGTCGGCGTCAACGCCATTCCCGAAGCGATCGCCGCGTTGAAGGCAGGCACCCTGCTCGCCACGGCGGACTTCGATCCGTTGAAGATCGCCTGCATCGCCGCGGAGGCAGCCGTCCGGCACCTGCGCGGTGAGACCGCGCCGCGGAACATCGAGCTGCCGGTCGATATCGTCGACGCGTCGAACTACCAGGCATGGGACAAGCCGGTCTCGGAACGCACGGTCCCGCGCTGGGCCGATGTCGTGAGGAGAAAGGCTTGAGTGACGCGGCTCGGCGGCCGCCGCGGCGCGGCGCACCGCCGCCGGCGATCGACTCGCCATAATGCAGGCGCGCGGGCCAGGCACGATCCGCGGCCGTTTCGCACGTCGCGGCCTCCGGGAAGCGAAAAACCGGCCGCCGCGGGACGCGCTTGCCTACTTGGCGAAACCCTTGCCCCAGCCGCCTTCGAAGAAGCGCTCGGCGAGCGGCTTGCGTGCCCGCGGCCGCAGCTCCTTCGCCCTGGTCTCCTCGTCGAGCACATCGGGCGCGGCCTGGTAACCGACGGCGATCATCGCCATCGGCGTGTATTCCGCCGGAATCTCGAACGCGGCGCGCGCCTTCTCCGCGTCAAATCCGCCCATCTGGTGCACGATCAACCCGAGGTCGACTGCCTGGAGCGCCATCGAGAACGACGCGGCGCCGGCGTCGTGCTGCGTCCAGCGATTGGGCTTCCCGCTGTGGCCGAAGATGCTGCCGGCGCACGACAACATCAGGAGCGGCACGTTTTTCACCCACTTCCGGTTGTTTTCGGACAGGCAGTCGAACGCCTTCCGCCAGCCTGCCGGGTCGCGGCTGCGATCCCAGATGAGGTAGCGCCACGGCTCGTCACCATTGCACGAAGCCGCCCAGCGGCCGGCCTCGAGCAGCGTGGCGAGGTGCGCGCGGGATACCGCCTTGCCCGCATCGAACGCGCGCGGGCTCCAGCGCCGCGCAAGAAGATCGTTGATCGGAACGCTGGTGGCCGCTTTCCTGTCCTGCATGTGCAACTCCTCTTCGATTGGATCGAGTCTCCTGTGTTCCCGCCGACTTTACCAGAAATCCGCGGGCTGCCGGCGCGGTGACCAGTGGCCGGTGTGGATAGGCGTGAGATAAGAAGCATCAACGCCTTATCACTTACGTCCTTCTCCTTTCTCCTTCCGCCTTCCGCTTCTAGCGCGTTTCGGCGATCAAGTGCGACACGCGCGGTGGCTCGGCGCCGACATGGAATGCGCGCGCGCGGCTCTGGATCTCCTCGTCGGCCTGCGTGATGCGGTGATGCTGGCGCAGGTGCTCGGCCCACGAGTCGACGAGAAAGAATTCGACGTAGCGGCCGGGCTCCGCAGCGTCGCTGAACAGCCCCCACGAAGTGGCGCCGTCGCGCCGCCGCACGCGCTCGAGCGCGCTCATGGCGGCGGTAAAATCGCGCGCGCCCCGGGGATCAATACGATATTCCACGGTAATCAGCACCGGCCCGCGTTCCGGATCGATGGAACCGTACGTTTCCGGATCGGGCCAGGCAAGGCGCTCCAGCCCGCCGGACTCGCCCGCATCGAGCGACGCACGCCAGGTGGCCGCGGCCGCCAGAAGCGCGCCGACTGCCGCTGCGATCAATGCGGCGGGCACACCGACCCGGCCCGCCACGGCACCCCACAGCACCGCGCCGCCCGCCGTTCCCGCCGCGAAAGACACGAGGTAGATCGCGAGCGCCCGCCCCCGCACCCACGCCGGCACCGCCGTTTGCGCGGCCATGTGAAACGAGGACAGGGTCGCCATCCATGCCGCGCCGCCGGCAAGCAGCGCAGCACCCAGGGACCACAGGCGGTCGAGCAGCGCCGACGTGATCATCACCGCGGCAAAGATCGCCGTTCCGCCGCGCACCAGTTGATCGCGCGAGCACCGCGCGCGCAGCGGCGGCAGTGCCAGGGCTCCCGCCACTGCCCCCGCGCCGAGGCAGGCGAGCAGCGTGCCATAGGCGGCCGCCCCGCCGCCGATGCGCTGCGCGGTGAGCGGCAGCAGCGCCCATAGCGCGGTCGCGAAGACGAAGAACGCAAGCGCTCGAAGCATCACCGCCTGCAGCTCGCGGGCCTGGCGCACGTAGCGCAGCCCCGCCCGCATCGCGCCGAAAAACCGTTCGGCCGGGAGCGTGCTCGGACGTGGCGCGCGCTGCCAGCGGGCAAGCACGACGATGATCCCGAGGAAGGACAGCGCGTTCAATACGAAAGTTGCGCCCGGCCCGGCGGCCGCGACGATCACGCCCGCAATGGCCGGGCCGATCACACGCGAGAGATTGATGCCGATGCTGTTCAACGCGATGGCCGGCTGCAGCTCCTCGCGCGGCACCAGCTCGGGCAGCGTCGCCGCCCACGCCGGCATCATCATCGCCGCGCCAATGCCGAGCATAAAGGTGAAACCGATAAGCATCCAGGCATTGGCGAGGCCCGCGAGCGTGAGCAGCCCGAGCAGCGCGGCCGCCGCGAGCATCCACATCTGGGTTGCCATCAGGTAGCGTCGCCGGTCGAGGATGTCCGCCAGCGCCCCCGCGGGCAGCGCGAGAAAGAAGATTGGCAGCGCGGTCGCGGCTTGCACCAGTGACACCATGATCGGCCGCGGGTCGAGCGTCACCATCAGCCATCCGGCGCCCACTTCGTGCATCCAGGTGCCGATGCTGGAGACGACCGTGGCGATCCACAGCGCGCGAAACAGCGGCCGCTTCAGCGGATCCCAGGCGGACATCATGAACCGGGCGCTGCCTGCCCTAGTTTTTACGGCGGCTATCCAGGCTCAACGGTCCGGCGCCGTGCACCATCAGGTAGAGCATACCGCCCATGATCGCCAGGTTCTTGTTGAACTGGATGGTCTGCATTTGAAACTGCGCCGCCTCGACCGCCCAGTAGGCGTGGAAAATGAGCGTGGCCGGAATCAGCCAGAGGAAAATCGCTGTCGCGGCGAGCCGCGTCTGCCAGCCGACGATCAGCAGGACGCCCCCGGCGAGCTCGACCATGATGGTGATGACCAGCGCTACCTCGGCGAGCGGAATGCCCTTGCCCGCCATCGCGGCGGCCGTCGCGGAAAAGCCTTCGATCTTGCCGATACCCGACATCACGAAAATGTAGGCCATCAGCACCCGCCCGGCGAGCGGGCCATACTGCTGCAGCAGCTTGCACAACGCGTTCATAAGACCTCCTTGTCTGCGGACACTGCTTCATATACCGCGAACCGCCGCCCCGCGGCGATCCATGCCTCGAGACCGCCGTGGAGCGGACGCACCCTGCGGTAGCCTTTTTTCATCAGCAGGCGGGCGACACGCGCCGCGCTCGCTTCGTTGGGTCAGCTGCAGTACACGACCACGTCCCGGTCGGGCGGCACGCGGTCGAGGTGAAGCTCGGGCGCGGCCATGTCGACCGCGAGCGCGCCCGGTATGTGGCGCGGGTCGAGGCTGCGCGCGAGCGCCGATCGCACGTCCAGAATCACCGGCTTCACGTCCTCCTGCAGCAGGCGGTGCAGCTCGTCGGCACCGATGCGCACCATGCGCATGAAGCGCAGCAGCAGGTAGCGCTCGATCGCCTTGGCACCGAGGTAGACCGCCAATGCCGCGCCGACCACCGCCAGCGCGCCGGCACCCATCGTCTCGAGGCGCGCCAGCAGCCACTCGACTTCCGCATGGAAAAAGGCGCCGGCGGCGACCGGCGCCGCCGCCCACGCGAGTGCACCCGCCGCGCTGTACAGGACAAAGCGCCGGAACGGCAGCCGCATCGTGCCCGCGAGCGGCGGCGCCACGGTCGCAAATCCCGGAATGAACTTCGCGGCCATCAACGAGCGTCCGCCCCAGCGCACGAAAATGTTCTCGGTCTGCTTCACGCACGAGTCGGGCTCGATCGCGACCCGGCACAGCGTGCCGAGAATGCGGTAGCCGTAGCGGCGGCCCGCGAAATACCAGGGGATATCGCCCATCAGCGAGGCGGCGACGGCCGCGAGCAGCAGGGGCGCGAGGGCGAACTCGCCCTGCGCGACGAGCGCGCCTGCCACGATCAGCATCGGCACCGCCGGCAGCGGCATGCCGGCCTGCGCGAGCAGCACGTTCACGAACACCAGCACGATGCCGTGGCGCGCCAGCAGCTCCGTGATCTCCGTCATGCTCTGCCTTTCTGCTACGGCCCCAGTGTCCTGAGTCGCTGGTTCGTTGATCGATGCGTCTGCTATGTATGTCCATCGTACGCCGCCTTGTCGGCCCGAGGCAAAGCCGCGTTGGGAGTTTGCCGGATTTTGTCCCGACAGACTCCCAAGCGATGATAGCCGACGACGACTACCCGCGCCCGCGCGCGAGCGCAGCGGCGATGGCGGCAACGTGCTGCCCCTGGAAGCGGGCGATCGCGAGCTCGTTCTCCGAGGGCTGGCGGGAGCCGTCGGTGCCGGCGAGCGTGGACGCGCCATAGGGCGTGCCGCCGCTCACCTCGCCCATCTCGGTGAGCCGCCGCTCGGAGTACGGCACGCCGACGATGATCATGCCCAGGTGCAGCAGCGTGGTGTGAAAGCTCGTGATCGTGGTCTCCTGCCCGCCATGCTGGGTGGCGGTGCTGGTGAAGACGCTGCCCACCTTGCCCACGAGCGAGCCTTTCATCCACAGCCCGCCCGCCTGGTCGAGGAAGTTGCGCATCTGCGCCGCCATGTTGCCGAAGCGCGTGGGCGTGCCGAAGATAATCGCGTCGGCTTCGCCAAGCTGGTCGACCTTTGCCTGCGGCACCCTGGCGAACGCGGCGCGCGCTTTTTTCGCGCCGCTTTTCTCGAGCACGTCGTCGGGCACGAGCTCGGCCACCTGATAAACGCTCACCTCGGTATCCTTCACGTCGCGCGCGCCGGCGGCAATCGCTTCGGCCATGGTGTGGACGTGGCCATACATGCTGTAGTAGACGACTTGGACCTTGGTAGTCATTGCGCACCCCTTTCAGGACAGTTGAAAATGGGCCGGGCCGCGAGCCCCGCTGCTTCAGTCGAAGCGGTAGGCGTCCATGCCGATGACGCCGTAGGTGTAACCCGTGTGCAGGCGCTGCGGCACGGCGCCCGGTGTGGCGGCGCCGAGAGCGACGAAAAGCGGCAGCAGGTGCTCTTCGGTCGGATGGTTGCGCGCGGCGTGTGGCGCGCGCTCCCGGTAGTCGAGCAGGTCGCCGGTAAGGCGCTCCGCGAGCGCCTGCGCCATCCACTCGGTGAAGCTGCTCGCCCAGGCCGGCGGCGCGCCAGCGCCGTCGAGCCGGAACTCGCGCAGGTTGTGGGTGATGCTTCCGGTCCCGAGCACCAGCACGCCTTCGTCGCGCAGCGGCCGCAGCGCCTCGCCCAGCCGCAGGTGGTGCGCCGGCCCGAGCTGCGGCTGCACCGAGAGCTGCAGCACCGGCACATCAGCCGCCGGGTACATCAGCATCAACGGCACCCACGCGCCGTGTGAAACGAATAGTGCGGGCCAGCCGCTCATGCCCCGGCCTTTTCCTTCGCGGCGAACCGTCGCGCGCGATCGTGCGCGCGGTCGAAATCGAGCGCCGGTCCCTTGGGCACGATCCCGCTCGGGTTGATGTTGCGGTGGCTGCCGTAGTAATGGCGCTTGATCTGCCCGATGTCGACGGTATCCGCAATCCCCGGCACCTGATATAGCTCGCGCAGGTAGTTGGACAGATTCGGATAATCGGCGATGCGCCGCAGGTTGCACTTGAAATGCCCGACGTACACTGCATCGAATCGAACCAGCGTCGGGAACAGCCGCCAGTCTGCCTCGGTCACGCGGTCGCCGGCGAGATAGCGCAAGCGCGCCAGCCGCGCCTCCATCTCATCAAGTCCGGCAAAGAGCTTGTCGAACGCGCGCTCGTACGCCTCTCGCGTCGCCGCAAACCCGCAGCGGTAGACACCGTTGTTGATGCTCTCGTAGACGAGAGCGTTGACCGCGTCGATTTCCGCGCGCAGTGCGGCGGGATAACCGCTCGAGCCGTCCGCGGTCACGCGATTGCGGAACTGCGCGCCTTTGCGCACGAACTCGCCGCGCCGCACGCGGCCGTCGTTGTCGTCCTGCCGCCAATTACCGTCCAGAAGATGACCCATGTCGTCGCATCCGGTCTCGATATCGAACCGTTCAGAGGCCCTCGACTGCAAGCCGGGCGCGGGGCGCGCGCCCGGTCAGCGGTGCGCCGGCGGCGAGCTCGGCCAGGATCGTGAAGTAGGCAAGCGCGGCCGGCAGGCCCACCGACTGGAAGAACTGCACCGTGCCCGGCACCGTGAACACCAGCACCTTGAGCAGCCCGTGTGCGATGAACATCACGCCGAGAGAGAGCCTCAGAAGCAGTGCGCCGCAGGGGGCGAGATTGCGGTCGATCATGTCGATTTCCTTTGCTGCAGTTTGAGAAAAAAAGCGGCCGCCTCACGGCAGGTCGAAAAGCAGCACTTCGGCGCCGTGCGCGCGGGAAAGCTCGAGCGCGGACTCGCCGCTCACCTTCAGGCCATCGCCGCCCTCGAGAGCGTTGCGGTTGATCTCGACGGCGCCGCGGGCGACATGCACGTAGGCGCGGCGACCAGGCTCCAGCGCGTACTCGACGCGGTCGTCGCCGTCGAGCAGCCCCGCATGGACGAGCGCGTCCTGGTGAATGCTGACCGAGCCGTCGCGGCCGTCGGGCGAGGCGATGAGCCGCAGCCGCCCGCGCCGCTCGTCTTCCGCGAAATGTTTCTGCTCGTAGCCCGGTTCTATCCCCTTCACGGCAGGCTCGATCCACATCTGCAGCAAACGCACCGACGCGTCGCGCGACGGATTGAACTCGCTGTGCATCACGCCGCGTCCGGCGCTCATGCGCTGCACGTCGCCCGGCCGGATCACCGAGCCGTTGCCCATGCTGTCCTTGTGCTCGAGCGCGCCGTCGAGAATGTAGGTGATGATCTCCATGTCGCGGTGGCCGTGCGTGCCGAAGCCGGTGCCGGGCGCCACGCGATCGTCATTGATCACGCGCAGCGCGCCGAAGCCCATTTCAGCCGGGTCCCGGTAGTCCGCGAACGAGAAAGTGTGGAAAGTGTCGAGCCAGCCGTGGTTGGCGTGCCCGCGTTCCCCGCTCCTGCGTACCGTCATCATCTCCGTGTCTCCTGTCAGCCGGTTCGACGATCGAACCGAACCGGTGAGTCGATGATAGGAGACCGTCGCGGACGATGATATCGGAATCTTCTGATAAACACGTTCAGTTTCACTGAACGTGTTTATTTCGCAAAAACAATGTGATAATCAAATCATTGGGCTTGCCGTCGCTAGAACGTTCGCCTTGCGGAAGAACGAGAAGAACGGGGTCAGGTCTAGCATCGTAGCATTCTTCCCGCCCCTCTCACTATCCTCCCCACCGTCGACGTGTATGCCAAGGTGACCCGTGCTACTTTGCTAGACCCTCGTCTATTCCCGCTGGGGCTGCTCATCTACGGTTACGCGACCGGGGTGCATGCGAGCCGTGCGATCGAGCGGGCGAGCCACGATTCGGTGGCCTTTGGCTTTGGTGGCGGGCAACGCCCACCCCGATCACGACACGATCGCCACCTTCCGGCGGCGCTTTGGCGAAGAGGCGAAGGCCCAGATTGAGGCGGCTGCAGCGCAGCAGGCCAACGGCTTCGAGCCGTGCTACAACGCGCAGCTCGCGGGGGATAGGGACCGCCGGCTCATCGTGGCCCCCGGGCTGACCCAAGCGGCCAACGACCAGCAGTAGCTCATCCCGGCGCTGGAGAGCTTGCGTGCGCTGCCGCCCGAGCTGGGAACGGTGCAAGCACTGGTGGCCGACAACGGATTCCTGAGCGAGCCCAAGGTCCGGGCCTGCGCGGGCCCCGAAGCCG
>Ga0326597_10004809_pt1 | contig 18871 bp, 22 predicted proteins | sample RVTome_12_FD_203789 | JGI IMG/M metagenome (GOLD analysis project Ga0326597, IMG submission 203789) | Soil microbial communities from uranium-contaminated site in the Upper Colorado River Basin, Wyoming, United States - RVT100D185 | ecosystem: Environmental > Terrestrial > Soil > Contaminated >... | reverse complement strand
AGTCGGACGCGGATCGTCCACGTCCGATCGGGCGGCACCCACAACTGCGCCGACGCTTCGGTCCACACGCCCTGCGGTGTCGCGACGTCGATCGGGTAAAAATCGAAATCCTGGACGGCGCCACCCTCGAGTCCTTCGACGAACAGGCCACGCCGGTCGAGCGCATGGTCGTTGAGGGACTGGATGAAGAACCAGCCTCGGAACTCCAGGGCCGTCCCGATGCCCGTGCCCACCTCGGAGAACGATTGTGTGATGAACGCATCTTGCTGCGCCGACACTTCGGAGAGACGGACGCTAGAACCCGCCCTGTAAGAGTTCGTGGAGATGACCGTGACGGCGTCGACGCCGGAGTTCGTCCAGCCGGTCGTGCCGTCCTCGAACGACGGATTGGTGATCCGGTTGGGGCGTTCAGCGTCGACGTTGCGTTTCGCGAGGTAGATCGCCGGTCCCGCACACTCGACCGTGACGGCGCCTTCGCCGCCCGACGCCGTAGCGGGGACGATCGGCCCCCAGAACAGGATGTCTTCGTCGTGGTAGATCTGGAGGTCGGAATGCCACGGATGCAAGTCGTACGTGCCGACCGACGCGAGATCCTTCGGGAACTTCACGACCGCGGTTTCGTGGCGGTTCAGTTCCCAGGTGATCTCCTCCGGTTCCGCGTCAGGGACAAGCGTCGGCGTCCCGTTGTCGGGGTCGGTGCGGTACACCTCGTATGCGGGGGTGGGGGAACCGGCGGGGGCGGTCGCTCGACCCACTTTCGCGGCGAACGACGTCAACTCGATGGTCGCGAGGTCCGCGGTGACGGCGAGCGGTGAGCCGACGGACGGCGTGAGCGGCGCCAGTTCGATGGTCGCGAGGTCCGCGATGAGCAGGGTCGGAGAACTAGAGACCGGTGTGAGCGGCACGACCTCGACGGTGGCGAGGTCCGCGACCAGAGTGACAGGCTGCGCGATCGCTGGCGCGAAGGGAGCGACCTCGATCGTGGCGAGGTCCGCGGTGAGCAGCCGGTCGTCTTGCGCTGCGTAGTGCGCCGCGATGCGCGCTTCGCTCAGGACCGCCGGGTAGACGGCGAGCTCATCGAGCTTCCCGTTCAGCTCGTTGCCGGTACCGGCGTCGTCGGCCGCGGTGAACGGCAGCAAGGTAGCGGTGGTGGAGATCGCTCGGGTGTTCGTCGCGTACGACGCGCCATCGAGCCAGATCGTCCAGGTCCCCGATGAGTAGTTGAAGACCGCGTGATGCCACGCGCCCGTAGAGATCGTTGAGCCGGAGAACTGTGTGATCGTCGCGCCGCCACGGATCTGGAACCCGTTGAACGGCGAGGTGCGCGGGTGGATCGAGAATCGGCATGTCGACGCGGTGATGCCGGTACGCATGGAGACGAACGTCGCGGCCTGCGAGACGTCGACCATGAACCAGAACTCGATCGCGAAGTCGGTCGCTTCGATGATCGCGTCGAACTCGCCGCCCGCGTTCGCGTGTTGTGCTTTACCCGACGAGCCGTCGAAATCGACAGCGCCGTCGTCCTGCCCCGCCAGCAACGCCCCAGCGACGTTCTGCGTGTAGCCGCCCGACAGGGTCAGGTCACGCGAACCGATCTCGTCGGCGAGGGTGGTGCCGGAGTCTTCACCCATCCGCCAGTAGACGGACGGCGAATCGGCGAGGACCTCGTCCGTGTAGCCCACGGCCGGTCAGCCTTGGACGACTTCAGCGAGCCCGGCGGTCGCCCACTGCAACACGAAATCCAGGCCGTTCGTCGCGGTGTCAGTCAGGTCGTACCAGACGTACCACGGCGAGTCGGCGTCGTTCGTGACTTCCCGGTAGACGAGCGCGCCGGTGACTGTTTCGCCACCCGCGAGCGCGGTCCATGTGATGTCGTCCGCGTCGAACAGGCCGCGGTCGTTCGTGTCGTCGAGTGAGACGGTCTGCGACGCCAGCGTCTTGCGGACGTAAGACCCGTCGGTCAACTCATCCACGCTTGTCGCGAGGACGTCGGAGACGAAGTCGAGGTCGGGGTCGGTGACCGCCGCGGCTTTCGTGAGTAGCACCTTGACGACGGCGGCGTCGAGATTCGCTGCGCCGTCGAGCAGGTCGCGCTTCAGCCGGTTCGATACGAGCGTTGCCATCCGGTTCCTCTCAGGTCACCCAGGTCACGGTCGGGTCGAGCGCATGGAACTCGCCGATCACCCCAGCCACCCCACCCGACTGCGCCCGCACAAACTCCAGATCTTCCGACAGCCCGCGTGGACGGCCGGACACCATCCAATGACGGCCGGTCGGCACCCGGCCATGGAGCTCAACGTCGGTGAGGGTGGGAGCCCACGCGGCCGACAGGTCGTTCAGGAGGTCGACGGCGTCGTCGGCGTCGTCACCGACGATCACGTAGTCGACGAGAATCACCCGCGGTCCCGCGTAGTCGCGGGACCCGTACGCGCCCGCTTGGCCTTGGAACACAACATCCGCGGTCTTCGTGGGCGGGACACCCAAGAGGCCGGAGATGCCTTTCGGTCGGATCCGGTAGTCGGTCCCTGCGCCAGTGAGGAGCGCTTGGATCTCGATCTGCCAGTCGGCGGTCAACAGGTCACCGGCGGCCATTAGTGCCGTCCGCCGATACGTGCGAGGCGCATCGCTTGTTTCCGGTTGATCGCGTCGAGCGTCGTCACAGTCGGCGTGTCCGGGGCGACGACGTGGTAGACGGGCGCGAACTTCAACGACTCGGTCTGGCTGTTACTCGTGAACGACGCGGCAGGTGTCGTCGCAGCCATCGGCGCGACCGCTCCCGGCACGACGTAGCCGGATTCGCGCGGTACGAACAGCTCCTCGGCGCCGGCCTTCCCGATGATGTACGCCGACCCCGCCGACACGGGACCGCCACCGTGTCGCCGCGGAGGTTCCTGCGTCACACGGAACCCGCCGAACCGGGTGATCTCATCGCGTGCCGCACGCAACGACTCCAGGCCATTCACCTGGACATTGACATCGGTTGTCTTCTCGCGCGGGATCTCATCCAGCGACGCCATGTAGAGATCCACCGCGATCTTCGCGAGGTCGGACGTGCTCTCAATCTCAGTGCGCCGTTCGGAGGGGATCTCAAGGAGCGCGGCGGCGTAGTCGAGAGCGGCGTCTTCAGACAACCCGGCTTCGGTTGCTTCCTCAACGAGCCGCTTCGCATGGCCAGCGATCACGAACGCTGCGGCTTCTGCGTTGTCGTGTTGCGTGACGTACGCCTCAGCGAGCGCCAACGCCTTCTCGGTGGCCTGGATCATCACGTCGCGGTTCGCGCGGCCCTGCTCGGTGTTGATGTCGAGCGTGTTGCCGTTCTCCGCGATCGCGTCGCGCAGATCCACGAACGCTTCTTCGTACGCAATCAACGCCGATTCGACATCGAGAGTGAAGAACCCTGCGATGATCTGCTGGAACGCTTCGAGTTCATCGACCGTGTCACTGGTCGCTTCGCCCAGGTCACCCATCGCGTCTTCGGTGCCGCCAAGCGCGGCTTGCACGTCCGACTGCACCGAGGCGACTTCGCGGTCGATGCGTTCCTGGTCGACCGTCGCGAGGAACAGTTCACGTCGGGCCGCGGTGACTTCCTTTTCTGCCGCGCCTCCGTGGAGGGCATCCGCGTACGCGGCGCGGGCACGGGTCAGACGCGCCGACACCGTCTCCGACGCGGTCATCTCCTCGTTCAGCTCGCTATGACGGTCCGCGACCTCGCCGAGCTGGCGTTCCAGACGCCGCGCGTCGCGCGTGAGGCGCAGACCCCAATCCGATAGCTGCGAGTGCTTGCTCAGGGAGTCGAACTCGGCGCGGTTCGCTTCGATCTCCGCGCGCATCGACGCGAGCTCCGCCTCAGCTTTGAGTGCCGAATCGCCACCTGACGCGAGCGACTGCGCGAGCGCTTCGATCTTGTCCCGTTCGTTCGCCGCGGTTTGGCCGATGCGAGCGATAGTGAACGCCACGCCAGCGAGGATGGGGGCGAGCGGCCCGGCGGCACGGACGAGACTGGAGGCACCACCAGCGAACGACGTGAGCGCGGACGCGGTGCGGGTTAGGTTCAGCGCGATCAGCGCCGAACGGGTACGGATGACCATCTCCGACAGTCGGAGGAACACGCCGAACGCGATGAGCCCGGCGCCCGCGAGCAGTCCGAGGTAGATGATTGCGGAGCGGATCGGTCCCGGCAGGCTGCCGAACGCTTCTGCGCCGCCAGCGGCGAGATTGACGAGCGGCGCCAACGCGCCGACGAGCTGCTGGATGACGGGGATGAGGGCGTCGCCGATCGTGACCGCGACGTCCGTCAACTGGTTCCAGAGAACCTTGAGCTTCGCGGCGGTCGTCTCGTAACGGCGTTCAGCTTCTTCCGCCAGCGCAGTGTTCTCATCCCACGCGGTCGTCCCACGGTCCAACGCATCCGTGAGCAGGTCCCCGGCCGCGGTTGCGCGCAGCAACGTGTCCCGCACGCGGACGTTCTGGAAGCCGAGCGCCTCCAACGTCGCGTGGACGTTCCCGCCCGACTCCTGGATACGACGCAACCCGTCGATGAACGCCACCGCAGCGCCAGCGGCGTCCTCTTGGAACCCGCGGCGGAACGCTTCGACCGTCATCCCCGCGGTAAGCGCGAACACCTCCAGCCGCTCACCGCCAGCGATGACGGCCTTGTCCATCTCGAGGAACACACGCGAGAGCGCAGTACCGCCAGATTCGGCGGCGAGACCGACGGATGACAGCGCGGTCGCGAACCCGAGGATTTCCGCTTCGCTGAGCCCGATCTGGTTTCCTGCCGCGGCGATACGGAGCCCGAAGTCGACGATCTCGGCTTCGGTCGTCGCGAAGTTGTTGCCTAGGTCGACGATGACGGCGCCGAGCCGGTCGAAGTCTTGCTGCGAGAGTTGCGTGATGTTCGCGAAGCGTGCGAGCGCGGTCGCGGCGTCCTTCGCCGAGAGGTTCGTGGTGTTGCCCAGGTCGATCATCACTCGCGAGAACCCGAGGACGTTGTCCGTCGCGATACCGAGCTGACCCGCGGCTTCCGCTACCCCAGCGATCTCCTCCCGGCCCGCGGGGAGCTCGTTCGCCATATCGCGGATCCCTTGACGGATCGCGTCGAGCTGCTCCGGTGTCCCCTCCACCGTCTTACGCACACCCGCGAACGCCGACTCGAAATCAATCGCGGCCTTCGCCGCGAGGCCGAACCCGGCGAGGATCGCACCGCCGGCGATGATGGCGCCCTGCCCGAGCTGACGCATCGCTGCTTGCGAGCGGCGGTTGTCGCGCAGGACGTGGTCGCGGAACTGGACGGTGGACCGCGACGCCGCGGCCATCGCCGTCTGATATTCGGCGGTCTGCGCGCGGAGTTTGACCGCGATGGTCTTGTCAGCCATCGAACACCTGGTGCGCGACTCGTTCCATGTCGGACTCGAACTGGGCGCGTTGCGACTCGAAACCGACGAACACGAACGGCCGCGGCGCCATCTTCGCGGTGCCGTACTCGACGAAACGTGCGTAGTGGAGCGGCGCACCCCAGATCGTCTGGGCGCGCGGGCCGATGTCGGCTTGGAGTGCGCCCGGCCCAAGCGTTCCGCCGCGTGGGGTGGTCGCCTCGATCGCGTCTTGCAGAGCGCCGGTATCGACCGGGACGTGATGCCGTTGCGATTCGGCGACGTTCAGCGCGGTCCGGCGGATGACACCCGACGCACGCAACGGCGCGCTCACCGCCGCCCTCGTGAACGCGGAGATGACCTCTTCGTCGCCGGTGAGGGTGACGTCATAGGTGTCGGCCATCTAGGGCTCCCTCGCGACAGAGAAATAGAGCCCGGCACGGTCGCGGGACTCGGTGAACCGTTCCGACGCGAGTTCGCGGGCCTGACACGCGAAGCACCGCAACGGCGTCGCCTGCCAATCCCACTGCGTCGCCGTGTCGAACGACTCCGAACGCGGATGCGCGCAATGCGGGCACCGTTCGTTCTCTTCGGCTTGCCACGCGAGCGCGAACGTCCGGTCCTCTTCGAGCCATAACGGTTCGCCGACGGCGACGATCCGGCCTAGGAAGACGCTGCGAGGGAGTCCCCGTTGGCAGACGTAGTCGGCTTCACGGCGGAGGTCAGGGCTACGGCGGAGCGCCTCACGGATTTTGGGAGGTCACCCACCCCCAGATTCACCGCGAGGCACGTCTGCCACAGCACAAGCCACTGCCCGAACGACAGGCGCTCCACCAGTTCCGTGACCTGCTCGACCGTGACGCCTTCCGGTTCGATGAGCGACGCCGCGACCGCCGCGGGACCGAACGTCCGCGGGTTGTGGTCAGAGCCCAACTCCCGGTCCTCTTTCGTCGGGGGATGTTCCGCGAGGAGCGTCCCCCACCGGAGAGAACCGATCGCCTGGAACCGGAACTCGACTTCCGATTCGGCTGCACGCGTGCGCGCGTCAGCGAGCGCGGCTTCGAGTCCCGCGACGCGGCCGTCACTGAGCGTGTCGGACGCGTTCTGTGCGTCGCGAAGGTCTCGTTCGAGCCCGTCGATCGTTTCGCCGACCTCGCCGTCCAACACGACGGTGACCGCCCGGGTCGCGGGCTTCGCGCGTGCGAGCGCGTCCGCGAACTGCATCAGGTGACGACCGTGACCCGGTAGGCCGGCGCCGACGTGATCGCGAGCGGACACACCCACGACTGCTGCTCGTTCGCGGCAGAGTTCTGGATCTGCGGGTCGCCTGTCGCGGCGGGGAACACCGACACTTCGTCGCCTGCGGTGTCCGCGGACGCACCGAAATGGCCGACGACGAGGAACCCGGCGGTCCCGTAGGTGCCGAGCGTCGAGAACGGCGTGTCGGTCGTGTCGTCCATCTTGAAACGGACCTCGACATCAGCGCCGGTCGAGCCGGGGAGCTGCGCGTCGAACGTCTCGTCGATGGTTGCGGAGTCGACCCGGTTGAAACGCGAGTTCAGCCGGACACCGTCCTTCGTCACAAACGACGTGAGGTCCGTCCCTGCCGTGATCTCGGAGTCGGTCGGGGCGGTCTTGTCCGCGATGGTGGTCACCCACGTCACGGTGTATTGGCCTTCGAAGACCTGGGCTGCCATTGCTACTCCTCTGGGTTGTCAGCCGTGATGGCCGGGACCGGCTCGACAGCCGGGGGTCTGGTGCTCCTCACGCGCGGAGCGGGCGAGGAACGGATCCGCGTCCAGCCGCGCTGCTCGAGCTCGGCGGCGCGCTGTTCGGAGACGTGTAAGACGACGTCTCTGAGCGGATGGTGGACGGTGACTGTCATGGGGTGCTCCAGACCGTGTAGCGGTCAGGGACGGTAAACACGGGCGGTTGGTCGTCGTCGTCGCGTAGCGTCCCGCCGGCCGTGTCGGGGATCACGCGTTGGATGTTGCGGCCGGTGACAGTGAGTGCGGCCATCACCGCGCGTGCGGCGTCGGCGAGTCCTTCGGCTTGTTCGCGTGACCTGCCGACGCAGGTGACCTGGTAGACGAGCATCACGTCTTCGTCGGGGTCGGCGAGGTTCCCGTCGAACTGTCCGGGGAGCGGATAGACGACGTAGTACGGCGGGTCGGCGTCGGGGGCTTTCGCGTCGCCGACTGGCGGGCCGATCGTTTCGAGCGCGGCGATGACCGCGTTGGTGTGCGCGCGGACCGTCATCCCTGCTCGTCCTCTGCGACGAGCCGCCGGAACGGTGCGCCGGTCCCACCTTGGATCTCGGTGACACGCAGGGTCCGGCCGTCGAGGTACCCGTCGGCCGAGACGTCAACGGTGACTTCATGGTCGACACGCACCGCGGTGACGGTGTTGGGAAGCCCGACGTAGAACTGCCGGAACGTCAGCGGCTCCTCGGCCGCTTGGCGTACGCGGGCGTCGCGGCGGGGCACCGGGGTAATGACCGCTTTGCCGGTGTAGACGACCGTGCCGGGGACTTGTGGATGTTCGTAGGTCGTGTCGACGTAGGACCCGAGGGTGGGGGCTTCACGGATGGTGACGGCGTCCGCCATCCACCGTTCGGCGTGGCGTGCGAGCGCCGCCGTGTTGTGAGGGAACGGCATCGCGTGCCTCCGCGATCAACACGGCCATCGAGTCGTGGTCTCGGCGTGCGCTCCGGTACCGGCCGATCAACGTCCGGCTCGCACGCAACCGTTCGGCGTCGTGTGGGGCTGGCGGATGCGGGAGATGCCATAACGTCCCCGCACCCCGGAACGGGGGGCCGTAGAGGCAGGTGAGCGCCCAACCCCACGCGGTGTCCTCATGGCCCCAGCCGACGAACCGTGCGTCGAGCGGGCAGTCCTCGTACACCGACCGTGTCAACACGACGATCCCGCCGCCCGGCGTCGCGCGGAGCGGCTCACGGGCGGTCCGGCCGCCGATGTGTTCGCTGGCGGTGAGACGTCGGACCTCCCGGTGCGGCACTCCCCAGCACTCCCCGGCGTCGACCGCGTCGACCGTGTCGGCGATGGTGGGGCACCATGAGTCGGCGTCGCCGACGACGAGCAGGTCAGCGTCGGTTTTGCGGAGCCCGTCGGCGACCGCGGAGGCTTTCACCCACGGCCCCCGACAGGTCCCCACCCGGACCGGGATCCCGGCCGTCTCGTACAGCCCCGCGACCGTCTCGAAAGCACGTTCGCGTTCGGGGCCGTCCGGCTGGTAGGGGATGACCGCAGCGACGTTCACTCGTACCCGTACCTGGCGGCGAACTGGCGGACCGGGTGTTCCATCGGACCGAGACGCCCCCACCCGATACGCGGCCGGTCGTGATGCTGATTCACCGTGGTCCGCACCTGACCCAACGCCGGGCGGACCGCACGACCGACCCTCCGACCGACCTCATGCAACACGTCGCCGGTGACCTGCTCGACCTGCCACCGGAACTCCGCGCGGCGCTCAGCAGCAAGGTTCCACATCACGTACGCGACCGCGGACCGTTCCACCGGGTCGGCCAGCGAGCCGGTAAGGCGTTGCTGCCACCCGAGGTACGGTTCGTGGAGTTCGACGTTCACCATCGACGTGACCACGTCCAGGGGATGGCGGGTCTGGTGGAACACGAACCCGCCGTACCCGGCGAGTTCGGTAGTCGCGAGCCACGACGCATCCCCCACAAGCCCGTCGGCGCGGGTGCCTTGCGGGTTCCACCATTCCTCATGGCCACACCGGACCCCCGACGCGGTGAGGAGCTTCGAGATGTAGCCGGTCCCGGACCTGCCGGTCCCGACGATGACGAAGCGGGGTTCAGTAGCCATGCCCGACGCGGGTATGGCCGAGGTGCGTGATCCACGGCCCGTCCGATTTCGGCCCCCAATAGCCGGACCGGTACCCGGCGGCAGTCATCGTGTCCCCATACACCCGTTCCGAACTTGTGCCGTCCGGCCAAGGGTGAGCGAGGAGATACGCGCGTGTTGTGAGATGCGGGTTCGCGGTCCAGAACCGGTCGTGTTCAATCCACCGGTGGTGGCCGTCGGTGTGGTCTTCGTATTCGTGGGGGCGGCGTTCGATCACTCCGCCCGCTTCGATCTCTTTCGGCCAGACCGCGTTGCGGCGTAACGCCATCTGCGCGAGATGCTCGTTGCCGGTGAGGACGTGGGCGAGTGCGGAGAGGTCGACGGGACGGTCGAACCGGTAGTCGTCTTCGCACCAGAACACCCACGGCCGTTCCGCGCGGATGGCGTAGGACCGTGCGGCTTGCATCGCTGGCGCGTACCCCTGGCGGACCCCGTTGCCGTGAACGGCCCAGCCTTTGAAGGTGCGTTTCAGCCAGTGGAGGTAGCGGTCGTCGCCGGAGTCGTCGCAGATGATCCGCGCGCCCACCGGCAGGCCGGATACGTGTTCTTCGAGGGCCGGGATGGTTTCGGTGATGCAGTCGCGGCGGCCGTCGGTGGTGACGACGTAGGTGACCTGGTCGCGTTCGTCGAGCAGCGCGCGCATCCTCGGGGCGCTTTTGCGTGCGGACCCGTACCGGCGGAGCAGCGCGAGGTTCGCCCGATACAACGGCGAGTTCGTGTTGCGTTCCGGGGACGGCGGATGCCAGAGATGGTGGCAGTCGCCCTCCGCCCGGTAGATCGCCCCACACAACGCCGAATAGGCCGCCTGGAACGCGTCGTCTTCGGCGCCCCACCCGACGAACCGGTCGTCCATCCCCCCCAACGCGTCCCAATGCGCCCTCGGGACTGCGACGAGCGACGAGAAGTGCGCCTCCCCGCGGACCGTCACCGGCTTATCGACCGGGAGTTGGCCTTCCATCACCCGCCGCGAGTCATGCCGGTTCAACACAACCCACCGGTCGAACGGGAGGGTCATCTGCCCGGACGCCTTCACATGCTCGACCGCGCGGGCCAGCTGGCCCGCGAAGCAGACCGTGTCGGCGTCGGCGATGATGCCGATGTCCCAGTCGCCTTCCGCCGCGCGGTTGATCGCGGCGGAACGGTTGAACGGCCCCCGGTTGTGGTGCCCTTCGATGATCGGCCAGTCAGGGAACCGGTCCGTCCAGTAGTCACGCACCCAGGCCCACAGGCGGTCGCGTGGCCCGCCGTCGGCGCGCATGGGGACCATGAACCGGACGTTCATCGCGGCGCGTCGGTGCGTGTCGGACAGCCATCTCCCGGGAGGCCGTGAGCGCCGAAGACAAGAAGGTTCTGCCGGTACCACCAGCAGACGCGCCGGTCGTCCCAGATCCGGTCGCGCAGCACGCCGGTGCCGGGGTAGTCGTGGGCGGCGAACTTCTCGGCCCAGTATCCGGCGGGTTGTTCGTTGAGGTGGCCGGTGCCACCCTGGCCGGGCGTCGCGGCGGAGAACACGACGGTTGGCGCGAGGTCCACAAGCCATCCGACGAACACGTCAGCGACCTCGGCGGCGAGGTGCTCGGCGACTTCGAGAGAGACGGCGAGGTCGTAGGGGCCGAGCGTCGGGTAGGGCGGGCGGGCCAGATTGACGTGCAGCGCGGCGTCTGGATGCTGGTCGACTCCGGTCGCCTTGCAGGATTCGTTGAGTGCTCGGACGAGCCACCCTTCGCCACAGCCCACGTCGATGACCGACTTCGGGGCGAACGTCTCGACGAGGAGCGGGGCGAGCACCTGGGCGGAGGACCGCGCGCCGGCGCGGGTGGAGCGGTAGAACTGTTCGTCGTAAAGAGTCACTGGCGTGCGGTGCGTGCTCTCACGCGACCGCGGGTACCCGGTACCGGGCGAGCATCGCGTACGGGTCGAGGAGGCCGGGGCGGCCACCGCCGCGCGACTCGTACTCGACGCGCAGGTCCCCCCATTGTGAGGAACGGGCCTGCTGGTCTCCTTCTCCGGTGAGCGCGCGGGCGGCCAGTTCGAGCGTCGCGGCGCGGATATCGTGCGGGATCGTCGTATACCCGTGCGTGTAGGTCGCGACGACCGACGCGACTTTCGTTCCCCATGTGCCGTTGAGGCGGGTCACGATGCCCGACGGCCCGTCGAACGTGTAGTCGGCGTCGTCGATGAGGGTGCCGTCAACGACGATCGAGTCGATGGCGGTCACTGGCCGTTCGGGGAGCACAAGCGCCCAGGAGCCGGTCCCGTCGAGCGTGACCTCGTCGTCGGCGACTTCGGTGACGGTCTGTTCGAGGTACGCCTGGATAGCGCCGGTCGCGTGTTCGAGAGCCTGGTATGCCTGCCCGTCGTCGGTGAAGGTCGTGTAGGTGCGGAGGTCTTCGAGGCTCGCGAGCGTCATGCGGTCACCTGCCGTTCGCGTTGGGCGTCCCAGGTCTGCTCGGTCCAGAACATCGGCTTGTCATGCGAGCAACGCACACCCGTATGCGCGAACACCGGGACGTCCATCTCGTAGAGGCGAAGGAAAAACGACGTGTCCTCACCGAACGGTTCCGGCCGCGTCGGGTGCATCGTCTGCGTCCACCAGTGCAGCCCGTACTTCGCGTGCATCTCCTCCAACACGCTCCGGTGGATGAGCAGCATCCCCGCGCCGGATGTATGGACGCGGCACGCCTGGTCGCGCGGGTAGTCCTCGATGAACTTGAATCCGACGACTTCGCCGCCGTCGATGTCCCACACGCCGATGACCGGCACGCATCCGAACAGTTCGGCGTTGGTTTCCTCGTCGTACCCCTCGGTGCGATGCCCGAAGTAGAGGCCAGACACGACCGGCCGCTCGGCAGGGTCGGCGACGGAGAGGAGCTGGTGGAGCGCGGCGGCAGGGAAACCGATGTCGGCGTCAACGAACCACAACCACTCATGCGGCGACTGGAGGAACACTTGGGTGACGATGTTGCGGGCTTTCGCGATGCTGTTCGACCGTGCCCGCCGTTCTGAGACGCCGAAGAGGGCGCCGGTGCGTTGCACCTCGTAGTCGCGGCATCTGAGCACCGACGACATGAACGCCGCGGACACCTCACCGGGATGGAGGTAGCAGAGGACCACGGACGGCGGCCGGTCGCCGTTCCGCGCGGCTGCGCGACGGGCCGCGCGGTTCACCGGCTGCGCTTCACCCGCGGACCGACCGTCGTTTCGCCCGCTTGCGCGGTGACGGTCTCCAGTTCGGGTTTCGTGCGCTTCGGCCGCCGTCCGCGAAGCACACGTTCAATCTCGTTCTCGATGACGCTGATACGCGCAGGGCTGGGAGGTTGCCCGCCCGCCTTGTAGCGGCGTGCGGCTTCCAGTTCCGCGCGGAGCGCGTCGAGGGTGCGCTGTTCGATCTCTGTGGGTGTCGCCACGGGGCTACCTTTCAATCGGCGTATGACGCGACGTAGCGCGCCGCCGCACGTAGGAGTCGAGGGTCGTCGCGAAACTGGCCGAGGCCCGCGTTGCAGAGCCCACACAACAGACCCCGGTTGCATTGCCCGCATCGGCGGTCGCTGCCACCAGGGCAGCAGGCGTGATCGTGGTCAATGTGCCAACGCGTGACTGACTGCTTGCAGATGGCACAACGTCCCCGTTGCGCCGACACCATGGCGTCGAAGTCCTTGGGTGTAAGGCCTAGGCACTTCAGTAGATGGCGCCGACGGGTGGTCTTCTGACGACCATCCTGCTTGCGACCTTCTGCTGCGCAACGCTCATCGCACCACTTCGCGTCACGTCGTCGTCCGGTCAAGTCGGCACCGCACGCCACGCAGGCCTTAGTGGAGCGCGGTCGTTGGCGCCAATAGGACGCTCGCTGTTTGCAACTCGGCGAACACCACCGCTGGCGATGCTTCGACGGCGTGGCGATCCATGTTCCGCACATCTCACAGGGTCGTGGCTCGGGAGCGGGACCTGCCCGCCCCCGATGCCACTCCCTGAAGCAATGCCGGCACCATGCGCCGGTCTTGCGTTGACTCGGCATGAACTCGTCCGCCGCCTTGGTCTGACGGCAGCGCCCACACCGGTACGTCTCGCTCCTGACGGGGTTAGTCACCCCGTCAGTTTACCTCAAAAGGTCGGAACAGTCAGGCCGGAGCCCGTGACGAGTGTGATGCTCTTGGGTTGCCGTTCCGCGGTGAAGGCGAGGTAGCCGTACACCTGGAGCCTGACGGTGAGGGTGCCGGAACCGACCGACGGGAACACGCGGGTACGGATGCCCGACTCGTAGAGCACCGAGTCCGACGTCCGCATGATGATGATCGTGTCCTCGTTCGTCGACGCGCCGAGCGTCGTCGGGATCGACGGATCCGCGTACACGTTCACACCCTGGATCGACCCGACGAGCCCCTCGCTGACCACACCAGCGAACGAACCCGCGGCGTTCTGCGGGCCGTTCACCGCCGGCACGATCAGCGGACGGTTCGTGGTGTCCACCGCGGACAGCGCCCACGCCCAACGGCGAGGGTGCATGATGATCGCGGTCGGCGGCAGGAACCGGTTCGTGTGGATCTTCTGGATGCCGTCGGCGAGCTTCGCGTACAGCTCCGGCAGCGTCGGTGCGGTGTCCGTGTACGTCACGGTGTTCACACCATCCGCGAGACGGATCCCCTCGACCTCACCGGACGCGTCCGCGCCCGAGAGAACCTGGAGGTTCAACTTCGTCGCGTAGTCCGCCGTGAGGTCAGCGAAGATCACCTGGTCGAACGACAACGGTGACTGCTCCAGGAGCTGCACCGCGACGTCCTGCTGACCTGCGATGGTCTTCACACCGCACGTCACGACCGTGTCCGCCAGGTCCGTCTCGTCGACGGCCTCGTTGTCGCCCGTCTGGATCGCGGTCACGGTCCCGGTGTTGATCTTCGGGACGTTGATCGAGTCCGTGCCGGGGGGGAGCGGCATGTTCGTGACGAGGTTCGCGGTGACCCTGCCGGCGCGGGCGAGCGCCTCGAAGTCCTGCATCAACCAGAGCGGAGGCACGAAGTACCCGCCGGTCGTGTCGGTGCGGTTGAGGTCGCGGTGCTCGGCGAACGCCGGGTCGGTCTGCACTTCCATCGCGTGGCGGTCGAGACGGCCGCGCGCTTCCGCGTCGCCGTTCATCTGCGCCCTGTAGAGGTCCGCGAAGTACGAGCGGCGGTTGTCGCCCTTCTCGTACGCGCGGGCCTCGCTGGTCACACGCACTCGCGTTTCGGCGATCTGCGCGCGGCGGAACGCCGCCACGGATGCCTGCTCGCGGGTCTCTTCCTCGGACAGTTCCGCGACACGTTCGTCGCGGCCCTTGATCTCGTCGTCGAGTTCGGCGATCTTCGTGGTGAGGTCGCGGAACTCGGTGTCTTCGGTCTCCGTGAGGTCCTCGCGGCCCTCGTCTTCGGCGACCTGGACGATCGCGGCACGCTTCTCCACGAGAGCTTCGCGGGCCTTGCGTGCCTCTTCCTGCTTCGCGTTGAGGCGCGACAGCCGTTCGTTCATGGGAAACAGACCTCCCGGTCTTGTGGGGGGTGCCTGTTTCGGGTGGTGGTCAGCCCGTCTCGGGGGACTCCGGGCGCGCGCCGAGGCGCACGGTGGTGGTCAGCCGTTCGGGGGGGACTCCGGGCCGGTTAGGCGGTCAGCGCAAGCACGCGCTTGGCGCGCTTCACGCTGGTGGTACGTCCCTCCGGTCGGAGAGACGCGAGCAGCACATCGATCGCGGCGCGCGCTTCGTTGAGCGCAGCGACCGGATCGACGTCGGACAGGGCGCGCACCTCGACCAACGCCTTGTCGGCGTCGAGGTCGCGCAGGAGCGCAAGCGCGTCGGGCAGAGAACGGATGGTGGACGTGGTGAGCGGCTGCGCGCCGTGCGTCACGATCGACACGTCGCCACGATCGAGGGACACTTCGAGAAGCCGCCGTTCCGATTCGTCTTCCGTCCATTCCTGGCGGATCGTGCGGAACGCGAACGACATCTGCGTCAGGTCGCGGCGCGCCATCTTCGGGCGGATCCGCTGCACGTCGGGGTCGTCCGGGTTCAGCGTCGCCCGCGCGAACAGCCCCACGTCGTCGGCACGGAGTTCGAGTGTGCTCGACGTCGTCCGTGCGAGCGGGAGCCCTTCGTGGCCGATGAGGAGCGGGACGTCCGGGTCGAGCGACAAGGTCCGGTCGAACGCCTTCGGGTCCACGGTTTCGGTCCAGCCGAACATGTCGTACGGCTCGTCGAACAGCGACGCGTACCCCTCGAATGTCAGGTTCCCGCCGATCGCGCGAAGCTCGAACGGTTGCGTGCAGCCACGCCGCTCGGTGATTCCTGCGAGTCGTTCTGCACGGTTCATGTGGTGTCCTCGCCGTCGTCGTCGGGGGCTGGCCGCTCGTCGTCGATCGGAGCGAACTTCGCCGACATCCAGAACTTGTCTCCACCCTCGTAGGGGAGTTGGTCTTCGAGCGCGCGCCGTTCGTTCGGCGTCGCCTGCCCGGACTCGATCAGGAGCTTCCCGGCCTCAGCGCGGGTCTTGAGGTCGGAGCGGAGCAGCGCGCCGGTGTTCAGCTTCACGTAGGTGCCGCGCGGGAACAGCGCGGACAGCGCGACTTCGAGGCGTGTCAGCCATGGGTTGAGCGCGCGGTCGAGGAAAGCTTGCGCGCGTTGCTCGCGGTTCGCGTACGTGACCGATTCGCCGGTGGTCGCGATGCCGATCTCTTCGGGGGGGACCCCGAAAATCTCGGCGACGGCGAGCGCGTTTGCTTTCTGTGTTTCGAGGAACTGCGACTCTTCCGGGTTGATCTGCCACGGCGAGAGCTTGAGGCCCTTGCCGAGGACAGCGATTTCGCGGTTGCGGACCGCACGGTAGATGCGGTCTTTGATGAGTTTCGCGGTTGGTTCGTTGACTTCTTGGTCGGTTTCTGCGACGGCGGTGGGGTGCGCGCCGCCCTGGAAGAAGTCGACACCGAACTTCTCGGCGTCGAGGCCGAGGCCGATCGTCCGCGCGAAGTAGCCGATGGGGGACATGCCTTCCAGGTCGCCCGGATATTGGGGGCCGGGGAGATGCCAGATCGCGTCGGCTCCGAGGAGTTGGCCTTGGATGCGGAACTGTTTCGCGCCGCGGTCGTCTTTCTCGGGGTGGACCTGTTCGGGTGCGATCAGGTCGAGTTGGGAGGGGAAGCCGAGGCGGTCTTCAGACGCGATGAACGCGTACGCGTTGCCGTGCAGCAACAGCGATGCGATGACCTGCCACCGCCACTGGATCGAGTCGGCGTACGGGGACGGCTGACGCAGTTTCGTGGGGAGCGGGAGCGGCGTCGTGTCGGGGGCGAACAGGTCGACGGGGAGCGTGGAGATCGTGTCGGCGATGCGGCGCACACATGCCCAGACGGCCCAGTGGCGGAGCGCGGAGGTGGAGGTGAGCGGCAGGGTCCCGGCGCCGAGGGCGGCTTCGCTGTTGAGGGGGATGCGGTCGGGGTTCGTCCACGCGTCGATGAATGCGCCGCCGAGGTATGCGCGTTGTTCGAGTCGGCGGAGGAGGCTCACCGTTCACCGGCCAGGTAGCCGACGAGGAGGAGCGCGAGTCCGGCGGTGGCCCATCCGAGGGCAGGGTGCGCGATTGCGGCGCCGACGGTGAGTGCGGTCAGCCCCGCGATTTCGAGGAGCGTCGTGAGTGCTTGACGCATTGACGCTCCTTCACCAAACGTTCGCGGCAAGGTCAACGGGTTCGGTGATGCACGACAGCGCGACCGTGACCGCCATCAACGGCGAGATATCCACCCGAGACGACACCCGCGACCAACGCCACGAATCACCAACGACGCGGATCGCGGCGCCATACGCGGCGTCGTTCAACGGCCGCTGGTCAACATGGCGGAACGTCCCGTCCAGCACCTTCTCCTGGAGCCGCGCACACGCCTTCGGGACCTGACCGTCCGCCAACTCGAACACCTCAACGCCCGCGTCGGCGAGGTCGGGGATGAGGCCAGCGACGGGGCCTTTCGGGTCAACCGCGACCGGGACCTGCCACCGTCCATGCAACTCGACCGCACGGGCAACCACCCAGCCGGTGCCCGGATGCCGGTCCACCAACTCACCATGTGCGAGGCCGTCAGCCCGGTAGCCGGCGGCGGCGAACGACGAGAACGCCATATCCGGCGCGACATCAAGCGCGAGAGCGACAGTCCCCTCAACCTGCGACCCGACGTCGCCGCACGCGGCCCAGCGGCCCGGGCCGAACACCCCAGCCGAGAAATCCTCCTCCGAAGGAACCCCGAGCCGTTCCCGGGCAAACCCTTCCGGCGACAACGCCGACTGTTCGTTCTCGATGAACTCCTCGGTGATACGGATCCCGAGCGCCGGGTTCGCTTCCGCCCACGCATCCCGGTCGTTGATGTCGACGTCGGCTTCGTTGCCCCACTCCGCGTAGAACAGCCGGTCGTTCGACCCGTCGAGACCCTGCCGACGCTTCGCGTGCAGCACATGCGAATCGACATGCGGCGCCGACGACGTGTACCAGACCTGCGGGTTCGGCATCGCCGACAGCGCGGGGATCATCGCGTCGACCGCTTCGACCGGCAGCTGGTATGCCTCGTCGAGGACGATCAGGTCCCCGGAGAACCCTCGGGCTGCGCCACGCGACCGGGCAACGAACGTCAGCCGGGCACCGTTACGGAGCCCGATCTCTTCCGCGCCGGCTCCGGTCCATATATGGTCGACTTTGGAGAACAGGTCATCGGACGCGCGCACAAGGCGCTGCATCCGCAAGAAATGCTCGCGGGCGGTTTTGAACTGGTGCGCCGAATGCACCACCAGCTGCACGTCGTGGAGGAACAGCGCCGCGAGCTCCAGCGCTTCGAGGACCCCGCCTTTCCCGTTCTGGCGAGGAACGATGAGGAGACATTCGAATGCGGCCCACTGGCCGTCGTCGCGTTCCGCGAGCGCCTCGTCGAGCACCCACCGTTGCCACGGGTCGAGGAACAGGCCCGCGCCCTCAGCGAGTTCAGCTGCTTCCGCCCCCGCGCTCGAGGTTTTCAGTGGCGGTAGCCGCAGCAGCCTGGGCCGCTGCACGCCGAGCCGCGCGTCGGTGAGCAAGCTCGTCACTCTTCGACTCCCGCTTCGCCGCCGGGATCTTCGCGAGGTCGCCTAGGACGTGGCGGATCTGCGCTGCGTGTTGAGACTTCGCGCCCGGTGGCACGTCGTCCAGCGTCTTCACCAGCTCGGCGAGGAGCCCCTCGAGCGCACGGCGCTGGTCGCCGCACAACACCTCGTCGGCGAACTCACCAGGCTCGCGAGGTACGGAACCCATCGGACTTCCCCCTCGCCCCCGCCCCGTAGTTACACGACGCATGCTCCGCCGCTAACGGCGACGTCGGATCCCCATCACGCACATGACCCGCCGTCCACGGATCCCCCTCCACCGCCAACTCCCCACACCGCCAACACCGGGCCTCCGGGTCAGCGTTCGCCGCGTCGCGGACCTTCCGGGCCCGCACATGAAACGACCCCCGATGATGCACCCCCTTCACCACGCTCCGTCACCACCCCCCGGCGTCTATGCACTGGCCAGTGCATAACCGCCAACCCCCCGGCAGGAACCGTGAGTAGATACGAGGCAGCGCCTCTTCGTGTGTGTC
>Ga0326597_10004808_pt1 | contig 18871 bp, 16 predicted proteins | sample RVTome_12_FD_203789 | JGI IMG/M metagenome (GOLD analysis project Ga0326597, IMG submission 203789) | Soil microbial communities from uranium-contaminated site in the Upper Colorado River Basin, Wyoming, United States - RVT100D185 | ecosystem: Environmental > Terrestrial > Soil > Contaminated >... | reverse complement strand
GACGATGCGCTGAAGGAGTTGAGCTTCGCGCAGCAGACGTGGGGCGACTCGCCGGCGGTCCAGGCGACGATCGCCTGGACCTACAGGCAGAAGGGGCAGGCGCTCACGGGACGCGAGCAGTTCGATCTGCTCCGCGGATCCATCACCATGATCCGGCGGGCCTACCCGCAGTTCATGGCCGCGGGCGGAGAAGAGCTGCCGCGCGAGGTGCTCAGCGTCATCTTTCCGCTCGCGTATTGGGATCTCACCCAGAAGCACGCGGCGCGGCACGACCTCGACCCCTACCTGCTGGCGGCGTTGATGGCCCAGGAGTCGACCTTCGTGCCCGACATCCGGTCGTCGGCGGGCGCCGTGGGGCTGATGCAGCTCATGCCGGCCACCGCCCGGATGTACGCGCGGAGGGTGGGGTTGACGTACTCGGCGCGGCTGCTGACCACGCCGGAGGCGAATATCCGGATGGGGACCGCGTATCTGGCCGACAAGCTCAAGGAGTTCGGCAGCCTGCACCTGGCGCTCGCCAGCTACAACGCCGGCGAGCGCGCCGTGCGCCGATGGCTGGCGGAACGGCCCGGGCTCACGGACACCGAGGAGTTCATCGACGACATTCCGTATCTCGAAACGCAGAACTACGTGAAGCGCATTCTCGGTACGGCCGACGATTACCGCCGCCTGTACGGTCCGGACGCGCCGCGGGCGGCCCGCTAGCCATGTCCAAGCTCACCGGATCGTTGAAGGCGAGGCAGTTCACCGAGTCGGTGATCCGGGAGATGACCCGGCTCAATCAGCTCCACGGCGGCGTGAATCTGTCGCAGGGGTTTCCCGACTTTCCGGCGCCGGCCGTGGTGAAGGACGCCGCGTGCGCCGCCATCCAGGGCGAGGTGAACCAGTACGCCGTCACGTGGGGGGCGCGCGGGCTGCGCGAGGCGATTGCGCGCGAGTTCACGCGCCGCTACGGCGTGCCGGTGGCTGCGGACGAGCAGGTGACGGTGTGCTGCGGCGCGACCGAGGCGATGATGGCCACGATGATGGCGATCATCGATCCGGGCGACGAGGTCGTCATCTTCGAGCCGTTCTACGAGAACTACGGGCCCGACGCCATCCTCTCGGGCGCGACGCCCCGCTACGTCACGCTGCGGGAGCCGCAGCCCTCGGGCTCGTCGGGGACGGAGTGGACGTTCGATCCCGACGAGCTGGCCGCGGCGTTCAACAACCGGACCCGGGCCATCATCATCAACACGCCGAACAACCCGACGGGCAAGGTGTTCACGCGCGCAGAGCTCGAGGCGATTGGCGCGCTGTGCCGCAAATGGGACGCCGTCGCGATCTCGGACGAGATCTACGAGCACATCATCTTCGACGGATGCCGACACGTCCCGATTGCCACGGTCGAAGGGATGGCGGAGCGGACCGTCACGATCAACAGCCTGTCCAAGACCTACAGCGTGACCGGGTGGCGCGTGGGCTGGGCGATCGCCCCGCCGTCGCTGACGGGCGCGATTCGCAAGGTGCACGATTTCCTGACCGTCGGCGCGGCGGCCCCGCTGCAGGCGGCGGGCGTCGCGGCGCTCGGCATCCCCGAGTCGTACTACGCCGAGCTGGCGGCCGCCTACCGCCGGCGCCGCGACATGCTGCTCGACATCCTCGATCGCCGCCACTTCACCTGCTACAAGCCGGCCGGTGCGTACTACATCATGACCGACATCGGGGTGTTCGGCTTTCGCGACGATCTCGAGTTCGCGCGCTACCTGGTGAAGGATGTCGGCGTGGCCGCCGTGCCGGGCAGCAGCTTCTACAGCCACGCGGCCGCCGGCCGCACCAAGCTGCGGTTCTGTTTCTGCAAGCAGGACGAGACGCTCGCCGAGGCGGACAGGCGCCTCGAGCGGCTCGTGCCGGCGGGCGCGCACTAGAGGCGATCGGACGAAGTCGAACTAACGGCCTGTCTCGGCGGTCAGTATCTCGCCACGAGCCCGAAATACATCCCCTTCACCACGAACGACCCCGTGTCCTGTTCGAAGAGGAGCCCGACGTCGATCGACCGCCATCCGATCTGAGCGCCGAGATTCGGCGTGAAGTTGACCGTGCCGAAGATGTCGACGTCGGCGTAGTGTGCCTCGTACTTGTCCTGGATTTTCGGGATCTTCAGACCCGTCACCTCGGTGGTGATCGAGATGTTGGGCACGACGTAAACCCGCACGATTCCGCCGATGGCGGGGACCGGTCCTTTGATCCGGCCGACGCACGCCGGCGGATCGGGTTCCGGACAGGTGACGAGCGGAGTCGTGAGGTCCGCTCGCACGCGCGTGTACTTTGCCTCCAGGATGAGCCCGCCGAACCCTCGGTCGCGGGAGACGATATCGTATTCGTATCCCAACCGATAGGTTTGCCATTCGAGGAGCCACGACAAGGGAATCCCGACGCGATACCGCTGTCCGACGAAGACGATGTCGCGGTTGACGGTAACGGGACCCTCCTGGTACCTGAGGGGAATCGACTCGAAGCGAAACTTGTGCTTGCGCGCCGGCCGCAGCACGAGGCGGAGATCGCGCACGCGCCGGTCGGTCAGCCCCAGGTCGTTCTTGAAGTCGACCGTCGAGCCGACAATGCCGAGCTCTTCAACGGAGATCAGCATGTCGGCCGTCGGGCCCCAGAAGCCGGCGAACCCTTCGATGTGGTACGTCTCGCCGCCCGGCGGATCGTTGAGCGGCCGCGGCGAGAATTGCGCCAGGGCCGGCGATGCAGTCAGCAGCAGCGCGGCGCCGAGCGCGGCGTACAGGCGAACAGAGAAACTCTTCTGCATGGTGCGCAATCGTCTCCGCAAAAGGGTGCTCGGGCCGCTGGGAAGGCAATCTCAGGATAGCACGGAACCGGCGGCCGCCCGGGAGCGGCCCCGCGACGCCTTGCGCAGTTCTTCCCGGTATTCTCGATCTCTCGGGCTAGAGCGCCGGCCAGTCGAGCCGCGTCATCTCGTTGATGACCCGCCACAACTCCGGGAAGAGCGGCTCTCGCGAGGTCTGATCGAGACGCGACGCGGGGACGCCGCGCAGCGACCGCACTTCGGAGCCGATCACCCGCTTGACGAGGTGATAGTGCGCCTCCCGGAAGCGCTGGAACCACGAGTCGGCGTCCATCAGGGCTTGCACCAGCGAGAACAGCGCCTGATGGACGCGGCGCTCCTTGTGGAGGTCGAGCAGCGACAGGCCGGCGGCGGCGAGGCGCACGTCGAACATGGCTGCCACCTCGGGCGCCATGCGCAGAATTTCGTTGAAACCGGGGGACTCCTGGCCGCTGCCGTGCCCGAGCGTCATCCGGATGGGGTGATAGTCGGCCGGGGCGAGCGTCTCCATCACCGCCATCTGATCGACGAGCACGCGCTCGATTTCCTTCACCCGGTGGAGCCGGAGAGTTGCCTCCGGCAGGTCGTCGCGTTCCATCTCCTGGATCGCGACGCGCAGCTCGTATGCGATCACCTTCATCCAGAGCTCCATCACCTGGTGGGTGACCTGGAAGAAGAGCTCGTGCGAGTTGACGAGCTGGTCGGTGGGACGCTGGCAGGCGAGCAGCGCTTCGGTGTTGACGAACTTCTCGTAGTCCGTCAGCGCGCGATCGGTCGGCCCGGCCATGGCCGGATCATAGCCGGTTCGGGCCGGTTTGGCGGGGCGGAAGCGCCGGACCGGCCGTCCCGGAGCCGCGGCGGCCCGACTCGAAGGGGCCGCCGGCGAAATCGGTGTAGAATCCCAGTTCCGCGTCTCTTTCACAGAGCAGGACCATCTTCATGAATGCCACCTTTCTCGCGATCCTCGGGCTGGGAGCCATGTTCGCCGGCTACCAGTTCTACTCGAAGTTCATTGCCGAGAAGATCTACCGGCTCGACCCCAAGTTCGAGACCCCCTCCCACTCGATGCGCGACGACGTCGACTACGTGCCGACCAACCGCGTGGTGCTCTGGGGCCATCACTTCACGGCCGTGGCGGGCGCCGCACCGATCATCGGGCCCGCGATCGCCATCATCTGGGGATGGGTTCCCGCCTTCCTGTGGGTGGTCCTCGGCACGATCTTCTTCGCCGGCGTGCACGATTTCGGCGCCATCTGGGCCAGCGTCCGGAACAGGGCGCGCTCGGTCGGCGCGCTGACCGGCGACGTCGTGAGCCACCGCTCACGGACGCTGTTCATGATCGTCATCTTCCTGCTGCTCCTGATGGTCAACGCCGTCTTCGGCGTCGCCATCGCCCAGGAGTTCATCGCGATGCCGAGCAGCGTCATCCCGGTGTGGAGCGCGGTGGCGGTGGCCATCGTCATCGGCGTCCTGATCTACAGGATGGGCGTGCACATCTTCTGGCCGACCGTGATCGGCACGATCATCCTGTACGCCGTCATCTACCTCGGCGAGATCGTGCCGATCACGCTGCCGGCGGAGATGTTCGGCCTCCAGGCCGGCGCGCAGTGGATCTTGATCCTGTTCCTGTACGCCGGCATCGCGTCGATGCTGCCGGTCTGGCTGCTCCTGCAGCCGCGCGACTACATCAACGGCATCCAGCTCTTCGTGGGCCTCGGCCTCCTCTACGGGGCCGTCCTGCTGGCCAGTCCCACCATCGTGGCGCCCGCCTTCAACGCCGCCGCCGGCGACCTCGGCGCGCCCCCGATCATCCCGCTGCTGTTCGTCACGATTGCGTGCGGGGCGATCTCGGGCTTCCACGGCCTGGTCGGATCGGGCACCACGTCGAAGCAGCTCGACAAGGAAACGGACGCCCGGTTCGTGGGCGTTCTGGGCTCCTTCGGCGAGGGCTCGCTGGCCCTGGTGACCATCATCGCGGTGTCGGCCGGGTTCGCGTCGCTGGCCGATTGGCAGGCGATGTACTCGTCGTTCGGCCGCGGCGGCATCGGCGCGTTCGTGGAAGGCGGCGGGAACATCGTCGCCTCGGTCGGCGTCCCGCTGGCGTTCGGCAAGACGCTACTGACGGTGATGGCGGTCCTCTTCGCGGGCACGACGATGGACGCAGGTGTCCGTCTGCAGCGCTACATCATCCAGGAGTGGGGTGTGATCTACAACATCTCGCTGCTGCAGAACGGCTACGTTGCGACGGTCGTCGCCGTCGGCTCGTGCCTCGTGCTCGCCTTCGGCGCGGGCGGCGCCGACGGGAGCGGCGGGATGATCATCTGGCCGCTGTTCGGCACGACGAACCAGCTGCTCGCCGGGCTGACGCTGCTCGTCATCAGCGTCATTCTGGTCAGGCTGGGCCGGCCGTCGCGCTACACGATGGTGCCGATGGTGTTCGTGATGACCATGTCGTTCCTGGCGGCGCTCCACCAGCTCTGGAGCCTGTACACGACCGGCCAGTATCTGCTGGTCTTCCTGGACCTGCTGATCATCGTGGCCGCCGTGTTCGTCATGCTCGAGGCCGCGTCGGCGCTGATGCGCGAGCGGCGCGCGAGGCCGGTGGCGGTCCCGATTACCGCCGAGTGATGGGCGCCGCCCCGGCTGCGGGCGTCATGGACCGGCTGCGGCGCCGGTTCGCCAGCGCGCGCGCCCTGCTCGCGGAATTTTACGTGTCGCCGTACCGGGGCGTGGTCGCCCGCGCGCGTCGCGACGAAGACGATTTGTTCATGCTCTTCGTGTTTTCCGAGCTGCTGGGCGTGCCGAACCCCGCCACCTACTACACGCTGGAGCTGCAGCCGATCCTGCTCGAGCGCTTCCACGAGTGGCATACGCGCATGGGCATGGAGCACTCACCGCTCGACGGCCTCAGATGCTGCTGAGCGGAGCGGCCTCCGGGCCGCGCCATCTGTGCCACCCCACGGTCCGGCTCTGAACGCGCTGCACGCCCTCCTCGGGCGCCGCATTGTCTTCGTCGGGGGCAAGGGCGGCGTCGGCAAGAGCACCATCGCCGCGGCGATCGCCGCGACCGCCGCGGAGCGCGGCCGGAGCTGTCTGGCCGTGTCGACCGATCCGGCTCACTCGCTGGGCGACGTCTTCGGCAAAGCCGTCGGCCACCACGAGAAGCGTCTGACCGAGCACCTGTGGGGGCTGGAGATCGACCCCGAGGACGAAGCGGGGCGCCACATCGCGGCCGTCAAGCAGCAGATGAAGTCGCTGGTGCACCCGCGGCTCTACGCCGAGATCGACCGACAGCTCGATCTCGCGCGGTTCGCGCCCGGCACCATGGAGGCGGCGCTTCTGGAGCGCATGGCGGAGCTGATGGCCGACGCCGGCACCCGCTTCGACCTGGTGATCTTCGATACCGCGCCGACCGGACACACGCTGCGCCTGCTGTCGCTTCCGGAAATCATGATGGCGTGGACCGAGGGGCTCCTGCAGCATCAGGAGCGGTCGTCGAAGCTGACGTCGGTCCTGAAGCGCTTCGGCGGCGGCGCGGCCAAAGGCGACGAGCTGTCGCTCATCGATGCGCCCGCCGACCACCGCGCCGGCTCCCGGGCCGAAAAGCTCAGCGAGATCCTGCTGGCCCGGCAGCGCAAGCTCCGCCGCGCCCGGGAGCTGCTGCTCGACACCGAGGCGACCTCGTTCATCCTGGTGCTGAACCCCGACAAGCTCTCGATCCTCGAGAGCCGCAAGGCGCTCGAATCGCTCGAGCGCGTCCACGTGCCGGTGGCGGCCCTCATCGTCAACCGCGTGCTGCCCGCGGAGGCCGGAGGCGCCTTTCTCGAGGCGCGGCGGCGGCAGGAAGCGCCGTATCTGGCCGAGATCGAGCGCGACTTCGCGCGGCTGCCGCGCCGGCTCCTTCCGCTGCTGCCTGACGACGTGAACGGCCTGGACGCGCTGCGGCAGATCGGACGGCTGCTCCTCGACTAGCCGCTATTCCTTTCCGAGGATCAGCTTCGACTTCCGAGGCTCAGGCTTCGACGACCTGAGGCGCCTGTTCCCTGCCCATCAGCAGCAGCGCGCAGCGCCACGTGGCCGAGATCACGATGATGACCGCGAGCACCATCATGATGGCCGTGCAGATCGAGTTCACGTAGCCCTGCACGTGCAGCAGCGGGTTGGGGCCGACAGCCATCGGCCAGAAGTTGTCGCGGATGCTCATGAAGCCCGCGGTCAGCGTCGTCGTCATCACGAAGCAGAGCGGCGCGAAGGTGACCCACATGTACCTCGCGTGGCCCATGTTGATCAGGATCGTCGTGCCGACCGCCAGGCCGACGCCGGCGAGCAGCTGGTTCGCGATGCCGAACATCGGCCAGATCGAGCTGATGTCGCCGGTCCAGATGAAGTAGCCCCACGCCAGGCAGATGGCCGACGTCGAGATGATGGAGCCGGGGATCCAGCCGGGGCGCGCGAACGGCTTCCACGCGCGGCCGACGAATTCCTGCAGCGCGAAGCGGCCGACGCGCGTGCCGGCGTCGATCGTCGTCAGGATGAAGAGCGCCTCGAACATGATGGCGAAGTGGTACCAGTAGGCCATCAGCCCGCGCATGCCCGGGAGCCGGCTGAAGATGTCGGCCATCCCGACGGCCAGCGACACGGCGCCGCCCGCCCGGCCGACGACCGATTCGCCGACCTGCACCTCGAGGTCGGCCAGGTGGACGGTGGAGAGCCCCAGGGTCTCGAAGACGGCCGGTGAGGTGTTGATGGCGAAGTAGTCGCCCGGCTGAAGCGCCGTCGCCGCGATGATGGCCATGACGCCGACGAGGCCCTCGAAGAGCATGGCGCCGTAGCCAATCGGGCGGATGTCGGACTCCTTGTCGATCATCTTGGGCGTGGTGCCCGAGGCGATCAGGCCGTGGAAGCCGGAAATCGCGCCGCAGGCGATGGTGATGAAGACAAAGGGGAACAACGGGCCGGGAATGATCGGGCCGCCGCCGCCGACGAACTGCGAGAAGGCGGGCGCCTGCAGCTGCGGGTTGACGAGGATGACGCCGATCACCAGGAACCCGATCGTGCCGACCTTCATGAAGGTGCTGAGGTAGTCGCGGGGGGTGAGGAGCATCCAGACCGGCAGCACCGACGCCGCGAATCCGTACAGGGCGAGCAGAATCGTCAACTGGTGGCGCGAGAGCACGAACCAGTCCGCGAAGCTCGACGCCGCGACGCGCTCGCCCAGCACGACGCACAGGATCATGGCGATGATGCCGCCGATGGTCGCCTGCCTGATGTGGCCCTTGCGCCACTTGAACATGTAGAAGCCCATGAAGACGGCGAGCGGGATCGTCATCCCGATGGTGAAGGTGCCCCACGCGCTCTCGGCCAGCGCGTTGACGACCGCCAGGCCGAGGCCGGCCAGCGCGATGACGACGATGAAGATGATCGCGACGGCGGCGGTCGTGCCGGCGAGCGGGCTGATCTCGGAGCGCGCGATCTCGGCGAGCGACCGCCCGCCGCGCCGCGTGGACGCCCAGAGAATCGTGAAGTCGTGCACCGCCCCCGCCAGGCAGACGCCGGCGATCAGCCAGATGAGGCCCGGCGCGTAGCCGAACTGCGCGGCGAGCACCGGCCCGACCAGCGGCCCGGCGCCGGTGATGGCGGCGAAATGGTGGCCGAAGAGCACCCAGCGGCTCGTCGGATAGTAATTGTGGCCGTCGAACTTGCTGTGCGCCGGCGTCACCCGCGCATCATCGAGCGACATGACCCTGGCCGCGATGAACGCGCTGTAGTAGCGGTACGCGATGGCCATGATGCCCAGGATGGGCACCACGATGTAGAGGGCATGCATGAGGTGGATTCTATCGCTATACTCAGAGTTGTGTCAGCCTCTCGGCGTCTGCTGGGGTACCTCCTTCCATACCGGCGCGACTTCCTGATCGGGCTCGGCTGCGTGCTGGTGAACCGGGGCATCGCCCTCACCGCGCCGATGATCCTCGGCTTCGCGATCGACGACCTCACGCGCGGCGTGACGGGGGGGAAACTCGCCCTGTACGGCGGCCTGCTGCTGCTGGTCGGCCTCGTCAGCGGCCTGTTCGTGTTCCTCGCCAGGCGCATCATCGTCGGCGCCTCGCGGTTCATCGAGTACGACCTCCGCAACGACTTCTTTATGCACCTGCAGCGGTTGCCGCTCGGATACTTCCAGCAGCATCGAACCGGCGATCTGATGTCGCGCGCGACCAACGATCTGAACGCCGTGCGCATGATGATCGGGCCGGCCATCATGTACTCCTCCAGCACGATGCTCGTCTTCGTGGTCGCGCTCGGCCTCATGGTGTCGATCGACGCGCGGCTCACGATGCTGTCGCTCATCCCGCTGCCGTTCGTGTCGCTCTCGGTCTGGTACTTCGGCGGCGCGATTCACAAGCGGTTCGAGCAGATTCAGGCGCAGTTGTCGGAAGTGAGCGCGATCACGCAGGAGGCGCTGTCGGGCGTCCGCGTCGTCCGCGCCTACCGGCAGGAGGGGCCCGAAGTCGAGCGGTTTCGCCTCGCGAACGTCGAGTACCTCCGGCGCAACCGGCGGCTGATCGTGCTGCAAGGGTTCTTCTTCCCCAGCATGTCGCTCTTCCTCGGCCTCGGCGCCATGCTCGTGCTGTGGCTGGGCAGCCGCGAGGTGATCCTCGGACGCATCACGCTCGGCGAGTTCGTGGCCTTCAACTCGTACCTGAGCATGTTGAGCTGGCCGATGATCGCGTTCGGGTGGGTCACCAACATGATCCAGCGTGGGATGGCCAGCTGGAAGCGCATGCTCGAGGTGCTCGAGACAATCCCGGCGATCGCCAGCCCGGAGGCAGCCCGCCGGCAAGAGGGCACGACGCCGGCCGCGTTCGCCGTCGGCGGCGGCCGGGCTGAGATCCAGGGCGAGATCGAGTTCCGTGACCTCGTTTTCTCCTTCAACGGCACGCCGGTCCTCGACCATGTGTCGGCCCGCATCGAGGCGGGGCAGACGGTCGCCTTCGTCGGCGTCACCGGCTCCGGCAAGTCGACCCTCATCAGCCTGCTGGCCCGCCTGCACGACCCGCCGCCCGGCACGGTCTTTCTCGACGGCGTCGACGTCCGCGACTTCCCGCTGGCGCGCCTGCGCGGCGCGATCGGGTTCGTGCCGCAGGAGCCGTTTCTGTTCTCCGATACGCTGGCCGACAACGTCGCCTTCGGCCTGGATGCGATCGAAGGCCCCGGGGGGGGAAGGCCAGGAGACGAGGAGGGGGCAGGAGGGGGGCGCCTGCGGCCACGCCGAGACGAGGATCCGGACATCCGAAAGTTGGCCGTCCGTTCAGACCGCATCGCGGCGGCGGCGGCGATCGCACGGCTCGACAAGGACGTGGCCGACTTCCCGAAGGGGTACGCGACGATGGTCGGCGAACGGGGGATCACGCTCTCGGGCGGGCAGAAGCAGCGCACCGCCATCGCGCGCGCCGTCGTGATCGATCCGCGCATCCTGATCCTGGACGACGCGCTGTCGGCCGTGGACACCTACACGGAAGAGGAGATCCTGTCGCGGCTCCGGGGCGTGATGCGGGAGCGCACGTCGATCCTCGTGTCGCACCGCATTTCCACCGTCCGCCACGCCGATCAGATCTTCGTCCTCGATCGCGGCCGGATCGTCGAGCGCGGCGCGCACGACCAGCTGATTCGCCTCGACGGCGTCTACGCGGCGCTGCACAAGAAGCAGCTGCTGGAAGAGGAGCTGGCGGCTTCTTGACCATGCACGACGACGAGATTCTGGGAAAGGCCTACGACGCGCGGCTGATGCGCCGGCTGCTGACGTATCTCCGCCCCTACTGGCGGCAGGTGGCGCTCGCGTTCGTGGCCATCCTCGTGGCCGCCGGCGCGGCGCTGGCGCAGCCCTATCTCGTGAAGCTCGCGATCGATCGCTACATCGCCACCGGCCGCCTGGAGGGTCTCGACCGGCTCGCGGCGGCGTACCTCGCGATCCTCGTCGTGGCCTTCGCCGCCGAGTACGTGCAGACGTGGACGATGCAGCTGACGGGCCAGCGGATCATGTTCGACCTGCGCATGGCGATTTACGGGCACCTGCAGCGGCTGGATCTGCGGTACTACGATCGCAATCCCGTGGGCCGCCTCATGACGCGCGTCACGTCCGACGTGGACGTCCTCAACGATCTGTTCACCTCGGGCGTCGTCACGATCTTCGGCGACGTCTTCACGCTGGTCGGCATCATGGCGGTGATGCTGTGGATGGACTGGCGCCTCGCGCTGGTCGCGTTCTCCGTGCTGCCGCTGATCGCCCTGGTGACGCAGTGGTTCCGCCGGAACGTGCGCGAGTCGTACCGCGTGGTCCGCGCCTGGATCGCGCGGATCAACGCCTTTCTCCAGGAGAACATCACCGGCATGTCCACCGTGCAGCTGTTCGGCCGCGAGCGGCTGAACTTCGCGCGGTTCGACGAGATCGATCGCCGCCACCGCGACGCCAACATCGAGTCGATCTTCTACTACGCGGTGTTCTATCCGGCGATCGAAGCGATCAGCGCGCTCGCCGCGGCGTTGATCATCTGGTACGGCGGCGGCGCCGTGCTCCGCGGCGCACTGACGATCGGCGCGCTCGCCGCGTTCCTGCAGTACTCGCAGCGCTTCTTCCGGCCGATCAGCGACATGTCGGAAAAGTTCAACGTGCTGCAGTCGGCCATGGCCTCCTCGGAGCGCATCTTCAAGCTGCTCGACGAGCCGATCACCATCGCGTCGCCCCCCGCCCGGGTGGCGCGTCCGGCGCCCGCCGCCGGGCGAATCGTGTTCGACCACGTGTGGTTCGCCTACGACCCCGCGGTCGGCTCGCGGGGCCGCGAGAGCTCAGACGACTGGGTGCTGCGCGACGTCTCGTTCGAGGTCGCGCCGGGCGAGCGGCTTGGCATCGTCGGCGCGACAGGGTCGGGCAAGACGACGCTCATCAATCTCCTCCTCCGGTTCTACGACGTGCAGCGCGGGCGGGTGACGATCGACGGCGTCGACATCCGCGACCTCGATCTCGCGGAGCTGCGCGGGCTGTTCAGCCTGGTCCTGCAGGACGTGCACCTGTTCAGCGGAACCATCGCCGACAACATCCGGCTCGGCAATCCCTCCATCGACGACGCGGGCGTCAGGCGCGCGGCGCGCGCCGTGCACGCCGATGCCTTCGTCGAGCGGCTGCCGGGGGCGTACGGCGCGGCGGTCGCCGAACGCGGGTCGACGCTGTCGGTCGGTCAGAAGCAGCTCCTCTCCTTCGCTCGCGCGCTCGCCTTCGATCCTCGGGTCCTGATTCTCGACGAGGCGACGTCGAGCGTGGATACCGAGACGGAGATTCTCATCCGTGACGCGCTCGCGACCCTGATGGCCGGCCGGACCACGATCGCCATCGCCCACCGGCTCTCGACCATCCAGGACATGGACAAGATCCTGCTGCTGCACAAGGGCCGGGTGCGCGAGGCGGGGACGCACCAGGAGCTGCTGGCGGCGCGGGGGCTGTACTTCAAGCTGTTCGAGCTGCAGTACAAACAGGACGCGGGGCCGGACCAGGCGGAGCTGAAACGGTCGAAGGTGGCGCTCTGAGGGCTGCCGCTAAGGGCTCGGCGCCTCGGAGGCCGGCACGACCCGAAGGGGCCGCGGGGGAAGCGTCTCGGTCGCCGCGGCCCGTTTGAACAGCCGGTCCATGAAACCCGGAGCGGTCGCCCGCGGGTTCCAGCCGAGGCGCAGCACCGTCAGGCGGACGGGGATGCGGCCGAATCGCAGTGCCTCGTGGCAGCTCCACATATAGATGTCGATGAGGGCGCCCTTCACGGCCGGGCCGGTGTCGAGAACCGTGTAGATGCCGTCGTAGCGCGAGTCGGGCGAGTCGACTTCGACAATCGACCCGAGCGGCAGGAGCGCCGGATCGGCCGCGGCGATGCCTGCCTGGACGGCCACGCCGGCCGCGGTGACCATTCCCTTGCAATAGGCCGTGGCAGAGAACGCCAGGCGCGCCCCCGGCTCGGGCGGCGGGACCCACGCCGCCGCCGCCGGCAGCGCCGTATCCTTCGAGTCCAGCATCGTCGTCTCGTAGAGAGAGACGAAACCGACGGCGGCAATCGCCGTGACCGCCGCCTTGCGCCAGAGCGAGTCGGCGATAATCATTTGGCCTCGGACGATTGTAGATTGCCCGCCGCCGATTGCAGATCTCTTTCGGATTTCAGATTTGAAATCCTGGATCTGCCGATTCTGTAAGCCCTTCTGCCGCTAGTGCTTATGGATGATGTTCTGCAGACGGCGGCGGCTCGCCAGGAAGCCGAGCGCGAGGAAGTACGCGATCGCAGCGAGCGCGGCCGCGCCGATCAGCGATCCGATGGCGAAAGGCCAGAAGAGCGGGCTGAGCAGCGTCCCCAGCTCCTTCCAGAACGCGCCCTGGGTGAACGACAGCTCGAAGACACCCGCCAGCCGCTCCATGCCTCCCCGCGGCAGCTGCGTTCTCAAGATCACGGCGCCGAACATCGTCGCCGACGCGTAGTAGGCAGCGATGATCCAGGGCATGTTCGCGTAGACGCCCAGCAGGACGGCCACGCGGTTCAGCTTGAGCGCGAAGGCGACGATCAGGCCAAGGACCGTGTGCAGGCCGAGGAACGGGGAAAAGCCGAAGAACACCCCCATCGCGAAGGCGGCGGCGGTCCGCTCGGGTGTGTCCGCCACGTGGAGCAGCGCATTCAGCCATCGTCGAACGAGCGCGCGCGTGAGGTGAATCATCGAAAATGACGGTAGCCGGGCGGCATCGGCTGCTCGGTCGCCGTGGCGCCGGCGCCGCGCCGCAGCAGCACCGCGCCGCCGGAGGTGCAGACGCCGACGCGGGTGAACGGCACCTGTCCGTGCTGCCCGGCCGCCTGCAGCCGCCGGCGCAGCCGCGGCCGGACCGCGAACAGCAGCTCGTAGTCGTCTCCCCCGGTCACCGCCTGGAGCAGCGGATCCGGATGGTCGCCCGGCGGGCGCGCCTCGAACCAGCGGCGGGCCTCCGGGTCGATCGGAAGGGCCTCGGCGTCGATGACGGCGCCCACGCCGCTGGCGGCCGCGATCTGGTGGACGCCGTCGGCCAGCCCGTCGCTCAGATCCATGCACGCCGACGCGGCGCGGTTTCTCGCCAGCAGCAGCCCGAGCCGCACGCGCGGCTCCGGGTAGAGATATCGTCGCGCACAGCCGCCCGCCGCTTCGCGCCGAGCGTCGGCGCTGCCGTCCGCCTGGCTCCGAGCGGTCAGCATCTGCAGCCCGGCGGCCGCCGCGCCGAGGGTGCCGCTGACGTACAGCTCGTCGCCCGCCCGCGCGCCGCCGCGTGTCATCACCTGACGCCGCTTGGCGGTGCCGACGACGGTGACGTCGATGACCAGCGGTCCCGGCGAGCGGGTCAGATTGCCGCCGACCAGGTGGAGCCGGTAGCGGGCGGCCAGCGCCGCGAGTCCGGCGACGATGGCGTCGAAGTCCTCGCAGGCGAGCGTGGAGGGGAGCGCCAGCGACAGCAGCGCCAGCCGGGGGGCCGCGCCCATGGCCGCGAGATCGCTCAGGTTGACGGCGAGCGCGCGGTGGCCGATGGCGTCGGGCGGCGTGAAGCGCCGGTCGAAATGAACGCCCTCGACCAGCGCGTCCACGGAGAGGACTTCGAGGCGGTTGCGTTCGGGCGCGACGACTGCGGCATCGTCGCCGATGCCGACTGCGAGCCAGTCGGGAGGTGGCTGCAGGCGCGTCCGGATGCGGGCGACGAGTTCGGCTTCGCTGAGCTCGGAGACGGTCATTCTCTGCCGCGGGTGAGGGCCGGCGCGACTGGCCGCGCGCCGCTCCTCCCCGGCGTCGATCGCCGATGAGGGTCCGAAGGCGACCACCCCGGGGGCGTCACTTCGCGTAATCCACCGCGCGGGTCTCGCGGATGACCGTCACCTTGATCTGGCCCGGGTACTCCAGCTCGTGCTCGATCCGGCGGGCGATATCCTTCGACAACCAGATCGCTTCCTCGTCGGAGATCTTCTCGCTCTCGACCATGATGCGGATCTCGCGTCCGGCCTGCAGCGCGAACGATTTCGACACGCCCTTGAACGAGTCGGCGATCCCTTCGAGCTTTTCGAGCCGTTTGACGTAAGACTCGAGGATGTCGCGGCGGGCGCCCGGGCGCGCCGCGGAGATCGCGTCGGCCGCCTGCACGATCATCGCTTCGAGCGACGGCCAGTCGATGTCCATGTGATGCGCGGCCATCGCCATCACCACCGCCTCGCTCTCGCCGTGCTTGCGCAGGAAGTCGATGCCGAGCTCGAGGTGCGTGCCCTGCATCTCGCGATCGATGGCCTTGCCGATGTCGTGCAGGAACGCCGCGCGCACCGCGACGTGGGCGTCGAGCCCCACCTCCCGGGCCATGATGCCCGCGACGCGCGCCACCTCCGCCGAGTGGGCGAGGACGTTCTGCCCGTAGCTGGTCCGGAACTTCAGCCGGCCCATGAGGCGGAGGATGTCGGGGTGCAGGTCGTGCAGGCCGAGATCGAACGCGACCGCGGCCCCCTCCTTGCGGGTCTCCTCGTCGGTTTCGTCCTTCACCTTCTGCACGACTTCCTCGATGCGCGCCGGATGGATGCGGCCGTCCGCGATCAGCCGCTCGATCGACTTCTTGGCCACTTCCCGCCGGTAGGGATCGAAGCCGGAGAGGATGATCGCGCCGGGCGTGTCGTCGACGATGAGGTCGACGCCGGTGGCGAGCTCGAGGGCGCGGATATTGCGGCCTTCGCGTCCGATGATGCGGCCCTTCAGATCGTCGCTCGGCAGATCGACCACCGACACGGTCGTTTCGATCGTGTGCTCCGCCGCGCACCGCTGGATGGCCTGGGTGATGTAGTGCTTGGCGCGATCGACGGCCGTCTCGCGCGCCTCGGCGTCGAGCCGCTTCAGCAGGTTGGCGGCGTCGTGCCGGGCGTCGTTCTCGATCTGCTTGAGCAGCAGCTCCTTCGCTTCGTCCGCCGTGAGGCTGGCGACGCGCTCGAGGTCGTGCTGCTGCTGCACGACCAGCTGAGCGTACTTGGCGGCGTCGGCCTCGGCGGTCTTCTCGCGCCCGCCGACCGCGCGCTCTCGCCGCTGGAGCTCCTGTTCGAGTCGATCGGCGACCGCCTGGCGCTCGGCGAGGACATTCTCGCGGCGGGAGAGCGTCTGCTCGAGCGTCTGCGCCTCCTGCCGGTCGTGGCGCGCCTGCCGCTCCGCGGAGGTGAGGATCTCGTGCGCCTTTTCCTTGGCGTCGAGCAGCGCCTCCTTCCGGCGCGTCTCGGCCTCGCGCTCGGCGTCCTTGGTGATCCGAAGCGCCTCGGCCTCGGCGCGACCGACCGTGCCGGCGGCGATGCGCTTGCGGGTCGCGACCCACACCGCGAAGACCACCCCGGCGGTGACGAGGGTGATGAGGACGTCGAGGAGATAACCGATATACGGCGACACGCGTGACGTCCTTTCCCGTGACCCACATCGGGCTTGGCTGGGTCGGCGCCGCGCGCGGGGGTGTTGGCCCCGCGAAAATCAAGAAGTAGGGGAGGGAAGCGGAACGAAAGGCCCCCGCTTTGCCGTGTGGGGAGGTCGATGAACCTGCGTAAACAGGTGGAACCGCTCAGTAAAGCCGCGCTTCAGGCTTCCTCGCACAGAGGCATGCACACCACGCGGCATCGCGACTCACTTCGGTGAAACGTTGGCTCAAACGAGCCTTCCGCCATCACGCGCAAAGCAGGGAACTCAAACGCCCGATGGATCTTAGCGCGGGGCGGGTGGGCGGTGCAAGATGCCAGGGCGCGCGGGGGGCAAGGGCACCGGCGGTCAGGCGAGCAGCACCCGGTCGAGCAGCCGTTCCAGCTCGCCGGCCCGCTCGGCCAGCTGCCCGTCGCGCACCCGGTTCGCGTCGCGGCACCGGAACAGCTCGTCGGCGATGTTGAGGGCGGCCAGCACCGCCAGGCGCAGCGAGTCGCCGGTTGGCGTCGAGTCGGCGGCGGCGCGCATCTTCTCCTCGACGTAGAGCGCCAGCCGCGCGACATATTCCGGTTCGAGCGTGCTTCGGATCGGGTAGCGCTGGCCCTGGATCTCGACCGGCACGACACGACCTTGATCCGTCATGAGGTCCCGAACCTACAGGCTGAGCGCTTCGAGCTGGTCGAGCATCTCGCCGACCCGGGCGCGGATAACGTCGCGCTCCTCCTTGAGGGTCGAGAGCTCGGTCGCCAGCGCGTCGCCGGCCGCCAGGCGCCCGCGCAGCGAGTCGATCTCGCGCACCAGCCGCTGCTGCTCCTCGACCGCCCGGCCCTGCTCCGCCTTCATCCGCTCGATCAGGCCGACCAGGAGCTTCACCTTCTCCTCGAGGCGATCGATCGGCTCGAGCTCAATTCCGCGGGTCATTGTCTTTGCCATAGTCGCCCTCGAGGCCGGGGGGAAGCCGGCCCGACCCAGGTCTAGCGAGACTGCGCCTCAAACCGCCGAGAAATATCTCAGGACGGCTAGCGCTGCACCGCCCGGTGCTGCTGCACGAGCGCGGCCAGAATGGCCTCCACGCTCTGCTGCACGTCGGCGTCGGTCAGCGTGCGGTCCGGCGCCTGGAAGGTGAGGCGCACCGACACGCTCACGCGTCCGGCCTCCACCCCCTTGCCCGTGTAGCGATCGAAGAACCCGATGGAAACCAGCGGCGCCGCGCCGGTGTCGCCGGCCGCCTGAATGGTGCCACGAATGATCTCCGCAGGCAAGGTGTCGGCGACGACGATCGACAGATCGCGCACGACGGCGGGATGCCTCGGCAGCGGGCGCACGAACTCCATGGGGACGAGGCGCATCGCCATGAGCGGATCCAGCTCCAGCTCCGCCGCGAAGATCTGGTCGTGCCGCGGCGCGCCCCGGCTCTCGACGATCGCCGGCGAGACGAGCCCGAGGACGCCGACCGCCCCGCCGCCCGCGAACACCGCCGCGGCCTGGCCGGGGACGAAGTACGGCGTCGTGACCGGCTTGACGCGGGCGGTGACGCCGAGCGCCTCGCAGACCTGCGCCACCACGCCCTTCACGTCGAAGAAATCGACGTCGCGGGCGCGGCCCGACCAGTGCTCGGGCGCTGCCGCGCCGCTCCACGCGATCCCCACGCAGCGCGTCTCGCCGCCCGTCGCCGTGAACCGCGACCCGATCTCGAACAGGCCGACGTCCCGGAGGCCGTGGCGGCGATTGTGCGCGACGGCATCGACCAGACCGGGCAGCAGCGACGGCCGCAGCGTGTCGAACTTGGCCGACAGCGGATTGGCCACGCCGACCAGGGCCCCCACCCCCTCGCTGGGAGCGAACGCCTGCGCCGCCCGCGCCTCGACGAATCCGAAGGTCACCGCTTCCGACAGCCCGGCGCCCGTCAGGACGTGGCGGACGAGCTGGTCCCGCGGGATCCTCGGATCCGGCGCTGGAGCGGAGGCCGTCATGGCCGGGAACGTCGGATCGATCAGATCGAAGCCGTAGTGGCGCCCCACTTCCTCGATGAGATCGGCCTCGCGCAGGATGTCCACCCGGAAGGTCGGGACCACCACGTCCCATCCGCCGGCCGTCTCGGTCGCGGCGAGCCCGAGACCCCGCAGGATCCGCGTGACCTCCTGCTCGGGCACCGACTGCCCGAGCAGGAGCGCGAGGCGGGCGCGCCGCAGGGGGACGGTTCGGGGGCCGCGCGGCGCCGGATACCGATCGACAATCGGGCCGATCAACCGGCCGGCCCCGATCTGCTGCATGAGCGCGATGGCCCGCTGCAACGCGATGACCGGCGCGTTCACGTCGACACCGCGCTCGAATCGCGACGAGGCCTCCGTCTTCAGCCCCAGGCGCTTGCTGGTACGGCGGACCGACGCCGGCTTGAAGTACGCGCTCTCGAACGCGACCGTGCGGGTGGTGCCGCAGACCTCCGAGCTGGCGATGCCCATCACCCCCGCGATCGCCTGGGCGCGCCGGCCGTCGGCAATCACGAGCATGTCTGCGTCCAGCCGGCGCTCGACGCCGTCGAGCGTCGTCGCCGTCTCGCCGGGCCGC
>Ga0326597_10004807_pt1 | contig 18871 bp, 15 predicted proteins | sample RVTome_12_FD_203789 | JGI IMG/M metagenome (GOLD analysis project Ga0326597, IMG submission 203789) | Soil microbial communities from uranium-contaminated site in the Upper Colorado River Basin, Wyoming, United States - RVT100D185 | ecosystem: Environmental > Terrestrial > Soil > Contaminated >... | reverse complement strand
AGGGCATTCCCCGCGAGCGGGCGCTATTCGGCGGGCACCGGCGCCGGCGCCGCGGCAGGCGCGCCCCTGGCCAGCCTGGCGTCGACAAACAGCACCATCACCGCCGCGCCAATGCCCAATAGCCCGGCCAGCATGAAGGCTTCGAAATAGCCTCCGAAGGCGATCCGCATCACCCCGCCGAGATAGGCCGCCAGGGCGCCGCCGATCTGATGGATCACGGTGATCCAGGCGACCATGATGCCGATCCGCTCGGCGCCGACCACGCTGTTGAGCAGCCGCACCGTCGGCGGCGCGCTGGCGATCCAGTCGAGGCCGTAAATGATGCTGAACACGCCCAGCCCGTATAACGACAGGTCGAAGGCGAACGGCAGGTAGATCAGCGACAGGCCGCGCAGCCCGTAATACCAGAACAAGAGATAGCGGTTGTCCCAGCGGTCGCTGAGCCAGCCCGACAACCCGCCGCCGAGGAACGCAAAAACCCCGGTCACGGCGAGCAGGCCAGCGCCGACGACCTCGCTCAGCCCGTGATCGACCGAGGCCGGGATCAGGTGCGTCCCGATCAGTCCGTTGGTCGTCGCGCCGCATACGAAATAGCCGCCAGCGATCAGCCAGAAGTCGCGCGAGCGCACCGCGTCGGCGAGGGCGCGGAACGTCACGGCGATCGGATTGCCCGCCGGCCCCGGCGCGGGCGGCCCGGCGGCCCTTGTGTCGCCGTAGGGACGCAGCCCGATATCCTCCGGCCGGTCGCGCATCAGCCAGGCGAGCGGCGGCACGAAGACCATGACGGTGGCGGCCAGCACCAGCGACATGACGCGCCATCCGGCATAGCTCGCGAGCGTCGCCATCGTCGGCAGGAAAACCAACTGGCCCGCTGCATTGCCCGCGGTCAGCAGGCCGACGATGAGCCCCTGCCGCTCCTTGAACCAGCGCGCCGCGATGAACGCCGCGAGATAAGCGCCGATAAATCCGGTGGCGATGCCGACGACGACGCCCCACAGCAGGATCAGCTGCCACGGCTCGGACATCACCGGGCTCAGCGCCACGCCGAATGCGGTCGCGACCAGCGACAGGGTCATCGTGCGGCGCACGCCGAAGCGGTCCATCAGCGCCGCGGCGAACGGCCCGACCGCGCCGTAGAGCAGCAGATTGACCCCGATCGCGAACGAGATCGTCGCGCGCGACCAGTGGAACTCCTGTTCGAGCGGCACGATCAATATGCCCGGCGTGGCGCGCACCCCGGCGGTCACCACCACCACGACAAAGGTGACCGCGGCGATGATCCAGGCGTAATGCAGCCCGCCAGCGGCTGAACGCTTCTGGGCGAACCGGCTCGGGGCGGTGGTCAATCGACATCCCCCGGAAAATCTTGTCATTGCGAGGAGCGCAGCGACGAAGCAATTCCGCTCATGTATGCGCGCTCGGCGCGAGATTGCTTCGCTTCGCTCGCAATGACAGCTCTTTTTTCGCCGGCTACTTCGCCGCGACGGCGATCGGCGCTTGACCGCCCCCGGGCTCGCCGGCGAAGGCCGGCATGATGTCGCGGGCGAAACGGCGGATGTTCTCGCGCGAGCCGCCGAAATTGATCAGCACGTATTCGACGCCACCGGCGCGCAAGGCTTCGAGCTTGTCCGCGATGTCGTCGGGCGTGCCGAAGATCGCGGTATCGTCGCAGAGGCGGCGCACCTCGCGCTCGTCCTCGCGGGCGAAGCGGTCGCGGTCGTCGCCGTCGGGGCGGCGCGACAGGTTGTTGATCCGCACGTGCCCCTGATAGCGCCGCTGCAGCGCCGCCTCCAGATCGTCCTGGTCTTTGGCGATGTGGACCGCGCGCGCGACCCCGACCTCGATCGGGTCATAGACCCGGCCGCGCGCCGTCACGTCCGCCTTGAATTGCGCGATATGGCGGATCACGTCCTCGGCGAGGTCGTATTGCCCAAGCAGCAGGTTGTAGCCGCGCTCGGCGACCTGGCGCACCGAGCGCTCGCTGCCAGCGCCCATCCAGAACGGCGGGTGCGGGCGCTGCGCGCTCGGCGGCTCGACGACGATGCTGTCGTACTGCCAGTATTTGCCGCGATGGCTGAACGGCGCATCGCAGACGAAGGCTTTCGTAATGACGTCCATCGCCTCGTCGAACCGCGAATCCGCTTCCTCCATCGCGACGCAGAACCCGGCGAACTCGTTGTAGCGGTAGCCCTTGCCGACGCCGAAATCGAGGCGGCCGCCCGACAGCAGGTCAAGCGTCGCGGCCTGCTCGGCGAGCAGCACGGGATTGTGCCATGGCAGCACCAGCACGGCCGTGCCCAGGCGCAGGGTCGAGGTGCGCGCGCCGAGCCAGGTCAGCAGGTTGAGGCTCGCCGAGACCTGCCCGAAGCCGGTGAAGTGATGCTCGACGACGAACGTGCTGTGAAAGCCGAGCGCCTCGGCCTCGACATTGTTCTCGATCCACTCGCGAAATCCCTGGCTGCTGTCGGTCATCTCCGCGCCGGGTGCGGGCCGCCGCGCCTGCGCGCTGCCGAAGAGTCCAAACCGCATCGTCGTTTGCTCCGTATTGCTCCCGCGAGATTAAGAGCGGCGTGGCTATACTCAAAATACCGGAATCTTATCTGTGGCATAACGTGTCAGCATGGCATGCCGCCTGCGGCAATCGAGTTCGGCTACTCCGCTGCCGAGGCGCTCGGCGGCGCGACGCGGCGGGCGCCGAAGATCGCGGTGCCGACCCGGACATGCGTCGCGCCGAAGCGGATCGCGGTCTCGAAATCGGCGCTCATGCCCATGCTGAGCGTCTCCAGGCCGTTGCGCCGCGCGATCTCGCGCAATAGCGCGAAATGCAGCGCCGGCTCCTCGTGCTCGGGCGGGATGCACATCAGCCCCTCGACCTGGAGGCCGAGCCGGTCGCGGCAGTCGCGGATGAAATCGTCGGCGGCGTCCGGCAGCACGCCGGCCTTCTGCGGCTCCTCGCCGGTATTGACCTCGATGTAGCAGGGCAGGCGGCGCCCGCTGCGCTCCATCTCGCGCGCCAGGGCCTCGGCGAGGCGCGGCCGGTCGACAGTCTCGATCACGTCGCAATGGGCGACCGCGTCGTTGACCTTGTTGGTCTGCAAGGGGCCGATCAGGTGCAGCACGAGGTCGGGGAACTCGCGGCGCAGTCCGGGGAACTTGGCGAGCGCTTCCTGCACCCGGTTCTCGCCGAAGACGCGCTGTCCCGCCTTCAGCGCCGCGCGCACGGCCTCGGCCGGGTGGGTCTTGCTGACCGCGACCAGGGTCACCGAGTCGGCGGCGCGGCCGGCGGCGCGCGCGGCGGCCGCGATGCGGCCGCGGACGGCGGCCAGGTTGGCGCCGATCAGTTCCGAATACGCCGCCTCTTCCATAACGGCTCCATTCCTGGCACAAGGCTGCCGATGGCGCGCCGCCGCGACCCCCACCCTTCCCTCCCCCGCTCGCGGGGGAGGGAAGGGTGGGGACAGGCGCGAAGGGTCCTGCAATGTCCGCTCATTATTACCGCCTGTTGCTCGCGGTTGCCGCAAGCCTTTCGTTGATGACGGCCGGCTGCGGTTCCGACCGGGCGCGCCAGGCCGCCGACCCGGTGACCGGCCGCGTGCCGACGCAGCCGGCGCCGCAAAAGGCCGCGATCCCCGATCCGCAGCGCACGGACGAAACACTATGGACGCTGCTCGGGCTGGCGAAGCGCGAATCGCAGCGCAATGTCGGACCGCAGACCGGCGGCACGGTCAGCCCGGTGCTGTGGGTGGCGGCGCGCGAGGCGATCGAATTCGCCGGAACCGCCTCGGAAGACCCGATGACGGGCCTCCTGGTAACCAACTGGTATTCGCCGCCGGCGAAGCCCAATGAGCGGCTGCGGGTCAGCGTCTTCATTCTGTCGCGGGCGTTGCGCTCGGACTCGGTCGCGGTCACCGTCGAGCGGCAGGTGCGCTCGCCCGCCGGCGAGTGGAGCGATACGCCGGTGGCGGCCGATGTCGTCGCCGGGCTGGAAAACGCGATATTGTTGCGGGCGCGGCAGATCCACGCCGAGCGTTATCGAAGCACGTACTATAACTAGCGGGGCTGCAATCAGCGGCGTACCGGAATTTGCCCGCGCGCCGCTTCGGGAATGAGCATGTCGAGGTACAATTTCCGGGAAAACGAGGCGAAGTGGCAGCACACCTGGCGCGAGCGGCGGTCGTTCGAGGCGCGCGAGGATGCATCGCGGCCGAAATATTACGTCCTCGAGATGTTCCCGTACCCGTCCGGCAAATTGCATGTCGGGCATGTGCGCAACTACACGATGGGGGACCTCGTCGCACGCTATCGGCGCGCGCAGGGCTACAACGTGCTGCACCCGATGGGCTGGGACGCGTTCGGACTGCCGGCCGAGAACGCCGCGATCGCCGGCAACGTGCACCCGGCGGTGTGGACGGCCGAGAACATCGCGGCGATGCGCGGGCAGTTGCAGCGCATGGGTTTCGCCTATGACTGGTCGCGCGAGATCGCGACCTGCCATCCCGAATACTACCGCCACGAACAGAAGATGTTTCTCGATTTCCTCGCGGCGGGGCTGGCCTATCGCCGCGAATCCTGGGTCAACTGGGACCCGGTCGAGAACACCGTACTGGCCAACGAGCAGGTCATCGACGGGCGCGGCTGGCGCTCCGGCGCGCTCGTTGAAAAGCGGCTGCTCGCGCAATGGTTCCTGCGCATCACCGCGTTCAGCGAGGAACTGCTCGACGCGCTGAAAACGCTCGACCGCTGGCCCGAGCGCGTCCGGCTGATGCAGGAGAACTGGATCGGCCGCTCGGAAGGCGCCCGCGTGCGGTTTCCGATCGCCGGCGCCCATGAGAGCGCCGAAGTCTTCACGACCCGTCCCGATACGCTTTACGGCGCGTCGTTCCTGGCGCTGTCGCCGCATCACAAGCTGGCGCAGAAACTGGCCGAGAACGATCCGGCCCTGGCCGAGTTCATCGCCGAGTGCGACCGGCTCGGCACCAGCGAGGCGGTCATCGAGGCGGCCGAGAAGCGCGGCTACCGCACCGCGCTTGAAGCCGTGCACCCGCTCGACGAGAGCCGCCGCGTGCCGGTCTATGTCGCCAATTTCGTGCTGATGGAATACGGCACCGGCGCGATCTTCGGCTGCCCGGCGCACGACCAGCGCGATCTCGACTTCGCGCGCAAATACCGGCTGCCGGTCATCCCGGTGATCCTGCCGCCGGGCGAGGACCCGCAGCGATACGCGATCGGCGACACCGCCTATGTCGATGACGGCATCGCGTTCAACTCCGATTTCCTGAACGGCCTGCCGGTCGCCGCGGCGAAGCGGGGGGTCGGCGAGCGGCTCGAGCAGCTGGGCCGCGGCGAGCGCACGATCGCCTACCGGCTGCGCGACTGGGGCGTGTCGCGCCAGCGCTATTGGGGCTGCCCGATCCCGATCATCCATTGCCCGGATTGCGGCATCGTGCCGGTGCCGGAACAGGACCTGCCGGTCGAGCTGCCGCAGGATGTGAGCTTCGAGCGCCCGGGCAACCCGCTCGACCACCACCCGACCTGGAAACACGTCAACTGCCCAACCTGCAACGGCGCGGCCGAGCGCGAGACCGACACGTTCGACACCTTCTTCGAATCGTCGTGGTATTTCCTGCGCTTCTGCTCGGCGCGCGCGCCCACTGCGTTCGACCGCGCCGCAGCCGAATATTGGATGCCGGTCGACCAGTATATCGGCGGCGTCGAGCACGCCGTGCTGCATCTGCTTTATTCGCGCTTTTTCACGCGGGCGCTGAAGCGCTGCGGCTATATCAACCTCGACGAGCCGTTCGCCGGCCTGTTCACGCAAGGCATGGTTCTGCACCAGACCTATCAGAACAGCGCCGAGGAGTGGCTTTTTCCGAAGGAGGTCGCCAGCGACGCCGAGGGCCGCCTGACCGATGCCGCCGGTTGCCCGGTCACGATCGGCCGGCTCGAAAAGATGAGCAAGTCGAAGAAAAACGTCGTCGATCTCGACGACATCGTCGACGCCTATGGGGCCGACACGGCGCGGCTCTATCTCCTGTCCGACAGCCCGCCCGAGCGCGACCTGGAATGGACCGCCTCCGGCATCGACGGCAGCTGGCGCTATGTCAGCCGGCTGTGGCGCATGGTGTCGGAGCCTTCTGTCGCGCTGCCGCCGCCCGACGGTGCGATGCCGGAGCGCCTGTCGCCGGGCCTGCTCGCGCTGCGCCGCCTGACCCACAAGACGATCGCCAGCGTCACCGACGATCTCGACAAGTTCCGTTTCAACCGCGCGGTCGCGCGCATCCGCGAGCTGACCAACGCGATCGAGGACATCCCGGCAACCGCGCCCGGCGCCGGCGCCGTCCTGCGCGAGGGGCTGGAGGCAGTCACTCGCCTGGTCGGCCCGATGATGCCGCATCTCGCCGAGGAGATGTGGCAGACGCTCGGCCATCGCGGGCTGATTGCCGAGGAGCCCTGGCCCAACCCCGACCCCGAGCTGGCGCGCGACGAACAGGTTACGGTCGCGGTGCAGGTCAACGGCAAGCTGCGCGGCACGATCGACCTGCCGCGCGACGCCGCGGCAACGGAAGCCGAGGAGGCGGCGCTCGCGCTGCCGCAGGTTGCCCGGCTGCTCGACGGCAGGACGCCGAAGAAGGTCGTGGTCGTGCCGAACCGCATCGTCAGCGTCGTCGCGTAGATGGTCGTGACCTGAAATGGCCGGGCGGCGCGCTCTGCTCGGCTGCGCGCTCCTCCTGCCGTTCGCGTTGAACGGCTGCGGCTGGGCGCCGCTCTACGCCGACCGGGCGACCGCTCCGGGCGATGCGGAACTGCGCGCGATCCGGGTCGCGCCGATCCCGGAGCGGATCGGCCAGAAGCTGGCGATCGGCCTGCGCCAAGCGTTTAACCCGGCCGGCGAGCCGGCGCCGCAGCGCTACCTCTTGCGGGTCTTGCTGGAGACCACGCGCCTCGACCTCGGTGTGCTGCCGCAGGGATTGGGCACCCGCGCCAGATTCGAGGTCCTCGCCAACTTCTCGCTCGCCGACGTCAGCAACGGCGCCCAGCTGTTCTCGGCCAGCAGCCACGCCGCCGAATCGTTCGACATTCTGGCAAACCACTACGCCAATGTCGTCGCCGAGGAGGACGCCCGCGAGCGGGCCGTCGAGGAGATCAGCCGCGACATCGCGACCCAGCTGACCCTGTTCCTGCAGCGGCGCGCGGCGCAGGCCGCAGGCAGGCCGTGAAGCTGGCGCCCCCGCGGGTCGCGGCGTTTCTGCGGCGGCCCGATCCCGACATCCGGGCCGTGTTGTTTTACGGCCCCGACGCCGGCCTCGTGCGCGAGCGCGCCGAGGCGATCGCCCGCACGGTCTGCCCCGATTTGCGCGATCCGTTCCGCGTCGCGGACCTGGCCGCCGCCGCCGTCGCCGCCGACCCGCCTCGGCTAGGCGACGAGGCGGCGCAGATCAGCCTGATGGGCGGACGCCGGGTCGTGCGGGTGCGCGAGGCCGGCGACGCGCTGGCGCAGCTCTGCGGGCGTTTTCTGGCAAATCCGGTCGGCGACGCGCTCGTCGTCGTCGAGGCCGGCGACCTGTCGGGCCGGTCGGCGCTGCGCCGGGTGTTCGACGACGCGCCGCAGGCCGCCGCGATCGGCTGCTATCCCGACAGCGCGCGCGATCTGGCCGCGGTGATCCGCGAGGCGTGCGCGGCGCACCGTATCGCGATCAGCCGCGACGCGCTCGATTTCCTGGTCGGGCATCTCGGCGGCGACCGGCTGTTGACCCGGGCCGAGCTCGAAAAGCTGATGCTCTATGCCGGCGACGGCGGCCGGGTGGAGCTCGACGACGCCCGCGCCGTGATCGCCGACAGCGCCGCGCTGTCGCTCGACGGCGCGCTGCTCGCCGCGGCCGAGGGCGACGCAGCGGCGCTCGACCGCGCCCTCGCGCGCGTGTTTCAGGAGGGCGAATCGCCGGTGACGGTGATCCGGGCGCTGCTGCGCCACCTGCAGCGCCTGCATCTGCTCGCGACCCGGGTCGCCGCTGGCGCCTCGATCGAGGACGCGATCCGCGCGGCGCGGCCGCCAATCTTCTTCAAGGAGCAGGACAGCTGGCGCCGGCAATTGCAGCGCTGGAGCGAGAAGCGGCTGCGCGCTGCGCTCGACCGGGTCGCCGAAGCCGAGTTCCGCATGAAGCTGACCGGCCTGCCGGCCGCCACAATCTGCCGCGAGGCGCTGTTCGCGGTGGCGCAGGAGGCGCGTCGGTAGTTTGTTAAAGGCCCATCATTGCTCCCAAGCTCGCGCTTCCTGGATAATACGATCCGCAGCTTGCATTGCCGCGATTGATGCGTCCGGCGGTATGTGGGGCTTTCGCCTTGTAAGTTCATCCGCGCGTGTACCGACGGATGTCCCGGGAGGAACCCTCTTCGTTATAAAAAGCGCCGTCGCTAAACGCTCCAACTCAGCCACACCCATCGACCCAAGCTTCTCCGCAACGAAGGAAATATCGGCATCGTAGATTTTTAAGGTTTTTGAGAAGACAGTCTGGAGATATTCGCTCTGCTCGGTTAAGGCAAATCTAGGTCCATATGGAAATTGAGATTCGAGCGAAATCAGATTGTCTGCCCGCATGCCGGTTAGTTCGTCTCGAAGATCGAACGAGAACGGACCATGCTTATAAAGAATAAAATCAAAACCTAGAGGAATTTTCATTAGATCTTGCAACAAAAGTGATGCCTTCTGTATATGAGTTTCACCGCACCAGCTACCCCTCTCTCGCAACCGTTGGATCAGGCGCGTCAGTACCGCTGCCCTCCGCAGTCTATCCATTTCCCACCCCCTCCTCCTTTAGACCGATAACTTCGCCCTTGTGCATTTTGAGCCATGCGCTCGCGGCATCTGCAATGGACCGGTTCCCAAAGACATAGTCGATCGATGCGACCGGAACTGTGTTCAGGGTCGAAGAGATCTCAAGCGAAGACACGACCTGTCCATCTCGCATTCGAACTGGAAAATCCGGAGGTCCGCCGCGCTGTTGATACCGATCGTGACGAAATGCCTCAGCCCCGAACTCACGGGCCAACGCATCGAAAACAGGTTTGCCGGCTTCCGGATTAATGCGAACATCGATCGGGTTACGTTCATATACGATTTTAAAGTGCTCGCGCCGGATTATCCGCCGAGCGTGATCGTGTCCAGCCTTGCGATCGTCAAAGGCGGCCTCAAGCATCGCGGCAGTCACTTCATTGTCTGTTAGTGATAAATGGCGCACAACGGCTATCGGAAACGCCCCACCCGAAAGCCATTGTTTCAGAAAGTCTTTGAGGTGTATATCATATATCCTTCGAACTGGATGGAAGTAGACCTGCGAATACATAAAATAGCGGGCAAGCATTAGGGCTTCTGCGGACTCGATGCCCCCTTGCTCGACACCGAGCGCCGGCTCCTGTGAGTCGCCCTTCTCTCCCGCAGGAGGCGTTGGCAAAATCCGCAAGGTATCAATCAACCGGTAATGGTCGAACTTCCCATAAGCAACACCGACATGGTGGGAGTCGCGCAGTAAATAATCCATGCGGTCGACACCGAACGCATCCCCAACAATAATTTCGGAAAGAATCGCTTCCCAGTTGGTGAACTCCAGATCTTTTGTCTTTTTTGGGCCTATCGCCAATTTAACGACATCAGCTGGACGGAGCGGTGGTGTGATGCTCGTCCAGATCGACCGCATTTCCTCGCTCTGGATAAGTTCTCGGGTAAGCCTCTCGTGATCCCAGCCGTCGGGAAGGAGTTCTGCCTCGGCAGCGTGTGAAAACGGAAGATGACCAATGTCATGGCACAGTGCGGCCATCCTAACTACTCTGCGCCAGTACCCCTTAACCGACTCGTTGTTCAGCTCAGGGAGGGCACGGCAGATCTCGTCCGTGACATTGGCACGGTTGGTGACGACATCAAAAACGCGCCCAGCGAGTTCCATCACTCCCAGGGAATGTTCAAACCGCTTGTGTGTTGCGCCTGGATAGACCAAGTATGTTAGCGCCAATTGGTGTATATGCCGGAGACGCTGAAACGGTCGGGAGTTGAGGACCTCTCGCTCATGGCTGTCCAAGCGAACGAAAACGTGAATCGCATCCCTAATCTCGTGCGTATCGCCGTTCGGCATGGCGGACTATTCCACTACTCAGGATCACCCCGCGCGAACGCAGGGTTAAAGGGCATATAGGGCGGGAGCAGGACCGGATTCATCGAATCTGTGAATCACGCTGCCGCGAATTCGTCAACTGTATTTCTTACCCCCGCCGCAGCAGGGCCAGCACCCGGTCGAGTTGGTCGAGGCTCGCGTAATGCAAGGTCAGGCTGCCGCCGCGCCGCTTCACGGCGAGCGTGACCCGCAGCCCGAGTGCGGCGGCGAGATCGCGTTCGAGCGCGACGGTGTCCGCGTCGCGCGCCGGCTTTGGCCGGGGAGCGGGCTGCGCCGCACGGCGGCGAACCAGCTTCTCGGTGGCGCGGACATTGAGGCCGCGGCGGACGACCTCGTCGGCGAGCGCCGCCGGGTCGGGTGCGGCGAGCAGGGCGCGGGCATGCCCCGCCGACAGCGCGCCGTCTTCGAGGCTGCGGCGCACCGGCGCCGGCAGCGACAGCAGCCTGACCGTATTCGCGACATGGCTGCGGCTCTTGCCGACGGCCTCGGCGAGGCTTGCCTGGCTGCGCCCGAACTCGCGCATCAAACGGCTGTAGGCCTCGGCCTCCTCAAGCGCCGACAGATCCTCGCGCTGCAGGTTTTCGACGAGCGCGATCTCGATCACCTCCGAGTCGCCGAAGGCTCGGATCACGACCGGCACCTCGTGCAACCCGACGCGCTGCGCCGCGCGCCAGCGCCGCTCGCCGGCAACCAGCTCGTAACCGGCCGCCGCGTCGTCCTCGGCCGGCCGCACCAGCAGCGGCTGCACGATGCCCTTCTCGCGGATCGATTGCGCCAGCCCCTCGAGCTCGGCTTCGGCGAAATGGCGGCGCGGCTGAAACGGCGACGGCCGGATCGCCTCGATCGGCACCATCTGCACGCTATTCGGGCGCGCGCCGCCCGGCTCGGACGCGAGACGCGCGCCGGTCTCGCCGAACAGCGCGGCGAGGCCGCGCCCGAGCGGCGCTCGCTTCGGTCGAGCGTTTGCTGCGTCGCTCATGCCGCCGCTCCGCGCCGCAGGATCTCCGCCGCGAGCCGCATGTAGGCCTGCGACCCCGGGCAGCGGTGGTCGTAGAGCAGCACCGGCATGCCGTGCGACGGCGCCTCCGAGACGCGAACATTGCGCGGGATCACGGTGTCGTAGACCTTGTCGCCGAAATGGCCGCGCACGTCGGCCGCGACGAGCTCGCACAAATTGTTGCGGCGGTCATACATCGTCAACAGCACCCCCTGCAGCATCAGGCGCGGGTTGAGCGCGCGCTGCACGCGCTCGATCGTGCCGATCAGCTGCGCCAGCCCTTCGAGCGCGTAGAATTCGCATTGCAGCGGCACCAGCACCCGGTCGGCCGCGACCAGCGCGTTGATCGTCAGCAGGCTGAGCGATGGCGGGCAGTCGATCAGCACCTCGTCATATTCGGCGAGACGGCTGCGGATCGCGCGCTGCAGCAGGAATTCGCGGTGCGGCCGCTGGCTCAGTTCGAGCTCGGCGCCGGCGAGGTCCGGCGAGGCCGGCACCAGCCCGAGATGCGGCACCGCCGTCGCGATGAATGCCGCTTCCAGCTCGGCCTCGCCGAGCAGCAGATCGTAGCTGGTGACACCGCGCGCCTCACGGGCGATGCCGAGCCCGGTGCTGGCGTTGCCCTGCGGGTCGAGGTCGATGACCAGCACGCGGTGGCCGGCGGCGGCGAGCGCGGTGGCGAGGTTGACCGCGGTCGTCGTCTTGCCGACCCCGCCTTTCTGGTTGGCCACGGCGATGATGCGCCCGCGCCGCGACGGAAAGAGCGCCCGCGCCGGGCTAGCTCGTGGGACCTCGCTCACGGCGCCGCACCCGGCTCAAGCACAGGATGACGCCGCGCGGATCGGTGCGGCTCGGGTGGCTCGTGACATCGAATTCCCAGGCTTGCTGCGCGACGGCCAACTCTTGCCCGGCCTGCTCGCCCTTTGGGAAGAGGCATACCGTGTCGGGGCCGATAAACCGCTGAGCCGCAAGGAGAAGTCGGTCGAGCGGGGCGCAGCCACGGGCCGTCACGACGCAGGCGACATGCGGCCGGACGGACTCGATTCGCGCATTAAGGATCGTCACCGGGGCGGCGGCGACGCGCGCCGCCTCGCGCAGGAAGGCGCATTTGCGCGCGTCCGATTCGACGAGCTCGACCCCCGGGAAGCCCATGATCGCGAGCACCAGCCCGGGAAACCCGGCGCCGCTGCCGAGATCGATCAGGCTCCGCGCGCCGGCCGGGACGTGCGGAAAAAGCTGCGCCGAATCGAGAAAGTGGCGGCGCCACAGATCGCCGAGCGTGCTGCCGGCGACCAGGTTGATGCGCGCCGACCACTGCACGAGCAGGCGGGCATGGGCCTCGAGGCGCGCCAGTGTTTCACGTGAAACACCGGTCAGCACGGCGAACGCCGCAGGGTCGAGCGGCTTGCTCAAGCGGCGCGGGGTTCGGGGCGGCGCTTGACGTGTTGCAGCAGCGCGACCAGCGCCGCCGGGGTCACGCCGGAGATGCGCGCCGCCGCCCCCAGGGTCGCCGGCCGCGCCGCGGCCAGCTTGCCGCGGATCTCGGCCGACAGGCTGCCGACCGCCGCGTAATCCAGAGCCTCGGGCAGCAGCAAGGCCTCGTCGCGGCGGAACGCGGCGATGTCGCGCGCCTGGCGTTCGAGATAGCCGGCATAGCGCGCGTCGATTTCAAGCTGCTCGGCGATGTCCGCCGGGATCGCGCCGAGTTCCGGCCAGATCTCGGCGAGCCGCGCGACGGCGATGCCGGGATGAGCCAGCAATTCGGCGACCGAGCGCGCCACGCCGTCGGCATTGACCGCGATGCCACGCCGGCGCAGCGCGGTCGGGGTCAGACGCAATTCGGACGCGAGACGGCGGGCCGTATCGAGCGCCGCGATTTTGGCGGCAAAGGCGTGGGCGCGCGCGCTGCCGACCGCGCCGACCCCCAGCCCCAACGGGGTCAGCCGCTGGTCGGCGTTGTCGGCGCGCAGGGTCAGCCGGTACTCGGCGCGCGAGGTGAACATGCGATAGGGCTCGCTGGTGCCGCGCGTCACCAGGTCGTCGATCAGCACGCCGATATAGGCGTCGGCCCGGTCGAGCACGAGCGGGGCCGCACCCGAGGCGGACAGCGCCGCGTTCAACCCGGCGATCAGCCCCTGCGCCGCCGCCTCCTCATAGCCGGTCGTGCCGTTGATCTGGCCGGCGAAATAAAGGCCCGGCACGCGCCGCGTTTCGAGCGTGGGGTAGAGCTCGCGCGGGTCGACGTAGTCGTATTCGATCGCGTAGCCGGGGCGGCGCATCGCGGCATGTTCGAGGCCGGGGATCGTCGCGAGCAGCGCCGCCTGCACATCGCGCGGCAGCGAGGTCGAGATGCCGTTCGGGTAGATCGTGTCGTCGTCGAGCCCCTCGGGTTCGAGAAAGATCTGGTGCCGCTCGCGCTCGGCGAAGCGTACGACCTTGTCCTCGATCGACGGGCAGTAGCGCGGGCCGATCCCGGTGATGTCGCCGGCGTAGAGCGGCGAGCGTTCGAGATTGGCGCGGATCACGGCATGCGTCGCCGGGGTGGTCTCGGTGATGTGGCAGACGATTTGCGGCGTCGCGATCCGCCCGGTCAGGAACGAGAACGGCACCGGCGGGTCGTCGCCCGGCTGAATGTCGAGGCCCCTCCAGTCGATCGTATTGCCGTCGAGCCGCGGCGGCGTCCCGGTCTTGAGCCGGCCGAGGGCAAAGCCAACGCGGCGCAGGGTTTGCGACAGCCCGAGCGACGGCGCCTCGCCGACCCGGCCAGCCGGGATCTTTTCCGCCCCGATATGAATAAGGCCGCCGAGAAACGTGCCGGTGGTCAGCACGACCCGGCCGGCGCGGATTTCGCGGCCGTCGCCGAGGGTCATCCCGCAGACATGGCCGGCGGCGTCGAGCACTAGGTCCTCGGCCGCGCCTTCGAGAATGTCGAGGCCGGCGATTTCGCCGAGCAGCGCGGCCATCGCATTTCGGTAGAGCTTGCGGTCGGCCTGGGCGCGGGGTCCGCGCACCGCCGGACCCTTGCTGCGGTTCAGCATGCGGAACTGGATGCCGGCGCAGTCGATCGCCCGGCCCATCACGCCGTCGAGCGCATCGATCTCGCGCACCAGATGGCCCTTGGCGAGCCCGCCGATCGCCGGGTTGCACGACATCTCGCCGATTGTCGCGCGATTATGCGTCAGCAGCGCCGTGCGCGCCCCGAGCCGCGCCGCCGCCGCCGCCGCCTCGCAGCCCGCATGCCCGCCGCCGATCACGACGACGTCATATGTCCTCGCCTCGTTCATGGCGGCGGAATGTAGAAACGGCGTCATGGGCTGTCGAGCTTGTTTCACGTGAAACATTGGCTCCGACGAGATTGCTTCGCCTCGCTCGCAATGACGATCTGTTTTGGCGTCGATCTGTTTTGGCGTCATTGCGAGGAGCGCAGCGACGAAGCAATCTCGCCGGGCTGGGCTTACTTCCGGAATTATGTAGCTGTCTCAGTGAGACAGCTACATAATTCCGCTTACTTCCCCAGGCAGAAATCGGCGAAGATCACGTCGAGCAAATCTTCGACATCGACCCGCCCGGTGATATGGCCGAGGCTGCGCCAGGCCAGCCGCAGGTCCTCGGCGCGAAGCTCCGGCAAGCCGGCGGCAAGCGAGCGGCGCAGCGCGTCGGCGGCGATTTCAAGCGCCTCGCGGTGCCGGGCGCGCGTCAGCAGCGGGGCGGCAACGTCATAGGTTTCGCCGATGCGCGCCGCCAGCGTCGCGACAAGGAAGGGAATGCCCGCGCCCGTCAGCGCCGAAACCGCGAGCGCGCCCTCCGGAACATCGCCCCGATCGCGCGCCAGGTCGATCTTGTTGGCGAGGAGGATCGTGTCGGGACCGGGCCATTGGACGGCGCCCGCCGCATCCTGCGGCCGGCTCGCATCGAACACGAAGAGCCGCAATTCGGCCGATTCGGCGCGCGCCAGCGCGCGGCGCAGCCCCTCCTGCTCGATGATATCGGCGCTGTCGCGCAGCCCCGCCGTGTCGGCGAGCACGACCGGATACCCGGCGAGGTCGATCGCGACCTCGATCACGTCGCGCGTCGTGCCGGCGATCGGCGAGGTGATCGCCGCCTCGCGCCGCGCCAGCTGGTTCAAGAGGCTCGACTTGCCGGCGTTCGGCGGCCCGACGATCGCGACCGCGATGCCGTCGCGCAGCCGCTCGCCGCGATGGCCGTCCGCCAGATGGCGCTCGATCTCGCCGGCGAGATCGGCGGTCTCCGCGGCGACGCGCGCCTCGATCTCGGCCGGCAGATCCTCGTCGGGAAAGTCGATCGCGGCTTCGAGATGCGCCAGCAGGCGCAGCAGCCGTTCGCCCCAGCCGCGATACAGCTCGCCGAGCGCGCCGTCGAGCTGGCGCAAGGCCTGGCGGCGCTGCGCCTCGGTCTCGGCGGCGGCGAGATCGGCCACCGCCTCGGCCTGGGTCAGGTCGAGCTTGCCGTTCAGAAAGGCGCGCCGGGTGAACTCGCCGGGCTCGGCGAGGCGCAGACCGCGACGCCGCAGCACCGCCATGACGGCGCTGAGCACGGCGCGGCTGCCGTGCAGGTGCAGCTCGGCGACATCCTCGCCGGTGACGCTGCGCGGCGCCGGAAACCACAGGGCCAGCCCGTCGTCGAGAACTTCGCCGCTGTCCGGCTCGCGCACCCGCAGATGCCGCGCCATCCGCGGCGGCGGCAAGGTGCCGGCGAGCACCTCCAACGCCGGCCCGGCGTGCGGGCCGGAGAGGCGGACGATCGCGATCGCGGCCCGCCCCGGCGCGGTCGCCGGGGCGTAGATCGTGTCGGAGGGAGCCTCGCCGATCCTCAGTGCTTCGGCGGCAACTGATCGGGCTTCAGCATCAGCCGCTCGACCCGCCCGCCGTTCTTGACGTGGGTCTCCAGGATCTCGTCGATGTCGGCCGTCGTCTCGTAGTGGTACCACACGCCCTCGGGGTAGATGACCATGTTGGGCCCAAGCTCGCAGCGGTCGAGACAGCCCGAGGCATTCAGGCGGATGCTCTCGATGCCGAGCTGTTTCGCCTTCTCGCGGGCATAGCCGCGCAGCTTCTCGCTGCCGCCGGCGGCGCAGCAGCCGCGCGGATGCCCCTCGGGCCGCACGTTGGTGCACATGAAGATGTGGTGCTGGTAGAACAGCTGCGGGTCGGCAGGCGCATCTGACATTTGCTGTCTCCTATCATAAAGAGCGGCGGAGCGCCCCTCGCAATCCGCCGTTCCTCATCCAAGATGGGGCCAAGACCGTACCCTGTCGAGTCGCGCACGGCAACCGATCGAGGCGCGCGTTCCGGTCATACGTCCCTCATCGGGAAAAGCCCGGAGATGCTCATGGCAGAAAATCGCCTCCGCGACGAAACCAGCCCCTACCTGCTGCAGCACAAGGACAACCCGGTCGATTGGCAGCCCTGGGGCGCCGAGGCGCTGGCCGCGGCCAAGGCGCAGGACAAGCCGATCCTGCTGTCGGTCGGCTACGCCGCGTGTCATTGGTGCCATGTGATGGCGCACGAGAGCTTCGAGAACCCCGAGATCGCGGCGCTGATGAACGAGCGCTTCGTCAACATCAAGGTCGACCGCGAGGAACGCCCCGATATCGACGCGATCTATATGAACGCGCTGGCGCTGATGGGCGAGCATGGCGGCTGGCCGCTGACCATGTTCCTGACCCCGGACGGAGAGCCGTTCTGGGGCGGCACCTATTTCCCGCCCGAGCCGCGCTGGGGCCGCCCGAGCTTTCCGCAGGTGCTGACCTCGATCGCGGCGGCCTACCGCGACAAGCGCGAGGACATCGCGAAGAACGTCGCGGCGCTGCGCGAGGGGTTGCAGCGGCTCGGCCGTCCCGAGCGCGGCGGCGATATCGCCCCGGACCTATTCGACCGCGTCGCCGAGCGGCTGCTGCGCGAGGTCGACCCGCTGAACGGCGGCATCGGCACCGCGCCGAAATTCCCGCAATGCGGCATTTTCGAGCTGCTGTGGCGGGCCTGGAAGCGCACCCGGCAGCCTCCTTATCGGGACGCGGTGCTGCGCACGCTGACGACGATCAGCCAGGGCGGCATCTACGACCATCTCGGCGGCGGGTATGCACGGTATGCCACCGACGCGCGCTGGCTCGTGCCGCATTTCGAGAAGATGCTGTACGACAACGCCGAGCTGATCAGCCTGCTGGCGCTGGTCTGGCAGGAGACCCGCGACCCGCTTTACGCGCAACGGGCGGCGGAGACGGTCGGCTGGCTGGAGCGCGAGATGACCCATCCGCAGGGCGGGTTCTACAGCAGCCTCGATGCCGACAGCGAGCATGAGGAAGGCAAATTCTACGTCTGGTCGGAAGCCGAGATCGATGCCGTGCTCGGCGAGCGCGCGGCGCTGTTCAAGCGCTTCTACGACGTGACCTCAGGCGGCAATTGGGAAGGGCATAACATCCTGAACCGGCTGGCGCACCCGGGGCTCGCCGATGCCGCGACCGAATCAGAGTTGGCGCGCTGCCGCGACCTGCTGCTGCAGGCCCGCGCGGCGCGCGTGCGGCCCGGGCTCGACGACAAAATACTCGCCGACTGGAACGGGCTGATGATCGCCGCGCTGGCCGAGGCCGGGCTCACGTTCGAGCGTCCCGGCTGGGTCGGGCTCGCCGAGCGCGCCTTTGCTTTCGTCCGCGGCAAGATGGCCGGGCCAGACGGAAGGCTGCGGCACAGCTGGCGCGAGGGCGAGGCCCGCCACCCGGCCAGCGTCGACGACTACGCCAATCTGTGCCGCGCCGCGCTGGCGTTGCATGAGGCGACGTTCGACCCGGCCTACCTGGAGCAGGCGCGAAGCTGGGTCGCGGTGCTCGACCGGCATCATCGGGACGCGGCGGGGGGCGGCTATTTCTTCGCCGCCGACGACACGCAGGACCTGATCGCGCGGGTCAAGACGGCAGCCGATGCCGCGGTGCCGTCGGGCAACGGCACGATGGTCGGCGTCTTGACGCGGCTGGCGCTGCTGACCGGCGAAAACGAATATCGCCGGTGCGCCGAGGCGGTGATCGAAGCTTTTTCCGGCGAACTCGGACGCAATTTCTTCCCGCTCGCGACCTTGATCAACAACGCCGAGTTGGCCGCGAAGCCGGTGCAGATCGTGCTGGTCGGCCGGCGCGGCGACCCTGGCTTCGCGGCGTTGCGGCGCGCGGTCTACGAGGTCTCGTTGCCGAACCGGATCGTGCTGGCGGTTGCACCGGATGAGGCGCTGCCGCCCGCTCACCCCGCTTTCGGCAAGGGGCTCGTCGGCGGCCGGCCGGCGGCCTATGTCTGCGAGGGCCCGGTGTGCTCGCTCCCGCTGACTGACCCGAGGGCGCTTGTCGACAGCTTGGCCGCGCTTCGCTAAGGGGGTTCGGTCAGATTGGGTCGGTGGCGCCGAGATTGCGTCGCAGCGCTCGCAATGACAAAGAGAATTGAAAGAGATTGTCATTGCGAGGAGCGTAGCGACGAAGCAACCTCGATAGAATTTGGAGCGAGATGCCGATGCCCTCGCTGTCCCTCGCGAGCCCGGTTGGCCAGCTGACGATCGAGGAGGAGCGGGACGCGATCGTCGCGATCCGCTGGCCCCGGGCCTATCCTCCCCCGCTCGCGGGGGAGGATAGGCCCGGGGCGGGCAACGGCAGTCCACTGCTCGCCGAAGCGGCGCGCCAGCTCGAGGCGTATTTCGAGGGCCGGCTGTCGCG
>Ga0326597_10004806_pt1 | contig 18875 bp, 14 predicted proteins | sample RVTome_12_FD_203789 | JGI IMG/M metagenome (GOLD analysis project Ga0326597, IMG submission 203789) | Soil microbial communities from uranium-contaminated site in the Upper Colorado River Basin, Wyoming, United States - RVT100D185 | ecosystem: Environmental > Terrestrial > Soil > Contaminated >... | reverse complement strand
CGCAAGTACGAGCGACTGGGGCTCGTGCAGCCGACGCGGACGATCGGCAGCATGCGGCTTTATTCGCGGGACGAGCTCGATCGGCTGAAAGTCATCAAGCGGCTCGTCGGTGACGCCGGGATCAACCTGGCGGGCGTCCAGCGACTGCTGTCGGTCGCCGAGATCGTGCAGCGCATCCGTCCCCTGATGCGGGACGAGCCGTTGTCGGCGAGAGACGCGCGTCGCCTCGCTCAGGAGTTCGACGACCTCGCGCGGGCGCTGGGCTTTGACTAGCCATGGATTTCAAGGACTACTACGCCGTGCTCGGCGTCGCGAAGACCGCGACCGACAAGGAGATCAAGCAGGCGTTCCGCAAGCTTGCGCGCAAGCACCACCCGGACGTGAACCCCGGCGATCGCACGGCGGAGGCGAAGTTCAAGGAGATCAACGAGGCGCACGAGGTCCTCGGCGACCCGGACAAGCGCCGCAAGTACGACGAGCTCGGCGCGAACTGGCGGATGTACGAGCAGGCTGGCCCGGGTGCCCCCGGTCACCCGGGCCAGCGCTGGGAAGGCGCGTTCACGGGTAGCCCCGGCGGCTTCCGAACGATGTCGGAAGAAGAAATGCGCGAGATGTTCGGGGACAGCGACCCGTTCTCGGACTTCTTCCACACCTTCTTCGGGGGCGCGGGAGCGGCGGAAACCGGCCACCGCACCCGGACCGGACGCGCGCGCGCGGCCCGTCAGGGACGCGACGTCGAGCACGAACTGGAGCTGGGCCTCGAGGACGCGTTCCATGGGACGACCCAGCGTCTGTCTCTGCGCCACGATGGCCACGCGCGAACCGTGGACGTCCGCATTCCGGCGGGGGTCGGTGACGGCTCGCGCGTGCGCATCACGGGCGAGGGCGAGACGGGCACGGGTGGCGCGCAGGCCGGCGACCTGTATCTGAGGATTCACCTGGCGCCGCATCCGCGGTTCGATCGCAGGGGCCGGGACCTGCATACCCAGGTCACCATCCCGCTCACGCGGGCGGTGCTCGGCGGCGAAACCGAGGTCGTGACACTTGGGGGCAAGCCCCTCCGGTTGCGGATTCCGCCGCTGACGCAGAACGGTCAGGTATTTCGACTGAAGGGGCACGGCATGCCGGCCGTCGGCAAACCGGACCAGACGGGCGACCTGTATGCCGCCGTCGAGGTCCAGCTGCCCCGGGAACTGACGCCCGAGCAGCGGGCGCACTTCGAGGCACTGAGCAGACTCGAGACGGGAACCAAGCCATCGGCGGCCTAGCCGGGTGAACGACGAGAGCACGATCATGAATCTCAACAAGTACACGCAGAAGGCGCAGGAAGCCATTCTCGGTGCGCAACAGCTCGCCGAGCGCTCGAACCACGCCCAGATCGAACCGGAGCACCTGCTCGTCGCCCTCGTCGAACAGCACGAGGGCGTGGTGCCGGAAGTCCTCCGGAAGATGTCGGCGGATCCGGCGCAGATTGCCCAGAGCGCGCGCGAACTGCTCGCGAAGATCCCGCAGGCGTACGGCGGATCGCAGCCCGGTCTCTCCCCGCGTCTCAAGGCGGTCGCCGACCTCGCAGAAGGAGAAGCCGCGCGCCTGAAGGACGAGTACGTCAGCACCGAGCACCTCTTCGTCGGCATCGCCTCCGAGAGCGGCCGCTCCCCCGCCGCCAGGCTCCTCTCGGGCCGCGGCCTGACACGCGACGCGATCTTCGCGGCCCTCACCGCCGTGCGCGGGTCGCAGCGCGTGACGAGCCAGAACCCGGAGGGCACCTACCAGGCGCTCGAGCGATACGGGCGCGACCTCACCGAACTCGGCCGCCGCGGCAAGCTCGATCCCGTCATCGGGCGCGATGAGGAAATCCGACGGGTCATCCAGGTGCTCTCGCGCCGCACGAAGAACAATCCCGTGCTCATCGGGGAACCCGGCGTCGGCAAGACGGCCATCGTCGAAGGCCTGGCCGGACGGATTGTCCGCGGGGACGTGCCGGAAGGTCTCAAGAGCAAGCGCATCGTCGCGCTCGACATGGGGGCCCTGGTCGCAGGCGCCAAGTATCGTGGGGAATTCGAGGAGCGGCTCAAGGCCGTCCTCAAGGAGATCGCGGACGCCGAGGGCCAGGTCATCCTCTTCATCGACGAGTTGCACACGGTCGTCGGCGCCGGCGCCGCCGAAGGCTCGATGGACGCCTCGAACATGCTCAAGCCGATGCTGGCGCGCGGTGAACTGCACACCGTGGGCGCGACCACGCTCGACGAGTACCGCAAGCACATCGAGAAGGATGCCGCGCTCGAGCGCCGGTTCCAGACGGTGCTCGTGAGCGAACCCACCGTCGAGGACACGATCAGCATCCTCCGCGGCCTTCGGGAGCGCTACGAGATTCACCATGGCGTCACGTTCAAGGACGCCGCCCTCGTGGCGGCCGCGGTGCTCTCGCACCGGTATATCGCCGATCGCTTCCTGCCCGACAAGGCCATCGACCTCGTGGACGAGGCAGCTTCGAAGCTCCGGATGGAGATCGACTCGATGCCGGTCGAGCTCGACGAGGCGGAGCGGCGCATCATGCAGCTCGAGATCGAGCGCGAGGCCCTTCGCAAGGAGAAGGACAAGGCCTCGGTCGAACGGCTCGGCAAACTCGACCGGGAACTTGCCGACCTGAAGGAGGAGCGCAACCGCCTCTCCACGCACTGGCAGCAGGAAAAGGAAGCCATCCAGCGGGCGCGGACGCTGAAGGGAGAACTTGAAGCCGTCCGGCTCGAGATCGAGCGCGCGCAGCGCGCGGGCGACTACGCGAAAGCGTCAGAACTGCAGTACGGCGGGCTGCCCGGGCTCGAGCAGCAGATCAGGCAGGAAGAGACCAGACTCGCGGACCTGCAGCGCAGCCAGCGCATGCTCAAGGAAGAGGTCGACGAAGAAGACATCGCCGAAGTGGTGAGCAAATGGACGCACATCCCCGTCAGCCGTCTGATGGAGGGCGAGGTCCAGAAGCTCATTCACATGGAGGAACGCCTCCACCGGCGGGTCATCGGGCAGGACGAGGCGATCGGCGCCGTGTCGAACGCCATCCGGCGCGCGCGCGCCGGTCTCCAGGACCCGAACCGCCCCCTCGGCTCCTTCCTGTTCCTCGGCCCGACCGGCGTGGGCAAGACGGAACTGGCCCGCGCGCTCGCGGAGTTCCTGTTCGACGACGAGCAGGCCATGGTGCGGATCGACATGTCCGAATACCAGGAGAAGCACACGGTCTCGCGCATGATCGGGGCGCCTCCCGGCTACGTCGGCTACGAGGAGTCCGGGCAGCTCACCGAAGCCGTGCGGCGGCGCGGCTACACGGTCGTTCTCTTCGACGAGATCGAGAAGGCCCACCCGGAGGTGCTCAACGTGCTTCTCCAGCTCCTCGATGACGGCCGGCTGACCGACGGGAAGGGCCGCACCGTGGACTTCAAGAACACGGTCGTGATCATGACGTCGAACCTCGGAAGCCAGCACATTGCCGAGCAGACGACGGGCGGGACCGGCCGATCGGCGGGCAGCGTCAGCGAGGGTACGCGCCGTGAAGTGCTCGAGGCGCTGCGTGCGCATTTCCGCCCGGAGTTCCTGAACCGGATCGACGAGATCATCTTCTTCCACGGTCTCGCGCCCGAGCACATCAGGCAGATCATCGACGTCCAGGTGGCCGGCCTGACGAAGCGGCTGGAAGCGCGCAAGATCCGGCTCACGTTGACCGACAAGGCCAAGGACTTCCTCGTTCAGGAGGGCTACGACCCGATCTACGGGGCCCGGCCGCTCAAGCGGGCGATCCAGCGTCGCGTGCTGGATCCGCTCGCGCTGCGGGTGCTCGAGGGCGATTTCGTCGAGGGGGATCTCGTCATCGCCGACGTCGAGCGGGACGGTCTCGTGTTCCAGAAGACGCAGGCCGTCGGCGCGTAGCAGTCCGCTGAGCGCCGGCCTTTGAGGCCGGCGCTCAGCGGACGAGATCCTCGAGGAAGTCCAGGCCGCCGACCTCGAAGTCGTACACCGCTGCCTCGCTCACCGCCTCGCGCAGGCAGGTTCCGAGGCCCTCGTGCGCAGGATGATCGAGATAGGCCCGGAGCCCGGCGACGTCGTCGAATTCGATGATCGCCGCAAACGCCGGCGGCGCCGCCGGAGCGCTCTCGTACCGGGCACCGTGGCGGATGAGCCTGCCAACCCGTACGCCTCGCACCGATGGAATCGCGCGTGCGGCCTGTGCGAACGCCGCCGCGAGAGCGCGCCGCTCCTCGACAGGCAGGTCCGCCCGCGGCGTGAACAGGACGAGGTGGGCGATCACGGCCCTCCCTCGTACCAGCCGCGCACTGCGTAGTACGCGAGTCCGGCGATCTCGTGTGCGGCGGCCGACGTCTCCGACAGTCCGACCTCCGTCGGCACGTAGCGCAGCAGCCAGGGCAGGCGCGACTGGCGGTCTGGTGCGGGAGCGGCGACAACGGCAACTCCCTGCGCGCGGAAGGTGCCGGCCGCCCGGCGCATGTGAACGCGGGAAGTGACGAGGATGGCGTGGGTCACGTCAAGCGAGCGCAGGATCGGCGTGATGGCGGCTGCCTCACCGTGCGTGTCGGCCAGACGTGATTCCGTACGGATCCTTTCGCCTGGCACACCGAGGCTTTCGAGCGCGCGCTGCATCATGACGTCGAGTGGCTCATCCCGTCCCCCGCGATCGGGTAATCCGCCGGAGACAATCACCCAGGCCGGATTGGCAAGCTTGAAGACGCGTGCTGCCTCGAGCGCCCGCCCCGCCGCCCACTCATCGAGGCTCGACAGCGGAGTGCCGTCCCAGCCCCTGACCGTGACTCCGCCGGAACCGAGGACGACGATGGCCGTCGGTCCAGCCGGGACTGCGGCCCGATCGAGCGGCCTGACCCCGTCGCCGATCCGGCCCTTGAGCGCGCCGCCAAACGCCTGGCTGCCGGCAAGCGTGTAGAACGCCGCGCACGCGATCAGGAAGCGGCGTGCATGCGGCGAGGACGGTCTGCGCCAGAGCCAGAGGGCCGCGCCGGCCATGGCGCACACGGCACCGCCCGCGGAAAACACGAACCATCCGAACTGAGCCACGTTGCCAGAGTCACCTGCGCCGGCGGGGTCCGCGCGGGCCTCGATCGGACCCGGTTGGCCGCCCCCCCGGTGGTCTCGTGGAGGTCCGGTGGCCACCCGGCCGACTGCCGGGCGGCCTGCCAGGTGGGCGACTTCCCGGTGGGCTGCCATGAGGCCGACTTGCCGGAGGCCGGCTGGGAGGCCGGCTCGTGCCCGGCGGTCGCGAGCCCGACGGCGCGCTTCCGGCCGACCTCGCACCAGGGGGTCTCTGACGGCGTGGACCCTTCGCGCCACGCGCCTTGTCGAACTTCGCTCGCGGATCCTTGTGCGCGCCGCCTGGCCGCCAGTCGCGATCCCGCCGTTCGCGTGACACGGAGGCGTGCTTGCGAGCCCATTGAGCCTGCTCGGGCGAATCCCACAGCCGGCCGCTCGCGAACCACCGCATCTCAGTCTGGGGGCTGGTCCGGCGAAGCTGCGCCAGCGTCGGCAGGAGTTCCTCGCGGTCCCTGGCCCGGAACGCGGTCGGCTTACCATCGATGAGAATGGTCCAGTAGGCGTACCGCGGCGGCATGCGGCTGAGCGTAGCACGGCCGGATCGAGTCCGGTGTATCGTGGTCGCCATGACCATCCCACGCCTCCTCGCAGGCCTGACCATCGCCGCAGGTGCGCTCTGGAGCTCGCTGTCGGCCCAGACCGCCCCGGTCAGGGCCTTCGGCGGCTTCCGCCTGGTCGACGGCACCGGCGAGGTCATCGACAACGCCGCGATGCTCGTCCAGGACGGCCGCATCACCGCAGTCGGTCCGCTCGCGAAGATCACCGTGCCGCTCGACGCGGTCCGGGTGCCGCTCTTCGGGAAGACCGTGATTCCCGGCCTCATCAACGCGCACGGACACGTGAACGACGCCGTCCGTGACCTGCGGGTCTACGCGGCCTACGGCGTCACCACCGTCATCAGTCTCGGAGGCGAGGCGCCGGCAGTGTTTGCGGCGAGGGACAGCCAAGCCTCCCCCACGCTCTCACGGGCGCGAGTCCTCATGGCGGGCCCGGTGCTGTCGCCCACGACCCCGGAGGAGGCTCGCACGCAGGTGGCCGAACTCGCGAACCAGAAGGTGGACTTCGTCAAGATCCGTGTGGACGACAACCTGGGCACGAGCACGAAGATGCCCGCGTCGGTCTATCGCGCAGTCATCGACGAGGCCCACTCACGTGGCCTGCGCGTGGCGGTGCATCTCTTCTACCTCGAGGATGCGAAGGATCTGCTCGAGGCCGGGGCCGACTTCATCGCGCACAGCGTCCGGGACGCCTATGCGGACGCGGACCTCATCGCGCGCTTCCGGCGGAGCGGTGTCTGTTTCACGCCGACGCTCATGCGGGAGGTCTCGACCTTCGTCTACGAGGAAACGCCGGCCTTCTTCTCCGACCCCCTCTTCACGGCCTATTCAGATCAGGCGATGGCCGCCACGCTGCGCGAGCCCGCCCGGCAGGAAGCCGTACGAGCCAGCGCGAGCGCGCAGCGCTACAAGGTCGCCCTCGAGATCGCGGCGAACAACCTGAAAATCCTCTCCGACGCCGGGATTCCCGTCGCCATGGGCACCGACACCGGCCCTGTCGGCCGCTTCCAGGGTTATTTCGAACTGCTCGAGCTCGAGCTGATGGTGAAGGCCGGGCTCACGCCCCGGCAGGCCCTGGCCGCCGCCACGCGCGATGCCGCCAGGTGTCTTCGCCTCGACGCGGACCTCGGGACGCTCGAAGCGGGCAAGTGGGCGGACTTCGTGGTGCTCGGCGCCGACCCGCTCGAGGACATCGCGAACGTCAAGAAGATCGAGTCGGTGTGGATCGCCGGCAACCGCGTGGGGCGCTAGTCAGCCCATCTTCTGCATCGCGGCGAGGAAGTCCGCGTTCGACTTCGTCTTACCCATCTTGTCGAGCAGCAGTTCCATCGCCTCGACCTGGGAGAGGGGCTGGAGGACCTTGCGCAGCACCCAGATGCGGTTCAGGTCCTCGCGCAGCAGCAGCAGCTCTTCCTTCCGGGTGCCGCTCTTCTGGATGTCGATAGCCGGGAACACCCGCTTGTCCACCAGCTTCCGGTCGAGGTGGATCTCCATGTTCCCGGTGCCCTTGAACTCCTCGAAAATGATGTCGTCCATGCGCGACCCCGTGTCGACGAGCGCGGTGGCGATGATCGTCAGCGACCCGCCTTCTTCGATGTTGCGGGCCGCGCCGAAGAAGCGCTTCGGCTTCTGCAAGGCATTCGAGTCGAGCCCGCCTGACAGGATCTTCCCCGACGCCGGGACGACCGTGTTGTAGGCGCGGGCGAGCCGCGTGATCGAGTCGAGGAGGATGAGCACGTCCTTCCTGTGCTCGACCAGCCGCTTGGCCTTCTCGATGACCATCTCGGCGACCTGAACGTGCCGCTGCGCCGGTTCGTCGAAGGTGGACGACACGACCTCGCCGTCGACCGAGCGTTGCATGTCGGTGACCTCTTCCGGCCGCTCGTCGATGAGGAGCACGAGGAGATAGACCTCGGGGTGATTCACCGACACCGACTGCGCGATGCTCTGCAGCAGCATCGTCTTGCCGGTCCGCGGAGGCGCCACGATGAGGCCCCGCTGCCCCTTGCCGACCGGCGTCATGAGGTCCATGACGCGCCCGGCCAGGTTGTCGCTGGTCGTCTCGAGCCTCAACCGTTCGTGTGGATAGAGCGGCGTCAGGTTCTCGAAGAACAGCTTGTCGCGCGCACGCTCCGGCGCCTCGAAGTTGACGGCCTCGACTTTGACGAGCGCGAAGTACCGCTCGCCTTCCTTCGGGGGCCGGATCTGGCCGGAGACGGTATCGCCGGTCTGCAGGTCGAATCGGCGGATCTGCGACGGCGAGACGTAGATGTCGTCGGGCCCCGGCAGGTAGTTGTAGTCGGGCGCGCGCAGGAACCCGAATCCGTCCGGCAGCAGCTCGAGCACGCCCTCGGAGAAGATGAACCCGCTCTGTTCGGTCTGCGCCTTGAGGATCTGGAAAATCAGGTCCTGCTTGCGCATGCCCGTCGCCCCATCGACCGACATGTCCTTGGCGATCTGGGTGAGCTTCTGGATGCTCATGTCCTTCAGATCGGTGATGTTCAGGCCGCTGCCGCGCCGCGCGGCCGCATCGCCCGCGTCTGCGCGTCCCCCTTCACCACCGGCTGGTACGTCGGTGGTCGGACCCGCCGGCATGTCGCCGGCAACACGGCCCGGCCGATGGCGCCGGTTACCGGCCATGCGGCTGGACCGCGCGCACTGCGGCCTCCTTGTGGCGGCCGACGAACGCCAGCAGGCGGCGACTGCCCTCGCGCAGCGTCTCGATCGACGTCGCGTACGAGATGCGAATGAACCCTGGCGCATCGAACGCTTCGCCCGGCGTGACGGCCACCCGCTCTTCGTCGAGGAGCGCGCTGGCGAAGTCGATCGTGCTCCGCAGCCCGTCCGGCGAGCACGCGGCCGTGACGTCGACCCACAGGTAGAAGGCGCCGCGCGGCGGCAGGAAGCGCAGCGCGGGTTCGGCCGCGAGCCAGGCGCACAGGCTGTCCCTGCGCCGTCGATATGCGTCGAGCATGGTCCCGACCGGGGCCTGCGTTCCACTCAGCGCCGCGAGCACCGCCTTCTGCGTGATCGACGACACGTTCGAGGTCGCGTGACTCTGCACCGCGGCCTGTGCCGCGATGACCGGAGGCGGCGCGATGGTCCAGCCGCATCTCCAGCCCGTCATCGCATACACCTTCGACGCGGACCCGCACACCACCGCAAGATCGGGACAGCAGTCCGCGAGGACCCGCGGCAGATTGTGGGGCGTGGGGTCGTAGATCAGCTTCTCGTAGCAGAAGTCGAGAACAATCCAGATGCCCCGGGCGGCCGTCTCGCGCGCGACGACCGCCAGGGCGGCCTCGGTCATCAGCGCGCCGGTCGGGTTGCACGGCGAGTTGACAATGACGCCGCGCGTCCGCGGCGTGAGAGCGCTGACGAGCAGGTCGGGTGTGAGCGCGAATGCGTCCTCCGCCCGCGTTCGCACGACGACCGGCGTCGCCTCCGCGAGCTTGACCTGCTCCGCGAGAGTCGGCCAGTACGGCGCGTGGATCACCACCTCGTCGCCAGGCCCAAACAGCGTCAGCGCCGTGTTGAAGAGCGCCTGCTTCCCGCCCGCCGAAACGATGACGTGGGTCTCGGCGTAGTCGACGCCGTAGTCGAGGCGATAGCGGTCGCAGATGGCGCGCCGCAGCTCGCTCGTACCCGCGACCGGCGTGTACTTCGAGAACCCCTGATCGATCGCGGCTCGGGCGGCCGCATTCACGTGGTCGGGGGTCCCGAAGTCCGGCTCGCCGGCGCCGAGATCGATCACCGCGACGCCCTCGCGGCGGAGCTGGTCCACGGCCGCCGTCACCCGCATGGTCGGCGAGGTCGCGATGCGGCGCGTGCGATCGGCGAGGCGGGTCATTTCCCGGAGCGCGATCGCGATCGCGTCGATCCTCGCGCCGTGAACTTCCGACGCAGCCGCTGTTCGACCATCTCCGGCACGAGGCCGCTCACCTGGCCGCCCAGGCTGAAGACCTCCTTGATCAGGCGGGAGCTGGTGTACGTGTACTGCTCGGCCGGCATCATGAACACCGTCTCGATCCGGCCGTTCAGGCGCTGGTTCATCAGGGCCATCTGGAACTCGAACTCGAAGTCCGACACCGCGCGCAGGCCTCGGACGATGACCTGTGCCTGCCGGCGCGCCACGTAGTCGACGAGCAATCCGTCGAAGGTGTCCACCTCGACGTTGGACAAGCCCTTGAAAACCGTCTGCGCGATCTCCACGCGCTCGGCGACCTCGAAGAGGGGCGCCTTGTCGGCGTTGACGAGGACGGCGACAACGATCCGATCGAACAGCCGCGCGCCGCGCGTGATGATGTCGACGTGCCCGTTCGTCAGCGGATCGAAGGAGCCGGGGTAAACGGCAATGGTCGGCATCAGGCGATCCCGTAGAACGTCAGCGCGCTGTCGCCGGACACGATCTCACGGCGCCGCGCGAGGGGCCCGGCGAGCGCCGGCCCCGGCCGTCGGCGCGGATGCTCGAGAACCACGTTCCCGTCAGCTGACACCAGTCCGCCGACGCGCGCGAGCAGATCGTCGGGCGGCTCCTCGTACGGCGGGTCGAGCAGGATGAGATCGAACGGCACGAACGCGGGGTCGGCACGCAGGCTCTCGACGGCCCGCGCGATGGACGCGCGGATGATAGCATAGCCCTCCGATACGCCGCAGTGGGCCAGGTTCCCCGCGATGAGCGCGGCCGCCCGCCGGTCCTCTTCAACAAACGTCACCGCCGCCGCGCCCCGGCTCAAGGCTTCGATCCCGACGGCGCCCGTGCCCGCGTAGCCGTCCAGGACGCGCGCCCCCCGAACGCGGGGTCCGAGGACGTTGAAAAGCGTCTCCCGCAGCTTGTCGGACGTCGGACGCAGGCCCGGCCATGTCGGTGTCTTGAGGCGGCGGCCCTTGAGGCTCCCCGCGATGACCCGCACTACCCCACCTCGACCAGGCGGAATCGCGACCGCCAGTCCTCGATCACCCGCTCGAGCGACGCAGGCGAGTGCCCCTCGGACGCCAGCCACGCCTCGGCTTCCTGCTTCGCCATCTCGAGCACCTCGCGGTCGCGCACGAGGTTCACGAGTCTGAAGGTCGGGAGGCCCGCCTGACGCGTGCCGAAGAAGTCACCCGGGCCGCGCAGGTGCAGGTCGCGCTCCGCCAGATCGAAGCCATCCGTCGTCTCGCTCATGGCGGACAGTCGGGCCCGCGCATCGTCGGAGAGGGGCGCTTGGTACAGGAGGAAGCAGGTGGACGCGTGGCGCCCGCGCCCGACTCGGCCGCGCATCTGGTGAAGCTGCGACAGTCCGAAGCGCTCCGCGTGTTCGACCACGATGACACTGGCATTGGGCACGTCCACTCCCACCTCGACGACCGTCGTGGTCACGAGCAACTGGAGGTCGCCCGAGGCGAATGCTTTCATCACCCGGTCCTTGCCCTCGGCCTTCATCCGTCCGTGCAGCAGGCCGACCCGGAACTCGGGAAAGACGATGTGCGCGAGGGTATCCGCCATTTCCGTGGCGGCTTTCAGGTCCACCTTGTCGGATTGCTCGACGAGCGGGTAGACGACGTACGCCTGCCGTCCCGCCGCCAGCTCGCGCTTGACGAACCGGTACACGTCGTCGCGTCGTGACTCCAGCTTCACGATCGTCTTCACGGGCACGCGACCCGGCGGAAGGCCCCGGATCGCCGAGACGTCGAGATCCCCGTACACCGTCAGCGCGAGTGTCCTCGGAATCGGCGTCGCCGTCATGACCAGCACATCCGGGAACAGCCCCTTGGCCCGCAGCAAAGCCCGCTGCACTACGCCGAATCGATGCTGCTCGTCGATGACGACGAGTCCCAGCTGATGGAACCGGACATCCTCCTGCAGAATCGCGTGCGTGCCGACGACCAGGTGAAAACTGCCGGCTTCGACCTCGGCCAGTTCGCGCCGGCGGGCAGCGCCTCTCCCCCCGCCGGTCAGCAAGGCAACACGGAACCGGGACGCCTGGAGCAGCCGGCTGATGGCCGCGTAGTGCTGCTCGGCCAGGATCTCGGTTGGCGCCATGAAGGCGACCTGCAGGCCGTTCTCCATCGCGACGAGCGCGGCGAGCAGCGCGACGATGGTCTTGCCGGCACCGACGTCGCCCTGCAGCAGCCGATTCATCGGCCGCGGCTGCTGCATGTCTCCGACGATCTCGGCTAACGCGGCCTTCTGGCCGGGAGTCAGCGTGAAAGGCAGCACGGCTCGGGCCGATTGGCGGATACGGTCGTCGACGCGGACGGGTGATGGCTTCCGCTCCGCCCTCAGGGCCTGCCGCTTCACGAGAATGCCCGTCTGGAAGAGAAACGCCTCCTCGAAGACGAGACGCCGCTGCGCCGGAGTGGCGAACCGGTTCAACGCCTCGATCGAGGTGTCCTGCGGCGGAAAATGCGCGGCGTGCAGGGCGGCGTACCTGGACGGCAGATCGAGCCGGACCCGCACGCGCTCCGGGAGGTACTCCGGCAGGTCCGTCGGCAGGCGGGCCAGCGCCTCGTGCACGAGCCTGCGCTGGACCTTTGCGGTGACCGCCCCGGCCCGCTCGTACACCGGGACGATGCGGCCCGTGTGAATGGTCTCGCCTTCCTCGTCGTCGAGGATCTCGTACTGGGGGTTGGTGAGCTGCAGGCTTCCTCCCCCTCGCGTCTCGAGCGGGCCGAACAGCACGACGTGCTGGCCGGCGGCGAAGACGTCGCGGAGGAAGGGCTGGTTCAGCCAGGTCGCTCGCAGCGCTCCGGTCGGGTCACCGATGAGGGCCTCGAAGATCCGGAAACCGGGCCGCCGCGTGTTCCTGACGTGCGCGCTGAGCACCCGACCGGCGACCGCCGCGGTCTGTCCAGGCCGAAGCGCGGCGATCGCCTGCAGGCGGCTCCGGTCCTCGTACCGGATCGGGAAGCGGTACAGGAGGTCTTCGAGGGTGTGCAGGCCCGCTCCGGCGAGGTCGGCCGCGCGCTTCGGGCCGACGCCTTTCAGGTACTGGAGCGGCGTGGCAAGAGCATCGCCTTGGTGCGGCATCAATGCGGGCGCCGGAACGCCGGATCGCGATGAAAATTGTACTATGCCGGCCCTGCTATGATGCCGGCGTGCGGATCGGCATCGACGCCCGCAAGCTCCACGACTTCGGGATCGGCACCTACATCCGGAATCTCCTGCAGCAGCTCGCCCGGCTCGATCGGGAGACCGAATTCGTGCTCCTGTGTCGCGCCGAAAACGTGGATGCGCTGACGTCGCTTGGACCGAACTTCCGCGCGGTCGTCGAGACGGCCGGCGCGTACTCGGTCGCCGAGCAGGTGAAGATCCCGCTCGCCCTCAGGCGTGAACGGGTCACCCTCTTCCATGCGCCGCACTACGTCCTGCCTCCGCTCGTCGGGTGCCGGTCGGTCGTGACCATTCACGACTGCATCCATCTGATGTTTCCGCAGTACCTGCCGAACCCGTTCACCCACCGCTATGCCCGGGTGTCCATCGCGCTCGCCGCTCGCCGCGCCACGCGCATCATGACCGTGTCGGAAAGCTCGAAGCGGGACATTCTGCGATTCGTCGACGTCCCGGCTGACAAGATCGACGTCATCTACAACGCATACGACGAACGATTCGGCCTTGAACCACATGCAGAGGATGTCGCACGGGTCAGGGAGCGCTACCAGCTGGCGGGCCCCTTCGTGCTGTACGCCGGCACCGTCAAGCCCCACAAGAACCTCGAGCGACTCATCGAAGCGTTTCACCTGGTGCGCAAGCGGGGGCTCGACGACCTGACGCTCGTCCTCATCGGCGACGAGATCTCCAAGTACGCGGCCCTCAGGCGGGCAGTCCACCGGTACCAGCTCCACAAGCAGGTCCGGTTCCTCGGCTACATGCCGCAGGACACGCTGGCCGTCATGTACCGCTTGGCCCGCGTGTTCGTCTTTCCGTCCCTCTATGAGGGGTTCGGCCTGCCGCCGCTCGAGGCCATGGCGAGCGGCACGCCGGTCGTGACGTCGAACGTCTCGTCGCTCCCGGAGGTCGCGGGCGACGCCGCCCTGCTCATCGATCCTCACGACCCGGCGGCCATTGCGGCGGCGATCGAACGCGTTCTGGCCGACAAGGCGCTGGCACAGAGCCTTCGCCTCAAGGGACTTCAGCGGGCGGGCCACTTCTCGTGGGCAACCTCCATCAGTCGGGTCCGCGAGATCTACCAGCAGGTGGCCGAACAACCGGGCGCGGTCGCCGGTCGGGCTGCGCGCCGATGACGGGTCGCCACGCGCCGCGCCTCGCTCTGGTCCACGACTGGCTGACCGGGATGCGCGGCGGCGAGAAGGTCCTGGAGGTGCTCTGCGAGCGCTTTCCCGACGCCGATCTCTACACGCTGGTCCATGTGCGGGGCTCTGTGTCGCCCGTGATCGAGCGCCGGAGGGTGCACACGTCGTTCATCCAGCACCTGCCCGGCGTCGGACGCCATTACCGCCGGTACCTGCCGCTTTTCCCGATGGCGGTCGAACAGTTCGACTTCGAAGGGTTCGACCTCGTTCTGAGCACCAGCCACTGCTGTGTGAAGTCGATCCTGCACTCCCCCTCCGTGCGGCACGTCTGCTACTGCCTGACCCCGATGCGCTACGCCTGGGACCAGTTCGACGCCTACTTCGGACCCGAGCGCATCGGCCGGATCGGAAGTGTGATGATGCGCCCGCTGATGGCGAGACTGGCGCGGTGGGACCGCGAGACAGCGGACCGTGCGGACCGCTATGTGGCTATCTCTCATTATGTTGCGGGCAGGATCGACCGATACTATAATCGCCGGGCAGCAGTAGTGTATCCACCCGTGGACACCACGTTCTTCCACCCCGACGACACCACGCCCGGGCATTTCGGCCTTGTCGTCTCGGCGCTCGTCCCCTACAAGCGGGTCGATCTCGCCATCGATGCCTGTGCCCTCGCCGGCCTGCCGCTGTCGATCGTCGGCGACGGGCCTGAGCGTCCGGCGCTTGAGCGCCGGGCGGCGGGTCGCGCGACGTTCCTCGGCCGGCTCCCGAGCGAGGACGTCAGGGCCCTCTACCGACAGGCCGCCGTCGTCCTGCTGCCGGGCGAGGAGGACTTCGGCATCGTGCCCCTCGAGGCCCAGGCATGCGGCCGCCCGGTCATCGCCCTCGGCCGAGGCGGTGCCGTCGAGACGGTCGTCCCTGAGCAGACCGGCCTCCTGGTCGCGGCGTCCAGTCCGGAGGCCTTCGCGGAGGCGATCCGCACGGCTGTCACTCATCCGTTCGATTCGGCCGTCATCCGCCGCCACGCCGAACGCTTCAGCCGCGAGCGCTTTGGCGACGAGATGGAAGCGATCGTGCGCGAGGCCCTCGACGGGAGGCGCCCGGCATGATCCGGCACAACAGGCTCCTCGTCACCTTCTACGTCGTCTCCGACGCGCTCCTCGGCGTCACCGCGTTCATCGTCGCCTACGTGCTGCGCTTTCACACGGGACTCATCCCGATCACGAAGGGTCTGCCGCCGCTCCACCAGTATCTGAACGTCCTTCCCTTCATCATCGTGCTGGTGCCCTTCGCGTTCCACCTGCAGGGCCTCTACCGGCTGAGCCGCGGGCGTTCGCGCGTGGACGATTTCTTCGCGGTACTGGTCGGCAGTATCTTCGCCGTCGTCCTCGGCGTCCTGACCACGCTGTACGTCCAGACCTACCTTGCGACGAGCGCCGCGCGCGAGACCGGCGCCTTCGAGGTATCGCAGGCCGTCTGGGCGATCTTCCTCTGCCTGAACGTCCTGCTCGCCTTCGCGACCCGCGAGCTCGTACGGGAAGCCCTCGAGCGCCGCTGGCGCGCGGGCATCGGCCTCAAGCGGATCCTCATCGCCGGATCCGGCGAACTCGGGCGCCTGGTCGCGGACAAGATTCTCGAGCACCGCGAACTCGGATATCAGATCGTCGGCTTCGTCGACGACCGGGCGGCCGGCGACCACCTCGGCTATCGAGGCCTGCCGCTCCTCGGCACGATCGACGATGCCGCAGAGATCATCGCCCGGGAGTCCGTCGACCACCTGTACGTGGCGCTGCCCCCTGAACAGCACGTGCGCATGCTCGAGCTGCTCGACAGCACGAGCCGGGAAATGGTCGACGTCAAGGTCGTCCCGGATCTCCTCCAGGTCATCGCCCTGAGGGCCCGGCTCGAGGATCTGGACGGGGTCCCCGTCATCAACATCAACGACGTGCCGCTGCAGGGTTTCAACAGTATCCTGAAACGGACGCTCGACATCGGGATCTCGACCGTCTCCTTGCTCGTCTTCGCCATCCCGTTCACCATCATCGCGGCCCTCGTCAGGCTGACCTCGCGCGGCCCGGTGTTCTACCGGCAGGAGCGCATGGGACTCGACGGCCGCCCCTTCACCATCGTGAAGTTCAGGTCGATGTACGACCGCGCCGAGGAGCACACCGGACCGGTATGGGCCGTACCCGACGATCCCCGGGTGACCCCGCTCGGCCGGTTCCTCCGTCGCTCGAATCTCGACGAGCTGCCGCAGCTCTGGAACGTCTTCCGCGGCGACATGTCGATCGTCGGGCCGCGCCCGGAGCGCCCGCACTTCGTCGAACAGTTCAAGCACAAGATCCCCCAGTACATGCTGCGCCACAAGGTGAAAGCCGGTCTGACGGGCTGGGCGCAGGTGAACGGCTGGCGCGGCAACACGCCGCTCGAGAAGCGGATCGAGTACGACCTGTACTACATTGAGAACTGGTCGGTCCGCCTCGACCTGAAGATCATGTGGCTGACACTCGTCCGTGGATTCTTCCACAAGCATGCGTACTGACACGCCTTCATGAAGCCGCGCGTCGTCATCACGGGAGCGGCTGGATTCATCGGGTCCCATCTCTCGGAAGCGCTCCTCGACCGCGACTACGCAGTCGTCGGGATCGACAACCTGCTGACCGGAGACACGGCCAACATCGCACACCTGGCCAACCGCGACTTCACGTTCATCAAGCACGACGTCACCAACTACATCTACGTCGAAGGCCCGGTGGACTTCGTCCTCCACTGGGCGAGCCCCGCCAGCCCGATCGACTATCTCCTGCTGCCGATTCCGACGCTGAAGGTCGGTGCGCTCGGGACGCACAAGGCCCTGGGGCTGGCCAAGGCCAAAGGCGCGCGCTTCGTGCTCGCCTCGACGTCAGAGGTTTACGGGGACCCGCTCGAGCACCCGCAGAAGGAGACCTACTGGGGCAACGTCAACCCGATCGGCCCACGCGGGGTCTATGACGAGGCGAAGCGATTCGCCGAGGCGATGACCGTCGCGTACCACCGGGTCCACGGCATCGACACGAAGATCGTGCGGATCTTCAACACCTACGGCCCCAGGATGCGCGTCAACGACGGACGCGCCGTGCCGGCCTTCATCTCGCAGGCGCTCCGCAACGAGGACGTGACGGTCTTCGGCGACGGCACCCAGACCCGGAGCTTCACCTACATCGCAGACCTCGTGGACGGGATCATTCGCCTGATGCTGTCGGACGTGAACGATCCGGTGAACATCGGCAACCCGCGCGAGATGACGATCGAGGCCATCGCCCGAACCATCATCCGGATGACCCGCTCGACGAGCCGCATCGTCTACAAGCCCCTGCCGACCGACGACCCCAGGGTCCGGCAGCCGGACATCACACGGGCACGGACGCTGCTCGGCTGGGAGCCCAAGGTACCGCTCGAGGAGGGCCTCGTCACGACGATCGACTACTTCCGGACGAAGGTGCGCTGAGACTACCGCGTCAACCGGCGGTACTTGATGCGATGGGGCTGGTCGGCGGCGGCCCCGAGCCGGCGGCGCCGATCCACTTCGTAGTCCTGGTAGTTGCCCTCGAACCAGACGACGTGGCTGTCTCCCTCGAACGCCAGCATGTGCGTGGCGATCCGATCCAGGAACCAGCGGTCGTGGCTGATGACGACGGCGCAGCCGGCGAAGTTGAGCAGCGCCTCTTCGAGGGCCCGCAGCGTGTCCACGTCGAGGTCGTTGGTCGGCTCGTCGAGCAGGAGCAGGTTGCTCCCCTTCTTGAGCAGCTTGGCCAGGTGCACGCGGTTGCGCTCCCCGCCTGACAGCGTGCCGACCTTGCGCTGCTGGGCGGACCCCTTGAAGTTGAACCACGAGACGTAGGCGCGTGACGCGATCTTCCGCTTGCCGAGTTCGATCTCGTCCTGCCCCCCGGAGATCTCCTCCCAAACCGTTCTCTCGGCTCCGAGCGCGTCCCGGTTCTGGTCCACGTAGCCCACCTGCACCGTCTCGCCAACGCGCAGGGTACCGCCGTCCGGCTGCTCCCGCCCCGTGATCATCCGGAAGAGCGTCGTCTTGCCGGCTCCGTTCGGCCCGATGACCCCGACGATGCCGCCGCGCGGGAGGGTGAAGTCGAGGTTGTCGATGAGCAGGTTGTCACCGTAGCCCTTCCGCAGCTGCCGCGCTTCGACGACGACATCGCCGAGCCGCGGCCCTGGCGCGATGTAGATCTCGGCGGTCTCGATCTTCTGAGCCGCGTCCTCCCGCAGCAGGTCCTCGTACGCGTTCAGGCGCGCCTTGCCCTTGGCCTGGCGCGCGCGCGGAGACATGCGGATCCACTCGAGCTCCCGTTCGAGTGTGCGTTGCCGGCGGGTTTCGGCCTTCTCCTCCTGCTGGAGCCGGCTCTGCTTTTGCTCGAGCCACGACGAGTAGTTCCCCTCCCACGGGATGCCGCGGCCGCGGTCAAGCTCGAGGATCCACCCCGCCACGTTGTCGAGGAAGTAGCGGTCGTGCGTCACGGCAACGACCGTGCCGGGGTAGTCCTTCAGGAACCGCTCGAGCCAGGCCACCGACTCGGCATCGAGGTGGTTCGTCGGCTCGTCGAGGAGCAGGAGGTCCGGTGACTGCAGCAGCAGGCGGCACAGCGCCACGCGACGTCGTTCGCCGCCCGACAACGTGGATACGCCGGCGTCTGGCGGCGGGAGGCGCAGCGCGTCCATCGCCAGGTCGAGCCGCGAGTCGAGATCCCAGGCGTTGGCAACCTCGATGCGGTCCTGGATACCCGACTGTTCCTCCAGCACCTTTTCCATCGCCTCGGGAGACAGGTCCTCGCCCAGCTTCGCGTTGACCTCGTCGTACCGTGCGAGCAGCGCCTTGAGCGGGGCCACGCCCTCCTCGACGTTTCCGAGCACCGTCTTCGCGGGATCGAGACGCGGCTCCTGCGGCAGGAAGCCCACCGTGATGCCGGCGGCCGGGAA